>WNGA01001268.1_pt1 | contig 77129 bp, 77 predicted proteins | sample 5400061 | NCBI WGS metagenome assembly WNGA01 (sample SAMN13153366, study PRJNA577476) | soil metagenome | isolation source: 100 cm soil or saprolite under grassland replicate 2 | place: USA:California | collected 2016-06-15
CGCGGTTCGAGCGGCGTCCAGAGATCGCCCGCGGCCATGCGGTAGAGACGATGCGCCTGTTTGCCAAAACGTTCACGCAGTCCGCCCGGCGGGAGCGAAAGCAAAGCGCCGACGGTTTTGATACCGAGCTTCAAAAGCGCGTCACGGAACTCGGGCTCGATGTTCAATCGACTCAGCGGCACTTCACGCGCGACGCTCTGCTCCTCGGCGGGATCGCGAAAGACCGTGATGCCTTCTTTCGCTTTAGCGACGGCATAGCTGCCGAAACGCGTGAAGCCGACCGCCAGATTGACCGTGAACCCTTGTGCGCGCAAATCTTTGTGAATGACGTAGGCCCATTGTCGCGGCGAATCATAGAGACGCTGCAAGCCGGCGCCGTTGAGCCAGAAAACACCGGGCTCCTCAGCCGACGGCTCGACTTCGGGAGTAAAACGCATCAGCCGTTGAGCTAATTCTGTAATCGCTTTTTTACTGTCAGCCGGAGAGACTTCGCCGGCGCGCAGTCCATTGGCCAGAGAAAACGCCGCAGCGTAACGGAAGCCGGGGAGCACGCCCTGTTGCCGGGCTTTTTCGTTGACCCAGAGAACCAATCCCTGCGGCTTGTCTTCGGCCACCACCGCCGCGGGATAAGCGCGCCACTCGGGATGGCACTGAAGTATGAGTTGCAACGGAAAAGCCGGGAGATCAACACAAGCCAGCCGGTCCGGTGTAGAGTTCTTCATAATTCCAGGTGGGGCCGCGCCGTTTGTCTTTGAGGACGCGCAAAGCGCATGTAAAGCGATTTTCCGCCGCCCGTTTCTTTTTGGCGTGAGCCCTGAGCGAAACCAATGAGCCCAAAGAAAACGCCGCGCTTTCTTTTTTGGTGAGACAAACCAGTGCCGTATGATGGCGATGGGCAAGACCGGTCAAACGAGTCTGCAGCGGCATGGGAATATCTGCAGCGCCGAGATCGAGCACGACCACGCCGAATCCGCCGGAGCGCAAAAGCTTCTCGCCGGCCCGCCCGATGCTTTGAGCATCGGCGAGACGCACGACAACGAGCGCCGCTAAATCGGCGCCGCCCCGAGCCGCATCGGGCGGATAGAAAAAACTTGCCGTCGACGTCACCCAGCCCACCGGCTCGCCGCGTTCCTGAGCTTGCCGCACCAAAGTAAAAGTAATTGTCAGCGCGGCCGAGGCCGTCGAGCTCGAAATCTCCACCAGCCGTCCGGCGACTTCCGTCAGCATCAACCGAGGCGGCAGCTCTAGAGTGTTCCGTCTGAATTCTGGCGCCGACGAAGGAGACATGCGATTGATCGTTCCAAACGTTCCAGTCGTTCCAATAGTTCCAATCGTCAAGACGCATCGGATGGGCGCGGTTGACTCGAGTTACCGTACTTCGGTCCACGCAGTCCACTACGTTTGAGATGATCGATTAAATGTTTGATCATCACCGAAAGACGCTTCAGAATGATTAACAAACTTTCCACTTTATTTTGCTCCAGATATTTTTGATCGAGCGCCACATAAAGTTGCGAACGGATCTCGCCGCACGAGCCCTTGGCAATGTAGAGATGTTGGATGAACTCTTGATTGCCGCCACGCTCGAATCCTTCGGCGATGTTCGACATAATTGAGACCGCGGCACGGCGCATTTGATCTCCTAAGCCAAAGTCTTTAAAAAACTTCGCCTCTTTGGAAAGATCATAAACATCTCGGGTTAAACGACGCGATTCCTTCCAGATTTCCAGGTCTTCAAAGTTTTTATCTGCATCGATCCCTCCTAACGATTGGAACAATTGGAACCTCTGGAACGATTGGAACCCCCCTCGTTAAAACTTTCTTAATAATCCGACCACCCGCCCGGCGATCCGAAACTCCCCTTCTGAAACGGCGATCGGGGCATATTGCTCATTCTCTGCTTTAAGAGTAATGACGCCGTCTTTCTTAAAGAATCGCTTTAAGGTTGCCTCGCCATTGATCACGGCGCAGACGATCTCGCCGTTTTCCGCCGTTCCCTGCTGCTTCACGATCACTTTGTCACCGTCCAAAATGCCGGCGCCGATCATGCTGTCGCCTTTGACTTGCAAGGCAAAAAGTTTCCCGCTGCCCATGTCGTCGGGGATGCTTAAAATCCCTTCGATATTTTCTTCGCTGAGTAATGGTTTGCCCGCCGGTACTTTTCCCAAAATCGGCACATCGCGGGTGGCGGTCAAAACCGTCTTGCCCAAAGCATTAACCACCTCGATCGCCCGCTTGCCGACCCGGCGGATATAACCCTTTTTCTCCAGGGCCTTCAGGTGATCGGAAACACCGTTGGTCGAGGCAATCTTAAACTGCTTACCGATCTCGGGGATCGACGGAGCAAAGCCCTTTTCTCGAATGGTCTTGAGCAGGAAATCGTAGATCGCTTTTTGCCGGACAGTCAGCGAGGGAAGCATAGATCACTATATACTGAAATTATTTTCAGTAGTCAACAGAGCGGCCAACAAGGCTCATCTGCTTCGTTGCGCTCGCCCGACTCGCTCCGACGTACTACAAACGTACGCCTCCGCTCATCGACCGTCGCGCGCCTCGCAGCTGAACCTTCTTGACCGCTCTGTGCTCTGTGGAATAGAGTTGCGAGGAATAAAAACAAAAAGAAACCCCGGATTACGTTTCACTTCATCCGGGCTAACGGCTGGAACGATTGGAACTACTGGAACGTTTGGAACGGGTTTAATGCACTAGGCATTAAACCTTCTTCCGCTGATGCGAGAGATAGTCGACGAGCAAATACTCGCCGAGTCGATCGGGACGGGTGTAAAAAGCGCGGCCCCTGTTGATGCGGGTAAGGTCATCGACGAAGCCGCGCAGCACCGGGCTATCGTCGAGCATGAAGGTATTGATGGTGATACCTTTACGCGTGATGCGCTCGACTTCTTTCAAAGTTTCCTCCGCAGCGCGCTGGCTGATGCCGCCGAAGCTCAGCGGCCATTCACAGTAAAGCCTTCCCTGACGGCAGTATGCGGTCGGCTGACCATCGGTAATCACGATCATCTGCTGGTTGGCGCTGGGCTTTTTGCCGAGCATTTCCGTCGCCAGGTGCAAGCCATCCTGCAAGTTAGTGAACGGGTCACCCATGTTCCAGGTCGCCTGCGGCAGGTCTTTGGCCTTGAGCTCGACCGCGCGGGTGAAAAAACCGACGATGCCGAAGTAATCGCGCGGGTGAAGCGAGCGCACCAGGCTCTCCATCGCCAGGGCGACTTTCTTCGCCGCGGCAAAGCGCCCCTCCCAGCTCATCGACCAGCTCATATCCAATAACAGCACCGTCGCCGCGCGGGTGTTGTATTCCGATTCGTAGACGGCGAAGTCTCCCGGACCAATGCGCACGGGCACACCGCCGCCGTGAAGCAGCGCATTCTTGAGGGTTTGAATCATGTTGATGTGCAGCGGGTCGCCTTGCACGTAGGGCCGGCTGGTTTCGAGGACCATCTCCTGGTTGCCGCGGTTGCGGGTCGTGTGGCGACCCATGCCGTCGCGCCGAAGCTGTTTGTAGATATCCCGCAGCGCCAGTTGGCCGACCCGGCGCACGCCTTTGGCACTCAGCTCGAAACGCTCGCCCTGCTCCAGGACATAGCCGCCCTCTTCGAGCAGTGATTGCATGCGCATGACCCCTTCAAAGTCTTGCTTCGGGTCACCGCCGAGAAGTTTTTCCAGCAACTCTTGATCGACGTCTTTGAGCTGCATGCCGGAAAGCTGCGCTTCGAGCTTGCGCAAGTCCTCCATGCGCTCCATCAGTTCCTGCGACTGCTGAAATTGCATGGGCGTCTGGCCGCGAAACAGACTGCCTTCGCGGCGCAGCCAGTTTTCCAGCTTGCGGATTTGCTCGAGTTGCATCACCAGCTGTTGAAACTCTTTTTCAGCGTCGGAATTTTCGAAACGGTACGAAGTGAGCTTCTCGATCGCCTCACTGGTTTTCCCGGGAAGATCGTGGAGGAACTGCTTCTTGTCCCGCGTGTCCTGCCCGGCTTGGTCCAATTCTTCAAGAGTTTGGCGCTCTTGATCGACAACGGAGTCGAGCTTGTCCTGCACCTCATCCATCGCCGATTGCAGGCGGTACTCGTCGTAGAGTTTGCGCATCTCGCGCGCCACCTGCGCGAGCAGATCTTCGAGACCTTTGGTCTGCTTTTCGCCTTGCTTGATGCCCTTCTGCATCAGGCGGCGCATCGCCTGCTGCAGATCGCCGGTTTCGTTCATGTAGTCGTTCAACTGATCGAACACGGATTCCGTGTCGAGGGAATTGCGACCGTCGGCATTCCAGCGGCTATAGCGGACATGTACCATGAAGGGGTGGCTTAGAGATTTTGTCTGGCGGCGGCTGAATTTGGCTACTTGCCGTAGGTCACCCGGCCACCCTCTATCTCCTTGTTGAGCTTTTGGTGCAGATGAAGCCCTTCGAGGACGAATTCCGTCGCCGAAGCCATCAGGGTGGGCGACTCGTGAATCCCCAGGGATTTGATCGCTTCTTTTAATCCGGGGATTTCCTTGATGCCTTCTAGATAATCTTGCGAAGGCATTTGATCGGATACTTCGACGCCCCATCCCGAATTGAAGTACTCGACGACTTTCTGCAGCGAGTTGAGGCTGAAGTATTGATCGAAGACTTTGACGATCGAACGATTGATCAGCTTTTCGACCAATTCGTTTTCTTTCTTGTCCTCGCCGACGTATTCCATTTCGATTTTTCCACTGGTCGAGGCCAATAGCGCGTGAAAATCGCTGATCCGCGGCACGATTTCGTTCTCCTTGCAGCGCAGCGCACGCTTCTCGGCGTTGCTGATCAGGCTTTCGTAGTTGTTGATCGTGACGCGCACGCTCACGCCGGAGGACTGGTTGATCTCGTTGGACTTGCGCGCCTCGAAGGTCAGATGACCGAGGACTTCCTTCAGGAAACGCGGCACGTCGACTTTGCGGCTGCGGTGGCTCACCGGCGCAGCTTCCTGTTCCATGATAGTGAGCTCATCCTCGATCTTCTTAGGATAATGCGTGCGGATCTGCACGTCGAAGCGGTCCTTGAGTGGCGTGATGATGCGTCCGCGGCTGGTGTAGTCCTCCGGATTGGCGCTGGCGACGATGACCACGTCGAGCGGCAGGCGGATCTTGTAGCCTTTGATTTGGACGTCCTTTTCTTCCATCAGGTTGAACAGACCGACTTGAACTTTTTCTGTTAGATCGGGGAGCTCGTTGATGGCGAAAATGCCTCGGTTGGTGCGCGGCACCAAACCATAGTGGATGGTTTCTTCGTCGGCGAGATAGCGCCCCTCGGCGACTTTGATCGGATCGATCTCACCGACCAAATCGGCGATGGAGACATCCGGAGTCGCTAGTTTCTCGCCATAGCGAAAATCGCGATCGATCCACTGAAGCGGCAACGCGTCACCCATTTCCGCGGCCCTCTTGCGACAGACGCGACAGATCGGATGGTACGGATTGTCACTGATCTCACACCCCTGAATGATGGGAATTCTTTCGTCAAGCAGACCGATCAGGCTGCGAATAATGCGCGACTTTCCCTGACCACGTTCGCCGAGAAAAACCATGTGATGGCCGGAGAGAATGGCGTTTTCGATTTCCGGGATGACCGTCTCGTCGTAGCCGACGATGCCCGGCAAAATACGTTGGCCACTCTCGAGATGGCGCACGAGATTCTTGCGCATTTCCTCGCGCACCGTCAAAACCGCAACGCCGCTTTTTTTGAGTTCTCCTAATGTTTTCGCCTCAGTCACTTCCGTAGGCCTCCCCCGTGAAGAGTAGTTTTTGCTAATGTGTTCAGGTTTACGCTGATTCACTGGTTTTTATTTTACACTAGATGCCGTGTACGACCAACCCATCAAGCAAAAAGATTCTGAAAAAAGGGTTGCAGACGGTCGTAACTGTCGAGCAAATGCTGCGGCATCACGCGGGTCTCCGCGACCACCGGCATGAAATTAGTGTCACCCTCCCAGCGCGGCACGACATGCCAGTGAAGATGATCTTCGATGCCTGCGCCGGCGCATTTGCCGAGATTCATGCCCAAATTGACGCCGGCCGGGTGGACCGCCTCGCGCACGATCTCAACCGAGTGGCGCAGCGCTTCGTTGAGATCGATAAATTCCTCGCTCGACAAGTTGGCGAGAGTATTTTCATGGCGCTTCGGAGCCAATAGCAAATGACCATTGTTGTAGGGATACTTATTCAACATTACGACCGTGTGACGGGTGTGCGCCAAAACCAGTCCGGCTCGCAGATCGCCATCGCGAAACTTGGTGCAGAAGATACAGCCCTGTTCCTTGGAGCCCTCGTCTATATAAGCCATGCGCCAAGGAGCCCAAAGCTGCTTCACTCATCCTCTCCTTCATCGTCGGCGGGGTTATATGGTTGGCCGTCAACCCGCAGTCGCAGCTCTTTGCCGACCTTGAAAAAGGGCACTCGTTTGGCGGCTACCGACACTAGAGCACCGCTCTTGGGATTACGCCCTTGCCTGGCGCGCCGGTGTTTCACGACGAAGCTGCCAAAGCCGCGAATTTCGATCCGATCGCCCTGGGCCAGAGCATCCACCATGGAATCGAAAATAGCATTGATAATGACTTCCGAATCCCGCCGCGACAGATGAGGAAATCTTTTATTCACCTCATCGATCAAATCCCTTTTTGTCATAGCATCCCCCTCACAACGCAAGAAGTTATTGTCAATGTTGTTGCTTACCACTCTTCGCCGCCGCCAGTCACTGGAGCAGCGACGGCGACCATTCGTAGCGCAGCCAGCCACGCTCAGTTCCCGGCAGCCGGCGACCGAAAATCCCCATGAACATTCGTTCCCACCATCGTTCTTGTTCCGGGCGCGAGTAATAAACCGCCGGCTCGGTTTCGATGCCCGCGCGTCTCGCCGCCAGTTCGATCGCTTCTTCCAGAGTGCCGAATTGATCGATCAATCCCAATTCCTTGGCTTGTGCTCCAGAGTAGACGCGGCCGTCGGCGAGCTTACGAACCTGCGCTTCGTCCATGCTTCTGCCCTTCGCCACGGCCGCGACGAATTGGCCGTGCACGTTATCGACCAACGACTGAAGAATCTGTTTTCCCTCCGGGGATAACGGTTGAAACGGCGAGCCGATGTCTTTGTTCGCACCGCTCTTGACGTTGATCCCCTTGACACCGATTTTCTTCATCAAGTCTTCGAGGTTACTCAGTTGCATGATCACGCCGATGGATCCGGTTAGTGTCCCAGGGTTAGCGACGATCTTGTCGCAGGCGGCGGCGATGTAATAGCCCCCGGACGTCGCCATGCCGCCCATGGAAGCGATAAACGGTTTTTGCTTTTTGGATTTCTGGATTTCCTCGAAGATCTCCTGAGTCGGCGCCACGGCGCCGCCCGGCGAGTCGATGCGCACGACGACCGCTTTCACCCACGGCATTTCCTTAAATCGTTTTAGCTCCGTCAGCACGTTGCGCGAGTCATCGATGGCGCCTTCAATCTGCAGGACGCCGATACCGTCGCCGGCGAACATCGACAAAACCTTGGCATCGCCGCCCGTGATGTAAGCGTAAAAAAATGCTCCGGTGAAGACGACCAAAATAAATACAAACAGCAGGCCGAGGCCGCGTAAAATAGAATGTGTTCTAGCCATATCAATTCCGGGAAGTCTATCTGCTCGGGATTACCCTCGCCCTTTGCGCCCGCCCTGTGAATCTTCGTCCCTATCCAAGCGAAGCTCATCGCCAAGCAGAGACTCGAAAGAGAAACGGCCGCCCTCTTTTTCGCGTTTTAGATAATTTTCCATCTCTTGGCGCTCTTCCGTGCGACGCAAGGCTTTGATGCTGAGACCGATCTTGCGATCGGCAAGATCGATGCTGAGAACTTCGGCTTCGACTTCATCACCGACCTTGAATAGGTTCGACGGTTTGTCGACCCGTTCCGAACTCAACTGAGAAACATGAATAAGCCCTTCGACGCCCTCGTCGATGCGGACGAACACGCCAAACTCCGGCACGCTGGTGACTTGGCCTTTGATTTTGGAGCCCACCGGGTGACGATCGGCAACTACTTTCCAGGGATCGGGCGCCAGCTGCTTGATACCGAGGGAGAAACGCTCGTTTTCGACGTTTATCCCAAGCACCTTCGCTTCGATGATATCTCCTTTTTTAAATAATTCCGACGGATGCTTGACCTTCTTGGTCCAGTGCAGATCGGAGATATGCACGAGGCCGTCGATACCTTCTTCGATACCGACAAATATGCCGAAGTCCGTAACATTCCGCACCGGGCCTTTAATGATGCTGCCGATCGGATATTTTTCCTTCGCCGCTTCCCAGGGATTGGCCATCACCTGCTTGAGCCCGAGCGAGATCCTGCGGTGTCCGGGATCGACGTTGAGCACGACAACCTCGACCTGCTGGCCAACCTGGAGGATTTTTGACGGATGAGCGACCTTGCGGGTCCATGACATTTCCGAAATATGGACCAGCCCCTCGATACCGCTTTCCAATTCGACGAACGCGCCGTAATCCATCAAACTGATGACCTTGCCTTGCACTCGTGAACCGACGGGATATTTTTCCGCCACGATGTGCCACGGATCAGGCGTCAATTGTTTCATGCCCAGGGAAATGCGCTCCTTCTCGCTGTCGAACTTGAGCACGACGACTTTGATTTTTTCGCCGACTCGAACGATCTCCGAAGGATGATTGATGCGCCCCCAGGACATGTCGCTGATGTGGAGAATGCCGTCGATGCCGCCGAGATCGACGAAGGCGCCATAGCCGGTAATATTCTTCACTGTACCTTCGAGGATCACGCCCTCTTCGAGAATTTTTAAGACCTCTTGTTTCAGTGTGTCGCGTTCCTTTTCCAAAAGCGCGCGACGCGAAACCACGACGTTGCCCCGCGGCCGGTTAAACTTGAGAATCGCAAAGCGATCGGTGGTGCCGATAAACCGGTCCAAGTTGCGGTTTGGGCGAATATCGACGTGAGAGCCCGGTAGGAATGCCGGAACTCCAACGTCCACCTTGAAACCGCCTTTGACCTTACCGATGATATGCCCCTCGACGCCGCGGCCTTCGTTAAAGGCTTTTTCCAGCTCTTCCCAAAGTTTCAGATTTTCCGCCCGTTGCCGCGATAGTACAATGCCCCCGCCCTCGCCTTCCGAGGAGTCGAAGAACACGTCAACATCGTCACCTACCTTGACTTGTACATGGCCTTCCCGATCGGTGAACTCTTGGATGGGAATCTGTCCCTCGGATTTGTAACCGACGTCGATCAGCACATGGGTTGCCGTGATACCAACCACCCTGCCTTTGACCACGCCGCCGGGTTTGACGGTGCGCAGGCTCTCCTCAAACATTGCTTCAAACTCGCTAGGGCCCCCTGCGGGCGCGCCTTTAATCTGTTCGTCCTGTTCAGCCATGCAAACCAACTCCGATCTATTTAATTAATTTACTCGCGCTCTGTTTCTAATTTTCGCTAAAACCTTGGCGGCCACGCTGTCAGCGCTGGCATTCGAGGAATCGATCCTGAGCGCGTCGTCCGCCATCCGTAGCGGCGCCAAATCTCTTTCGCTGTCCCGCTTGTCGCGTTCTTCCATTTCTCGTAATGTCTCGCTCAAATCGGCCGGACGGCCGGCAGCCCGAAGCTCCGCATAACGCCGGCGAGCTCGCTCCTCCGCCGAGGCATCGAGAAAGATCTTTACCTCGGCGCTGGGAAAAACTACGGTGCCGATATCCCGTCCCTCGGCGACGATGCTGCCGTGTTCACCCATGCGGCGTTGCAAATCGAGCATCCGCGCGCGCACGATTTTTAACGCGGAGACCTTCGACGCCAATTGGCTCACTTCCGGTGTGCGAATCTCGTCAGCGACATTGATACCGTCCAGAAGCACCTCCAGCGTGCCGTTATCCTCGTGCAGGTCAATCTCGGTCGATTCGACCAACCGAGCCAATCGGGCATCATCCGCTAAATCGACTCCCTGACGCAAGACCTTCAGGGCGAGCGCCCGATACATCGCCCCGGTATCCAAATAGCTAAAGCTAAGCTCTCTCGCCAGCCGTTTCGCCAAGGTGCTTTTGCCGGCCCCCGACGGTCCGTCAATCGCAATAATCAACCAGCCCTCCCGACACCGCGCCGACTATCCCCTCTCTCATAAGCTAATGCAAACAAATTTTCCCCAACAAATCAAAAAAGCCCGGGAACGATATATCGACACAGCCTACGTCGTCAATTTCCACACCACCCTCACTGCATAATCCGGCGATCGCAAACGACATGGCGACCCGATGATCGGCATAGCTTTTAATTGCGCCCGCCTTGAATCTCTGTCCGCCTTGAATAGTCATGCGGTCTTCGCCCGCTTCGACTTCGATGCCCAGCTGGCGCAATCCCTCGGCCATGGAGGCAATCCGATCGGACTCCTTATAGCGTAATTCTTTAACCTCGGAGAAGGTCGTCACGCCTTTGGCAATCGCGGCAACGATCGAAAGAATCGGATATTCATCAATGGTTCGTGCCACCGACTCGGGCCCAATATCGACGCCCTTTAGCGGGCCGCCGGTGACGTGAATATCGGCCACCCTCTCACCGGCTTCGGCGCGTTCGTTTAGTAGCTCGATCGACGTCCCCATGCGCCGCAGCACTTCGATCACGCCATCGCGGGTCGGATTACATCCGACGTTACGGATGAAAAGATCCGAGCCAGGTATCATCGCGGCCGCCGCCAGGAAGAATGCCGCTGACGAAATATCACCCGGGATGCGTACTTCTTGAGCGCTCAGTGACTGGCCGCCATTTATGGTTATAGTCGCACAGTCACGCGAGATCGCCGCGCCAAAACCGCGGAGCATCACTTCCGTGTGATCGCGCGATTTTTGCGGCTCTTCCAGAGTCGTCGTTCCCTCCGCCTGCAGCGCCGCCAATAAGATTGCCGATTTCACCTGGGCGCTAGCGATTGGCATGTGATAATCAATGCCATGGAGGTCGCCGCCGTCGATCTCCAACGGCGCCAAACCGTCGCCGTTTTTGCTGCGAATCTTGGCGCCCATCACACCCAACGGATCGATGACCCGCCGCATCGGCCGTTGGCGTAACGATGCATCGCCATCGAGCTCGCTGTGAAATGGCCGCCCGGCCAACAGACCGGACATTAGCCGCATGGTCGTACCCGAATTGCCGCAATTTATCGCGTCGGCCGGCTGATGGATTCCAGCCCAGCCGTTGCCGTCAACGCAGAGAGCATCACCGTCGCGATAGATTTCTACGCCCATTTGGCGAAACGCCTTGACGGTGCGCGAGTTGTCGTCGCCGCCGGACAAATTAAGGATCCGGCTACGCCCGTTCGCGACGCCGCCGAGAATCACCGCGCGGTGCGCGATCGACTTGTCGCCGGGTACGCTGATATCGCCGCGTAGCGGTTTCTTGATCGCCTCAATCCGTTTCATTTCGCCATCATTACGGAATCTGCCCGCGAATATCGTAGGCGCGGGCAAATTCTTTTTCCAAAAGCGTACCCTTGCCATCGCGAATCCAGCGATGGAGCCGTTCCAAGTACTTGATGTAATCGCCCAAGGAACGGCCCAACGCGTGACGATTCATCAGACAGATGTCGCGCCAAAGCTCAGGCCGGCTGGAAGCGATTCGAGTGAAATCTTTAAAGCCGCCGGCACAGTACTTTTTCAAATCCACCCCCGGCAGCGGCGTGCGCTCGAGCGCGTTCACCAGCGCATACACCAGGACGTGCGGCAGATGACTAATCACCCCGAGGAGCCGATCGTGGATGTCGGGTTGCATGATTTCCACGTCAGCGCCGACTTTACGCCATAGATCGGCTATTTTGTTGAGGGCCTGCTGATTGGTCCGCTTAGTCGGGGTCAGAATGCAGCGATGCCGGACGAACAGATCTCGGCGCGCCGCCTGGGCACCCCATTGTTCGCTGCCAGCAATCGGATGGCCGGCAACGAAATGAATATGCCTTGGCAAAAGGCGCTCCATGCCGCGCACGATCTCGCCTTTAACGCTCCCCACATCGCTGACAATGCAGCCGGCTTTGAGCTTGCGTAGAAATCTCTTGGTCAGCGGCACGATCGTTTCCACCGGAGTGCCCATCATGAGAAAATCCACGTCGTCGGGGAATTGATCTTCATCCAAGAAGTAACTGTCGACAATGCCCTCTCGCTTCGCCAGCCTGAGATTGGCTTCGCCGCGGCCGTAGCCGACGATTTCCCTTGCCAGTCGATGACGGCGCATGTCCAACGCGAGCGACCCGCAGATCAACCCCACTCCAGCCATCACGACCTTTTGAAACATCACCGCCATTAGAAATTTCACCGCTTTGGTCTTACCAAAAGTCGCTATAATGCCCTGATCACCTTCTGCAGCGCGTCAATGAATTCTCGATTCTCATCCATCGTGCCGATGGTGACGCGCACATGCTCGGGAAACTGATAGCCAGCCATCGGCCGGACAATGAAGCCTTTACTTAGCAACTGTTTAAATACTTCCTGCCCTTTGCCAACGCGCACCAGGATAAAGTTGGCGTCGCTAGGGACAAATTCCAGCCCTAACCTGGTGAACTCGGCTTGCAGGTATTCCATGCCCAGGCGATTCACCTCGAGGCTTCGCTTCACATGATCGACATCCTCGAGCGCCGCCAATGCCGCCCACTGCGCCGCCGCGTTAACGTTGAATGGCTGGCGCACCCGCTGCATCATGTCGACGAGCTTTTTTGGACCGACACCGTAGCCGATGCGCAATCCCGCCAAGCCGTACAATTTAGAGAACGTCCGCAGCGTCAGAATCGCGCGATCTTCGGCATGGTAGCGCAGTGAGTCGGGATAGGCCGGGTCTTGAACGTATTCGAAGTAAGCCTCGTCGACAATGAGCAGCAAGTTCGACGACACTTTGCCAAGAAAGCGCTCCCATTCGTCGCGCTGGTAAATGGTCCCCGTCGGATTGTTGGGATTGGCCAAGATCACGACCCGCGTTTGCGCCGTGATGGCATCGGTAATCGCTGCCAGATCATGGGTGAAGTTACGCAGCGGCACCGCCTTTTTCTTGCCGCCAACGGCTTGGACGATGAGCGGATAGACGACGAACGCTTGTTCGGCCATCACCGCTTCATCCCCGGGGCGCATGAAAGTTCTCACGGCGAGTTCGATGATTTCATTGGAGCCGTTGCCAAAGATCAGGTTTTCCGGCTCTACGCCAATTTTCTGCGCCATGCCCCGCTTCAGATAAAAACAGTCGCCGTCCGGATAAAGGTGCAGCTGATCCAATTTTTCGCGGATCGCCGTCAAGGCCTTCGGTGAAGGCCCCAAGGGATTCTCGTTGGACGCGAGCTTGATCGAGTTCGAGATGCCGTACTCGCGCTCCACTTCCTCGATCGGCTTGCCCGGCTCGTACGGAATCAACGTACGAATATATTCGGGAACTTGTTCGACGGCTTTCATCTTCCGCTCGGATAGGAGCCCAAAATTTTCAAAAACAAACAGTTCTTTTGCAAATTGGACACGGCATTTCTTATCGAGCCGTGCTGCTGATGGCCGCGCAGGTCGAGAAAGAACATATACTCCCAGGGTTTGTTCTTGATGGGGCGCGACTCGATTTTGGTCAGGTTGATACGGCTTCGGGCAAAGGGCTGCAGCATGCGGTGCAACACGCCCGCTTTGTCTTGCACGGAAAACACCAGCGAGGTCTTGTCATCGCCGCTCGCCGGGGCGTCCGTCTTGCCGATGACCAAAAACCGGGTAATGTTCGTGCTCTGGTCTTCAATATTGGCTGCAATCACTTGGAGATCGTAAACCTCTTTGGCCATGGCACTGGAAATTGCTGCCAACGAGCCATCGCCGGCCACTTTCATCGCTGCATGCGCCGTGCTCGCTACCTCTTCTACCGGCACAGACGGAAAATGGCGCGCCAGCCAGCCGCGGCACTGTGCCAAGGCTTGGGGATGAGAGATGATGCGTTGAACGTCGCTTTCCTTGCCAGACCTCGAGAGAAGATTGTGATGAATGTCCAGGAAAATCTCCGCGCAGATCTTCAGCTCGGACTCGACCAGCGAATCGAGCGTGTGCGCCACTACGCCTTCCGTTGAATTCTCGATCGGCACCACGCCGAATTCCGCTCTTCCCTGACTCACTTCCTGAAACACCTCGGTGATGCTCGTCGTCGGGCGCAGGTTCGCCGAAGAACCGAATTTCTCGCGGGCGGCGAGATGCGTATAGGTCGCCGCAGCTCCGAAAAATGCCACATTCACCGGGCCTTCAAGCGCCCGGCAACCCGAAATGATCTCGCGAAAAACGGCCCGAACGGCTTGTCCGGAAAGCGGCCCGCGATTCAGATCAGCGACCCGCTGGAGAATTTCTTTCTCGCGGTGGGGAACGTAAACCTCTTGGTTGCTTTGGCTCTTGGAGCGGCCAATCCTCTGTGCCAGAGAAGCGCGATCGTTTAGCAGGTTAACGACTTTTGCATCAATTTGATCGATTTTTTGTCTTAGGACATCGACCGGCTCATTACGGCTCAATGACTACCTCGCCCGGCGCAAACCAAGCAGCCTGCGCCACCCACGTAACCTATCTTAATGCTTGAAGAATAGCAAATATTGATAGCGCCCCAGCTTGACTCGTGGCGGCTTCTGCCATTATCTGATTGGCGACATGCATGAAATCGTTCTGCCCGCCGGTGAAACGCCCAAGAAGCTTGAGAAATTTCTTACAAGGAATTTCCCCATCGGTTACGTTAGAAAAGTCTTTCGCAAGAACGGCGTACGGATCAATGGCCAACGGGCTAAATCGGATGATCTCATCCGCGCCGGCGACCGCATCCAACTTTACATCCCCTTTGAGCGGGACACTGCAGCAACAAAGCCGGTCAAATCTTTTCCAAAAATCGACGTCGTTTTCGAAAACGATGCGCTGCTGCTGATCAATAAACCCGCGGGTCTGGCCGTGCACGAAGGAAGAACCGTCAGTAAACCCCACTCGGTTCTGGGTATCTTGGAAACGCAATATCGTGATAGGGGCATAAAGCCTCAACTCGTCCACCGCCTCGATAAAGACACCTCCGGATTGCTTCTTGTCGCAAAGAACCAGCAAACAGCAAGTGAATTGGAAAGTTGCTTTGAAACCGACAAGGTCGACAAAGAATATCTGTGCCTGGTTGCCGGCCGGCTACAAACAAACGAAGGCAAGATCGACTTTCCACTGCCCGGCCGAGATGACAAGCCGGTCCGCGCGCTCACCCGCTTTCGAGTCTTGAAGCGATTTTCCGAAGTCACGCTCGTACGCGTGGCGATCGAGACCGGCAGGCTGCATCAGATCCGGTTACACTTCGCAAAGCTAGGATATCCGGTAGTGATGGACGACCAGCACGGCGACTTCGGTTTCAACAAACGATTTCGGAAAGAATATGGCTTGAAGCGGCAGTTTCTTCACGCGGAGAAATTGAAACTCAATTACGCCGGCAAACAGCGAGAATGGACAGCGCCGCTGGCAAAAGAGTTAGACGAGACCCTGCGAGTGTTGTCCGGCGAGAAGTCTTAGCCGCGTCATTTACGGCGACAATTTGTCGGATGCGGTGACCATCGGGAACCGCATCGCCCGTCTTTTCACAGCTGTTGTCAAACCGAAATGATGCGGTTCCTTTCAGTCACCGCATCCTACGTGCCTGTCGTAAACGTCACGAGAGCAACTTCCCAAAATTTGTTGCCGCAGTTATCAAAGGCGTGTTTCGCGTCATTGTGGATCTTTCGCGGGTCAATGCCTACGCAACGTGCTCGCGCGTGTCCCGAAGTCAAACCATCATCTATTTTGCGTCCTTGGGTTCCTTCGACGGAGTTAAGCTGAGCCCTTCGGCTATGCTCAGGGTAGACTCCGTCGAAGGGCTCGGGAGATGCCTTTGCGGCTAAATTCCAAACCCGAATGTGCCCCATTACAACTTCCTCACCAACATGATCCCATCTCGCACCGGCAGCAGCACATTCTCCACCCGCTCGTCTTCGCGGATGCGCTTATTAAGTGCGTCGACAGTTTTGGTCGCTTCATCGTGAGGATCCAAAACTCTGCCGCTGCGCAGCATGTTGTCCAGAACAATTAGCCCTTTGGGTCGAACGAGCTCCATACAGCGGTCATAGTAGGCGCCGTAATTTTCTTTATCCGCGTCGATGAAACACAAATCGAAAGGACCGGGAATGAGTTTTAGCGACTCAAGCGCCGGGCCAAGCTTGATTTCGATCTTATGCCCATGGGGACTTTCGGCGAAGTAGCGCTTGGCGATCTTAGTTGTTTGCGGGTTGACATCACAGGTGACGATACGTCCGTCCTTCGGTAAGGCCTCGGCCCAGGCCAAGGTGCTGTAGCCAGTGAACATGCCGATTTCGAGAATCCGTCTCGCGCCCGTCATCGTGGCGAGCATCTTTAGGAACTGTCCTTCGAGAGGTCCGACCATCATCGCCGGACTGTGGGTTTTCGCATAGGTTTCCACCCAGAGCTTGTCATGCAGCCCGGACAGCGGCTTGCTGTGTCGCTCCGCATAGTCTTCGATACCAATGGGTCTTAGGTCGAGCATGTCTGCATCCTTTATTCGAGGTATAGAAAATTTGAGATATTGGTATTCCCTCTAGCGTTATTTCCGCGGAAGCGGGAATCCAGACCCCCACTAAATCTCCCCCTTTGCTAAGGGGGAGACAAAGAGGGGGTTCTGGATTCCGGCACGCGCCGGCTATTGCCAGCTTGGCCGGAATGACGTTCAAAAAATTCCACTCACTCATAAAAAAACCGTGCTGCACATCACGGCCCCGTGAGCCGCATGCCTCCGTCGACCGGAAGGATCGCCGCTGTCACCATCGATGCTTCGTCGGAAGCTAAATATAAAGCAGCATAAGCAACGTCTTCCGGCTCGCCGATGCGTCCGAGCGGCACCCTGGTTGTATAGCGCGCGAGTTTCTCCGGAGTCGAGGTATCGACCATCGGCGTCCGCGTCGGTCCCGGGCAAATGCAATTGACGCGAATCTTGTCCTTCGCATGGTCCATCGCCATGGCTTCGGTCAGGCGAACCATCCCGCCTTTCGAGGCGCAATAAGCCGCGCGGCCGGACTGGCCGAGCATCCCCGAGCGCGCGGCGATATGTAGAATGACGCCGCCGCCGCGCTTTTTCATTTCAGGAATCGCCAACCGCGAGACAACGAATGCGCCCTTCAAATTTGCATCCAAGGTCCGATCCCAATCCTCTTCCGTGATCTCCGTTATGCTGCCGTTGGTGCGAACGCCAGCGCTATTGACAACGATATCGAGGCCGTCGAATTGTTTCACGGTTTCGTCGATCAGCGTTTTCATCTGCGCCGAATTCCCGACATCGCCTTGTCGAAAAAGCGCCTTGCCGCCGACTTTCTCAATCATGGCAACGGTCTCTCGCCCCTTCGATTCCGTCATCGAGGTACCCGCCACTGCGGCGCCCTCTTTCGCGAACATCACCGCAATTGCCTGCCCCAGTCCCGAACCAAATCCGGTGATGAAGGCGACTTTGCCTTTAAGTTTCATATGACCATCCTTGGAAGTTTTCGCGCGTGCGCAAAGGCCTTGTCGCAGTTACTGCGAAATTCTATTTCACCAGGAAGTGCACGAAGGACACGAAGGCTTCGGAAATTTATTATTAACTTCTATCAACTTCGTGCTCCTCGTGTCTTTCGTGGTAGAATCCCCAATTGAACCAGATATACAATTGCTTCACGGTTGACTCAACTCTACCCCACTGTTATTTTTTGCAGACCACTTAAAGAAAAATGTTCACGCGATGGCAGAGAACAACGACCATAGAATTCCCGTGACCGTTCTTACCGGCTTTCTCGGCGCCGGCAAGACGACACTGCTCAATCGAATTCTTACGGCCAATCACGGACGCCGTGTCGCCGTCATCGTCAACGAATTCGGCGAAGTCGGCATCGATCATCATCTGCTGATTTCCTCCGACCAGGAAGTCGTTGAAATGAGCAATGGCTGCATTTGCTGCACGGTACGCGGCGACCTGTTGCGGAGCTTATTTCAGCTCTTGGAGCACCGCGACAAGTTCGACACGCTGATGATCGAAACCACCGGCCTCGCCGATCCGGCACCCGTCGTGCAGAGTTTTTTTATCGACGACCGCATCAAGAGCGAATACCAACTAAACGGCGTCGTCACGGTCGTCGACGCCAAGCACATTCATCAACAGTTGGGTCGATCTCCGGAGGCGAAAGAACAGATTGCCTTCGCCGACATGGTGCTGCTCAACAAGATCGATCTGATCAATCCTGAAGACTTGCCCGACCTGGAATTTAAGCTGCGCAATCTGAACGGCGCGGCGCGCGTCTGCCAAACGACGAATTCTGATGTCGATATCGGCACCGTGTTGGATCTGCGCAGCCTCGACATCGAAGTCAAGGCGAATAGGCACGACGATCATCACAGCCACACCGAGGACATCGATACGGTCGCCATTACAACGGCCGGCGACCTCGACGGACTAAAGCTGAGTCAGTGGTTCCGTGAATTGCTTGCCGAGTCCGGCGAAAAGATCATGCGCATGAAAGGGATTCTCAACCTGCGTAAAGATCCCGATCAGTTCGTCTTCCAAGGTGTCCATCTTCTGTTCGAAGGGCGTCCGGGGCGAGCATGGGCGGCCGAGGAAGAACGGTTGAATCGGCTGGTGTTCATCGGCCGGGATCTGAACAAGGAAAAAATTACCGACGGTTTCATGACCTGCATTACCACGGAGAACGGCAACGCTTCGTCCGAGGACGTGGATCCGTTTGGACGGAAACAAGATGTGTCTTCGTTCACTCTCGATCAAATTCGCTATTGGGTTCAGACGATCTTAACCTTCCCTCCCGATGCGCCGATCGTCGTTAAAGAGGTTCCGTGCGTAAAGGCTGGTTGTCCGCCGGTGGAAACGGCCATCCTGGTATTTCTCAAGAACGAGCCGCCGCGCACTTTCAAAATCCTCGCGCGCATCAATGAGGTGACTTTCGATCATGTTTACAATTTGATCGAGAACCCGCTCCCTTGCTGCTGAATTTGGTTTAGAGTTTCGAATCCGCTCAAATATCCTCGCCTCTCCCTCTGGGAGAGGCCGCCGCGCAGCGGCGGGTGAGGGCGAAAGCTGCGCCGTGCCTTCCCTGATCTTGCCCTCTCCCATAAGACGAGGGTTATACGGAATTCGCTTTCCAGTAGGCGGACCTCGTGAATTGCGCGCTATTCAGCCACTAGCTTGCTGACGATCTCATACAGGGCGCGAACACCGAATTTTAGGCTCTCCACCGACACGCGCTCATCGATACCGTGGACCAAACCTTCACTACTCGGTGTACTGCGATGGGGTATGAATCCTAAACATGGAATGCCCTTTTCACGAAAGAAATGACAATCGGTAAAGCCTCGCACCAAAGGCGCGACTACGGGGGCGCCGGGGTCATGAGCCTTAGCGAATTCAGCGATCACTTTCATCGCCTCTGGATGAGCCGGTGATGTGGCGGCGGGAAACGACAGCAGGATTTCAATTTTGATCGAATCGTCGGCGATAATCTTGCGTAATTCCTCGATGAATGCCTTAGGGTCCTCTCCGGGAAGCAGCCGGACATCGAGCTCCGCGGTTGCGACCGCAGGAATAACGTTGACCTTGTCGGAGCCCTTGATGCCGGTGATCGCGATCGTGTTGCGTACGCTCGCGCTATTGCGCGGGTCCTTGAGGAATTCGGATCGGAACTCCGAATCTTGCAACGCTTTGTGTAAATCCCGGTAATGGTGTCGCCGCCCTTCCGGTTCAGAAGCCGCCGTATCGGCGTAGTATTTCTGGATTGCCGGCACAACCTTGATCGGGCTCTGATAGCTCATGATCCGATTCAACGCGGCAAGCAGCTTGTTGACGGCAAGATTGTTCCCAGGCGTCGAACCGTGTCCGGGAATCCCAGCTGCCACGAGTTTCAACCACAGCGGAGTTTTCTCCGCCACGCTGACGTTGTAGACACGAGCGCGGTCATCCTCGCCAACGCGAATGCCGCCGCCTTCATTAAGCACCAACCCGACGTTCTTGAATAGCTCGGGTTGTTTTTCCACCAAGTAACCGGCGCCGAGCGCGCTACCGGCCTCTTCGTCGGCCGTGCCTAGAAATATCACATCACCTTTCAGCGGAATGTTTTGTCGCTTGAGCGCCAGGATCGCCATCAATTCCAAAATCGCGGAACCTTTCATATCCAGCGCACCACGTCCCCAGATGATGCCGTCCTTGATCGCGCCGCTGAACGGCGGCTCTTTCCAGAGCTTCACTTCCGCGGGAACCACGTCCATGTGATTTAGCAGAACGATTCCTTTTTTGGTTCCATTACCGCGAAGCCGCGCGAAAATATTCCCCCTGCCGGGCGCTGACTCGATGACTTTAGCTTCGATACCCTCGCGATCGAAGATTTCCTTTAAGAACTGTGCCGCCCTGATTTCGTTGCCGGGCGGGTTGGTCGTATCGATTTGTATGTAACGGCTGAGGAGGGCGACAGCCTCCTCTTCCAGCGCTTTCCAGTCAATCGTTGAATCCGCGGCATGACCGCCGTTCGATGAGCCGAGACATACCATAACCAACAGAATTGAAATCACGAAATAAGCGCTTGGCCTTGCCCTAGTCATGTTCACCCCACTATTCCGCGTTGTTCGCCGCTCCGACGACGTTGCTAAAGAAAGTTCTCAGCCGATTGCAAGATCTCCCGCTGCTGCTTTTCAGGATGATACCACTGGATTTCCTCGTCGCGTCGAAACCAGGTCAGCTGCCGTTTAGCGAGATGACGCGTCTCCCGTTTCATTTCTTCGAGAGCATCTTCCAGGCTTTGCAGGCCTCGAAGTACCTGCCCCATCTGCCGATAACCGACGCTGCGGAGCGGTTTGAGAGTCAGGTCAAAACCGCGCGCAACCAAGCCGCGAACCTCTTCCAAAAAACCATCCTTGATCATCCGCTCGCTCCGCAAATTGATCAAGTCATACAGCTCGGCACGTTCCCGCAGCAACCCTATTTTGAGAATATCAAATGGCTCTTCCTGAAAGCCGTGTTCCTTCTGCCATTCGCTCAGCGGCCTACCGGTGACCTGATAGACCTCTAGGGCGCGAATAATTCGTTGGCGATCGTTTCGGTGAATCGTCGCGCCGACCGTCGGATCGATCTTTTCTAAACGTTCATACAAAACAGCCAGTCCGCTGTTTGCAATCTCTTGTTCCAACGCATGGCGAACAGCCGGATCCTGTCCGGGTCCTTCGAATAATCCATGCGTCAACGCTCTTAGGTAAAGCCCCGTTCCACCGCAGACGATCACATTTCGTTGCCTGGCATGAATCTGCCCGATGCTGTCCGATGCCAAGCGGCGAAATAGGGCGGCGTTAAATTCCTCATTCGGGGCGACGATGTCAATTAGATGATGGCGAACGCGCTCGCGATCGGCTTTTGACGGCTTGCCCGTGCCGATATCCATGTGGCGATAAACTTGCTGTGAATCGGCATTGACGATTTCGCCGTTTACAGTCTCGGCCAGACGCAAACCGACCGCACTTTTACCTACCGCCGTGGCGCCGAGAATAATAACGATCTTGGGTCTCATGAGCACAACGGGAACTGACGGCACTCCGGCAAATCGAGTGCTGCTTCACACGACGCGCTTGAACATTCTGTCGAGCTCGTCGCGGCTGATCTCGATCAGCACCGGACGGCCGTGCGGGCATTGGGTGGCAAATTCGATTCGATCCAAATCTCCGAGCAAGGCGCGCATTTCGTCGATCTCGAGCGCGCGATTGGCGCGAATCACGCTGTGACAGGCGATGGTGGCCAGGCGGTCTTCGAGATGCTGGCGCAGCTTCGCCGAGGTTTCCACTTCCGCGAGTTCAGTTACCATCTGCCGCACCACCAGACTGTAGTCGCCTTCCGGAAGAAGCGCCGGCGCGGCCGTAATCGCGTAGGCGTTGGGTCCGAAGGGTTCGAGCAAGAAACCCAAACGCTCGAGCACTTCGAGCTTTTGCTCCAGGAGCATTACCTCCCCGGCGGTCAGCTCAACCGTCTGCGGTATCAAGAGGCCTTGTGTTTCCACCTTCCCGTCTTCCATTTGGCGGCGCAATTTTTCGAAAGCGACCCGCTCATGGGCAGCATGTTGGTCAATGAGCACCAATCCTCGGGACCAAGAACAAACCAGGTAGCAGCCGAGAATCTGTCCTAAAACGTTAAGCGAGGAGAAGAACCCCGTGTGCGTTGATGGCCCCGACGACGGCATGACAAAAGCTGCTTCACGAGGCCACGAAGAATCCACACCGCCGAAGGCGGGACCGCCATAGGGCAAAGCTGATTCACGGACGACGGAGAACGGCGCATTTGGAATCGGGCTCATTCGCAGTACCGGCTCTTTCGCTTCCTGCCTTAGCGCCTGTCGAACCCCCCGCGAGACGGCTTCGTGAATATCCGATTGACGGCGAAAGCGCACTTCATACTTGGCCGGATGAACGTTGACGTCGACGTCGGCGAAAGGAACGTCGAGAAATAACAGGACAATGGGATACTGGCCTTTCATCAGCAAGGTTTCGTACCCGTGCAGCACTGCATGGGTCAAAACCTTGTCGCGCACGTAGCGGTGGTTGACAAAAGTATAAAGATAGCGCGCGTTGGGAAAAGAAGCGGGTGCAGAGCTCAAATAGCCGTGAACCGTGATTTCTCCTCCAGCAAAGCGAAATGGCACCAACTCCTTGGCAATCTCGCCTCCCAACACTTGATGCAAACGATCCTTACCGTCGCTCACGGCCACGTAGTCGGCAACCGTGCGGCCGTCATGTTGCAAGCGGAAATGAACGCTCGGATGCGCCAGTGCCATGCGGTTGACGGCGTCGCAAATATGGCTCAACTCGGTGGCCGGAGACTTGAGAAACTTTTTTCGTGCCGGCGTGTTGAAAAAAATCTCCTTGATCTCGACGGTTGTGCCGATGGGAACTGCCGCCGGAGCAACCTCGTCCTTCTTTCCGCCATCGACCCGCAGGCGATATCCCATTGGCGCGCTCGCTACACGAGACAGAATCTCCACCTTGGATACCGAACCGATGCTCGGCAACGCCTCGCCGCGAAATCCCAGGGTGGCGATGCGAAACAAATCGTCATCGTTCTTGAGCTTGCTCGTCGCATGACGCTCAACTGCAAGATACAGGTCCTCTGCTCCCATTCCTTCGCCGTTGTCGGCGACGCGAATCAACGATGTGCCGCTTCTTTCAATCCAAATAAAAATCTCCGTTGCGCCGGCGTCGAGCGAGTTCTCGATCAGCTCTTTGACCACCGACGCCGGGCGCTCGACCACTTCACCGGCAGCGATGCGGCTTGCTATTGCTTCGGACAGGATTTGAATTTTCACTTGACGTGTCGCTCCCGATTCGACAATAACGTAGCTCAATTCACCCGGTCAAGATAAGTCGCGTAATTGACATGAACTAACGGGGGTGGATAACCTGCAGATGACTTTTGCGAGGCACATCCAGCGGGTTCAGGAGGTCTTATGAAATTGGACATCTGGCTGCTTCTGCCATTCTTAACTCTCGGCTACGCCAGCGAGCTTCATGCGGCGCAGGGATCGACTACCGTGGAGACGAAGGTCAAAACCGTGATGGTCGATCCCAGTTCCCAATCTCCCGTCGTCGTATTGGAGACGGTTGCCGATAAAAAACTGCTGCCGATTTGGATCGATGTCCCGGAAGCCCGAGCCATCGCGATCGAGATCGAGCAAATCAAAGTTCCGCGGCCGCTGACCCACGATCTGATTCGCAATATCCTTCAAGGGCTCGGCGCGACGCTACAGCGCGCGACCATCACCGACCTGCGCAATAGCACCTACTTTGCGATTCTATCTCTAGGGGTCAAAGGCCAGGAACTGCAGATCGACTGCCGGCCGAGCGATGCCATCGCCGTCGCGCTGCGCATGAAAGCTCCAATCTTCGCTTCGACCCAAGTGCTGGCGAAATCGAAGCCCGTGCCGTCGCAGCCAACCCGCGGCGAGCAAACCCAAAAGAGATTGGGCATTCAGGCGCAGGATCTGACCGCTGAACTGGCGAATCTTCTGGAGAGCCAACAGCAGAAGGGTGTCCTGGTCACCGAAGTGGCGCTCGGCGGCTCGGCAATGAAAGCCGGTCTTCAGCGCGGCGATATCATCACCAAAGCAAATGAGCAGGTCATAAGCTCCGCGACCGACCTCGAGTCGTTGATCCAAAGCATGAAATCGTCGAGTCAAATCAAGCTCGAAGTGATAAAAAAGGGCAAGCCGACCACGCTCGTGATCGACTTGCCCTCGTAGTTGCGATTAGACCGTCTTAGGTTTTACTTCTTGCCGTTGCCCCCGAAAAGCTCGGCGCCCCATTTCTTTGCGGTGGCGTCCAACACTTCTTTGCTGGATTCGGCGACCGGCGGGAAATCTTTCATCCACTCGTAGGGCCGCGTGGCGTCGATAATGGCGCGCGAGTTAAAACCCTTCTTGGTCGGATGAATGATCGGATCGAGCGGACCGCTCCAGCAGCGACGCAGAATGTCGATGTCTTCAGCGGGATCGCAGCGACTGGCCATTGCCCAGATCATGTCATCGGTGTTTGACGGATCGATGTCGTCATCGACGACGATGACGAAGCGGCCGAGGTACGCCCCTGCATGGCACTGCGAAGCGACAACCGCCGCCTGCTTGGCATGTCCGGGATACCGCTGTTTAATCGCCACGCACATGATCAATCGGCTGCCGCCGGAAACCGTGAGCCAGACGCCCTTGACATCCGGCACGCCGGCTTTTTCCATCTCGTCCCAAATCAGCGCGGAGCGAAGATAAGAACGGTACCAGCCTAATTCTGCGGGGGGTCTACCCGGAGGAGAGCCTAAGATAATCGGATCGCTACGGTGATAGAGCCGTTTGACTTCGACCCAGGGTTCCGCGCGCTCGGCGCTGGCATAATATCCCGTCCATTCACCGAACGGTCCTTCGACCTTGGGATTATCGAAATGGACGTCGCCTTCAATGACGATCTCAGCGTTGGCAGGAATCGGCAAACCGGAGTATTCGCCTTCGATCATCTCAAAGGGCTCGCCGCGGATACCGCCAATGAACTCATATTCCGGCACGCCATACGGGACTTCGATGCTGCCGGCTAGAAAGGTTAAGGGATCATGGCCAAAGGACATGGCAATTTTAAATGGCTGCCCGCTGGCGGCGTATTTTTCCCGCTGAATGCGGCCGTGTTTGCCCGGCGAAATATAAAATCCCAACTTGTTCTTGTCATGGATCATGACGCGGTACGTACCGTAGTTGACCCACCCTTCGTCGGGATCACGGGTAATATCGACGCTGCCGGTGCCGATGTAGCGGCCGCCGTCCTTGTCGTGCCAGAGCGGCGTGGGAAACTTGAACATGTCGATATCGCCATCTTTGTACACGTTTTCCAGTAACGGTGTCTTCTTGACGAATTTCGCCGGAACCGGCTTAATCTTTTTGTAGTTTTCTTTCCAGATTCTTACGAAATCCATCTTGGTATCGCCCGGCGGAAGCCCGAGAGTCAGGGCCAGGCGCTTGCGCGACGACAATGAGTTGGACAGAACTCGGTAACCCTTTGGATAGCCCTTGATGTCTTCAAACAGGACTGCTGGACCGTCTTCCTTGTGATGAACCAATTCGGTGATTGCACCAATCTCCAGATTCCAATCGCAGCCCTTTAACGTTTTGAGTTCGCCCATTTCATCGGCGATTTGGATCCAGTCTCGCAGATCCTGATATTCCATTTATTGCCTCCCGATTTGTTTGGAAACGATTTGCCAAGAAGTGGAATTGTTGCAGTTCCAAACCTTAGCGAAATTCATTTGCAAGGTCAAGCTGGAGAAAGCGAACGTCGACTTGAAAAATTAATTGAAAACAACGAGTTATCATGCTAACCGAAGATTGTGTCCGGCAAGCTCAAAACTCTCGATGAGCTGATTAAGATCGCCGCTCAAGCGCGCAGGAGCGGTAAATCAGTTGTTTTCACCAATGGCTGTTTTGACCTTCTCCATCGCGGCCACGTACACGTCCTGCGGCAAGCGAAAGCCGCCGGTGATCTACTCATTGTCGCCATCAACAGTGACCAATCGGTCAAGGCGATTAAGGGTTCGACGCGACCGGTCGCCGCCGAAATGGACCGGCTTGAGTTGATCGCGGCGATGGAGATGGTAGATTACGTCATTCTTTTTGACGAGCCTGATCCTTCCAAGTTGATCACTGCGATAAAGCCCAACGTGTTGGCCAAAGGCGGGGACTGGGGCACAGACGGGGTCGTCGGCGCGGACATCGTCGAACGGGAGGGCGGCCGGGTGCTTCTCGTGCCGTACTTGAAAGGATATTCAACAAGCGAAATTATCGAAAGGATACGAAACTAAGATGGCGAGAGTTTGTTCAATTTGCGGCAAGGGCCGATCCATTGGCTACAACGTCAGTCATGCCAACAACAAAACCAAACGCTCCTGGCGACCGAATCTCCAACGCGTCAAGGGCAACTTCAACGGACAAGTAAAACGCGCCTTGGTCTGTACGGATTGTATTCATTCGGGCCGCGTTCAGAAAGTCGCCTAGTTGTTTGGCGCTTCGGTCTCAGTGCAACTCCTCTTTCGGCACTTGGTCTAACTCTACTTTGCCGCCGGCTCTACCGCGCGCGCGAACGGCCTTATAGACTCCTTTTACCTTGGAAATATTCTGCAAGACTTGTTTGAGGTGTTCGGAATTCTTGATCATCACTTCAAACGTGTTGATCGCTCGTTGGCTGGAATAGGTTCTCACTTGAGCGCGGGCGATATTCGCCTCGGCACTGGTAATCGCCGAGCTGATCGCGGCCAGTAAGCCGGGTTGATCAACGCAGGTCACTTCGATCTTCACCGGTCGCGGCGACTGACCGTTTTCTTCCCAACTGACATCGATCTTGCGATGCGGATCGCTTTCCAGCACGGTAGGACAGCCGACGGTATGGACGGTCACGCCTCGGCCACGAGTAATGAATCCCACGATATGTTCTCCCGGCAGCGGATGGCAACAAAGGGCAAATCGCACCAAGACGTCGTCGACGCCTTTGACGCGAATCCCAAAGCCGCGTTTCTGCTTTGCTACCAAGCGAAACAGTGACTCCAGCGAGCCACCGGTTTTTTTTAGGCCGGGATCCAACTTATCGGCAGGAACGAGCTTGGTAAGAACATGCCGGGTGGTAATGCGGCCGTAGCCGACGGCCGCGAGCAACGCTTCTTCGTCCTTCATGCCGAGTTCTTTGGTGAGCCAGGCAATCTTCCCGTCGTTGCGCAACGTCGCAAGATCGAGCTGATAGCGATGGAGATCACCTTCAAGAATCTCCCGTCCGAGGACCACGCTTCGGTCCCGCTGCTGCGTCTTGAGCCAGTTGCGAATTTTCGATTTCGCCCTAGGTGTTTTTACCCATTTGAGCCAGTCGCGTGCCGGCGTTTGTTGCTGCGTCGTGATGATTTCCACCGTATCGCCGCTGCGCAATAAGTATTTCAGCGACACCAACTGGCCGTTAACGCGCGCGCCGGAGCAGTGATGCCCGACTTCGGAATGAATGCGATAGGCGAAATCGATAACGGTCGAGCCCTTCGGGAAATTCAAAAGATCTCCCTTCGGCGTGAACACGTACATCGAAGTGGAGAACAAGTCTTCTTTTAAACTGTGCAAGAATTCCTGCGGATCTTGCAGATTTTCCTGCCATTCGAGCAACTGCCGGAGCCAGGAGAATCGCTGGATGTCGCTGACTTGAAAATCTTCCCCTTCCTTATAGCGCCAGTGGGCGGCAATCCCTTCTTCGGCCACTCGGTGCATTTCATGAGTCCGGATCTGAATTTCGATTCGCTCACCGTAGGGACCGATCACGCTCGTATGCAGCGATTGATACATGTTGGTTTTGGGGATCGCGATGTAGTCTTTGAACCGTCCCGCAACCGGGCGCCATTGGGAATGAACCACGCCGAGGGCTTCGTAACACTCGCGCTGGGTATCGACCAAAATGCGAAACGCTACCAGATCATAGATCTGATCGTAAAGCAGATTTTGGCTCTCCATCTTTTGATAAATGCTATAGAAATGCTTCGGCCTGCCGCTGACTTCGGCGTCGATACCTTCGGCTTCGAGCTTTTTGGTGATGACTGAGATCACCTCTTCAATGTACTTTTCTCGATCGCTTCTTTTCTTGGCAACGTTGCGTTTGAGCTGATAGTAAATTTCCGGATGAAGGTATTTAAGAGCTAAATCTTCCAACTCGCTCTTGATCCAAGCAATGCCGAGGCGGTGCGACAGCGGTGCATAAATATCCAAAGTCTCCTGCGCCGTGAGGATCTGTTTTTCCATCGGCATATGATCGAGCGTACGCATATTGTGAACGCGGTCGGCGAGCTTGATGAGAATGACGCGCACGTCCTTGCCCATGGCCAGGAGCATTTTGCGAAAGTTCTCCGCCTGCTTTTCCTCTCGACTGCTAAAATTGGCCCGCCCCAACTTGGTCACTCCGTCGACCAAGGCGGCAATCTCACGGCCAAAGAGATCCCGGAGCTCGTCCAAGGACGTCAGCGTGTCTTCGACCGTATCGTGTAAAAGCCCGGCGACGACGCTGGGCACATCGAGCTTCAATTCCGCAATAATGCGGGCGACCGCCATTGGATGGATCAGGTAGGGCTCGCCGCTCAGGCGTTTTTGGCCTTGGTGCACTCTGGCAGAGAAGTCGTACGCTCGGCGGATCAGCGCGCTATCCGCGGCGGGAAAGTAGGACTGAACTTTCTCAACCAGATCGCTGACTTTGATGTCCTTAGTCATGGCTTTGTTTACTACGCCAATGGCGCAGCGGCTCGAGCCGCCACTGGCTGACCCGAGAGGTTCTCGCCCGTTCAGCTTTGACGATCGAACTCAGAAGTTGAACGGCCTCGCTCACGTCACGATTAACTACATAGTAATCATAATGCATAATTTCGCCGATTTCACCCCGGGCATTAGCCAGGCGACGGCGAATCGTATCGTTGCCATCGGTTCCTCGCGCCGCCAATCTTCTCTGGAGTTCGCCAAGGGAAGGGGGCAAAAGAAATATGGAAACTGCCTGAGGGTAGGCTTTTTTTATTTTCCGGGCGCCTTGAACGTCGATATCAAGGAGAACGTCCTGTCCCGCCCGGATGTTGCGGTCCAGGGGTTTTTTCGGCGTGCCATAAAAATAATCGTGCACTTTGGCCCATTCGGCGAATTGCCCTCGGGACTTTAGCGTCTTGAACTGGCGCTCGGTTAGAAAGCGATAGTCACGGCCGTTCAACTCCCCGGACCGTTGCGCCCGGGTGGTACAAGACACCGATAGCTTGATCTCCGGGTAAATTTCCTTCAGCCCGTTGTACAGAGTCGTTTTGCCGGCACCGGACGGCGCGGATAAGATAAAGATGATACCTTGCCGCTTGGCAAGGGCAATGGACCGCTTCATTCGATATTCTGGGTTTGCTCACGGATCTTTTCGACGCGCTCTTTTCCTTGGAGCACGCGCTGCACGATTGACAATTGCGGCACTTTCGAGCTGATCGTATTGAGTTCGCGGTTGACTTCTTGCAGCATGAAATCGATTTTCTTCCCCACCGGCTCGCGCTCGCGGATAACTTTAGCTAACGCCGCCACGTGAGTCTTGAGCCGGACAATTTCCTCATTGACGTCGCCTTTGAGTAACGTGTTGGTCACGTCGACTAGTTCTCTATCTGCACGCAAGCCGTTATCGCCTTCCACCACCGATGCCTTTTGAAACCGCACAGCGATCTCAAGTGCCCCTTCTTCCAGGGCGCCAGTGATCCGCTTCAGGTGCCCGATCTGAGTTTCCATGTCGGCTTTGAGATGACCACCTTCCCGTTCCCGGGATCGCTCCAGCTTCTTGAGCGCGCTGCCGAGCGCCTTCAATACCGCGCTCCGCTCATCGGCGGCATTCACTTCGCGCTCGCGCACATGAAACAGATCCGGGATGTTGGAAAGCAACGACACGCCGATCTCTCCAGCTAAACGATATTTCTTCTTTAGCTGCATGATGCCGGCGATATATTGTCCGACCAAGGCTTCGTCCACATCGAGTTTTCGCGACTGTGCTTTGGCTGCGTATCGATTGATAAACAGATCGACCCTGCCGCGCGAGATCCTTTCCCGGAGAGATTTGCGAATCTCTTCTTCGAAAGACAGATATTCTCTGGGGACTCGCAACTGCAGGTCTAGGTGGCGATGGTTGAGACTTCGTATTTGGACGGTCACCCTGGTGCCGTGAACGTTTTGTGATGCCTCACCGTATCCTGTCATGCTTTTCATGTTCTGTCCTCGATGACTCGTAGCAATTTTTCGACCGGTACGGCCACGGTTCCGACCTCATCGCCGACGAACCCGGCGGCGATATTCGCCAACACCGCAGCTTCCTCGTAGCGCGCGCCGCTCGCCAGCGCCAACGCGCAAACCGCGACGACGGTATCTCCCGCTCCAGTGACTTCGAAAACATCCCGCGACTCAGTTGGAAAGTGCTGAACGGGAAGGCGCGGACGGAATAGGCTCATCCCCTCCGGACCACGGGTAATGAGCACCGCATTAGCGCGCCACTTGCGCAGCAGTTTCGTTCCTGCGGCACGCAAGGACCGGTCATCGGAGATTGAAATCCCTGAAGCCTCGCCGGCTTCGCGTTGGTTCGGGGTAATCAATGTCGGAAAGCGGTATTGCTCATAGTTTTCTTTTTTGGGATCGATCACACAGACGATCTTGTGCTTGCCGACAAGCCGTGCAATCGAAGTGAGGAGCTCTTGGTGGATCACCCCCTTGCCATAGTCGGAAATGACGATCCCGCGAAAGCGCGCCGCGCAGGTGGAGATGAACTGGCGCAATTTCTTCAGCGTGGCCTCGCCGATCGGTTCCAGGGTCTCGCGGTCGAGGCGAACTATTTGTTGATGGTGCGGGCTGGCAACGATCCGGCTTTTTTGAATCGTTTGAAATTTTGCGTCGGGGAATACTCCGGCAGTCGACGCGCCCACTTTGCGCAATGCCGCCATGATCCGTTCGCCCGCATCGTCTTTGCCGACGATGCCGCAAGCCGTAACGCGTCCTCCCAGGGTGCGCACGTTGTGAATCACGTTAGCGGCGCCACCGAGACTTGCATTCTCGGATACCACGCGCAACACCGGAACGGGCGCCTCCGGAGAGAGTCGCTCCACTTCACCCCAAATGAACCGGTCCAGCATCAGGTCACCGACCACGAGCAAATGCACGTCGCGAAATTTTTCGAGAATTGACGGGAGTCTGTTCATGAGGCGGAACGCTCGCCGCGATTATCGAACCGCACCAAGTAATTCGTAATAGAAGGATTCGTTATGCTGCGCCATCTCCGCCAACGTAAAGTGCTGCATCACGCGCTCGCGCCCCCGCCTGCCCATCTCGCCGGCAAGCGACGGCGTTCGGACTAACTTGGCGATCGCCTCGGCAAGCGCCGTCGGCTCGCCGGGCGGAACCAATATGCCGGTGATACCGTCTAGCACAGACTCCACCAGACCTCCGGCGCTCGCGGCAATGACGGCTTTACCGGCGGCCATCGCCTCGAGAGCGGCTACACCCAGCCCTTCGAACAAGGACGGCATGACAAACAGGTCGATTTTGGCGAGAAACTCTGCCGTGTCACCAACAAACCCCAGGAAGCGTACCTCTTCGCGCAATCCCAGCTGACGGGTCAGCTGCTCCAGCTGAGCGCGACAAGGGCCATCGCCGGCGATTTGATACTTCAAATTAAGCCCGCGTGCCTTAAGGCACGCGGCCGCCTCGAGCAAAAATCGATGCCCTTTTCGTTCCTCGAGCCCTGCCAAGCATCCTACTACGGTAACGGCAGCGGCGCCCATAGGCTTATCGGGCTGCCGATCATATCGTTGAGGATCAATGCCGCTGTGAATGAGGCGAATTCGCCGCGGCGTCACGCCGGCCCTTATCAACAGATCTCTAATGGTCAGTGAAATCGCTACGACTCCATCCACTCGCCGATTATAGAGGTAACCGGTAAGCCAGCTCTTCGCTTCCGGATAATCCATTCTACGAGTAACGACCCATTTGGGACGATTCCCGGAACCTGGCAACCACAATGACAGCACATGGGCTCGCTTAGTGTGAAGGTGCACGACGTCGTAATTGCCGTTCTTAATGAGTCGGCGTAGCGCCGGGACACATGTCAAATCGAGGTCGTTGCGTACCTTCAATGGAAGCGTCGTAACATGGAGATGCTGGCACCGCGCGAACAGCGGTCCAGAAGGATGGGTTAGAAGATCGTTTTGATGTCCTTTAGCTGCGAGATAGGTTAGCAGCCCGAATACTTGCGCTTCCCCACCACCCCAATTTCTCTCAGGATCGATGTGCAGAATCTTTAGGAGGCGGCTATGACCGCTTCCGCTCAATTTTTTTCTTCTCCTCCAATTCCAACTCCCAAAGCTTAGCATACTTGAGAAAAACATAAACGGCAGCGCTAATCGCGACATAGAACCCGGCGAATCCATCCATAAAACCTCGCTTCAAAATGTATGAACGGATGAATCGTCCAACCGGGCGCAACAACGCGTCGCTGAGTCGCCACCGGACACCGTCTTTTCTAAGTTCATGCGATGAAATCGATGTGAAACGGTTGATGCGTCTGAGGTGATCTTCGATATTTCGGTAAGAAAAATGATGCAACGGATTTTGCAAGCGCCGCAGTTCACCGTCCACAAGAATTTTCTCGTGCGGATCGCTCCCGCCCCACGTCGCTTTTTCGCGCCGAAAGAGCCGAACATCGTAGTCGGGATACCACCCACCGCGCCACCACCAACGCTCCAAATAATGCATCAATCGAGGAATCGAATAGCCGGCGAATTGTCCCTTGTCGCCTGTCACGGCGTGCAGAATTTCATCGCGAAGCCGAGGCGTAACGCGTTCGTCCGAATCGACCAACAGAACCCAATCCTTCGTCGTCTGGGAATGAGCGTAGGCCTTTTGATCCCGATAGCCGGCCCAGCGCCGTTGAATGACGTGCTCCGTGTAGCGCCGGCAAATTTCCGGCGTTCGGTCCGTGCTAAACGCATCTACTACGACGATTTCGTCGCACCATCGCAGGCTCTCCAGACAGTCTTCGATGCGGTCCTCTTCGTTATAGCAAACGACGATAGCGGACACCGTCGGACGGATTTCCACGGAGCCCATGCTCTGAAAAAATAATCGCGGTAGGTAACTTACATCTCAAAATTAACCGCCCGCGATTTTTTTTGTCTTCTCCGCCAACATCGCTCGATAATGAAAGTAACGCCCCTTGGAGCGATATTTCTTTCGTTCGTTTCCCATCAATGAATACCATCCGAAGCACCACATGGTGCGCATCAGATTTGGCAGAATGGTTGCTATTGATTGGTTCTTATAGATCAATCGGCTTCGGCCCTGCTGTTCATGACGTTGGCGAAAAAATTCCTCAGTCAGCCGGGACCAGTCTACTTCATGATACACGGCGGCTTCGGGATTATAGCCGATTCGGCCGCCGCTCTTGATCAGCCTGTAGGCAAATTCGACGTCCTCGGAGATGCCCGACCGGCCTGGACCAAGTTGCTCGTTAAAGAGGCCAATCTTTGCAAACACCTCGCTGCGGATCGCCATATTGCCGCCGGTTAGCGTTTTGATCTCTTTCATTTTCGGCCTGTATCGAACGAAACTGATCGTCCTAAATTTACCTTGTGCGCGCAGAAACTCTTGATCGTTTTCCATCTGGGGCGGAATCAGAATGGGACCTTGCATGGCATCAAAAGTGTTATCCCGGAAGAACTTCCACGCAACCGATAACCATTTTGGCGTAACTTCAACATCGTCGTCGAAAAAAGCCAAAATTTTACCTTTGGCCACGCCAATGGCTGCGTTCTGAGCTCGGCACTTTCCGGGGCTGGGCTCTCTGACCGAGCGAAAATGCTCGCCATATTCCCGCTGAAAACGGCGGACAACCGTGTCTATGCGCTTTTCAATCTCGTGATTGCGCGAGTTGTTGGCGACGACAATTTCATGCTCGATATGGCTTTGGCCGAAGTGTTCTGAGATACTCGAGAGCAATCGCTCAAGGGAGGCAACGCGCTCGTAGGTAGCGATGATAATGCTGATCTCCATGTCACTGTTTTGCGCCTACACCAAATGCCCACTGCCATTGGTAAAGGCGGTATTTAAGGCCGTAAGGTTGTAATCCAATCGCCTGTTGCAATGCTTCACGCGCTTGGTGCCGCTCGTTTCGTCGCCATCGTCCCTTGGCTAGATGATAATAGCGGTAGGCAAGTCTCCGAGACACGGTGCGACTCCCTAACTGGGCGCGAGCGCTGGGATAATCCCGAAGTAATTTTTCAATGACCCGAATGTTTTCCGTCAGGCGTAATTCTTCGTTCCGGCCAATGTTACCCGCGTGTCTCCGATAAGAAAATACCACACTATCGAGATAAGCGACCGGAAAATTCATTAATAGGCGAAACCCCAGGTCAAGGTCCATACAGATTCGCAATGATTCATCGTGGCCCCCAATCGCATCATAGGCCTTCTTGGAAATCAGCGCGGCCTGCAACCGCAGAATACTCTTCTCGAAAAAATCCTCTAGTTTCACCCCTCGTTTGGCTAGTTGCTGAGATTTGGTGCGTGGAATAATGGTGTCCCGATTATGTTCCCGGCCCCCGAGATAATCCCCGTTGGCGAAGACCATAGCGCACTCGGGATGATCTTTGACGTAACCGTACAGCGTTTTCAGGTGATTTGGCGTACATAGGTCATCGGAGTCCTGGATCGAAATCCAGTCCGCGTTTGCACAGCGCACTCCTAAATTGCGAGCCGCAGAAGGACCGCGATTTTCCTGGTAAAGATATCGGAGTTGGGAGCGGTACCCTGCTAACAGTCTTTCTGTGTCGTCGGTCGATCCGTCATCAACGACAATAAGCTCAAAATTCTGAAGTTGTTGATTCAAGATACTGCGGATCGTTTCGACTAAGAATTGCGCCCGATTATAAGTCGCAATAACTACCGATACCGATGGGGAATCGCTCATTGCCTACGGCTTTCATAAAGGGCCACGAATTGCAAAATCCAATTGGACGAATTGATCTGACCTCTCCGAGTCTGCCAGAAGCTGCGTCACTCAGCTCTCTTGTAACGAGCAGGGAAGCATTCGAACTGTTTCTGAGTCAAGAGCGCGTGGCGATGTAAAAGATAACGAGTCAGCAAGGCAAGTATGCTCAATCCGTAAATCACGCTGGCTTTAAAACTCGTACTTGAAGCTTCGGCAAAATATCGCGTTGGCACCGGAACCTCTTCGATTCGAAATCCCAGGTGAATCGCCTGCACAAGCATTTCTTGATCGAAAACAAAATTGTCCGAGTTCAACAAGAAGGGAACCTCCTCCAATACGCGGCGACTGAAAGCGCGATATCCTGTATGAAATTCCGCAAGCTTTTGTCCCATTACCCGGTTTTGAACACCCGTCAGAAACCTATTTCCAAGAAATTTCCACCAGGGCATTCCTTGTCGAATCACGTTGCCGGCCAATAACCGCGATCCTAGGACAACGTCGGCCGCGCCTGATTTGATTGGCGCTACTACATTTGGCAGGAGCGTCGGATCGTACTGATAGTCCGGATGGAGCATGACGATGATATCGGCCCCTGCCTTTAAAGCTTCCGTATAACAAGTTTTTTGATTACCTCCATAGCCGTAATTGCGCGCATGCACAAAGACTTCCAACCTCAGCTCCTTGGCGATTTGCAAGGTTTCGTCGCGGCTGTCGTCGTCGACTAAAATCACCTGATCGACGTCACCCTTAGGAATCGCATCATAGGTAATCTTTAGAGTCTTCGCGGCGTTGTACGCAGGCATCACAACGACGACTTTCGGCTTATCGGTGGCTTGTCCCATAGATCGGCTCCCAAAGCACGCTATTAATGTAGCCGATCATAACGCGTGCCGACAAGCTTTTCGTAACGCTGAGCCGTGTCGTGGGTTGGCCGTATTTGCCGGCAAAGGCATTTCTGAAGATCAGCGCGTCAAGTCTACCGGAGATAGGACTCAGTTCACTGACGCGCGCGCATCGGCCGCTTGGCGGGCCTTGATGACCTCCACTCGACGGGTCTGGCGCAACACCTTCGAGATCAGCCGTCGCCTCATTATGTGATCGTCAAACGCAGATCCTAAGTAGCTCTTGAGAAAATACAATTTCTCAGGGCGACGCATGTAGCGTCCCAACGTTCGATGCAATTGGACAAGATTCTTAAGCCGACGCCTTTTGCTCAATCGGGAGCAACGTCTCACTCTGTCAAAATCGAGCAGAAAAAAAATAACCGAGCTGGCGGAGTCATCCCTGGCGGCTAAGATATTGGCGTCCTTGAGATCGTCATGATAGACATGCTGTGCGTGAAGGGAACGGAAGAGTTGTGCTAATTCGCGCAAAAATCTGCGCCTATGTTCTGCTCCTTCACGGCCCCGCAAAGGTCGTAGCTCCCTGGTCCAATACGCATCCGCGGTCTTTCCCTCGGCGATTTCTTCGGAAATGAAAAAACTTTTGGTGAGCGCACCGCAAGCCCGATACTCTACAGCAGCCACGGGGGTAACGGTCGGAATCCCCGCGCCACGAAGAATGGTCGCCCCCCGAAGCGATCCGAAAGCACGCGACGAGGCGAAAAGTGAAAAAAGCCGATAACGGAGGGAAAATGCGTTGAATTGTTTGAGATAGAACGGATGTACTTGGTCTCCGATCTTAACCGCCAATCGTCCCACTTTGGTTTTTTTCTCATCCTTGATGATCTGGCATTTCGGATCATCGAACCACCGCTCCACATGGGTCAGCAAATCGACAAAGGTGCGATCCGTAAACTTCCGGTGCACCCATAGGGTCGCGCCGTCGCGCTTTTGGGCAATGAAGTCAGGAAGCAGCACGGCGCGGCACTCGACAAGCTTCACGTAAAACGGCGTCAAATCTTCGAAAATGATTGGCCCAGGAATGCTCTTCTCCGACTCTCCTGGCTTCCCGGATCCAGACCGGATCTTGCGAATTCTCTAGCAGCAACAACAGTTTTTCTTCCAACTCTTTCGGATCGTCAACTTGGTTAACGATTCCTTGCGCCAATCGCCCATGAAGAATCTCCGCTGCGCCGACATCACGGCTGACCAGCACAGGAAGGCCGGACGCCAACCCTTCAATGACCACGTTGCCGAAGGCTTCTTGCAACGCGGGAAGAACAACGACGTCCGCTGCCGCGTAATAGTTTTCAACGTCATGACGCCGGCCGGCGAATAAAATTCGCCCCGGCGCAATCCTATTGGCCCACGAGTGATAGCGCCCGATCCGAGCATCATCGCCGACCACCAAAAGAAAAACATGCTGCAGCCTAGGCGACTTCCATATCGAGATCATGCGATCCAATCCCTTACGCCGAAAGCCGCTACCCACGAACAACACCAGCGGTGAATTCAACGGAATTTTCCAACGTTCTCTTACCGACTGGCGCACCTCCGCGCCTCTTGCCGGATGGAAACGATTCTGGTCAACCCCGTTGTAGATGACGACGATCTTTTCCGCCGGCACTGAATAGTGAGCGACGATGTCGCGCTTTACTTCTTCAGACACCGCGATGATCTTCTGCGATCCTGATTCTTGATATTGACGGCGCTCGAGCGCCAGCAAGCTTCGGTGGTAAATACTGATCCTCTGCCAAAATCGCCGTGGCACGCCGCCTTTTTGGCCCAAGCGTTTGAGAAATCCAAGGTGCGTGCCGCCGCCGCTGCGCAGAACGTCTTGGCGCAGCAGACGGCCAAAGCTGACAACTACTTCACAGGCGGATTTCTCGATGGCCCGAGGGGCGAACCATGCGAAACTCCACAAACGCAGCGTTCGTCCCAACGGTATGACCGAGACATGATGAACGACAATTCCCCGGGGAGGTTCAACGCCATATTCGCTGCAAAACAGATGGACTTCGTGGCCGAGATCGCGTAATCCCTCAGCCGTCTGAAACAAATCCCTTTCAGTGCCCCCTTTGAGATCGAGACGCTTATGGACAAGAGCGATTTTCATCGGGCGATGTCTTTCCGGCTTTCACGGTGATATCGGTGGAATAGGATCCGTCAATTATGACGCTGGTCCGCTGACAGTGATGTGTGGGAAGAAAGGTGTGATTCGCCAATGAGCGAACAAATTCTTAGATTTAATTGGATTTAACTTGCGGCACACGGCATCCGCAAGCCCTGCAGTAGAAGAGTATTTAGCCGGTTTTCGTGGACACATTCTTCGTCACGGTCAACTCTGGCGACCAACGCATCAATTTTCTAAAATTCCCCGACGGGTCGGCACCGTCACATTCTTTTCGTCGCTGGCGGGTTTTCAATTCAAGCCATTGCGCGAGCTTCCGGTCGGCGAGGGAGAATTTACCGGTATCCAGATAGGCCTGCAAAAACCGGATGCGGTCCTGAAGCGAGATACCAGGAAGCGGCAATCGATTCAGTTGAACGAGATTGCGCTTCCAGAGCGACTGCGGCAACCAGGTCGGAAAACGTCGCGTCCGGTCATTATCCATGAAGTAAAACTCTATGTCTTCGCGTGCCGCCTGCGATACCAGGATATTCGACGCCACTAAGTCTCCGTGAACAAACCCCGTACTGTGAAACCGCCGAACTAAATTGCCAAGTGACCTAATGCCTTGCCATTTTTGCCTCAACGTCTTTTGGTCCGCGCAACAGGCGCCGTGCCGGCTCAAAAAATCGGGAAGCGTTCGGCCGTCAATTCCTTCGGTCAGCACAAATCCACGTTGGACTAAGCGGTAACGTCTCTGCTCGCCAACCGCGATGGTCAAAGGGGCGTTGAATCCGCTTTCACCTAAGGCGATTCCCTGACGCCAGAAGCGAAACGCCTTGGAGTGACGGAGCAGATCTTGCAATGCCAAAATTCCTTGAGCAGGATGGAATATTTTTAGATAAAGAATCCTCGTCTCTCCGCCCACTGGTAATCGTGCCTCCACGGTCTGTGGATGGCGGGTTTGATTGCTCGAGCGCACCAACTCCAGCACCTGCTCTTGTAGGTCGCCGCTCCATTGGTCGGGCAACGCCAGCAATCGCCACCGGCCGGCGGAAATCTTTCGGTAGTCAAGCAGGCCCGCCATAAGAAGCCTCATCAGCTGGGACGCTTCGGAGCGCTACTGCAAGCTTTTCGGCAATCTGCTCGTTTGTGATCGATCGCATGCAAATTCGGCCGATGGAACAATGCCTGCGCAGGCATGGAACACACGCCGCCTGTCCCCGAATAATGAGTTCGGTGAATCCGTATGGACCGGTCCGCCGTGGATCTGTGGGGCCCCAAAGAGATATGACCGGTGTTCCAACGGCGGCCGCAATATGCATCAATCCTGTATCAGGACCAATCGCGACGGTCGCCCTGTCGATGACGCCGATGGCCTCGCGAAGCGATGTGCATCCCACCAAATTGACTACCTCCGGGTGCGCTCCTGCCATAACCTCTCGCGCGATCGCCTGATCTTCTTTTCCGCCGAGCAAAACCACGTCGAGCCGGTGTTCCGCGCGCAGCAATTGCGCACATGCGGCAATCTGATCCGCGAACCACCGCTTACTTTCCCAACGAGTGCCGACAAAGAGCACGGCGAACCGCCGGCCCACCTGTGCCAAATGCTCAGCAACGGAAGCTTTCTCCTCAGCGGTTAAAGCAAATTTCCACCCGATCGGCGACGGATCGATGCCGAGATAATCGGCGAATTTCAAATAATGGTCCAACTTAGAAATACTCTCTCCGTATCGCGCGATATGCAGATTATTAAACAGCCAATTGAATTCCTTGCTATCGCTGCGGTGAAAGCCAATTCGCTGAGGCGCGCCGGTCCACCAGCTAATGACGCCGCTCTTTAGGTGCCGCTGCAGATCGAGCACGAGATCGAATCTTCGGGAGCGGAGCTTGGCGAGAAAAGGCCAGAACGCACGCCATGGGCGCCGCCGGTCGAAGAGAATGATCTCATCGATTGCCGGACAGCCTTCAAGCAACGGGCGCGATGCAGGTTCAACCGACCAAGCGAGATACACCCCGGGAAAACCTTTGCGCAGAAGATCGGCTAAAGGCAACGCCCGGGTAACATCACCGATAGAGCCGTGCAGAACTATCAGAATCTTTTTTGGATCGAATCTAGGCGTGCGGGGCCCCATGATATAAACTGACAAAGTCATTCCAAGCCGCGGCCGAAAAATATTTCTGCTCGGGATCGAGCTTACGCACGGAACGCAACAAGCGGTCGAGATTATTTTTTATCAGCTCTGGAGGCAATTGACCCAAATAAAGCTTGGCCTTGTCGAAGTCGATAATGTAGCCCGTCACGGCGCCATTTTCTAAGCGCAAAAGAATATTCTTGAGATTGAGATCGCCGTGATAAACGCCTTCCCGATGCATTGCGCGAACGCTATCAGCTACTGCCTGGAGCGCCGTCCGTAGACCGACGCGCCCGATCGTGCCGCTTTGCAAAGCAGACCAAAGGTCTTCGGCGTTGCTCAACTGTCGGGTGATGAGCCAGCCGCGGTAAAACGGCCCGCTCGCTCGGCTCACACAAGCCGCATACACATCCACCGTGCGCAGTCCTCGGCGGCGCAATTCTTCGGTGATCGCAAGCTCGCGGAAGGGACGCGGCGGCCAGGTAAAAAACCACGGTCCTGTGAAGGCGCGGAGAAATCCGCCGTGGCGGTAGTTCCGAACTAGCGCGGTCTCGCCATCCGGCAGTTTTACCGCTTTGAGCGCGCCACGACCGTAATAATGGCAGCCTTCCTTATGATCGCGATCATCATCACTGCAAATCGAAAAATCGATGGCAGCCTCGCGATCCTGCCGAACGATGAGGCGATTGCCGCGCTCATCAGTAATCTTTGCGAACCCCTCAGGCACCGCGCCCCAGATCATCCTCTCGGTCAACATCCCAGTTATCTATCACTGGCTCAATCATCAATGTCCATCGCCCGGTTAACTTTAGGGATAATTCAGACCGTGACGAATTCCGGTTGGAAGGATTCCGCCGGCGAGCGCAAAATATGACGATCGACGTCCAGCAGCTTCTCGACTGCCTCGAGCACTTTTTCCGCGCCAACTTGCCGGATGCAATCCTCAGTCCCCAAAGGACAGCGACGGCCGCCATGGGAGGCGCACGGCCGGCACGCGAGTTTTTTTTCCACGACAATCGCGTCGTTGCTATAGGGATAAAAGCCGAGAGCCGGGGTTGTGGCGCAAAACACCGCCACGACGGGTACCTTTCGCGCCACGGCAATGTGCATCGGCCCGCTATCGTTAGTGACAAAAACTGCGCAACGGCTTATCGCCGCGGCCAGCTCGCGTAAACCGATATGGCCCACTAAATTAATTGCCCGCCCGCAACGATTCTGCACCTCATCGACCACAGTCTTGTCCTCCGAGCCACCGAAGAGCAGAACTTGGCAGTCAAACTTTTGCCGCAGCATTTGTATGAGCTCGGCGAAACTGGCCGATGACCAGCGCTTCGTCGGCCACACCGAACCGGGATTGATTCCGATGATCAATTTGTCGGCGGTCATACCGAGAGCGCGCAGCTTGTGATCGACGGCGTCTTGAATCGTCCCAGGCACGGGAAATTCGATGGCGCGCTGGCACTCTTCAACGCTGACCCCGAGCGCCTGTAAAATCGAAAGGTTCCTTTCGACGTCGTGGCGTGCCGGGTCACGCCGCGCCAGGGCTTGGTACAAAAACCAGCCGCGACTCTCGCGAAAACCGATCCGAGTCGGAATCCCTGCCAAAAACAACAGCAACGCGCTGCGTAGGGATTTGTGGGGCGTGATAGCGAGGGTAAATTTTTTGGCTTTGAGAACAGCGGCATTACGACACACTCCAACGATGCCGCGATCTGCGTTTCTTTTATCATCGACGATGATTTCATCGATGGCCGGGTGGTCTTGCAAAAGTTCCCGGCTGAGAGGCAAACAGAGCACGCTCAATTTTTTTATCGGAAACCGGCGTTTGAGCTCATCGATGAGGGGCAACGTCAAAACCGTATCACCCAGGAAACTTGTTTGCAGTACGAGGACATTTTCCCAGCTGAACGCGGACATGGGATCTATAAACGTATGGCCTCGTCGATCAGCATGATGGGAATATCGTCTTTAATCGGATACATCAGCCGGCAAGCCTCGCACACCAGGCCATCGTTATTCTGGTTGAGATGAATGTCCCCTTTGCATTTCGGGCACGCCAGAATATCCAAGAGATCCTTGCTGATGGCCATTCTAGATTCCTCCTCGGCATTGGGGTCAATCGTGCGCCAGATCATGCTCCGACGTTGTTCGAGGTCGTTCCTATTCGAAGAACGCGCGGCGCCAACCGATTAGCGCGCAAACGGCGTAAATGCATCCCAGCCGCGCCGATAGGCGCGCTGCGACTGCGCCGGATCGCGATTGACAAAGTAGCGGTGATACATCGGGTGCCGTAAGCTTCTGACCTCATGCTCCAAAACGAATTTCGCGCGCCCGCCGTTGGGATCGACAATTTCCTTGAAGCGGAACTGATGATTGCGCACCTCTTCAGAAATCAATCCGCGGCTCTTCAGGTAGGCATAGGGCGCGGAAAAATTTGCGACGTAGACCGCAATATGGTGCCCATCGTAGGGCGCGATAGGTTTTTCAGTCTCGCGGAATAGCAAACACTGATCACGCCCAATTTTGACTCTCCCCACCGTACCCCCCGGGTCGGTCTCCGCTGCCACAGGGGCCCCGAAGGCGACTTGATAGAACCGCAAGATCCCTTCCACAGCGCCGGGTGCGACAGAAAATTCCACGTAAGGCATGCCCAGAATCATATCGCCGAAGTCCGGCTGGCTTGCGTAACATCGATAATGATTGCCCCACGGAGAAGTTACCGCGACATGGTCGGAATTGCGCGCAAAAGAATACTTGCTCTCCTTCAAACCGGGCGCGACCGATTCTAAGCGCGCCATCAGCGCGTCGAGGTCCGGTACTACCAGCCCGACATGGCCGTCGATCACCTGTGGCTCTCGGGTCGGAAGATGAAATTGCTGTTCGCCGACATTGACCCACATATTATTCAGGCCCACGTTCAAATAGGGATCGCGCGTGAATCCCAAACCCATAACATAGAAAAGCGTCGCCACCGACTGATCGGGAATCTGCACGTTGACATGCTCGAGTGAAATGATATTGCCGACGTCTTCTTCAATATACTCGCTCATCGATCACCTCCAAATCTCCGCAATCCTGCGGGACCGTAGCGTTACGTCCTAGCTATCAGCTGCATCTTCTTGAACGTTCATTCAATCCTGCAGCGCGCGAATCCAGTTCCACTCTTCGGTCAATCCCTGTTCCAAGCCGACCTTCGGCGCATAACCGAGCTTGCTTTTCGCCCGGTCGAGACGGGCTTTGGTGTGGCGTACATCGCCTTTCTGACGGTCGGACCGCTTGAGCTTCGTCTTGCGCCCGGAGATTTTCTCCACCAAGGCAATGGCATTCAAGACGCTCACTTCTGAGCCGCCGCCCAGGTTGAAGACTTCACCTTGTCCGGGGTAGAAAGCTGCGGCTAAAGTGCCATCCACAATGTCCGAGCAAAATGTGAAATCACGGGTCTGCTCACCGTCGTCGTATAGCGGCACCCTATCGCCGCGCAGCAACGCGCGCATGAAAATATGAAAAAACATGTCGGGCCGTTGGCGTGGTCCGTAGACCGTGAAAAAACGTAATGAAACCGTCGGCACTCCGAAAGCCTTCCAATAGAGGTGACACAGATGCTCGGCGGCCAGCTTGGTCGCCCCATACGGCGATATCGGACTTGCGCCGCCTTCCTCGCGCATCGGTAGGTCATTGGTATCGCCGTAAACCGACGAAGTCGACGCATAGACAAACTTGGCGAGACTCAAATCTTTTGCCGCTTCGAGCAACAGCTGAGTCGACCTAATGTTGTTATCCGTGTAACGGGCGAATTCTTTGCCCCAACTGGAGCGCACTCCCGGCTGACCGGCGAGATGAAACACATAGGTAACGTCGCGCAGCAAACTCTTCGAATCGCATTGTAACAAGTCGCCACCGACGAAAGTAAAGTTGCGATGAAGGACGAGTCCGGACAGGTTTTTTTCTTTGAAAGGACGCGGATAGTTATCGAGAAAATTGTCGATTCCAACCACGTCGTGCCCGGCGGCCAAGAGCTTTTCCGCGAGATGTGAACCGATAAAGCCGGCAACCCCTGTAACGAATGACTTCACGGGTTTTTGTCGCTTCCCGCCATTTGGCTTGGTTGGACGATGCTCCATCGAGTCCTTTGCCGAAGGTCCGCGACTACGGTAAACTCGACATATTTAATGCTCAAAAAGCCGCTCGATCGTGGCAGACAAAATACCAATTGCGCTGCCGCGCTATCAATTGGCGTCGCGGGCTTGTTCGATCTTTTCGACTATGGCACCGACCAGAGCCGAGCCATTTTCCACGGTCATAGCCACGCGCAGCGCCAATAGTTTGTCCTTCGCAAATGGGAAGCGCGCCAATTTGAGGATATCCTTCTCGGTGGTGATGATCAAATCCACCAGCCGCCCCATGCGATTGATCTGTTGCCAGTCACGGGCTGTATAGCAATGGTGATCGGGAAATTCCAGCGTCTCGACAATCTCACCTTCCCACTCATGGATCAGCCGATACAGCCCTCGGGGATCGGCGACACCGGTCACGGTTAAGATCTTGCTGCGATACAGCAGGGTCAGTGGAAACTCCTTGCAGCCGCGAGCGCCCACACCGATCAAGGCGACCGGGCGGAGCGCGGCCTCAAAAGAAGCGTTTGCCCGGCCGCGCGCCATGACCGAATTCCACGCTCCGTTCCCTGCCGTAGAGAGCAAGAAATCGGCGCGGCGGAAATTCCTCCGAGGCTCACGAAAGGGGCCCGCCGGAAGCACCCAACCCGACGCGTCAGCACCCAAAAGTAACACGTCGACGTTCCTTTTCACCCGCCGATGCTGAAAACCATCGTCCAGGATAAAAACATCGACGTTTACCTTTCGCAGCATCTCGCTCGCGGCGTCGAACCGGTCCTTACAGACGCCGACCGTTTGGCCGTATAGACGAGCCATCATCAACGGCTCGTCGCCGGCCTTGATGATGTCATTGTCTTCTACAGCTGTGACGCTCTCGCCGTTCGGTTGTAACACAAGCGGCGCCGCCTCTTTTCGGCGATACCCGCGGCTCAAGATTCCCACGCGCAAGCCGCGGCCCGCCAATTCTTTCGCTAGCCACAGACAAGTGGGGGTTTTGCCGGTTCCCCCGACCGTCAGATTGCCCACACTCACCACCGGGCGGCGCAAACCGCGCGATTTGATCCAGCCGCGAGTATAGAGCGCGTTGCGCATTTGCATGACCATGCTATAAAGAAACGAAGCCGGCAGCAGCGACACCCACAAGAGTTTTCCGCCTAGCCCCTGCCGCTCCCACACCTTACGTGCCGACACCAATGTCATAGACGGATATCACACGTGTTAAATGCTTGACCGCTGGCAACTAAAAATCTTCGCTCACAAATAACGCTCGGCTAATAATAAATTTTGCGCCAAGGCCTGACTATTGGCGCCGGCGATCTGAAACGCCATTTCACCCATGCGGCGACGTTTTTCTGAATCGGCTAAGAGATGGACCAACGCCTGCGCCAAATCGTCGGCGCCGCCAACCTCGATGGCAGCGCCTTTCTGTTTCATTTGCTCGGCAATATTCTCGAAGTTGCTCATGTTGGGGCCGAATAGGATTGGTTTATGATAGCGCGCCGGTTCGAGGACATTGTGCCCGCCGGCATCCACCAGACTACCACCGACGAAAGCAACGTCAGCGACGGCAAAAAACTCCGTAAGCTCGCCGACGGTGTCGAGCAGCAAAACATCCTTTTCAAAAAACTGTCCGCCGTTCACTTGGCTCTTCCGCTGAAAATCGAACGGACTGTCGATCAACAGCTTTTCGACCTCGGCAAAGCGCTCCGGGTGACGCGGTGCCAAGATCATCGAGAGCTGCGGAAACCACGACCGAGCTAACGTGAATGCTTTGAGCAAGATTTCCTCTTCGCCTCGATGAGAACTGCCGGCCACCAGCAAGCGCTTGCCTTGGCATCCGGCCGAGGCGGGGCTTTCCCGTCGTTCCAAGGTTTTCTGGAATGCAAACTTCAAACTGCCGACCACGGATACTTTTGTTTTATTGGCGCCAAGCATGCGAATGCGCGCCGCGTCGGCTGCCGATTGCATTCCAAGAACCGTGAAACAGTCGAGCACAACGCGAAAGAAAGGGCGGCAAAAGGAATACCGCGAAAAAGCTTTCGCGGATAGCCGGCCGCTTAGAAGTAGCGTGGGCACGCCGCGGCGGAATGCCTCGCGCAGGAGATTGGGCCAAATTTCCGTCTCGATAATCATCAACACCGCCGGCTGAAAGCTGCTCAGTGTGCGCCGCACGACCCAGACCAAGTCCAAGGGCAGGAAAATCACTGCGTCGACACCGCCGATTTGTTGCGCGACGCGATGCCCGGTTGAGGTAAAAGTTGAAATGAGAATCTTTCGTTGCGGCGCGTGCGCTTTAAGCTCGCGCACGAGCGGCTCGGCCGATCGCACTTCGCCCACTGACGCGGCGTGTATCCAAACCGGACGGGCGCCAGCCAGCGAAGATAAAATATCTTTCGGATAAAAGCCCAAACGTTGGGTGTAACCGTCTCGGTACCGAGATCCGAGCAGAAGAATAAGCGGCGTGCAAGGCAGAGCGAAGGCGAAAGTGACGGTCAGAAAAACATTGTAAAGAAAGTACCACATCAGCGCGCCACCGCCTAATGCAACACTTCCGCCGGCTCAGATTCGACTTGTTCGAGCATCTGAAGCGCATACAGCCGGCTGTACTCGCCGTTTTTTGCGATCAGTTCTTCATGGCTTCCCTCTTCGGCGATCGCGCCATCGACCATCACCACAATGCGGTCCGCCCGCCGGATGGTCGACAGGCGGTGAGCGATCACGATGGTGGTTCGAGTCGTCATGAGATTTTCCAGCGCCTCCTGCACCGATCGCTCCGACTCTGCGTCCAGGGACGACGTGGCTTCGTCAAGGATCAGGATCGGCGCATTCTTAAGCAGCGCGCGGGCGATCGCCAGACGTTGGCGCTGTCCGCCCGATAGCTGCATGCCCAGCTCGCCGATGACCGAATTGTAGCCTTTTGGCAGGGCCGCGATGAAATCGTGCGCCCTGGCCGCCTTGGCTGCAGCGATAATATCGTCCATGCTGCGATCCGAATTGCCATAGCTGATGTTGTTCTTGACAGAATCATTGAAAAGAAACGTATGCTGGCTGACGATGCCGATTTGTGCGCGCACAGAGGACACCGTCAGATCGCGCACGTCCATGCCGTCAATGGTGATGCGCCCCGACTTCACGTCGTAAAATCTCGGGATAAGATCGACAAGCGTGCTCTTACCCACGCCGCTCATACCGACCAGAGCGATCATTTGGCCCACCTCGATGGTAAGATTGATGTGTTTCAGCACCGGGGTATCGGCGTAGGCAAAACTGACGTCATGAAGCTCTATTCTCTTGGAAAACGGCTTGGCATGCTTGGCATCGGGCTTATCCTGAATCTCCGGCATCTCGTCCAAAATTTCGAAAACCCGCTCCGCTCCCGCCAGCCCTTGATGCACCGACGTGTAGGTTCGCGTAAGCCCCTTGAAAGGCTGGTACATCAGAAACATGGCGGTCATGAAAGCCATGAACTCCCCCTGGGTACGGCCGCCACCGATCACGCTCCAGCCGCCGTACCACACCACGCCGCCAATGGCGAAGGATGCCAACAGCTCCATCGACGGCGCAACAATCGCTTTGGTTCGACTGGCGCGCAGGGATTGGCGGAAGAGTCGCCCGTTCTCCTGCCTAAACCGCTGGTCTTCGTAACTTTCCATCCCAAACGCTTTGACAATACGATTGCCCTGAATGCTCTCCTGCAGCAAAGCGGTGAGCGTTCCGGTGCTGATCTGGCCGCGCCGGGTAAACCGTTTGATCCTTCGACTCATGCGTATTACCGGCAACACGGACGCCGGAAACACAATAAAAGCGATGGAAGCCAAGACCCAGTCTTTCAAAAACGCTACGATGACCAAGGCCACCAACGAGACCGCGTCTTTCATGAACGACGCCAATGCATCGGTGATGGCGAATCGCAGCAAGCCGACGTCGCTGTTTACCCGCGCGATCAGCGTACCGGTAGAGTGGCGATGAAAAAACGAAAGCGAAAGCGACTGGAAATGACGATTGAGCGCATTGCGAACGTCGTTGATGATGCGCAAGCCGACGTAGTCGTTCAAGTAGCTTTGGCCAAAGTTCACAAAGCCGCGAAAGGCGAAAATCCCGATGATTACAAACGGCAAATACTTCAGCGCAGTTTCGTCCTTGCGGGTAAAAATATCGTCGATGACGCGCTGCACCAAAAAGGGCAGAGCACCGTCGGTCGCGCCAAAGCCAACCATGCAAACCATAGCGAAAACGAAATGCGGCCAGAAATAAGGTTTAAGAAACGAGAGGAGTCGGAGGTAGTCTTTCATTTGGCCTTTCTAAGCCATCATCGCGAGCGCGAGGTCGGCCACGCGCTGCGCTGCCCCGGGCGAACCCAAGCGCTCACGTAGCTTCGACATCTTGTCGATGATGCGGGAACGAACCTCTCGATTATCGAGTAGGACCCGACTTTCCTCGACGAGCCGCACGGGATTCGCGTCATTTTGAATCAGCTCAGACACGAGTCTCTCCCCTGCTATCAAATTTACCATACCGATATGATCCACGCTCACCAGTAGACGAGCCAGGTGATAGGTAAGCCACGACAATCGATAAATGATGATCATAGGTCTACCGAGTAATGCGATTTCCAGTGTCGCCGTGCCTGAGGCGGTCCATACCAGATCGGCGGCGTGGATCGCGTCGTAACGGTCCTCTTCGACAACGGGTATTTGGAGCGCCGGGTGTCGCAGCGCCGATTCGATCTCCGCTCCGTTAATAGTGCTCGCACGCACGCAAAAAAACTGGATGTCCCGTTCCTGGCTCAACCGGACTGCGGCATCGCGCATTACCGGCAGATGGCGGCTCACCTCGGCGTGCCGGCTTCCGGGTAAGAGTGCAATCGCTGGTTTGCGCGGATCGAGCCCGCACTTGACCAAAATCGCATCCCGACTTTGCTTGACTTGAACCATTTCCAAGAGCGGATGCCCGACGAAGGAAACTTTAACCCCATGTCGCTCGTAAAAGGGCACCTCGAACGGAAAGATAACCGCCATGTGATCGACCCATCGAGCAATTTGGTGAACTCGGCCTCGGCGCCACGCCCAGATCTGCGGGCTGACATAGTATAAAACCGGAATCCGCAACGACTTGGCGAGCCGCGCCAAGCGTAGATTAAACTCGGGAAAATCGATCAAGACTAGAAGGTTAGGGCGACGTTCCTTCAAAGCACGCTTGAGAAGAGCGTAAGCACGCCACAGATTCTTGAGATTGCCGGCCAACTCAACGAGTCCCATGCCGGTTAGATGAGCCACGCTAAACAGCGCCTCGAAATTCGTCTGCTCCAGTCGCTCTCCGGCAACGCCAAAAACCTTTAACGCCGCATCGCGTCGATGCAGCGCCTCGACCAACTGTGCGCCATGCGCGTCGCCTGAAGCCTCGCCGACCACCAGCATGATTTCTTTTCCAACCGCTGTCACAATGTAAATTAGCGACCACAGCTCGCGTCACAGCTGTGAACTGATCATCGCGGCAATTTCGAGAGCCCTCAATCCGTCCGCTCCGCCCACCACCGGCAGCGTTCGCGCGCGCACGCAGTCAACAAAGGAATTGATTTCATCGGCCAGCGCATCACCGTCTTTAATTTCGATGCTTTCGGCGCGAATGTCGAGCCAACCGGCTCCCGGGGCAGGCTTGTGATAGATTTGCGCCCGGCGCTGGTCATAATCGATCGAGATATAAGCATCCGGCTGGAAGAATCTTATTTTTCGTTCGCGCTTGAGCGAAACGCGGCTCGAGGTCACGTTTGCAATACAGCCATTGGCGAAATTGATTCGTGCATTGGCGATGTCCGGCTTGTCGGTTAGAACAGGTACGCCCACTGCTTCGACCCGTTGCACCGGCGAGCGGACTAAGCTCGCGATAATGTCGATGTCATGGATCATGAGATCCAACACCACATCGACATCAGTGCCGCGCTCGACGAACGGTGCCAAGCGATGACACTCGACGAACTTGGGCTCTCTAATGGTCCCTTCCAGCCGGCGAATCGCCGGGTTGAACCGTTCCAGGTGACCGACCTGAAGAATCACGTTCCTCGCCTGTGCGGCCGCCACCAGTGCCCGTGCTTCGGTAATGTCTGCCGTGAGCGGCTTTTCAACCAATACATCGATGCCGGCTTCGATGAAATCACGCGCCACTCTATAATGAAAACGGGTCGGCACCGCGATGCTGACGCACTGCACTCGACCAAACAACCGGCGGTAATCCGTCAGCGCCGCGGCGCCGACGGAGCCGCCAACCTCATTGGCGCGCTGCTCATCGATATCGACCACGGCAACAAGTTCGACCTTTTCCGCCGCCGCATACTTTTCCGCATGGAATTTACCGAGGTAGCCGACGCCAACAACCGCCGCCGTGATATTGCTTTCTGCCATAAGCAAGCCAAATTCAGTCGCTGACGCCGACCACGGAAATTCCGTAAGCATCGGCTTGGCGCAACAAGCTCTCTTTTTCTAGCAAAATCGTCTTCCCGGCTTCCACGGCCAAGACCGTTCCACCGGCTTTGTGTAGATTCTCGACGGTGTCGATACCGACGGCCGGTACGTCGAAGCGAAGGTCCTGTTGCGGCTTACTCACTTTGACCACGACACAACCCGACCGGGCCAGCGTTCCCCCCCGTTGAATTGCTGCATCTGTTCCTTCCACGGCCTCAATCGCTACCACCACGCGATTCTTCACCACCACGGTTTGGCCGATTCCTAAGCGGCCAATTTCTTTGGCGGCGCGAAAGCCCAATTTAACATCCACCCATTCCTTCTGAAGAGGTGCCCGTTTGGTCAAGACGCCCTCGGCGGCAATGATGTGGGACAAACAAAGAGTCGATTCCAAAATCCGGATCCCGTCCGCTGCGAGCTCATCGGCGATGCCGCGCAACAGCGCATCGTCCTCTCGACTCTTGATCTTTGCCAAGAAGCGCGCGCCGCGCAGATCGGGCCGGAAATTGCCAAAGAGCTTGACCTTGCGAATCCCGCCCGCCATGACCGCCTCGGTCACTCCAGCGCGGCGAAACACAGCGATAATCTTGCCCAGTTGTCCGATGTAAACCCACGTGATCTCATCGACGATTTTCTCGATCGCCTCGTTACTTTCACCTCGGTGGGCTACGGCGATCACAGAATAGCCTCGGCGCTTTGCCTCTTCGGCAAAGATCAAAGGAAATTTTCCATTGCCGGCGATTAATCCGAGCTTTTTCACGACGGGAACAGACAACGGTGGCCCAACGCGCCGATGATCGGCATGGCGTAGAATTTAGCGGCAAACCCCGCGTTGCGAGTTGGCGATAAAGGAAACGAATCTTTCGACTTCGGGAATAGGAGCCATTTCCTGGCGGATCTTTTTCAAGGCGTCATCGGTTTTAAGCCTGGATTGAAAGGCGATCCGGTATGCTTTGTGGATCGCCTCGATAACCGATTTTTGGAAACCCCGCCGTTTCAGTCCTTCAACATTTAACCCGCGCAGCCTAGCGCGGTCGCCCGTGGCATTACAGTAGGGCGGGACGTCCTTCGAGACCATCGAACCGGCGCCCAGGATCGCGCCGGTGCCGATTTTAACAAACTGATGAATGCCCACCAGGCCGCCGACGATCACGAAGTCCTCGATCACCACGTGGCCGCCAAGCGTCGCGCCGTTGGCAATCACATTGTGGTTGCCGATAATGCAATCATGGGCGATGTGGCAATACATCATCAAGAGATTTCGGTCGCCCACACGCGTCACCATGCCGCCGCCAGCGGTGCCCGGGTTGAGCGATACGTACTCCCGGATCGTATTACGGTTGCCGATCAAAAGCTCGCTCGGCTCCCCCTTATATTTGAGATCTTGCGGGATGGATCCGATTGTGGCGAACGGAAATACCTCATTGCCCTCGCCCAAGGTCGTTCGCCCTTGAATGACCGCATGAGAGTGAATTTTGCTCTCTTTGCCGATTTTTACCCCCGCGCCAAGAAGGCAATACGGGCCCACTTCCACGCTGCTGTCCAATTCGGCGCGCGAATCGACAATCGCGGTCGGATGCACATTGATCATGTCGAGAGGCGCTCCTCACGCCATTTATACTTCCATGGCGGAGATTTCCGCCTGAGCGACCAATTTTCCATCGACCGTCGCCACGCCTTGCATCTTCCAAAAAGTGCCGCGCCGCTTCACGATGGTAAGCTCCATGCGCAATTGATCACCAGGCTCAACGGGGCGTTTAAATTTTACGTTGTCGAGCCCTGTCAGCATGAAAACTTTGTGGTCGTTCCTGCCGCCGCGGGCGTTGTGGGCAAAAATCGCTCCAACTTGGGCCATCGCCTCACAGATGAGCACACCCGGCATCACCGGCCGGCTGGGGAAATGGCCTTGAAAAAAATTCTCGTTAAACGTTACGTTTTTGATTCCGACGATTTTATCTTCGCCGTGAATTTCGACAATCCGATCGACCAAGAGAAAGGGATAACGATGAGGAATGTAATTGAGGATTTCTTTAACGTCCAGCATCGCTATCGAGCTCCTTTTCACCCCCCTTGATGATCTGCGCGACGCGTTTCTCCAAGCTCCGCACAGTGCTCCAGAGCTTCGGTAGTTGAGGCAAAAGCGTCATGACCTTCAGCCACTCATGGTGCGGCGCAGCCGCGATCCCTCCGGAGAGAACTGCACCCGCAGGAACCGACTTGGGAATTCCGGATTGCGGGCCGATCATTGCTCCGTCACCGATTTGAACGTGATTGATCACTCCCACCTGTCCCGCAAGCGTAACGTTTTTACCGATTCGAGTGCTGCCGGCGATCCCCGCCTGCGCCGCGATTACCGAATGCTCGCCGATAATGACGTTGTGCGCGATTTGAACTAGATTATCGATCTTTACGCCGCGCGAGATCACGGTTCTTCCGAGGGTTGCCCGGTCGACGGTGGTGTTCGCGCCGATTTCGACATCGTCCTCGACCACCACGATCCCTGTTTGGGGAATCTTGACGCGTTGATCACCGCTGCCGGCGTAGCCAAAACCATCGCTACCGATGACCACGCCCGCGTGAAGAATGACCCGGTCCCCCAGACGGCACCCCTCGCGCACGACGACGTTGGGATGAAGCACGCATTGCGCACCGACTTGTACTTCTTCCCCGAGAAATACCCCCGGGAAAACAACCGTACCCGTGCCGATCCGTACGCGCGGGCCGACAAAGGCATTGGGGAAGATGGTTATGCTTTCGCTCAGGATTGCGCTCCTGTCGATATGGGACTTTGGGCTAACCGTGCGGTTAAATTGCGGCGCGGGGTAGAAAAGTTGCAGGACCTTCGCGAAGGCGACGTAAGGGTTAGCGGTCTCGATATAGTTTAACCTTGATCCAGTTTCAACGTCGCTGGCCACGCCGGGCCCGACAATCACGGCGCTGGCCCGACATTGTGATAAGAATTGTTGATACCGCGGATGGGTAAGAAAAGTGATTTCCCCTGGGTTGGCTTCGTCTATGGCTGCAATTTTATGAATAACGACGCTGCCGTCTCCGATAACCTTTCCGTCGACATGATGGGCGAGTTCACTGAGCGTTTTGCTTGTCACCACTTATTTCTTCACCCGACTATTGTAAACTTCTATCACCCGACTCGTGATATCGGTTGCTTGATCGCTGTACAAAATCTGCGAGCGCTCAAGAATGAGCGTAAACTTCTCCGCCTTTCCTATTTCAGTGACGACCTGTTCGAGCTCCTTGAGAATTTCCGCCATCATCTCGTTATTTTTCCGCTGCAAGTCCTGCTGGTAATCGCCCATGGTGCGCTGTAGGCTGACCGATCGCTTTTGAAAATCCGCTTCGAGATTGCGCCGCTCCTCCTCTTTTAAAAGCGGGCCTTTTTTATCTAAGTCGCTCTTCAATCGCTCAAGATCCTGCCGTTCCTTTTGAACATCGGCCTCGGCTTTCTTTACCTGCGCCTGAAAGCGATCTTTGGCCTTTTTTCCGGCTTGCGACTCAGCAATGATTCGTTGAATATCGATAAATCCGATTTTAATCCGTTCCTGTGCCAATGCCACGGAACAAGAAACAACCAGGATCCCGACGACCAGCCAGTACTTCACGCAAACCTCCGGTAATTGTCTTTAGAAAACTTAGGAATGGCAGTTCCTTTACGGTTGACTGCCGATAGAGAAGCCGAGCACCGAGGTTTCATCGTGGGGCTGTTTGTTGAGCGGGAAACCAAGCTCGACGCGCAAGGGACCGAAAGGTGACATCCAGCGAACACCAGCGCCAACCGACCGCCTTAACTCATTGAAGCTAAACGAGTCGCTGAACGAACTGCCCATGTCGAAAAATGCTACCCCGCGCAAGCCGTACTGCTCCATGATTGGAAACAGCAATTCGGTGTTTAGAACCATCGCCTTGTCGCCGCCGACGACATCGGTCGAATGACACACCGGGTCTGTTCCGCCCTCTGGAACTTTGCAATTCGATGGCTGGCGTGGGCCTATGCTTCGCTCAGCAAACCCACGAATGGAATTGATTCCCCCGAGAAAGTAACGCTCGAAAAGTGGCAGATCCTTGTTGCCGCTATTTCGTTCCGCCAAACCGATTCCATAACCGAGCTGTCCGCCCAAGGCAAAGACCCAATTTCCACCCCATTTCGGGTCCTTGAGTAGCGGATAATGCCAGCGCCCGCTTAAATCTGTTTTGATAAACCGCGAGTCACCGCCAAGACCGGCCATCTTCACTGAGAACCCGGATTTGGTTCCCTCTGTCGGTGCGAAAAAGTGGTCCCGGCTGTCGTAGGTGATGCCCGGAGTGACGGCGCTGGTCAAAGAGGTGCCCTTTTCCGCTTTGATCGACTCGGGCGCACTCGACGAAATTCCCTTGATCGATTCCCGCGTGAGATCATAGGAAACGCCGCTACGCATATAATCCCAGACGCTGGGAGCGGGATTACTCGCCAATTCATCTGACCCGATGTTTGCGGTGGCTTTGCCGCCGCCAAAAAATGGAAATCTATAATCTTTTAATGGATAACTGCTATTCACCCCGAAACCGATTTTGCGCTCGTCGAAATCGGTGAATTCCCGTTTTGTATTGAAGGCATCGACGCCCAAGGACATCTTTGAATCGTTAAAATACGGATCGCTGGCGCTGAGGATAAAGTCTTGCCGGCTCGATCCAATACTGAAATTACCGCTGATTCCCTGTCCTCTGCCCATGAGATTTTTCTCGGAGACGTTGGCATTGAACACGAAGCCGTCGCCGCTGCTGTATCCGCCGCCGACCTGAAACGTTCCAGTGGGTCCCTCTTTGACGTCCACCAACACGTCGAGGGTATCGGGTTGATTGGTTTTCTTTGTGGTGATCTGAACATCCTCGAAATAGCCGCTCCTTTGGAGAGCATTGCGGCTCTGGGTGATTTTTGTCCCGGAATAAAGCTCCTGTTCGTTAGTCAGCAACTCGCGACGCACGACTTTATCGCGAGTCTTGGTGTTTCCCGCCACCAATACCCGATTGAAATACACCGGCGGACCCTTGGTAATCACCAGCGCGACATCGACCTTCTTTTCGCCCTCATTGACTTTGGTTATCGGATCGACTTGAACAAACGCGAACCCCTTGTTCGAGTACATGTCCTGCAGCGCGGTGACATCCTCGCGTAGGCGGCTGCCGCGAAAGATCTGACCCGTCGTCAGCTTGACCGATTGCAGCATCTGGCGGCCATCCTGAATCAGCTCGCCGCCGATCTCGACCTTTCCGACCCGATATTGCGGCCCTTCGTAGATACGGAAAACCACTTCCAGTCCGTCGCGCGCGCGCAAAATAACCGGATCCTGGATCTTGTGTTCGACGTAACCGTGATCGTTGTAATGATTCGACAGAATCGCGACATCGTTGGTCAGCATGTCGCGATCCAATACGCCGCGATTAGTGATAAAGGAAAAGATCCATTCTTCTTTGGTGGCGACCAGATCTTTAAGCTCGCCCTGGGAAAAATTTTTGTTTCCTTCAAACAATACTTTTTTGATCAAGAGGCGGTTGCCCTCGCTGATATCGAGGGTAATCACGGCCTGGTTGCTGGCTTCGACGGATACGGCGTAATCGATCACCGCATTCACGTAACCCTGCTCACCGTAAAGCTTCCTTACTTTGTCAACCCCATCGGCGACTTTGGTCCGGTCCAGGATCGTCCTGGCACCGATGCCAAATGCCGATTCGATTTTCTCCTTCGAGACCTGGGAAGCGCCCTGGATTTTCACCTCGCGAATGTAAGGCTTTTCTTTCACCGCGTAAGTCAAAACACCTTCGGGAGAAAGCTCGGCTTGAACGTCATCGAAAAACCCCATGCGGAATATCGCTTTAACGTCTTGCTCGACAACGGCCGGGTCGAACAGCTCTCCCGTCCGGCTTTTCAGATGAAGGCGAATTCCATCGTCTTCAACCCGCAAATTGCCGGCGATTTTTATGTCTTTCAGAATAACTTTCTCTTGGCTCTGAAGCGGCGCGGTAAACCCGAAGCTCAATAAAAACAGGCAAAGCACGGAGGACAAAATGATCAAAGCTTTTTTCGTTTTGGAAGGTTCCATCGACACCTGTGAAAAACCCGTCGCGGGGCGCGTCAAATTTCCTGATTTTGTAGCAAATACCGCCACTTTTGTAAAGCAAAATCGGTGGCTATCAATTCGATCTCAGCGCGCCGGCAGTCAGCTCGACGCAGCGACCGATTTTTTCGGCAAATTGTCGATTGTGGGTAGCTACAATGAGCGCGATATGGTTTTCCTCGTTGAGACGAAACAATAGATTTTGCACCTCTTCGCCGATGCGTAAGTCCAAGGAGCCGGTGGGCTCGTCGGCTAGAACGAGCTTGGGCTTTAAGATCACCGCCCGGGCCACCGCCACCCGCTGCTGCTCGCCCCCCGATAGCTTGCCTGGCCGATGGCTCATTCTCTCTTTCAAACCGACCAGAGTCAGTAACTGCTCGGCCTCATGCTGAGCTTGAGCGCGGTCGATGCCTTGAATCAAAGCGGGAAACATGACGTTTTCCAGCGCAGAAAAATCCGGCAACAGGTAATGAAATTGAAAAACAAAGCCGATCTCTCGATTGCGAAACTGACACAAGGCGGTTTCGTCTCCTAATGGAAGCTCTTTACCGGCGTAATAAATTTTGCCGCTGGTCGGATGATCCAGGGCGCCGAGGACATGCAGCAATGTGCTCTTCCCGACGCCCGATTCGCCGACCACCACCAGCCGTTCGCCTTCGGCCAAGTCGAGGTTTAATCCGCGCAACACATGGATTTCGCTGCCGCCTTCGAAGAAGGATTTGTGCAAATCTTTTACCGATAAAAGCTCACTCATAGCGGATAATCTCGACCGGATCGAGCTTAGCGGCCTGGCGCGCCGGATAGATGCTCGCGATCAAGCAAACCGCGAGAGACGCAATAGTCACCATGATGAAATTCATTGGATAAATTCGCACCGGAACGGTCTTAATCAGAAACACGCCGTCCGGTAAATCGAACTGATACTGCGAAATGAGCAGGCATACCAATAGACCAAGAATGGCTCCCAACACTGTGCCGAGAATTCCAATGATACATCCTTTTAGTAAAAAGATCCGACGAATACTTTGCTGGGTTGCTCCCATCGAACGCAGGATGGCAATATCTTTCTTCTTTTCCATGACGACCATCACCAACGTCGAGACGATATTGAAGGCGCCGATCAAGATCATCAGCAGCAAGACCAAGAAATAAACGGTCTTTTCAAGCTTAAGCGCAGAGAAAAGGTTGGGCCATAGACGGGTCCAGTCCTCGGCGAAATAGGGAAAGCCGAGCCGCCGTTGAATCTGTTCCGCCACCTGCCTCGATTGATCGACGTTTCGAATTCGGAGCTCGATATTAGTCACCGCGTCGCCCAACTCGAAAAATCTTTGTGCTTCGGCGAGCCCCATGAAAACCAAGGTCGAATCGATCTCGCTCATGCCGGTTCTGAGTATCCCTGCGACGAAGAAACGACGCACTTTGGGAATCACGCCAATCGCCGTCGGGCTTCCCAGTGGAGAAACGACTTGAACGGCGCTGCCGGGAAAAACTCCCAGTTGATTGGCCAACCGTTCACCTAAAATAATTCCCGGCAACAGCACCGTTCGATCTTCCACTTGGATCGGATGCTGGGTCTTGAGCCCGTTCAAATTGCCTTCCTTGAGAAAGCTTTGAACGTTGACAACTCGGTTGACCCGATCGGGATCGATGCCGCGCACCACCACTCCGGAGACGCGCGACCCCGCCGTCAGCATCACTTGTCCATAAATCGTCGGTGTCGCCGCCACCACGCCGTCTTCCTTGCTCACCTGCTGTATCAAGTTTTCGTAATCGCGCAGCGGTTCGCCGGAGCGGATTAGCGCGATATGGGCGTTGATGCCGAGCAGGCGATCGCGCAAGGTTTCTTCGAAACCGGACATCACCGCCATAACCACGTTTAGCGTCATCACACCGATCATGACGCCGAGTACCGAAATCACGGTGATCAGGGAAATGAATGTTTCACGACGGCGCGCCTGCAAATATCTAACGCCGATAAACAGTTCGTATTTCATGGGGAGGGGTGGGCGTTATTTGGCTTGAGGGCGCAGCAGCGGAAAAAGAATCACATCGCGAATCGACGGCGAATTGGTAAGAAACATCACCAGCCGATCGATGCCGATGCCCTCCCCGGCGGCCGGCGGCATGCCGTATTCGAGCGCCCGAACGTAATCGTCGTCGACGGGGTTGGCGGTGTCATCGCCGGCGTTGCGCGCCTCCATTTGCTGTAAGAAGCGCTGGCGCTGATCAGCCGGATCGTTAAGCTCCGAGAAAGCGTTAGCCAGCTCACGACCCGCGATGTAAAGTTCGAAGCGGTCGACCATCGCCGGATTCTGATCGTTTTTTCGCGCTAGAGGCGACACCTCGATCGGATAGCCTGTTATGAATGTAGGTTGAATCAGCTGCGCCTCGGCGACTTGCTCGAAAATCTCCACCAGCGCATTTCCGTAGGGCACAGTCGAATCGCTATGAATTCCCTTGCGCTTGGCGAAATCGCGAAGTCCTTCGCGGCTACCTACGTCCTTCTCCAATGCGCCGCCGTGCAGCATGATCGCCTCTGCTATCGTGAGCCTGCGCCAAGGCGGCGCCAGATCGACCAAGTGATCGCCGTACGACACTTTCAATGAGCCGACCACTTCCTCCGCCAGAGAGACTAAGAGCTCTTCGGTGAGCTGCATCAAGTCACCGAAAGTCGCGTAAGCCTGGTAGAATTCGACCATGGTGAATTCTGGGTTATGCCGTACAGAAATTCCCTCGTTACGAAAGTTCCGATTGAGCTCGAAGACTCTGTCGAATCCGCCGACTAGCAAACGCTTTAAAAACAGCTCCGGCGCGACGCGCAAGTAAAGCTCCATGTCGAGAGTATTATGGTGCGTGATAAACGGGCGCGCCGCCGCGCCGCCTGGGATGGATTGCATCATCGGTGTTTCGACCTCGAGAAAATCCCGCTCTTCGAAAAACCGCCGCACCAAGCGGATGATGCGCGAACGCTTTTCAAAAACCTCGCGCACTTCCGGGTTAACCATCAGATCGAGATAACGTTGACGGTAGCGGGCTTCGACGTCGGCCAGTCCATGCCATTTCTCCGGCAATGGGCGCAGGCATTTAGTGAGCAGACGTAAGCCGTCGGCGTCGAGTGTCAGCTCTTTCGTCCGGGTTCGAAACAGATGACCCCAAACACCGACGATATCGCCGATGTCCAACGCGCGAAATAATGCGTAACCTTCCTCGCCAAGCTTGTTTTGTTGAACATAGACCTGCAGCCGCCCGCGGCGGTCCTGCAGATGAAAAAACGAAGCCTTTCCCATTCGTCGGATGGCCATGATCCTGCCGGCAATGCGGATGTCTCGCAGTGCAGCGCTGAGATCCTCATCACTCGACTCGCCGTAACGGTCAACAATTTCAGAGACGGAGTGGGTCGGCTTGAAGTCATTTGGGTAAACCGCCGCGCCTGAATCTTTGAGCTTCGCGAGCTTTTGCTTACGGACTTCTACCTGCTCGGTACTGTCTTCGTTTCGCGCTATATCGTTATCGGCCATTGTTCTTTTGCGTTTGCGCCCGGCTTCCAGAGATTCGCTCTATCGACTTAGAGAGCGTGGAACGGAAAAAGGATCACAAACCGAGATTTTTGCAGATTGCCGAGAGAGAATAGGATTTGTTCAAAGAGTAAAAATGCAGACCCGGAACGCCATATTTAATCAGTGCTTCGCATTGATGCGACGCATAGTCAATGCCCATTTCGACGGCAGCACCGTCATCGCTTTCAACTTTCGCCAACTCTCGTTCCAGTTTGGCTGGAATCTTCGCACAGCACAACTCGGTGAAACGGCGTATCTGCGACACCGAAAGAATTGGCAACACTCCGGGAACGATAGGGACCGTTACGCCGAGTTTTCTAAGATTGTCGACAAAACGATAGTAATCGTCGTTATCAAAAAACAGTTGGGTGATGACTGCCGCCGCGCCGGCATCCACTTTTTCTTTCAAAAACTGTAAGTCGGATTCACGGCTGACGGCTCGGGGATGGACCTCGGGAAAACCCGCCACGGCGATCGAAAAGGCGCCAACCGCTCTGGCCTCGCGAACGAGCTCCACCGCATGGTGAAAACCATCGGGGTGCGGACGCCAATCGGCCATGCCCTGAGGCGGATCGCCGCCGAGTGCGATCAGATTTTCAATTCCCTTCTCCTTGAGTCTTGCGAGGATCCCACGCGCTTCCGCCTTGGACTGGCCGACGACCGTCAAGTGGCACATGACCTCCAGACCGCAGTCATTATGGATGGTTTCGACCAGATCGACGGTTTTTTCGCGCGTGCTTCCGCCCGCCCCGTACGTAACAGAACAAAAGCTAGGTTTAAGCCTCTTGATAATCTCAATTTCGCTAAAGAGGTTTTCCTCGCCTTTTTCTGTCTTTGGAGGAAAGAATTCTACCGAGAGGGTCAACCCCGGCCGGGCATAGAGGTCGGCTAGCTTCACACTGGTCCTTGATGACTACCTTCGGCGCGACAGTATTAGTAGCACAACGTTTTGCTTACGACAATTGGTTAGAGGCGCGAATCGGCGTTTTGTTCTGGGGTTATCGAACGCTCATGCGCGGCGCGCGGTGATCGGATCGCAGGTCGAATCGGTTTGGGCGGTGATCAATGATCTCAGCGCGTCCGTGTGGTCCAGCCAGGCGCGCATAATTTCTTCCGGGACGTGATACGCTTCCAGTGTTTCTTTTAAAATTTGTTTCCGACGAGCAAAATGGCCGCCCATGATGGGGTGCTTCGCGTGCGCTAGGTTGAGCGGCCTCCCTTGGTATTCCACCGGCGCACCAAGAAAACCAGCCGTCAGCTGATATTCAAATTCCTTGATCCGGGCTCGGTCCGCATTGCGAAAGAAAAACCCGATCATTCGGTCATCGAACACGCGGTCGATAAACGTGTTGATAATCTCGCGTAGTTTTGGTTCGCCGCCTAACTTTTCAAAGAGAGAACTCGCCATAGTTTCGTTGACACTCACTTCAGCCTGGCTGGTCGGATCGGCTATCGCATCAGTCGGAATCGTTTCGCTGGAAGGAACATACCGTCGGCACGCAAAGAGTTCACATCATGCCTAATTGCAGTCGCGCGGCTTCGGACATCTTGCTCATATCCCAGGGCGGATCCCAAACCACATCGATTTTTACATCTGTGACCCCCGGCACTGCCCTCACCTTACTTTCTGCTTCGGCAGGCAAAGACTGCGCCGCCGGACAATGGGGTGAGGTGAGAGTCATCTGAATCGTCACCACACCCTCGGCGCCGACCTTGATATCGTAGACCAAACCCATCTCGTAAATGTTCACCGGGATTTCCGGGTCGAAGCACGTGCGCAACGCTTCGATCACTTGCGATTCGATTATTGTCTGATTAATGCTTTCCATAGTGCATTCCTTGGTTCGGTATTGATCGTGTGACCTTCATGACGATTCGCCCTTCACTCAATCCCCAACTGTTGTTTTGCACTTCCCGAGATCATGCTTTGATTCCACGGTGGATCCCAAACCAACTCGACGTCAACCTCGCGTATGCCAGGCACTGCGAGCAACTTCTTCTTGATGTCTTCCTTGAGAAACTGGCCCATACCGCAACCTTGCGCGGTCAACGTAAAGCGTACCGAGGCTCTGTGCCCGGCTTCGGGTAGTTTGCTAATCTGACAGTCATAGATCAAACCTAGATCGACAATATTGACGGGTATTTCGGGATCGAAGCAAGAGCGCAGCTCGTACCAAACTCGGTCTTCGAGCGAAGCGGAACCGGCTTCCGCCGACGACTGGGGCTGCGGTACATCATCGGATTGCGTCAAGCCGAGGGCATCTGCATCACGCCCATCGATACGCACGGTATAACCTCGCTCCGTCATCACCGTGTAAGTGCCGCCCAATGCCTGCGTAAGCCAGACCGAACTTCCCGCCGACAACGACACCGGGTCTCCGCTTGGAACCATCACTGCAGGACAATCGCGCGTCAGCGTGATCGGTTTTTCCGTGGACATTGGGCAACCCCCTTTCGTGATGATCCGAAGTGCTACTCCGTAGTCGCTGGGCGCGTCTCGCCTTTGAGCGCTGCATTCACCGTATGCCACGCCAAGCTGGCGCACTTAACCCGGGCGGGGAATTTACATACACCCGAAAGAATTGCCAGCTTCCCCACTTTTTCGGAGGCAGCATCCCCATTCGTCTCACTGGTAAGCATCTGGTGCACCTTGTCAAACAAGGCATGCGCAGCGGCTTCGCTTTTGCCCTTCAACTCGGCGGTCATCATCGATGCCGAAGCTTTGGAGATCGCACACCCGGAGCCTTGAAAGCTGATATCTTGAATGACGCCGTCTTGCAGTCGCAAAAACACTGTCACGTGGTCGCCGCACAACGGATTGTACCCTTCCGCCTTGCGATTGGCATCGGCCATCAGCCGGAAATTCCGCGGACTCTTATTATGGTCCAGGATAACTTCTTGATAGAGATCGTCTAGATCAGACATCAGTCAAATACTTTCAGCGCGCAATGGATCGCTCGTACCAAAATATCGATTTCCTCAGTCGTATTATAGAAAGCAAATGAAGCTCGCGTCGTCGCCGGCACGCCGAAGCGTTGCATCACCGGCATCGCGCAATGGTGTCCGGAGCGCACAGCGACTCCTTCTTGGTCGAGAATCGTCCCGACATCGTGTGCGTGAACATGGTCGAAAACGAACGACAGCACCCCCGCCTTTTCCTTTGCCGTGCCGATAATTCTGAGGCCATCGATGTTTGACAACGATTCCGTGGCATAGCCGAGCAGCGCATGTTCATGCGCCGTCAATCCTTGCCAATCGAGAGCCTGCAAATAATCGATTGCCGCGCCCAATCCGATCCCGCCCGAAATATGGGGCGTCCCCGCCTCAAACTTATAGGGCAAGACGTTGTAGTGAGTTTTTTCGAAGGTTACCAAGCTGATCATATCACCGCCGCCTTGATAAGGCGGCATCTTTTCCAGGAGCTCGCCACGGCCGTACAACACACCCACGCCGGTGGGCCCAAACATCTTATGGCCGGAAAACGCGTAGAAATCGCAGCCAAGATCCTGCATATCAACTCGCAGGTGCGGCACCGCCTGTGCGCCATCGAGGAGAACCGGAATGCTGCGTTCATGGGCGAGAGCGACGATCTCCTTGACCGGGGCAATGGTCCCGAGGGCATTCGAGACGTGGGTGACGGACACGAATTTCGTCTTTTCGTTCAGCAACCGGCGATATTCGTCCATGACGATTTCGCCGTCGTGATTGATCGGGATCACCCGTAGCTTTGCGCCAATCTGCTCGCAGAGCATCTGCCAGGGTACGATGTTGGAGTGATGCTCCATCGCTGAAATGATGATTTCATCGCCGGCTTTGAGAAACGTCCGGCCGTAGCTCTGGGTCACCAGATTGATCGCTTCCGTAGTGCCGCGCACGAAGATGATTTCCTGATTATTGCGGGCGTTGATGAAGCCGCGAATCTTACTGCGCGCCTCTTCGTACGCCGCGGTGGCGCGCTCGCTGAGGTAATGGACCCCGCGATGGATGTTGGAATTCTCCGCGCTATAGTAGTGGGCCAACGCGTCGATTACCGTCTGCGGCTTCTGGCTGGTCGCGCCGTTGTCGAAATAGACCAGCGGCTTGCCATGCACCCTCTGTTGAAGGATCGGAAAGTTTTCACGGATACGCGCCACGTCAAATCTGCCTGCCGGCGCGCGCGAATCGGCTAAATGAGATACGGCTTTCATAAAGACTCAAGGCTTGCGAAATCTTGCCACGAGATAATCGTCAAGTCGTTGGCGTAGAGAATCGATTTTAATCCGCGCCACCACGTCGCTGGCAAACGCAAAGCTCAAAATGCTGCGGGCCTCTTCGAGGCCGAGCCCGCGCGTACGCAGATAGAACAACGCGTCGGCGTCCAGCTGACCGATCGTCGAGCCATGACTGCACTTGACGTCGTCCGCATAAATCTCCAATTGCGGCTTGGTGTTGACCGCCGCGTTCGCCGATAACAACAAGTTCTTGTTGGTCTGACGCGCATCGGATTTCTGAGCGTCTTTGTGCACAATGATTTTGCCGTTAAAGACTCCATGGGAACTGCCGCCAAGGATGCCTTTATAAAGCTCCAAACTGCTGGCCCGTGGTTTGGCGTGCTCGATCTCTGTGTAATTATCGATATGCTGTCGCTTGTCGCCTAGATAAAGGCCATTGAGCACGCACGCCGCGCCTTCACCGTCAAGAACAACGTGCACGTTGTTTCGCACCAGCGAACCGCTTAGAGTCACGGCATGCGCCGTCAACTGGCAACCACGCTCCAAGTCTGCCTCCAAGGTGCCGACATGAAGCCCGGCGTCGCCTTCTTGCTGCAGACGATAGTGCTCAATCAGCGCGTCGGGCCCGCCGATTAATTCCGTGAGCGCGTTGCAAAAATAAGTGCCCGAATTGAGTCCTATATAGCTCTCGACGATCTTCGCCTCACTGGCCGCGCCTAGCAGGATCAAAATGCGCGGGTGCGACATCACCTGCCGCTCTCCCGCAACAGAGGCGAAGACAAGATAAACCGGCTGAGTCAAACGGCAGCGCTCCGGGACAATGATGACGGCGCCATCTTCCACAAAAGCGGTGTTGAGCGCTGCGAATGCTTCATGCTGGTGGCGCGCGTAACGCCCGAGATGCACCGATAAAAAGTCGTCATTTTGCCGCACCATTTTGGCGAGGCTCTGAACGCGCACGCCGGCTGGCAAATCTTGCGTTCGGGAAAACTCGGGCGCATAAACTCCGTTGATAAAAACCAACCGGCAGGATTCGGCATCGACGAATGACCGAGACAAGATCTCGTTGGCGTCGAGACTTTGAGCCGCGCCGTTTGCATGGACAAAGCTTTGCGACGAAATCGGCTCGACGCTGGTGAATTTCCACGCTTCGTTCTTATGGCTCGGAAATCCGAGCGCTTCGAAGCTCGCAATCCCAGCCTCACGCAGCTCCTCGAGCCACGATGGACCGCCCGCCGACCGCGTCGACCGCGACTGGTTGAAGGCAGCGAGATACTGTTCCTTGCTCTCTGTCGCTAGCATGGTTTACTGAATTTCTTGTCGAGATTACTGAACAGCCGCCGTTTCGCTCTTGAGCCAATCGTAACCCTTGCTTTCCAGCTGAAGAGCCAACTCTTTGGTGCCGGATTTTACTACCCGACCATTGTAAAGTACGTGGATGAAATCCGGCACGATATATTCCAACAAGCGTTGATAGTGTGTGATGACGATTATCGCACGATCCTTGCGCCGCAGGGCATTGACGCCTCCGGCGACGACGCGCAAAGCGTCGATATCGAGACCGGAATCGGTTTCATCGAGTAAAGCTAAAGTCGGGTCCAACACCGCCATCTGCAGCACTTCGTTGCGTTTCTTTTCACCGCCGGAAAAGCCTTCATTGAGCGGCCGGTTGATCAGCACCTGATCCATTTCCACCAGTTTTGTTTTCTCCTTCATGAGCGCCAAGAACTCCATGGCGTCGAGCTCTTCGAGGCCACGGTGTTTGCGCACGGCATTGAGCGCGGCTTTAAGAAAATAAGTCGTGCTAACTCCTGGGATCTCAACGGGATATTGAAACGCAAGAAAAATCCCCTCGCGCGCTCGAGCTTCCGGGCTCATCGTCAACAGGTCCTTGCCTTGATAGATCACTTCACCGCTGGTGACTTCGTAATTCTCCCGCCCCGCTAAGACGTGGGCCAGTGTGCTCTTTCCCGAGCCGTTGGGTCCCATGATGGCGTGTACTTCGCCGGCGCCGACATGCAGATTAATGCCGCGAAGTATTTCCTGATTGCTGACCTTCGCGTGCAGATTTTTGATATCCAACATCGAAATCCCTTCCGAACCATTCCCGATTACACAGCCCTTTGCAGCAGGCGTCCTTTGAGGCCTTGGCGGTCGGCGATTTCTGCGACACTCACGCCGGCTAAGAAATTTGCCAGCACGAGTTGGGCTTCTTCCCACACCGATTTTTGCGAGCACACCGCGCAGTAAGAACAATAATTAATGCCCTGCTCGAGACACTCCATCAAAACCAGTGGCCGCTCGACGGTTTCGTAGACATCTTTGATTGAGATCGTGCTCGCTCCCCGGGCTAGGGTAAAACCGCCTTTGGAGCCGATGTGCGATTGGACCAAGCCCCCGGCCACCAGATCCTTCATGATCTTAGAAAGATAAAATGACGGAATATCCTGGCTCTTCTCAATATCGGCGCGACTGACAACCTTCCCCGCCGGCTGCCCCGCGAGGTAGGATAACGCGCGGACCGCATAATCGACCCGCCGTCCTACGTTCATGAGCGAACTTCGCTCGCTTCTACCCTTCGTCCGTTTCACAATCAACTCGCAATTTGAATATAGACTCCTTAGGTCTTTAATGTCAAGGTAGCATCGCTATGAAGCGCGACAAATAGCGATAACCTGCAGCCGCTTTTAAGAAGAAGATGGCGCAAAATAGGTTAAAAAAGAGCGCCGCAACTTCGACCGGAGCTATGAAAGCCTCAGTGAGGGTTCAGCATCCCGCCAGCATTAGAAAAGATAGAGAGGCTTGAGAACTGCAACCAAAAATCAGCTAGGCTGTGCGCTAAGAGTCCATTGCGCCAGTCTCAAAGCGGCTTGTCCGGGCGATTACGCACCTCGGCAAAATTATCGGCGGTCTTGTCATCTCCTGACTCGACGACAAAATTCTCAACGACCTTCGCAAGAGCATTTCCGGCGGCCGCTCGTGCGCGGAATTTTTTCGTAGGCGGTTTTTGCGCGCCGCCGCAGAGAGGACATAATTTAGGCGGCCTACTTTTTTTCATTTGGCTCCTGTACCTCGGCGCGGTCGAGAAGATTTCCAAGTGGGACCGGAAAAGCCGGGCGCGTTAATCAATAAACGTCGATAAGCACCCATCAGCCGAAGCGGCTTGGCAACGTGTCGATTCACAACAACGCTTCGGAACAAAAGGCGGTGATGGATTGGCGATTTTGAAAGATCCGTAAAGCTAGAAAACGCGACCCCAATCACGGGACTTAGCCCTTACTAGCCTGCTTCACAGTTATCTGATCCTTAATCTTGTCGAAGGTCTCCTGCGGAATGATCTTCTTTGAAACGAGTTCGTTTCTTCTTTTATAAGGACGACCTTCGATAATCTTTTTCGCTTGAGTCTCGTTAATTCCCCGAATCGCTTTCAGATCTTTAGCCGACGCGCTATTAATGTCCAGCCGATCGGTCTTCGAAGGAGTCTTTTTGGTCTCGGCTGCAGGCTTTGGCGTTGTCTCGGCTGACTGAACCCAAACTGGAGAGAATCCGATAAGAGCACTGGCAAAGAGTGACGCGACCAAGAGCCTAAATAGCTTCATTCCAATCCTCCTGTCCACTTAAGGCTACCAGACAGTGGAGAATTAAGCGAACAAACTTGACTAAGAAAAATTTATTTTCCATCGAGCGTTTTCGGATTGGTAGTGCTGAAGTGGTGATGCAAAGGCGAGGAGACAACTGGCGCACGCCAAATCGCTCGTTAAAGTTCCGATTCAGACTGGTCCGCTGCTGTCCCGCTGTCATCATTTTTCATAATTTTTGCTTTGAATTGAGCCACCCCTAAAAAAGGACGACGACGGATACGTGGAAGACGGGAACCCCAATGAAAATCAACGCCAGACATGCTTCGGATACTTGCGCTGCAGTTCCTGCTTGAGTTTCGGATAGGTTTCACGCCAGAAAACTGACAGATTCTCCGTAATCTGCACCGGGCGATTACTGGGCGCGAGCACCTGAATGCGGACACGAACGCGCCGGCCAGCGATCCAGAGCGCTTCATTGATGCCGTACAGATCCTGAATGCGCGCCGCAATCGTCGGCGCGGCGTCGACGGAGTAGACGACCTTCACCGTGCGCCCACGGGGCAACTGAATCCGCTCAGGTGCATACTCTTCTATCCAGGCCTGCTGCTGCCGGGACAACCATGACTTGACGACGGACAAAACAGGCCGATTTTTGATTTGGTTGAAACTGAAGGCGCCGTGGCAAATAAGCTCGAGCATCGCGACCCGGTCCTTTTCTCCGATGGCGGGCAATGTCAACTCCGGCATCCATTCGCGTAACCGATTGACACGCAGGATCCATTGTTCAACCGATTCGTTCCAGCTCTCAAGGGCGCAGCGGCCGGCCGCGAGTTCGCGCGCCAGAATCTTGGCCGCTTCCTCAGCCGGTGGATTGTCGGAGAGTTTCTCTTCGAGAACGAGGTCGCGGAATCGCTTTTCCTCTCGGGCAACGACGCGCTTCAATGCCGGGTCGTAGACAACGACATGAACTTCTTTGAAGTTGTCTGGAAAAAGTTCACGCAACCACTCCTCCTTGATCGCCGTCGCCAGATTCAGCACGACATTCAAAGCTCGGTCCCTGCCGCCGCCGCGTTCCACCTCGCGCACTTCGGAGACTACGAAGAGAGGCGCTTTCACAATGCTCTCGCGGGCCAACACGCCGCGACGACCATGGACTAGTTCGCACCGTCGTGTGCTGGCGTCCAGACGCTTGGCGAGATGGTCGGGAAACCCAACCAGCACGCAACGCGCCACCGCAGCGTGCCCAGCCGGCTTCTCGCTGATGTCCAAGCCCTCGGCCGCGGCGATCCTCAAGAACTGCTCGAACAACGGACCGACCTGACGCGCTGCTTGGGCGTGAACGCCGAGCCGGCGGCAGCGTTCGATGTCGTATCCATTGCGCTCGGCGTCGCGCCAGGCGCGCATCAGCACGAAAAAATCCGACTCCGTCTCTGCATCGAACAGATCGTCGCGCCCGTCTTCCACTTCTTTTGCCTGTCGGCGCACGAGCAACTCCCGCCCTTGCGTCAGAGCGGCAATCAACGCGATCGGCCGCACACAACCATAGTCGTGGGCGGCCAGCAGCATCCGCGCGTAGCGTGGATGCGCTGGAAATGCGAGCATCCGTCGTCCGAGTCCGGTGAGGGCACCCGTCGTATCGTCAATCGCTCCCAAGTCGGTGAGCAGGATCTGGGCGCGTTCCAGCGCGCGCGGATCGGGGGCCTCCAGCCAGCGAAATGCTTTCACATCGTTCACGCCGCTCGCTTTGAGCGTAAGGATCACCTCCGAGAGATCCAGACGTTTCACTTCGGAAAGTTCCTGGGCGGGACGGGCACCGTGTTCATGCACTGTCCATAGACGCAAGCAGTGTCCGGACGCGGTGCGTCCCGCACGACCTGCGCGCTGCTCGGTTGCGGCGCGGCTGATTTTTTCGACGAGCAAGGTGTTGATGCCGCGATAGGGATCATATCGCGGTATACGCGCCAAACCGCTGTCGATCACCAAGCGAACACCGTCGATGGTGAGCGAGGTTTCCGCGACGTTAGTGGCGACGACGATTTTGCGCCGGTCATATCGGGCCACCGCCGCGTCCTGATCGACGGGCGGCAATTCGCCGTGCAATGGAAAGACGAGGAACTTCGGGCCGAGCCTATCGCGCGCCACCTGCACGGTGCGCGTGATTTCATACGTTCCGGGCATGAAAATAAGAGCGTCGCCTTGGGGATGCTCGCGTACCAGGCGCTGGAGTTCTTTGACGGCGAGCTCCCACACCGGTGCGTCACCGGCAGGTTTGGATAGATATTCTATGGCGACGCGGTAGGTGCGACCTTGCGACGACAACAGCGCACAAGGGTGGAGATATTTTTGAACCGCGGCGACATCCAAGGTGGCCGACATGACGATGATGATGAGATCGGGCCGCGTCGATTCCTGAATTTGCAGAGCGCGCGCCAGCGTGATGTCCCCGTAGAGGTGCCGTTCGTGAAATTCGTCGAACACGATCGCGTTGACACCTTTCAAGTCGGGATCAGCCAGCATCTGGCGCAGCAGCACGCCTTCGGTCACGTAACAAATACGCGTGGCCGGAGACGTGACGTTGTCCAGCCGCATCTGATAGCCCACCTCGCCGCCGAGTTTTGCGTTTCGAGCTTGCGCGACCCACGCCGCGAGCATTCGCGTCGGCAAGCGGCGCGGCTGCAAAATCGTCACTTGGCCATCGCCCAGCAATCCACCGTCGAGCAACATCTGTGGCACTCGGGTCGATTTGCCGGAGCCGGTTGGCGCGCTTAGAACCAATCGCTTCTGCGTCGTCAGGGTTTCGAGCAATGGCTGCTCGACTTCTAAAATAGGTAGATCTGGGTTTCGCATCGCTCGAGGTAACTTAACATAAAGGAACCCGCATCGAGCAGGCCCCCCTTCCTGGTTAAATTACCCACTGTTTGTCTATGAGGGATGGAAAGCAGTAAGACTGAAACTAAATCGTAGGATCGAAGCCCTGATTTCTCGACCTGGCTCGAGCTGGCTCCCTAATGAGCAGCAGGAAGAGCCCGATTACTCACCGATGGCGATTGCGACACCTGACCGTCCGGGACTCTCGTGATGAGCCAGAGGTTCGCTGGGTGATGGCAGCAGTTTATGTCGGTGCCCAACCATCCGAGAAAGAAAATTGTAATCGCATGCATCGCAAACAAGTGCCGAGAGCGGCAGTTGCTCGGCACATTTCGGACACTTCTTTAGTGTGGCGATGTGTTGTCTTTTAAAGATGGCGCGGTCTTTCTTGCTCGCTATTCTGGCCGTGAGAAAAGCGACGATCAATGCTATTGCAGAAAAATGAAGGGTATTTAAGCCTTCAGCTATCATAAGCGTACTCCTATTCGTCACCACGAGTGTCGGAAAAAATGAGAAACTTTCTAAAATGGCCTCGTACATTGATTCACCAACTATCTATCTGATGTAGAGCAACACGAGTGCCGAAAAACAATCTTTGTTAATTACGCAAGAATGGCCGGAAAGTCTGAAAGTGCTCCAATCACATCCAGTGTCAGACTGCCCCAATTCTGCCGAGGGATGAAACAAACGGGTCTTTTAGCCCGCCCTTCATGACTGACCACAGCAGTTTTTGTAGTTTTTAGCGGGTTCAAGGAACGTTCAAGATGGTCCTTGCCCATGCTTCCGTTTCAACTGAGACGATTCTGGTCTGCGCGAGATTCCAACTCGCGCGCATCACGTCCGGGATGCGAGAAACTCATCGATGGCTCGATTCACTTCCGCGGGCTGCTCTCGAAATGATCAATCGCTACGAAATCACCGTGCTGCGATAACGGCCCTACCCTGCGATGACATTCCACGAGATGGTCGCGCAGTTCCAGCTTCATAAACAAGAATTGGTGGCGCATGGTTTCCAGCCATTCCCGGTACGTTTCAGGATCTGCCGCAGCCTTCAGGCGAAACTCCAGAGTGCCCGGCCGTCGCTCCCTGGGTCGCATGCCCGTGGTCATCAAGACGAGTGCTCTAACCTCATCTGGATAATCGAGGCCATACTGGAGCGCGATACAACCACCCAGCGTGAAACCAACCAGCACCAGGTCTTTCTGTTTACCTTGGGACCACAACCACCCTCTTAACCAATCAGTATATCGTTCCACATTGGGGCAGGCTGTGCCGACCAGATGACCAGGCAACGTCGGCGCGAGGCCCCCCGGATAGTATTCGAGTTGATAGACGAACGAATCAGCGCATCCTCCGGCGCCAGGCCCATGAATGAAAACCATTTGAGTCATGTGTCACTCCTGTCAAGAACACCTCAGGTGGCGGGTTCGGACTATTGCCTATCGCCTTAGGCCCTGTTTACTACGATCTTTTGGAGAGATAGCGCCGTTCGCAAGTCTTCACTCTTCCTCAATTGCCCGCACCATCGTCACCACACTTTTGTTGACGGCGAGAAACGGCGCTTCCAACTTCTCGTTTGGGTCCGGCAGCGCTTCCACTTTAGCGTCGGTCAGGGCGAGAAAGTGTTTGTCTGGGTTGTTTAGGAAGTCAGATAGCCGTACGCTGTACCCACCGACGCCCGCCAGCGGCACGAACAGCGTCCCCCTAATCTTATAGGTGTCGGTCAGAATCTCGACTTCAATTCGATAGCCCTTCGCCTCCGCCATCATTACCTTCTCGTTCAAAGTTCCAATCGTTCAAGCTGACCAAGGCAATCCGGTCGTGCGCAGCGTGAGCGTTACGCGCACAACCGGACCAGCTCACTTACGTCGGTCAAGCGGTCGAGTTCGCGCACGAGTTCGCGCACCTGCTGCGTGCGGTCAGGCCCGATAACGGGCTCGGCATTCGCCATGAATTTCGCCTCGAGCGCAGCCTCGCTCATGGGATTGTCCGCGGTTCCGCTAGCGTGCTCGATGAAAGCATGATGCCGCGCTCCATCCGTGATGACGACCGCCTCGGCCTGGTCATTGTCGAGCGACTCATCGATCGTCGCTTTGACCTTGCGCCGCAGCGTGATCACAGCTGGATCGCTCACACGTTGATCGGTGTACTGCGGGATGCGCGCCGCGCCGTCGATCAGCGCGACGGCGGCGCTGTGATAGACGCTGAACTTGGACTGAAGACCCGTCGCAGGCTCCTCGACCCCGGTGACGGAGAGTACTAGAGGATTGACGCGCAGCTCGATGGCTTCGATCCGTGCGGGATCGACGTTTGCCTGGGAGCGTATCGCGATCATCGCATCGAGCACCGGATGCAGCACGACGCCGCACGCGTAGGGTTTGTGGCCGTTGCGCGTGATCTGCCAGCTAGTGCCCAGCTCATCGATGAGCGCTTCGGGTGCCGCCACGTCGCTGTAGATGCGGCAGTAGCCGCGCTTGCCTTCGATGATTTCCAGCGAACCGTCGAAGCCACGCTCTGCGAGAAGCGCGGCCAGCACGCCGCTCGATGCTGCCTTGCCGGCATGGAATGACTTGCACATCGTGCCGCGATTCTGCTGCATGCCTGCGGACTGGGTCGCGGCAATCGCCATCGCGTGGGCCAGCCGTTTGGCGTCGAGGCTGATGACCTTTCCTGCCGCGACGCCAGCTGCGATGCTGCCGAGCGTACCAGTCAGGTGCCATCCGCCTCTGTGATGTCCCGGGACAGTCCGGCCGGTGCGCACTCCTGCTTCAAATCCCACCGCATAGGCCAGCAGAAACTCAGCGCCGCTCACGCGACCTCGTTCCGCCATCGAGAACAGTGCGGCAAGCGTCGGTGAACTCGCGTGCAGCAGCGTGCCGCCCATGTGGGTATCGTCGTAGTCGAGCACATGCCCGGCCTGGCCGTTGGCGATCGGCGCATCGAGGAATCCCAGTTTCAACCCGCGCCCGAACACCGTGGCCTGCGACTTTCCACCCGTCTCCTGCAACACCGCGAGCAGGGGATCGAGCGTCGCATGCCGGCTCCCCGCCAGCGCGCAACCCAACCAGTCGAGCACGCCGCGCTTGCCTTCGTGCACCGCTTTGCTCGGCAGATCACCAGCTCGCACCGACGCCATCCGCGCACAGAATTCGCGCGTCACGTGGAAAATTTCCTGAACCGCGTCGTTCACCGCGTCACTCCCCCCACGAGTATGGACTTTAGCAGTGGCGTCATCGGCTCGGGCTAAAATAACCAAAACAATTTTTCCCCGCCCGCTCTGCTATTTCAACTCCTCGCACCCTTCATTACTGAGCACAGCAGTTTTTGTACTTTTTACCGCTGCCACATGAGCAGGGCTCATTACGTCCAGGTTTATGTTCGACTCTCCGCGGCTTTATTGGATTCAATAGACGCTCCAGATCGGTGATATCCTCCGGCTTGTCCGGTTCCAGTTCGATCTTGCATTTCCAACCCTTTTCTTTAAACAGAGACGTGATCTCTTTGAATCTTTCTTCTGTTCGTACATGAACAACTGCCGGATTGCTCGCAGTACCAAGCTTCGCCCTCTTATTAAACCCGCTAGTTCTTAGCCGATTCTCGTTATCGACAATGCTTTTCATTTTGCCGATATCAGCAATTCTGTTTCCCATGGTTTTACTATTTCAAATATTGTCGAACTTAGCCACCGCGATGACAAGAAACGATTCCCATTGTTCAAGCCGTTCAAAGCGTTCAAGTGGTTCAAGCTATTCGGTCCGTGCTCAAAAAGAGTACGTCTTCCTCGCTCTGGACGTCTTGCTATGCTAGATCTTCGACCATGGCTTTCAACATCGTTTCACCTGAAAAACAGAAATTCCTCCTGGAGCGGATGCGGGCCTTGGGTGTCCAGGAGCAGGACATCCAGGAACACTTTGTTCGGTCTTCGGGAGCCGGTGGTCAGAATGTCAACAAAGTTGCCACTTGTGTTGTGCTGCACCATCGGCCCACGGGCATTCGGGTGAAGTGCCAAAGAGAGCGCTCGCAGGCTCTCAATCGTTTTTTAGCTCAAAGAATCCTGCTGGATAAAGTCGAGGCGAAATTCCGAGGAGCCAGTAGCGCGGAAGAGCAAGAGATCGCCAGGATCCGCCGCCAGAAAAGAAAGCGCTCGCGACGCGCCAAGCTTAAGCTGCTCGTGGATAAGCGCCATCAGGCGGAAAAGAAATCCCTCCGAGCCGCCGTGCGCCCTGACCACGACGATTGAACTCGTTGGGGAAACGTGAGAGCAAGCGCCACAAACTAAGCTTTAGGAAAAAACTCGAAGCGCTCAAAAGTTCAAGCGTTCGAGCGGATTCCCGGGTACCTTAGCGATTTTCTCTTCGGTGCCGGCGTGTCGCGGCCTGCCACGTTTCGCCGATGCTTGGATCTCCGGAGCAGTTTGACAGCTAACTGAGTTCTCAGTTAATTTCCGCACGACTCTCGGCTGGGTTTCCTAACCCGCCACACCTTTGCTTTCACATCATCGCCCGGACCGGCCCTCCCCCGGCCCGACTTCAGTTAAACGAGGAGGCGGCCAGTTTGAGCAATCCAACAATTTAGCAATCCAAAGCCTCTCGACCAGACCTACGATACTGGTGTTGTCCAGTTGAGATCGCGCGGGACTCAAGTGCGAGGCGATTTGGGTACGGGATAAAATCCAGAGTGAAAGGCGGGGTCACGATGTTAAAAGCATTGCGGTTCGCCATCCTTCTAATCCTTAGCACATGTCCGGCAACTCTCGTCGCGCAGGAGCGCTATTTGGCCAGCTATAATGGTTTTGGCGTAGGTGCGGCACCTTTATGGGCTACAAAGGACTTCGGTTTCTTTGCGAAATATGGTTTAAATCCCGATCTTGTCATGATCTCTGGATCGGCTCCGGGAACTCAGGCCTTGCTGGGAGGAAGCACTCACTTTGCTCAGACAGACGGCACCGCAGTGATAGCGGCCATCAGTCAGGGAGCGGATCTCGTGCTCATCGCCGCCGCCGTCAATAAGTTTCCCTTTAGTCTCGTAACGCAAAAGAATATTCGCCAGCCGACAGATCTCATCGGTAAGAAGGTTGGCATCGTGGCGTTCGGCGGCGCCCACGAGCTTTCCATGGCACTGGCTCTCAAAGAGTGGAACATCCCCAGGCAATCCGTAACTTTGCTCGCCGGCGGTCCGTCAACCAATCGGCTTATCGCCCTCTCCAAGGGGGCCCTTGACGCAACTCTCCTCGCTCCGCCTGATACCGGCGAGGCCGCCCGTATGGGGATGCACATGTTTTCCAACTTGAGCGACCTCAAAACGGCCGCCTTCCCGATCAATGTCATCGCCACCCGGCGCTCCTTTCTGGAAAAGAACCGTGAAGTGGCAAAGCGCTTCTTACAGGCATACAGCGAGGGCCTCTACCAATTCATCACGAATAAAGAAAAAGCCCTGGCGATTTCCAATCAAAGGCTGAAGCTGAAAAATACTGCGCTCGTCGAGGAAGCCTATCAGTTTTATGGACCGATCTTTTCCTTCCCGCCGCGCGTATCCCACGACGGTTTGCGCGTCGTCTTGGAATCGTTGGCGCAGCGGACGTCCGGAACCAAGTTTGAGACGAACGTGGACAAGTATGTCGACGAAAGGCTGCTCGATGAGTTGGAACGAGAGGGATTATTCAAAAAGATTGGCGGAAAAGGCTGATTATGACTGCAATTTTTTCAAGTCAGACACCAGCACTTGGTCTTTCCTTGACGGAGAAAATCTTTTGCGATAATCCGAGGCCGTTTCACTCGATCTGCTTGACCGAGAAGGAAACTGATAACATGAAAAGGATTACCAACCTGACAGGATTGGCTCTCGCGGCATTGCTGCTTTTCTGGGTAGGGGCGGCGATGTCGCAGACCGTAAACCTCGCGATCGCGAGCAAGAGCTTTCAACATTTGATTTATCCCATCGCTTTGGACAGGGGCTACATGAAGGAAGAGGGCATCGACCTCAAGATCACCTTCATCGAGCCGACGCCGAGCATCCAGGC
>WNGA01001183.1_pt1 | contig 76912 bp, 74 predicted proteins | sample 5400061 | NCBI WGS metagenome assembly WNGA01 (sample SAMN13153366, study PRJNA577476) | soil metagenome | isolation source: 100 cm soil or saprolite under grassland replicate 2 | place: USA:California | collected 2016-06-15
AGCGCCACCGCTTTCTTCTTGGCGCCGGCCGCGGAAAAGTGCGGGGCCTCAATCATGGCGGCTCCGGCCTCCCTGCTTGCGGACGGTGAGCAGACCGTTCGTCGGCCCCGGCACCGCGCCGCGCACGAACAACAGATTCCGCTCCGCGTCCACTTTCACGATCTTGAGCCCGAGCTCGGTGAAGCGCTCCGCGCCCATGTGCCCCGGCATCCGCTTCCCCTTGATGATGCGCGACGGGTCCGTGCCCGGCGCGATCGACCCGGGCTTCCGGTGCCGGGTGTTGCCGTGGGTCTCGGGGCCGCCGCCGAAGTGGTAGCGGTGTACCACGCCCTGGAAGCCGCGGCCCTTGGTCACCCCCGTGACTTTCACGGTTTCGCCCGCCTGGAAGATCGTCACCGTGACAGCTTCGCCCGGTTTGGGCGCGGCGTCACCGACGATGAAGAAACTCCTGAGGACGCGCGGCGCCGCCTCGAGCCCCGCTTTCTTCGCGTGGCCGAGCAGGGCCTTCGGGGTGCGCGTCGCCTTGCGCTGCTCGAAGCCCAGCTGCACGCGGTCGCCGGTCACCTGCACGACCGGGCAGGGACCCGCCGCGATCACCGTCACCGGCACGGCCGTCCCCTCCTCGTCGAAGAGGCGCGTCATGCCGAGCTTCCTGCCGATCAATCCGTTCATAGACCCCTATCTGACGTCAGACGTCTGACGTCAGCTACTGTACCTTGATCTCGACATCGACCCCAGCCGGCAAATCCAGCTTCGTCAACGCGTCCACCGTCTGCGGGCGCGAGTCGAGGATGTCGATGAGCCGCTTGTGCGTCTTCAGCTCGAACTGCTCCCGGCTCTTCTTGTCGATGTGCGGGCTGCGCAGCACCGTCCACAAGGACCGCTTGGTCGGCAGCGGGATCGGTCCCGACACCTGCGCGCCCGTTTTCTCGGCGGTGCGGACGATGTCCGCCGCCGCCTGGTCGATCAGCGCGTGGTCGAACGCCTTGAGCCGGATGCGGATTCTGCCAGCCATGGGAGCCTCTTATTTCTTGATCTTCGTGACGACGCCGGCGCCGACGGTGCGGCCGCCTTCGCGGATCGCGAACCGCAGCCCCTCTTCCATCGCAATCGGCGTGATCAGCTCGATCGTCATCTTCGTGTTGTCCCCCGGCATCACCATCGTCACGTCCGTCGTCCGCAGGTAAAACTGCGGCCGATACCCCTTGAAAAACGGCGTGTGCCGGCCCCCCTCCTCCTTCGTCAACACGTACACCTCGGCGTCGAACGTCGTGTGCGGCGTGATCGACCCCGGCTTCGCCAGCACCATCCCCCGCTCCACGTCCGTCTTCTCGATGCCCCGCAGCAACAGCCCCACGTTGTCCCCCGCCTGCCCGTCCTCCAGCAGCTTGCGGAACATCTCGACGCCCGTCACCACCGTCTTCTTGTCCGTCCCAAACCCCACCAGCGCCACCTCGTCCCCCACCTTCACCTTGCCCCGGTCGATCCGCCCCGTCGCCACCGTCCCCCGCCCCGTAATCGAGAACACGTCCTCGACCGGCATCAGGAACGGCTTGTCGACGTCCCGCTGCGGAATCGGGATGTACTCATCCAGCGCCTTCAAGAGCTCCCAGATCTTCTCCGCCCACGCCTTGTCCCCCTCCAGCGCCTTCAGCGCCGCCCCGCGGATCACCGGCACCTGGTCGCCGGGGAACTGGTACTGGGACAAGAGCTCGCGCACCTCGAGCTCGACCAGGTCCAAGAGCTCGGCGTCGTCCACCAGGTCGCACTTGTTCAAAAACACCACGATCGAGGGCACGTTCACCTGTCGCGCCAACAGGATGTGCTCGCGCGTCTGCGGCATCGGCCCGTCCACCGCCGACACCACCAGGATCGCCCCGTCCATCTGCGCCGCCCCCGTGATCATGTTCTTCACGTAGTCGGCGTGGCCCGGGCAGTCGACGTGCGCGTAGTGGCGCTTCTCGGTGCTGTATTCCACGTGCGCCGTCGCGATCGTCAGGATCTTGGTCGCATCGCGCCGCCCCTGGGCGGCGGAGGCCTTGGCCACTTCGTCGTAGGGGACGAACTTGGCCAGTCCCTTGGACTCCGCCACCTTGGTGATCGCCGCCGTGAGCGTCGTCTTGCCGTGGTCCACGTGGCCGATCGTCCCCACGTTCACATGCGGCTTCGTCCGCTCAAATTTCGCCTTGGCCATAATCTCCTCGTTGGATGTCAGACGTCAGACGTCAGACATCGGATCTCTCACTGGGTCGGAGCGCCCGACGTGTGAGGTCTGACGTCCGGCGTCTCTCGAAGCTCGCGACCGGGATTGAACCGGTGACCTCGTCCTTACCAAGGACGCGCTCTACCGACTGAGCTACGCGAGCGACGACACCAGCAAGCGGGCGACGGGGCTCGAACCCGTGACCCTCAGCTTGGAAGGCTGATGCTCTACCAACTGAGCTACGCCCGCGCGCCAAGTGGTGGGGGAAGGATTCGAACCTTCGTAGCGCGTAAGCGCGGCAGATTTACAGTCTGCTCCCTTTGACCGCTCGGGCACCCCACCACGCCCACGCCGCGAATCGCCTTCCCGCCGTTCGAGTCCGCTTCCACCCCCAGCGACAAAGCACCCCGCGGCCTTCTGGCGGGGTGATGGGTTGTCGCACTGCGACAGTCGGGGCGGCGCTCCTCTTCGGCAACGTGAGCTGACGAAGGGACTCGAACCCTTAGCCTGCTGATTACAAATCAGCTGCTCTACCAGTTGAGCTACGTCAGCTGGTCGACCGCTATTTCTATTAGACTCGGAGCATAAACGGGGAGGTGCTGTATTGCAAGGGACGTGCCGTTAAGAACTTAGACCACCCGCCACTTGGTCCCCGCGGGGGTGTCCTCGATCTCCACGCCCCGGGCCTTGAGCTCGCCGCGGACGTGGTCCGCCTCCTTGAAATCCTTGGACTTACGGGCCCGGTCCCGGGCGGCGAGCCGCTCCTCCACCCACTGCGCCAGATCGGGGTCCACCGGCCGGGCGGCCGGCAGGACCGCGAACAGCTCCATGAGTCGATCGAACACCGCCAGCGCCGTGGCGGCTCCCTGCTCACCGGCGCCCCGGTCCAACTGCGCGTTCCCAGCGGTCACGAAGTCGAACAGATGGGCGAGCGCCTTGGGAGAATCGAGATCGTCGTCCAGGGCCGCCCGGACGTCCGTCTCGAGTTGCTGCGCCAGCTCCGCGAGTCGGTCTCCGTCCGTCCCCGTCCGTCCCTGTCTCTCCCCGTTCGCGAGGCGCTCCCGGAACTTCCCCAGCCGCAGCGACCCTTTCCGCGCCGCGTCCAGTGCGTCGTCGGTGTAGTCGAGCGGCTGGCGGTAGTGCGTCTGATAGACGAGGGTGCGGAACGTGCCGGCGTCCACGCCCTGCTCCTGGAGGTCGCGCGCCGTCAGGAAGTTCCCGTACCGCTTCGACATTTTCGTGCCCTTCACGTTCAGAAACGCCCCGTGCATCCAGACGCGCGCGAACGGCCGGCCAGTCGCGGCCTCGGACTGGCCGATTTCGTTTTCATGATGGGGAAAGATGAGATCGATGGCGCCGCAATGCAGATCGAGCGTTTCGACGCCGAAGCGCTGCCGGATCTCCGTCAGCGACATCGCCGAGCACTCGAGGTGCCACCCCGGGCGCCCCCGGCCGAATGGCGCATCCCACACCGCGCCCACCTGCTCGTCGACGGGGCCCGCCTTCTTCCACAGCGCGAAGTCGCTGGGGTCGTCTTTCGCATATTCGTCGCTCGCCACGCGCGCCCCGACCTTGATCTCGCGGCGGTCGAGCTGCGACAGGCGGCCGTAGGTCGGGAACTTGGCGATCGCGAAATACACTGACCCGTCGTCGCCCCGATAGGCGACGCCGCGCTCCAGCAGGCGCTCGACCAGGGCGATCATCGCCGGCATGTACTGCGTGGCGCGCGGGTAGACGTGCGCCGGCTTGATGCGCAGGAAGTCGCGGTCCTCGAAAAACGCCCGGGCGAACGGATCGGTGAGCTCGGCGAGCCGTTTGCCGGCCGCGGCGGCCGCCTTGATGACCCGGTCGTCCACGTCGGTGAGGTTCATCATGTGGAACACGTCGTATCCCGACCCCTCGAGGTGCCGCCGCAGCAGATCCTCGAACAGGAACGTCCGGAAATTCCCGATGTGCGCGAAGTTCCAGACCGTGGGGCCGCACGTGTACATCGTGACCCGCGGAGGCGCGAGCGGAGCGAACGCCTCCACCTGCCGCGTCAGCGTGTTGAAGAGCTGGAGGCTCATGGCGGGGGGAAACGTAGTCAGCGCGCGGCGTCGTCGTCCAGCGCATCCAGCACCACGTCTTCCAGGGATGGGAGCCGCACCCGGGACGCCCGCACGGCGAGCCGGTGCGCCCGGCACAGCGCCAGTGCCGCTTCCACCGTGCGGTCCCCCAGGTCCGTCTCGAGGCCGAACGCGGTCACCCGGAACCCGGGCGGCGGCACGCGCGGCGGCGCGTCGAGCACGATCTCGAGCACGCGGTCGCGCAGCAGCACCGCCGTCGCGCCCTCGCGCACCACGCGCCCGCGGGCGAGGATCAGCACCCGGGCGGCGACCCGTTCGACCGCGGCGAGATCGTGCGAGGAGAGCAGCACGGCCACCCCGGTGGCGGCGAGCGCCAGGAGCCGGTCGCACAGGCAGCGCCGCGCGACCGGGTCCAGGCCCGCGAGCGTCTCGTCGAGCAGCAGGATCCGCCGACCCCCGAGCGCGGCCTGCGCGAACGCGAGCCGCTGGACGTAGCCGCGCGACAACGACCCGGCCCGCCGCCCCGCCACCTCGTCGAGCGCGCCGAGCTCGAGCGCCGCGGCCACGAGCGCCCGGCGCTCCGGCCCCGCGGCGTGGAGCCGCGAGTAGTAATCGAGCACCTCGCGCGCGGTGAGCGTCGGCGGGAATACCGCACCGTCCGGCGCGAAGCCGAGCACCCGGCGCGCCGGCAAGGTCCCGGGCGGGTGCCCGGCGACCGCAATCGAGCCGCCGTCGGACCGCAGCGTCCCGGCGAGCAGGCGCAGCAGCGTGGTCTTCCCCGCGCCGTTCGCTCCCACGAGTCCCACGATTTCGCCGGGCACGAGGGTCAGCGACACGCCGGCGACCGCTTGGAGGGCGCCGAAACGCCGCGTCACATCCCGTGCCTCAAGGAGGCTCAGCGGCGCATCCATCGGGCCAGCATCAGGGCAGCCGCGCTCACGCCGCCCGCCGCCCACGCCACCGCGTGGACCCACGCGCCCGGGTCGCCGCCCGCCAGCTTTGCGTACCGCCATATGCCGGGCAACACCTGCACCACAGCGCCGGCGATCCAGCCCACGACCCCATCTCCCAACACCGCGTCGATCGCCGGCGGACCGAAGTGGCTGATCACGAAGACATAAAGGAAGAGCACGCCCGCGAGCGCGTTGCCCCCCGCCCACACCGCCACCAGCGCGCACGCCGCCGTCGCCGCGGCCGCCACCAGCCCGCCGGCCGCCGCGCGCCACAGCGCCGCCACTTCCGCGCCGCCAGAACCGGCTCGCGTGGCGCACGCGACGCCGACGCAAAGACCCGCGATGACGCTCGCCGCCAGCCACCGCCCCAGCGCCACCGCCAGCGGTGTCGTGGGGTGCGTCAGGGTGAGGGCCAGGGCGGCGCGATCGTTGTCGGCGCCCGCGGTGAACGCGACCGCCAGCACCGCGGCGAGCATCCCCGTGTCGAGCGCCAGGATGACCGGGTGGCGCCCCACGAGGACGAACCCCCCGACGAGGAGCAGCAGCCACAGCCCCAGGCGGGAGCGCACCAGCCGCGTCCGTCCGAGCTGCCATTCGGCCAAGGCGCACCGGAGCATCGTCCGGCACTATAGAAAGGAAAGAGGCGGCGTCCCGTACCGAATCGCCGCCCCGCGTACCGAAATCGCGCGCTACAACCGCATGCGTTTCAGGAGCGCCTCGAACCGGGACCGGCCGCGCAACGGATCGAGGAGCGGGTTCACCTTGAAGTACACCAGCCACCCCCGCCGCTCGGCGTGGGCGCGCTCGGCCCAGTCGAGCGCCGCGTCCAGGTTCCCCAGCCCGACGTGGACCGTGGCGAACGCCACCGGGGAGACGTAGCCGCGCTGCGCCAGGTCCGTGAGCTCGCGCAGGATCGCTTCGGCGTCGCTGCGACGTCCGCTGCGCGCGAGCACGAAGCCCAGGGTGGCACGGCTGTACGCCCCCGCGCCGGGAGCGGCCAACGCTTCGCGGACCGCCCGCTCGGCGTCCTCCCACTGACCGAGGTGCGCGAGGATGAGGCCGAGGACGCGGTAACTCTCTTCGGACGTGGGATTCATGGCGATTGCCCGCACGAGGTGATCCCGCGCCTGCGGGTAGCGCCGCGCGTAGAAGTACGCCAGGCCCACCGTGCGACGGATCGACACCGACGCCGGATCCAGCTCCAGCGCGGTATGACACTCCACCAGAGCCTCATCGACCCGGCCGTGGGCGGCGAGCGAGAACGCGTACCACTGATGCGCCGTGGGATACCGGGGATCGAGCTCGATCGCCCGCCGGAACTCCCGGGCCGCCCCGTCCCAGTCCCAGTCGTAGATCAAGAGGCCCCACGCCAGCGAGGCGTGCGCCTCGGCCACGGTGTCGTCGAGCTCGAGCGCCCGCCGGGCGTACGCCTTCGCGCGGGCAAAGCCCTCCGCGACGGGCACGCTGCGGTAGTCCAGCTGCAGGGCATAGGAATCCGCGAGGCCGGCGTACGCCGGGGCGTAGTTGGGATCTTCCGCGATGGCTGCTTCGAAGGCGGCGATGGCCTCGCTCGTCCCGTCGTGCGAGCGCTTGTTCCACGCGAAGCGCCCCTTCAGATAGTGACTGTAGGCGAGGACATTGTTCGTGTAGCGCTTCGCGACCGGCTCGGCGAGCGCGGCGAACGACGTCGCCCGCAGCGTGTCGACGATGGTTCGCGCCAACTCTTCCTGGATCGCGAACACGTCCTCGAGCGTGCGATCGTAGCGCTCCGACCACAGCAGCCGCCCGTCGTCCGTGGAAGTGAGCTGGGCGGTAATGCGCAGCCGGCTGCCCGCCCGCCGCACCGACCCCTCCAGCACCCACGCGGTCCCCAGCAAGGCTCCGATCGACCGCACGTCCTGGGGCTTCCCCTTCAACGCGAACACGGACGTCCGCGCCGTGACCCGGAGGCCCTCCACCCTCGCGAGCGCGGAGATCAGCTCGTCGGTGATGCCGTCGCTCAAGTACTCGTTGTCGGGGTCGCCGCTCGCGTTGGTGAACGGCAGCACGGCGATCCCGCGCCCCCAGGCGGCCACCGACACTCCCGCCGCGGCCCCCGCCGCGGGCGTCTGCAGCGCCGTGACGAACTCCGCCGCGCTCGCCAGGCGCTCGGCAGGATCCTTGGCGAGCGCGCGGACGAGCGCCCGCTCGACGTGCAGTGGCGCGTCCGGTCGGGCCGCCCGCAGCGGCGGCGGGGCCTCGGTCACCTGCTTGGCCATGGTCGCGCGCGCGCCCTCGCCTCGCAGGGGCGGCGCTCCGGCCAGCATCTCGTAGAGGACGCACGCGAGACTGTAGACGTCGCTGCGCGCGCCCAAATCCTGCTCTCCGGCCGCCTGCTCGGGGCTCATGTACTCCGGCGTCCCGAGCGCCATCCCCACTTCGGTGACCGTGGCGACCTCCACGGGGGAGACGGCGCGGGCGATCCCGAAGTCGGCGAGCACGGCGTGGCGATCGGCGAAGAGGATGTTCTCCGGCTTGACGTCGCGGTGGACGAACCCTTGCCGGTGAGCGAAGTCCAGTGCCGCGCCGATTTCCGCGGCGATTCCCACCGCTTCGCCGATCGGCAGCCTGGGCTCCCGCCGCAACCGATCGCGGAGCGACCCGTCGGGCACGTGCGGGCTGACGTAGTACAGCCAGCCTCCGGCCTCGCCGGAATCGATGAGCGGCAGGATGTGCGGGTGGGCGAGCCGCGCCGCGATGCGGATCTCGCGCAGGAAGCGCTCGGCCCCGAGCGAGGCCGCCAAAGACGGGTCGAGGACCTTGACCGCGACCTTGCGGCCGTGCTTGCGGTCCTCGGCGAGATACACCGCCGCCATCCCGCCGCGCCCGATCTCGCGCTCGATGGCGTAGCGCTCGGCGAGCGCCGCGGCGAGCTCGGGCGGCGGGGTCGGCATCGCTACGCCGCCGCCGTGAGGATGGCCTCCACCAGCGGTCCCGGGTCGTACCGCACGGGATCGGTGGCGGGGAGCCCCGTCTCCGCGGTCGCCCGGGCGATCTCGGCCCGGGCGTCCCGGTCGCTCATGTCGAAGGTGTTGAGGCAGATCCCGATCGTCCGGGTCGGCCGCACCGGGGCCATCGCCCGCTCGTAGATCTCGAGCAACTCGCGGTACGGGGGGATCCTCACCCATGGGTCGCGCCCGTGATAGTCCCCGATGTATTCGCGCGTCGCCTGATGGCAGAGGATCAGGCCGTCGGGACAGGAGCCGTGCAGCAGGCCGAGCGTGACGCCGGAGTAGCCGGGATGGATGAGGCTCCCCTGCCCTTCTACGAGGACGATGTCGTTCCCCTGCGCGCCCTGGAGCACCAGCCGTTCCGCCGCGCCCGCGATGAAGTCGGCGACGACCGCGTCGACGGCGATGCCCCAGCCTTCGATGAAGATCCCCGTCTGTCCCGTCGCCACGAAGCTGGTCTTCTTCCCCCGGGCGACGAGCGCTTTTCGGAGCTCCAGCATCGCGGTCATCTTGCCGACGTTGCAGTCGGAGCCGACCGCGAGCAGCACGTAGGCGTCCACCTCGGCGGCGCGACCGTCGGCGATGGGGAGGTCGGCGGGGGGTTTGCGGGCGTCGAGGATGCGCACCTGCTTCGCCCGGGCGAGCGCGCCGAGCTCGGGATCGTCGCCGATGAAGGTGTGCAGCCCGCTCCAGATCTCGAGGCGGCGGTCGATGGCCGTTTTCAGCCAGCCGCGCCACTCCGGCGGCAACTGGCCGCCGGCGGGCGCGATGCCGATGAGCACGGCGGTGGGACCGAGCGCGAGCCCCTGCGCGAAATCCCCGACGACGGGAATGGGGCCGCCGAAGCCGAGTACGTCCGCCACCGTCTTGCCCGCCTCGCGGCGGTCCAGCACGCCGACGATGCGCTCGGGGAAGTAGCGGATGCAGGAGTTGGCGGTTTTGGAAGTGAGGGGGCCGAACTGGCCGTCGGCGATGATGAGGAAATGGTGCGTCGTGGGCGTCGTCATCCGGACGTTTGGGTTTTGGGCACGCGAAACTGGCCGCTCACCTTGAGGACGGCCGGTTCGAGGTGGCCGGTGTCGCCGTAAATCTCACCGTGGAGGATGTGGCGCAGGAAGACCATCGTGACGGCGAGCACCGGCACCGCCACGATCAGGCCGATGACGCCGAGCAGGGCGCCCATGACGAGCACGCTGGCGATGGTGAGGACCGGCGGGAGGGACACTTTGCGCTGCATGATCAGCGGGGCCACCAGGTTCGCCTCCGCGACGTGCACGAGCACGCCCAGCCCGATCACCGCCACGACCTTGATCCAGTCGCCGGTGCCCACCACGAAGAGCGCCGGGAGCAGGGTCGACACGATGGTGCCGAAGAACGGGACGATGGCGACGAGCCCCGTGAAGGCGCCAAAGGCGAGCCAGTATGGCACGCCGAGGACGAGCAGCCCCAGCGCCGTGAGGATGCCGAGCACGAACATCGCGAGGATCTGTCCGGCGATCCACGCGCGCAGCGTGGCGCCGGTGTCGTCGAGGATGCGGACCGCCACCCCGCGGTGCCTGGGGGGCACGAGCGACACTATGCCGTCGCTGTAGATCCCCGGGGCGCGCGCGAGGTACGTCGCCATCACCAGCACGCTCACGCCCTCGATGAACAGCTTGCCGCCGGCGCGCAGGTACGGCAGCAGCGAGCTGGAGAGGTAGCCCGTCGCGTCGTTGATGAGCTTGGCGACGAGCCCGGATTGCGGATCGGCGAGCTCGGTGCGCCGCAGGAACGGGTAGCGCCGCGCCCACTCGGCCATCACGTTCTGCACGTCGGTGAGCGTCTGGGGCAGTCCCGACACCAGCCCCTGCGTCTGATCGACGACCGGCGGGAAGATCAGCGCGGCCAACCCCGCCACGACGACGAGCGTGCCGGCGCCGGCGAGGGTGAGCCCCACCCAACGGCGCAGCCGCAGCCGTCGCTCCAGGAGATCGGTCAGCGACGAGAGGTAGACCGAGAGCAGCACCGCCAGGAACAGCAGCAGCAGAACGTCGACGACCCGGATGAGGAACCAGGTGGCGAGGGCCGCAACGAAGAGCGCCACGAACGTGGCGCTCGTGCTTCTCGACGACGGCGCGTCAGCGGTCAGGGGATATGTCCGGCGTCGTCATCCTCGACCAGCTCAGCCTCCTTCGCCCCCTTGCCGAGCTGCTTCGATTCGGGCGCGGCGTCGCCGGCGCCGAGCAGTCCCATCTTCTGTTTCAGCGCGGCGAGCTGCTGGTCCGCATCGTAGCGGTGCTCGAGGCCCTGGAACTGCTTGACCAGCGAATCGCCCGAGAGATCCTCGTTGACCTCGGCGGCGGCCAGGAGCTTGCGCTCCTCGTGCTCGATCTGCTCGGCCATGCGCTCGAACGTCTCGAAGGCGCTCTTGTCCGACATCGAGGACATCGTTTCCTGAATGCGCTTGTGCGCTTCGGCGCGCTTCTGGCGGGCGATGAGGATGTTCTTCTTACGCTTCGCCTCTTCGATGCGGTCGTTGAGCTGGCGCAAGGACAGCTTGAGGCGATCGGTCTCCTCCCGGTGCTTGACCCAGGTCTCGTGCAGCCCGACGTAGTTCTGCGCGTGCTCGTTGTGCCGCAGCAGCGCCTGCTTGGCGAGGTCGTCGCGCCCTTCCTGGACGGCCAGCACGGCGCGCTTTTCCCAGTCTTCGGCGAGTTTCTTCTCCTGCTCGGCCTGCGCCGAGAGCCGCTTCTCGTCCGCGATCGCCGACGCCACCTGCTGCTTGGCTTTCGCCAGCTGGGTGCGCATGTCGACGATCAGCTGGTTAAGCATTTTTTCAGGGTTCTCGGCGCGCGAAATCAGGTCGCTGATGTTCGACCGGATCAGCGTCGAGAGACGGTCAAAGATCCCCATACGACCTCTCGGAGTGATAGACCTAATCTAAGCGTTGCCCGCTCCCCTACGCCCGCGGCGGCAACGACGTTTCACGCTTCGACTTACGTCGTCGGCGGCCGCAGCCGCTCCGGCTCCCGGGATCGCGCCAGCAGCCGCTCGGCGAAATCTACGCGCTCGGCCAGCTCCGCGAGCTGCCCCCGCAACGTCTGCACCTCGGTTTCGAGCTCCGCCACGCGGTGCTCACCGGTCTCGGAGACGTCCGCCCCGTAGCGACGCCGCCGGCGCATCCGGATGCCCTCGGCGATGGCCTCGCCGATCGGGCTGCGGAACAACCAGCGCAAGGCGATCGCGCCGACGATCAGCACGGCCAGGCCGCCGATCAGCGGGATGATCTGCTCGACGAACAGATTGGGATCGAGCCCGGGCGGCGTGGGGAGCGGCGTGGGCCCCTGCATTACGACGGCAACCCCTGGCGCTGGTCCCGCCCCTTGGCGAGCAAGCGCTCGGCGAAATCCATGCGCTCCTGCAGCTCGGCCATTTCCTGTCGGAGTTGCTGCACCTCGCCGGCGATCGCGTCGCGCTCCTGCGGATCGGGGGCGGGTCGGCGGTGTTCCCCGGCGATCCGTCTGGCGATCGCCGCGACCACGGGCCGGAGCACCCAGAAGCTGCCGATCACCATGAGGGAGATGACGACCATCTCTTCGCCGTTCATCGGCTCACTCCCCCGGCCCGATCCTCTGGGCCCCGCGCTGCTTGGTGAGCAGCCGCTCCGCGAAATCGACTCGTTCCTGCAGCTCGGTCACGTCCTGGCGGAGCTGCTGCACCTCGGCGGCCATCGCGTCGTGTTCCTGTGCATCGGGGGCCGGGGGCCGGTGTTCACCAGCGATGCGTTTGGCAATCGCGGCGGCCACGGGGCGGAGCACCCAGAAGCCCCCGCCGAACACGAAGAACACAACCACCACACCCAACCAGGCCTTGTCCACGGCGCGTCACCCTCGGAGTTCAAGTTACGGAGCTAGTCGCCCGCCGCCAGCGTCTTGCGCAGAAACGCGCCGGTGTGAGAGGTCTTGTGGCGCGCCACCTGCTCCGGTGTGCCGGCCACCACCACCGCGCCCCCCGCCTCGCCGCCCTCAGGCCCCAAGTCGATCACCCAGTCCGCGGTCTTCACGACGTCGAGGTTGTGCTCGATCACGACCACGGTGTTGCCCTTGTCCACGAGCCGGTGCAGCACCTCCAGGAGCAGCCGCACGTCCTCGAAGTGGAGGCCGGTGGTCGGCTCGTCGAGGATGTAGAGAGTGCGCCCGGTGTCCCGCTTGGCGAGCTCGGTGGCGAGCTTGACGCGCTGGGCTTCGCCGCCCGACAGGGTCGTCGCCGACTGACCCAGATGGATGTACCCGAGCCCTACGTCGTTGAGCAGCTCCAGTTTCGCGCGGATGCGCGGCTGGCTCTCGAAGAACTCCAGCGCGTCGGCGACGCTCAGGTCGAGCACGTCCGCGATGGACTTTCCTTTATATCGGACCTCGAGCGTCTCGCGGTTGTAGCGGCGGCCCTTGCACACTTCGCAGGGGACGTAGACGTCGGGAAGAAAGTGCATCTCGACCTTGACGAGCCCGTCCCCCTGGCAGGCCTCGCAGCGGCCGCCCTTCACGTTGAAGGAAAACCGGCCCGGCCCGTAGCCGCGGATCTTGGACTCGGGCAGGAAGGTGAAGAGCTCGCGAATCGGAGTAAACAACCCGGTATAGGTCGCCGGGTTCGAGCGGGGCGTGCGGCCGATCGGGCTTTGATCGATGTCGATGACCTTGTCGATGCGCTCGAGGCCCTCGATGCGGTCGTGAGCCCCGGGCACGACCTTCGCCCGGAAAAAGTGCCGGGCGAGGGCATGATAGAGGATGTCGCTGACGAGCGAAGACTTCCCCGACCCCGACACGCCGGTGACGGCGATGAACAAGCCGAGCGGCAGCTCGACGGTGAGGTCGCGCAGGTTGTGCTCGCGCGCGCCGACCACGCGCAGCACGCGGTCGCCGTCGGGCACGCGACGCTGCGGCGGGACGGGGATGCGCAGCTCCCCGCGCAGGTAGCGGGCGGTGAGCGAGTCGGGGTGGCGCAGCACGTCGGCGAGGGGGCCCGCGGCCACGACCTCGCCGCCGTGGCGGCCGGCGCGCGGGCCCAGGTCCACCACGTGGTCGGCGGCGCGGATCGTCTCCTCGTCGTGCTCGACGACGAGCACGGTGTTCCCGAGGTCGCGCAGCTCGCGCAGCGTCTCGAGCAGCCGGGCGTTGTCCCGTTGATGCAGGCCGATGGAGGGCTCGTCGAGGATGTAGAGCACGCCGACCAGGCGGCTGCCGATCTGGGTCGCGAGCCGGATGCGCTGCGCCTCGCCGCCCGACAGGGACTCCGCGGCGCGGCCGAGCGTCAGGTAGTCGAGTCCCACGTTGTTGAGGAAGCGCAGCCGGTCCTTCACTTCCTTGAGAATCGGCCCCGCGATCTCGGGGTCGAGCCCCCCCCCCCGGCCGTTGCCGCGCAGGGGCAGGCCCTCGAAGAACTCCAGAGCCTTGGTCACCGCGAGGTCCACCACGTCGCCCAGGCTCTTGCCGCCGACCAACACCGCGAGGCTCTCGGGGCGCAGGCGCTTGCCCCCGCACGTCGGGCACGGCTGCTCGACCATGTACGCCTCGAGCTGCTCGCGCACGCCGTCCGAGGCGGTCTCGCGGTAACGCTTCTCGACGTACTTGAGCACGCCGCTCCAGCTCGACTCGTACGAGCCGTGCCAGCGCTCGCTGTCGTACTGGTAGGTGATGGTGCGGCCCGGCGCGCCGCGGAGGAGACCTTTCGTCACCGCGGCGGGGAGATCTTTCCACGGCGTGTTGAGGTCGAACTTGTAGACTTTGGCCAGCGTCGGGAGCACGACTTTGCGGAGATACCCGCTCGGCTCTCCCCACGGGAGGATCACCCCCTCGAGGATCGACAGGCTCGGGTCGCCGAGCACAAGATCGGCGTTGACTTCGCGGCGCGTGCCGAGCCCCGAGCACTCCGGGCACGCCCCGAACGGCGAATTGAACGAGAACTGGCGGGGCTCCAGCTCGGGGAGGGACAGCCCGCACTTGGGGCACGCGTAGCGCTCGGAGAACACGGTCGACTTCTGGCCCGCCACCACCTCAACGACGCCGTCGGCCGCCTTCAGAGCGGTCTCGATCGAGTCCGCGATGCGGCGGCGATCCGCCGCGCGCACCACGAGCCGGTCCACGACGACGGCGATGTCGTGGTTCTGGCGGCGATTCAGCTTGGGCACCTGCGCGAGGTCGTACGTCTGCCCGTCCACGTGCACGCGGACGAATCCCTGTTTGCGCGCGTTCTCGAACAGCTCGCGGAATTCGCCCTTGCGGCCCCGCACCAGCGGCGCGCGCACCTCGATCCTCGTGCCGTCCGGCCACTGCAGTACGAGATCGGTGATCTGCGACGCGCTCTGGCGCTCGATCGGCGATCCGTCGTTGGGGCAGTGCGGCGTGCCGACGCGCGCCCACAACAGGCGCAGGTAGTCGTAAACCTCGGTGATCGTGCCGACCGTCGACCGCGGGTTGCTGCCGGCGGTCTTCTGCTCGATCGAGATCGCGGGCGACAGTCCCTCGATCGCGTCGACGTCGGGCTTCTCCATCAGCCCCAGGAACTGGCGCGCGTACGCGGACAACGATTCGACGTAGCGACGCTGGCCCTCGGCGTAGATCGTGTCGAAGGCGAGCGACGACTTCCCAGATCCCGACAGCCCCGTGATCACCGCGAGGGCGTTCCGGGGAATCTCGACTGTGATGTTCTTGAGGTTGTGCTCGCGGGCGCCGCGGACGACGAGCAAATCGCTCGGCATAGACCTGTAGGCTAGACGCGGCGGGGCGTTCCGGTCAACGGTGCGGGTCGGAACAGGACGGGGAAGGACAGGGGAGGTCGGGGGAGGGCCCCTTCCCCGCCTTCCCCCGGCTTTCCCCGTCTTTCTCTTGCCCAACCCCCGTCATTTCCCTACGTTAGCCCTCCCATGCCCCCACAGCCGCTCGTCGTGCTGACGACCCTCGGTGACGCCGACGAGGCCCGGGCGTTCGTGCGGCGTCTGGTAGACGAGCGGCTCGTCGCCTGCGGGACCCTGCTCCCCGGCGGCGTGTCCATCTACCGTTGGGAGGGGGCGGTGACCGAAGAGTCGGAGGTCGTCGTGCTGCTCAAAACGGACACCGGGAAGTGGGACGCGCTCTGCGCCGCGGTGCGCGAGCGGCACCCGTACGAGGTGCCGGAGCTGCTGGCGCTGACGGTGGGCCGCGGCCTGCAGCCGTACCTCGCGTGGCTGGCCGGCGAGGTGGTCGGATGAATCGCAAGCGCCGCTGGCAGTCCGCCGCGGACCGCGCGCGCGTCGCCGCGGACTTGATCGCCGAAGCCGAATCGCTGACCGACGAGGCGGCGCTCGCGACGCCCGCCGAGATCGCCCGCGAGCGACTGCCGCCGCCCGTGCCGCTGGCCCGGCCGCTCGATGCGGCGCCGGCCGCTGCCCCCCCGCCGCCCGCGCCCCCGCCACCGGCACCACCCCGTCGCGGCGACGATCCCGAGGCGGCCCTGGCGGAGTTGGAGGCCGCGCTCGACGAGCACCCGAACGACACGACGCTGCTGCTGCAGCGGGCGCGGTTACACGTCGGGGCGGGCAACTTCGTCGGGGCGCAACACGACCTCGAGCACATCCTGCGCGTTACGCCGGACGACGTGGACGCGCTGTGCGCGCTCGGCGTGGTGCTGGCGCGCAAGGGGTTGTGGGGGGAAGCGGCGGGACGGCTGCGCGACTGCGTCGAGCGCGACCCCGGCCGAGGGATGACGTGGTACTACCTCGGCGAAGCGCTCAACAAGCTCGACGACCTCCCCGGCGCGTTGACGGCGTTCGAGCGAGCGGTGGAGCTCCAGCCCCAGCACGCGCGCACCCTGCACGCCCTCGGCGTCGTACTGGACCGCCTGCGCCGCCCCGATGACGCGACCCGCATGTACCGCCGGGCGCGGGAGGCCGCCGGCCGGTGATTCAGGTCGTGGTGGACGACCTCGCGTTCCTGGCTTCGGATGCGGTCGTCCGCCCGGTCACCAGCCGGCTCGATGCGACCACCCCCGCCGTCCGCCGCCTGGAGACCGTCGGCGGGCCCGGGTTCGTCGACCGCCTGCACGTACACAAGGAGCTCGGCATCGGGTCGGCGGTCGTGACGGGCGGCGGCGCCCTCCCCGCGGAATTCGTGATCCACGCCGTGATCCGCAGCGAGACCGAGCCGGTGTCGAAGGAAGGCGTGCGCCAGGCCTGGATGTCGGCGCTGCGGCGCGCCCAGGAATGGGAGTTCGCCCGCGTCACGGCGCCGCCGCTGGGGATCGGCGCCGGCAATCTGGCGGTCGAGGACGCGGCGGAGATCATGACGACCGTGCTGCGCGCCCATCTGACGCAGGCGGCCTTCCCCGCGGACGTGTCGTTCGTCGTGGAGACGCCGGAAGACCGCGAGGTGTTCGAGGCGGCGCTGAAGCGCAGCGCGGCAGGCCTGTCGTGAGCCGCCGCGGCTGGGGGCTGGCGATCCTGGCGGCGTGGATCTTGTCGCTGGGATGGCTCATCAAGCGCACCTACTTCCGCTCCACCGGCCAACGCCTCGCGGAAGCCGCGCTCGCCGTCCCGCCCGGCGCGGTGTTCTACCGCATCACCGTCGGAGCCCGGCAGATCGGCTTTGCTTCCACGACGATCGACACCCTCCAGGACACGATCCGGGTCGAGGACGTACTCGTCGTGGACGTCCCCGCCCTGGGGAAGCTGCACCGCACCACCGCGCGCAGTCAGGCGTTCCTCAATCGGGCGCTACGCCTGCGGCAGCTGAGCGCGCTGGTGGACGGCGACGACAGCCGCTTCACCGCGCACGGCGAGATGGTCGGCGACAGCAGCCTGCGCCTGATCCTCTCCACCGGCGAGGATTCCCAGCTCACGTGGGCGCGGTTCACCCGGCCGGTGGTGCTGCCGTCGCTGCTGCCCCTGCGCCTCGCGTTCGGCGGCGAGCTCAAGACCGGCCGCACCTCCGCCCTGCGCGTGTTCGATCCCGCGCTGCTGGCCGAGCGGGACGTCGCGGTGACCATCGCCGCTGAGTCCACGCTGGTCGTGCCCGACAGCGCCGACTACGACTCGACCGCGATGGCGTGGGTGGCCGTGCATTTCGACACGGTGCGCGCGTTCCGCCTCGACCAACGCAGCGAAGGGTTGGCGGCGAGCATGTGGGTGGACGCGCAGGGACACATCGTGCGCGCCACGAGCGCGACCGGGGTGACGCTGGACCGGACGGCGTTCGAGCTTGCGTACGAGAATTTCCGGCGCCGCGACACCGCGCGCGTGGCGCGGAGCTCGGCGCAACCGGAGCCGGGCGGGATCGTGCCGATCAGCGCGATCGCTGCCGGCGTGCGGAATCGACCCGGAGCGGCCGCCGTGCTCCGCGTCCGGCTGACGGGGGACGCGGTGCACGGCATGGATTTGGCGTCGGAGCGGCAGCGTCTCACGGGCGACACGCTCACGGTGCAAACCGACCGCCCCGCGGCGCTCCTAGCCGCCTACCGCCTGCCGGCCACGGACACCGCGCTCGCGGCCTACCTGCGGCCGGAGCCGCTCTTGCAGAGCACCAACCCGCGGATCGAGGCGCAGGCTCGGCTGCTGCGCGGGCGCGGCCGCGATCCCACCGCGACGGCGACGGCGCTCGTCCACTGGGTCGCGACGACGGTGCGCGACGAGGCCGGGGCGCTCTTGCCGAGCGCCCTCGCGGTGTTCGAGGGACGACGCGGCGACTGTACGGAGCACACGACGCTGTTCATCGCGTTGGCGCGCGCGGCGGGACTCCCGGCGCGGCCCGTCGCGGGGCTGCTGCTCGTGGACGGACGGCTGTACTACCACGATTGGGCCGAGGTGTATCTGCGCGGCTGGGTGGCGGTTGATCCCACGCTGGACCAGCTCCCGGCGGACGCCGGACACCTGCGGCTCGTGATCGGGGGATTGGCGCGTCAGATGGAACTCACGCGCCTCATCGGGAAGCTCAGGCTCGAGGTTCTATGATCCGGCTGGAAAACCTGACCAAGCATTACGGCAGCTTCGTCGCGGTGGACGACATCTCGATGCAGGTGCCCCGCGGCGTCCTGCACGGCTTCCTGGGCCCCAACGGCGCGGGCAAGACGACCACGCTGCGGATGATCGCGGGGATCCTGCGGCCCACCGACGGCCGCGTGCTGATCGGCGGCGACGACGTCCACAAGGTGCCGCTCGCCGCGAAGATGCGGCTCGGCTTCATCCCCGACCGGCCGTTCGTCTATGACAAGCTGACGGGGGCGGAGTTCCTGCGGTTCGTCGCCGGGCTGTACGGCCAGGAGGGCGAGGCGATCGACCGCCGCATCGCCGAGCTGCTCGAGGTGTTCGAGTTGACGAGCTGGAAGGACGAGCTGGTGGAGGCGTACAGCCACGGCATGCGCCAGAAGCTGATCATCTCGAGCGCGTTGATCCACCGGCCCGAGGTGATCGTCGTGGACGAGCCGATGGTAGGGCTCGACCCCAAGGCGGCGCGGTTGCTCAAGGACATCTTCCGCCAGTTCGTCGGCAAGGGCGGGACGGTGCTGATGAGCACGCACACGCTGGAAGTGGCGGAGGCGATGTGCGACCGCATCGCGATCATCCAGCACGGCAAGATCGTCGCCGACGGCACGGTAGCGGACTTGAAACGCCAGCACCAGGCCGGCGACGCGAGCCTCGAGGAGCTGTTCTTGAAGCTCACGGGCGGCGCGCACGCGCGCGAGCTGGCGGAGGTGCTGGGCCGGTGACCGCGACGACCGTCCAGCCTTCGCTGTGGCACGTGCTGCAACCGAAGTGGCGCACGGCGCGGCAGCGGCTGCGCGAGGCGCGCGAGCGTGGTGGCTGGAGGCGGCTCACGATTCTCGCGACCGTCGGCGGGCTGTTCTGGCTGGGGGTGTACGGCGTCCTGTTCCGGATCCTCAAGTACTTCCGCGGCGTGGAGGAGCTGGGCCCGCTGCTCGCCGGGAAGCTGCTGGGGCTGGTGCTGCTGGCGTTCGTCTCGATCCTCATCTTGTCCAACGTCATCACGGCGCTGTCGAGCTTCTTTCTCGCCAAGGACCTGGACCTCCTGGTCTCCGCGCCGGTGGACTGGCTGCGGCTGTACCTGGCGAAGCTCTGGGAGACGGTGATCCACTCCTCGTGGATGGTGGCGCTGATGATCGTCCCGATCCTCACGGCCTTCGGCGTGAGCTACCGCGGGGGCCTGTTGTTCATTCCCTACGCCGTGCTCACCATCGTGCCGATGCTGCTCTTGCCGGCGGTCGTGGGGGCGGCGGTGACGCTGATCCTCGTCAACGTCTTCCCGGCGCGGCGCACGCGCGACCTGTTGTCGATCATCGCGCTGGGCGCCGCGGGCGGTGTGATTCTCGTCTTCCGCCTGATCCGGCCCGAGCAGCTGGCGCGGCCCGAAGGGTTCCGGAACCTGCTCGACTTCATCACGGTGCTGCGGACGCCGACCTCCCCGTTCCTGCCGAGCGAGTGGGCGACCAAGGCGATCATGAGCTATCTGCGCGGGTCGGTGGACCCGCTGCCGCTGCTGCTCCTGTGGACGACGGCGGCGGCGTTCGTGACGTTCGGCGCGCTGCTGCATCGCGAGCTGTTCGCCACGGGCTTCACCAAGGCGCAGGAGGGGGCGGAGCGGTTCGTGCGCGGGACGCTGTGGCGGTGGACGGTCGGCTCGCTCCTCCAGCCGCTGCCCGTCGCCAAGCGGGAGTTCGTGCTCAAGGACATCAAGCTGTTCTTCCGCGATACGACGCAATGGAGCCAGCTCATCCTGCTGGCCGTGCTCGTGGTGGTGTATGTCTTCAACATCAAGGCGCTGCCGCTGCATCGCGGCGAGCCGGTGGGGTTCTTCTACGTCAACCTGGTGTCGTTCCTGAATCTGGGCCTCGCCGGCTTCGTGCTCGCGTCGATCGCGGCACGGTTCATTTTCCCGGCGGTGTCGCTCGAGGGGCGGCAGATGTGGCTGCTGCGTTCCAGCCCGCTCGATCTCAAAGCGCTGCTGTGGTCGAAGTACTGGGTGGGGACGGTGCCGTTGCTCGTCCTGGCGCTGCTGCTCACCGGAATCACGAACGTGCTGCTCGAAGTCTCCTCGTTCATGATGGTGGTGAGCCTGGCGACGATCTGCGCCCTGACGTTCGCGATCTCGGCGCTGGCGCTGGGCTACGGTGCGCTGTACCCGCAGTTCGAGACCGAGAACGCGGCGCAGATTCCGACCTCGTTCGGCGGACTGGTATTCATGATGACGACGGTCGCGCTGCTCGGCGCGGTCATTCTCGCGCTGTCACAGGCCGTGTATACGTACGTGCGCGCGGTCTACGAGGGCCGGCCGGTGGTGATCGATGCGCGGATGATCGGCTGGTTCGCCGTCGCCGCCCTGGTGTGCGCGGCGGCGACGGCGATCCCGCTGAAGGTCGGCCTGAAGCGGATGGAGCAGTTCGAGTTCTGATCTAGTGCCAGCTCAGCCCGCCGACGATTTGGAACGCACTGCCGTTGCCGACGATGAGCTTCGCCTCCGCGTACGGCACCGGGTTGCGCCAGCGCCGCCCTTCGAGTCCCACGAGCAGGTTCAGGTTCGTGTCGGTGTTCCCCTGCCCGCCGGCGCTCGCGTGCATGATGTTGAGCCCGCCGCCGAAGTAGAAATAGCCTGACCGCGTCGGTGGATGGAACTTCACGTCCCCGTTCAGCGCCCACAGACTCCCGCCGCTCTGGAAGTAGTAGTCGAACGTGGGATAGAGCGCGAGCCGTGGGGTAATCGGGTATGTGAGCTGCGCGCCGAGCAGTAGGTCGCTGGCGTCGAAGTTGTATCCCAAGTGAGCGCCATAGCTGGGCCGTTCCACGGCAGCTGCCGCTCGGCCGCGCCGCTGCGCAGACGCGGGAGCGACGACGAGCGCCGCGGCCGTCACCGCAACGAGCACCTGCAGGGTGATCCGGCTCACCGTGCCACTCCTGGTTGAGGGTCGGAGACTGATAGGGGAGGAGGCTCCAAAAATCAAGAGTGCGGGCGTGACCCGCGTCACCCGCCCCGAGGTCAGGCGGCGACGCGCGCGCCGCAGGCGTTGCAGAAGTGCGCGCCGGACTCGAGCGCCGCGCCGCAGCGGGCGCAGAAGCCGTGAGCAGACGACAGGCGCCGGCCGCACTCCGCGCAGAACTGCGCGCCGACCTCCGAGCTGGGGCCGTGGATGGGGCAGGCGGGATGGGGGATGGGGGATGCGGGATGCGGGGCGGCTCGCTGCGGCGCCGCATCCCCCATCCCCCATCCCCCATTCCGAAGCGCCTCCACCGCCATCCCCGTGTACTGCCCCTTCAGCGCATCATAGTCCGCGTCCGAGAGCTTGCCGGTCGCGCGATCGAACTCGATCTCCTTGAGCGCCCGCAACGCCACGGCCCGGGGACTCTGGTCCTCCTCGCTGGCTTCCCCCTCCCCCTCGCCCCCCTCGCTAACGCTCGGGGTGACCCGAAAGATGGGCCGCAGCACGAAGTAGACCGCCCCGGTCGCGAGCAGCACCGCCAGGGTCAGCTCGACGAGCGGACTCACGCGTCCCCCTCGCTACCGCTCGGGGTGACAGTCGGCTTCACGCGTCGATCTGTTCCAGCTCGCGGCGCAGCCGCTCGAGTTCGGCAGGAGAGGCAGGAGTCCCGTCGGCGGGCGCCACGGCCGGGCGGTCCGCGGCGAGACGCGTCCAACGCCGCAGCGCGAGCGTGAGCAGCACGCCGGCGATGACGACGACGACGGTGGGCAGGAAATACGCGACGAGGTTGAAGCCGCGCCGCGGCGGCGCCATCAGAATCGCCGGGCCGTGCTCGGCGACGAACGCGGCCACGATCTGCTCACCCGACTGCCCCGCTTCGTACCGCGCGAGCACCTGGCCGTGCAACGCCGGGCTCACCGAGCAGGTGAAGTCCGTCGTGCGGCAGGTGTAGATGTCGAGGTTGCAGCCGCAGGTGCATTTGAGCCGCTTCTCGATCGCCTGGATCGCGGCCAGGTTGTCCCGGGCCGTCACCGGCTCCAGCGGCCGCCCCGCGCGCTGCGGGTCGCCGAGTTTGCCGGTGGGCCCGGCGCCGGGGAGCGTGTCCTGGGCGGTCGGGCGGAAAGGCGGTACGGCGGTAAGCAAGCCCGTCCCCACCACACCGAGGAACACGCGCCGTGAAACCGGTCTCGTGTCGTACCGCCTGACCGCCATACCGCCTTACCGCCCTTCCCCAACCAGCTTCACCACGTACCCCGCTTGCGCGCGCTTGACCGCGGGCGCGCCGCCGCCGGGCCACATCACGACGAGCCCGCCCAGCGCCACGACCATCCCGCCGTACCACACCCACCACACGAGCGGGTTGATCGTGAAGCGGTAGACCGCCTGCTCGCTGCCGTTCACCACGCCGCCCAGCACCACGTAGAGGTCTTCGCGCAGATCGCTGCGGATGCCGACCTCCGTCGAGGGCTCGAACGTCGAGCGGCCCAGCGCGTCCACGTGCTGGCGCTTTTCCGTCGTGAGCAGCCCAAGGCGTTTGCCGTCGCGGCGCACCTCCACGGTCCCCGCGGTGACGAGGCGGTTCAGGGCGTCGTACTGCGAGATGCCGAGGTGGGTGAAGGTGTACGTCCACCCGTAGGGGCTCTTGATCGTCGCCGACTCGCCGGGCCGCAGCGTCGCTTCGGTCTCGGTCTTGAACGCCATGCCGGCGAACGCGACGAACAGCATCACCATGCCGGCGTGGACGATGTAGCCGCCGTAGCGGCGGCGATTGCGACCCACCAGCCGCGCCAGCGCGAGCGGCCACGACTCACCGTATTGGCGGTGGCGCGCGCTGGTGCCGCGCCAGAACTCCTGGGCGATGGTGCCGGCGACGAACCCGCCGCACGCGATCGCCAGCAGCGGGCCGATGTCGCGCACCCCCACGACGAGCAGACTAAGGAGCGTGAAGCCGAAGGCCGTGGACGGCACGGCGAATTGACGCCTCAAGTTGGGCAGGGACGCCCGACGCCAGGCGATGAGCGGCCCGATCCCCGTGAGCAGCAACAGCGCGAGCCCGAGGGGAATGTTCACCAAGTTGAAGAAGGGGGGGCCCACGGTCACCTTGGTGCCGCGCACCGCCTCGGAGAGAATCGGGAACAGCGTCCCGAACAGCACCGAGAACGCGATGCCGACGAACAGCAGGTTGTTGAACAGGAAGCTGGCCTCCCGGCTCACCATCGACTCGAGCCGGGTATCGGCTTCGAGCAGCGGCAGCCGCCTGGCGTAAAGCGTGAAGCTCGCCACCGCCGCGATTACGAGGAACGCAAGGAAGAAGTACCCGACGCCGGACTGCGTGAACGAGTGCACCGAGGAAATCACCCCCGAGCGCGTGATGAACGTGCCGAGGATGCTGAGCAGCCACGACCCGATGATCAGCCCCAGGTTCCACTTTTTCAGCATGCCGCGCTTTTCCTGGATCATCACCGAATGCAGGAACGCCGTCATCGTCAGCCAGGGGAGCAGCGAGGCGTTCTCCACGGGATCCCACGCCCAGTAGCCGCCCCACCCCAGTTCGACGTACGCCCACCACATCCCCAGGCAGATGCCGACCGACAAGAACAGCCAGGAGAGCAGCGTCCACTTGCGGATGGCCACGAGCCAGTCGGCGTCGAGCCGCTTGGAGATGAGCGCCGCCATCGCGAACGCGAACGGGATGGTGATGGAGATGTAGCCCAGGTACAGCATCGGGGGGTGGAAGACCATCCCCGGGTTCTGCAGCTGCGGATTCATCCCCCGCCCGTCCAGCGGCGTGTACGCCAGCCGCTCGAACGGGTTCGCCGCGAACAGCATCACGCTCACGAAGAAGGCGGCCACGACCGCGGTGACCGCCGCCACATAGGGCAGATACACGCGGTGGCGGCCGGCGGTGAGGATCTGGGCCAGCGATCCGAACACCGTCAGCACCGTGGCCCAGAACAGCAGGCTCCCTTTCTGTCCCGCGTACAGCGCCGACCAGGTGTAGAACGTGGGGAGGTTGCGGCTGGTGTAGGCCGCCACGTACTCGACGTTGAAATCGTGATGGAAGAGCGCCCACTCGAGCGAGAACACCGCGGTGAGCAACGCGGCGCACATGGCGAACACGGCGTGACGGGCGCTGCGCTGCAGATCGGGCCGCCCCGTTCTCCCGCCCGCGAACCCCGCGATCGCCCCCCACACCCCGAGCAGGAGCGCGAGCCACAGGGCGCTGCTGCCGAGCAGCGTCATCGGCTAGGCCTTGGGCACCGCTTCGTAGCGCGACCCACACTTGGCGAGGACGTTGGTCGCGTGGATGACGCCGTCCGACTGGAGACGTCCCTCGACGACGACCTCGACGCTGTCGGTGAACGTGTCGGGCGGCAGGCCGTGGAAAGTCACGGGATAGATCGCCGAGCCGTCGGTGACCCGGAAGGTGAGCGTCTGCGTCGCCACTTCGCGCACCACGCTCCCCGGCACGACGTGCGCACCCACCTTCATCCCCACATTATAGAAGGAAGGGTCGGTGGCGACTTTGCGCGACAGCTCGCTCGGCGTCAGGAAGTACTGCCCCGTCTCCTTGATGCCGGACGCCATCAGCCAGCCGACCGACCCAACGATGAGCACCGCCCCGATGGCGAACTTCGTTCCCGCGTTCATACGGCCAATATACCCCCCGATTCCGTGAAGCGAAAATGAATGCCCGACCAACGCTCACGCAGTAGCCGGCCCCGGCCGCGCCCGCTCCAACGCCCAGCGCACCGCCTCGGCGGGGCTCTTGACCCGCGGGATGTCCACCTTCCCTTCGAAGGAATCGTGCAGCCCCACGACCGGCGTTCCGATTCGCAAAGCCAGCGCGATCTCCGACAGCGTGCCCACGCCGCCGCCGATCGCGATCACGGCCTGCGCGCCCCGCACGATCAAGGCGTTGCGCATCTCGCCCATTCCCGTGGCGAGCGGCACGTCGATGTACGAATTCGCCGCCGCCGGATCCGAGCCGGGGAGGATCCCGACGGTCACGCCCTCGACCCCGGCGCGGGCGCCCTTGGCGACCGCTTCCATCACTCCGCCCAATCCGCCGCACAGAATCACGGCGCCGGCCTCCGAGAGCAACCGCCCCACCATCGCGGCGGCGACGGTTTCGTCGGACGAACATGTGCTACCGCCCACGACGGCGACGATGGGCTTCATGGCCGCCGGCGCGGTTCCGCGGCCGCCCACTGCAGCGTGGCGGCGATGGCCCGGCGCCACTCCGGTTGCCGCGCGCGCACCGCGGCGCCATCCGGGCCGGGGGTGAAGCGCCGGAACCGGCGTCCGGCGAGGAACTCCTCGGGGCGCCGCCACACGCCGGCCGCGAGCCCGGCGAGGCCGGCGGCGCCCAGCGCGGTAGTTTCGACGACGTCGGGCCGGGCGACCGGGACGCCGAGGAGGTCCGCCTGGAACTGCATCAGCCAGTCGTTCGCGGCGGCGCCGCCGTCCACCTGGAGCGCCTCGAGCCGGTGATGCGCGTCAGCGGTCATGGCGTCGAGCACCTCCTTGGTGCTGAACGCCATCGCTTCGAGCGCGGCGCGCACCAGGTGGGCTTTACTGGTGCCGCGGGTGATCCCGACGATCGTGCCCCGCGCCCGGGCCTCCCAGTGCGGCGCGCCGAGCCCCACGAACGCGGGGACGAAGACGACGCCGCCCGTGTCGGGGACCTCACCCGCCAGCTGCTCGGACTCCGCGGCGCGGGTGATGAGCCCCAGGCCGTCGCGCAGCCACTGCAGCGCGGCGCCGGCGATGAACACGCTCCCTTCGAGCGCGTAGACGGGTGCGCCCGTCGGGCCGCACGCCACCGTCACGAGCAGACCATGCTTGGATGCCGGCCGCTCGCTGCCCGTGTTGAGGAGCAGAAATGCGCCGGTGCCATAGGTGTTTTTCGCCTGCCCCGCGCGCCAGCAGCCCTGTCCGAACAGGGCGGCCTGCTGGTCGCCAGCCACGCCGGTGATCGGCAGCTCAGTGCCAAGGTGCTCGGCCCGGCAGGTGCCGAAGGTGCCGCTCGACGCGCGGATTTCGGCCAGCGCGTGGGCCGGCACTTTGAACAGCCGCAGCAGCTCGGGGCTCCACGCCTGCGCGTCGATATCGTACAACATGGTGCGCGAGGCGTTGGTGTGGTCGGTCGCGAACGTAGCGCCGCCCGTGAGCCGGAACATGAGCCAGCTGTCAATCGTGCCGAAGACAGCGTCGCCGCCCTGCACGCGTCCCCTGAGGCCGGGCACGTGGCCCACCAGCCATTCGATCTTCGTCGCGGAGAAGTAAGGGTCGAGCACGAGGCCGGTGCGCTTGCGGATGCGGGCGCCCGCCGGGGCCGCTGCGAGCCGCGCGCAGCGGGCGGCGGTGCGCCGGTCCTGCCACACGATCGCGCGGTGCAACGGGCGGCCGGTCTTCCGTTCCCACACGCACACCGTCTCGCGCTGGTTCGTGATGCCGACGGCCAGTGGAGTGACCTTCGCCTGCTGCAGGGCCTCGCGCGCCGCCTCGAGAGTCTTGCGGAAAATCTCCTCCGGCTCGTGCTCGACCTGTCCGGGCTCGGGGAAGTGTTGGGTGATCTCGCGGTAGCCGCGGCCGAGGATGCGGCCGTCCTGGGCGACGACGAGCGCCGTGGAGCCGGTGGTGCCCTGGTCCAGGGCAAGGACGGCGGTCACGCGAACACTACCGCGCAGCCAACTGTGTCAGACGGGCGCGGGCCGCTTCGAGTCGCGGCCGGAACTCGGGATCTGCATTCCGCCACGCGGCAACGACCCAACGGTAGTGCGTCATCGCGCTATCGCGCTCGCCCGCAGCATCGAAGGCCCGGGCGAGCATCTCGTGCAACTCCGTGTGGGTGACGTAGAGGTTCGAGGCGTCGAGGGGACCACTGAACGCCGGCTGCACCACGGCGATGGCATCCCGTGGCCGGCCAAGCGTCATCAGAACACGCGCCAGTTCAAGGTTGGTGCGCGTATAGCCATAGGTGAGCGACCACACTGCCTGACGGAATTCCCTGGCGGCCAGTGTCGTGCGACCGCGCGCTAGCAGGAGGAGGCCTCGGATGTGGTGATGCAGCAGGCGGTCGCGTCCGTAGGAGCTCTGCCGGCCGAGTATCTCGAGACTGTCCGCGAGCCGCTGGAGCAGCGCTGTGTCGCCGGCGGCGGCCAGCGCGGTCGCCCGGTGGGTCAGCGTCCAGCACAGGTGGCGCGCGTAGCGCCCCGGCAGGGTGTCGCCGAAGTAATAGAATCGTGCGAGCGAGTCGAAGAGCGCAGCAGCTTCGCGCGCATGCCCCATTTCCAACAGGACCTGGGCTCTAATGAGATTCGAGTCGTAGCCGGAGCCGGCTAGCGAAGTCTCGGGGTCGCCACCCATCGCCCCCATGGCGCGGGCGAGGGCAAGGGCGGCTCGCAGTCGTCCTTGGTGGCGGAGGATCGTGGATCCCCACCACAACGCCTCCCAGCGCACTACCGGGGCGGCGTGCTTCTGTTTGGAGCCGACCAGGGCATTCGCGTCAGCGAAGTCGCCCCGCCGGATGTCGACCCCCACGTGATAGCGGACGTCGTCGCCGGCACTGGAAGAGAGCCGGGCAACGGAGTCGTACGCGGCAAGCGCCACGTCGAAGCGACCGCTGTGCTCGAGCGTCACCGCCAGCGCAAACCACGCTCCTCTCGAGTGTGGGTGCAGGGCCAATAACCCCCGCGCGGTCCGCTCCGCTGCCGCCAGAGAGTCGGCCATTTCATAGGCGGCCACGGAGTTCTCCAGCGCTTCGCAGCCGCGGCAACGAGCCGTAAGCCCGCGGAGCCCGAGGGAGTCCATCGCGGCCACCACCCGGAACTCAGCCACCCCCCCGAGGAAGTCCCCGCGCCACATGCGAGCCGTGCCCAGCAGGTAGTGCCCGTCCGGCTCGGTGGGGATAGCGGATGGCGAGCGTTTCAGCGATCGGCAGGTCCGCGGGATCGCCCGTCTCGCGGGCCCATGTTCCTCGAATGAGCAGCCGCTCGCGGTCGGAAGCGTGGGCCGCCAGGCGCACCGCCTGCGCCAGGTGCGACCCGGGCCCCGAGAGGACCGGGTTGATGGTGCCGGCGTAATACGCCGCCATGGCGAAGGTCGAATCCTCGGCCAGAGCCGCTTCGAACAACTGCACCGCCGCTCGCTGATCCTCGTCTCGATAGAGTGCCCGCAGCCCGGCGACGTACATCCGATAGGCGGCCAGCGATCGCGTTGTGACGTCGGCGACGCGGAACGTATCCACGGGCACGCCGAAGGCGGCCGCGACCGCAGCCGTCGCGGAGTCGGTCAGGGCAAACGGATCCCGCCCCTCGACCACGTAGGCTCCCAAGACGACACCGCTCCGTAGGTCGATGCGTTGCAGCTCCAGACGCAACGAGCCGGTGGGCCGGCGGTACAACACGCCCTCCAGGAGCTGCGTGGCGTGGGCCGCTCGCGCGGCTTCCTGCATCGCCGCGCCCTCCCAGCCCGTTCCCTGTGGTGGGCGCAGAAGTGCGTAAATCCGCGCCGTGCTCAGGACCTGCAGCCTCGGCACACGCGCGAGGTTGGTCGCGAGCATCTCAGCCACCGTGGGGGCAACGCCGGTGCTCTCCGCACCCGCGTAATCCCGGATAGCCCCGACGGCCAGGACCGGGAATCGGTCGCGTGCTCGCAGGCCGATCCCAGCGGCAAGGCCGGCGACTGCCAGGACCGCCGCGACGGCGGCCACCAGCGCCGCCGGGCGCGCTCGCCGAGGCGCTTCGTCGAGGGTGCGAGGCTGGAGCCCGCCGGTCCGGGACGGCAGACTGCGCCGCTGTCCTCCGCTCGTCTGACGCTCCAGCCGCTTCGCCAGCGCCATCACCTCCGCTGCCGGCTCCACCTCGAGCTCACGCCGCACGAATGCCTCGTACTGCCGCCCATGCTCGACCGCCTCCGCCCGCTCCCCGGCGTCGTCCAAGGCGAGCATCAGTCCCAAGGCGGTCTGTGAGCTGAGTGGGTCGACGCCAGCAAGGCGCCGCCACCACGCCACGGCGGCACGGTGGTCGCCGCGGCGAGCCGCGTCGGTCGCGAGTGCTTCGAGCGTGTCCCGGTACTGTTTCGCGAGGCGCGCCCGCTCGCTCTCCACCCAGCGCTCGAACTCCGGCGCGTCGCCGAGATAAAAGCCGTCGAGAAACGGCCCGGCGTACGCCGCGACGGCGCGCGGTGAATCCCCCTGTGCAATCGCGTTCGCGAACGATTGGATGTCGCTCGACAGGAAGATTGGATTCAGGCGCAATGCGGTGGCGCCCAAGACCAGCTCGTGGGCATCCAGATCCCGCCGCAGCGCGTAGCAGGCCTGATTGAGGAGATTGCGGCCGTGTGCGGCGTCGCTCTCCGGCCAGAGCAACGCGATGACCTTGTCACGGCTCATGCCCTTGTCACCCGCAGCGGCGAGCAACGCGAGCAAGGCAAGCGTCTTCCGCTGCGCGGCGGCGCCCGTGGCCGGCGCGCCGTCACGCAGGACCGACAGACCGCCGAGTGTCCTCAGTTCGACCATCGGCCCTCGTTTGAGCCGCGTTTGATCGGGCCCTCACTGCGGCGTCCTAACTTAGCCCCCTCACTTCCCAAGAGCGACAACGCCTGAGGAGGAGCACCATGTTACGCACCGCGCTTCGTACCCTAGCTGCTGCTTCGATCACCCTCGCGCTCGTCGGCTGTGAGGACGCTGCGCGTCCGGTCAGCCCCAAGCCGACGACATCCAATGCGATTGCCCCGGTGATGTCCCTCGTGACCGACGGGGCGGCCCCCCCCATTGAGCGCACCGTCGCCCCACAGGCCACGGACCCGGCCATCAACGTCAGCCTCGCCGATCACTATGTCTGGCTCGACACGACCGCGCGGGGGAACCCCAAGCTCCTCGTCTTCATGCCCGGGACCAACAACGTCCCGTCCAGCTGGACGCGACTGGGGCGAGAGGCCGCGCGCCTCGGCTACCATGTAATCGGCCTCTCGTATCAAAACACCGTGGAGGTCATCGGCGTTTGCACGGGCAGCCCGGACCCCGACTGCTCTGGAAACATGCGCCGCGAGATCCTTGACGGCAGCGACGTGTCGGGTCTCGTGACCGTGACTTGGGCGAATAGCATCGACAACCGCGTGGCGAAGCTGCTCGCGTACCTGGACGGCCACTACCCGGCGGAGGGGTGGTCGCGGTTCTTGAATGCGGACAGCACGCCGAAGTGGTCCCAGATCGCCGTCGCCGGCCAGTCACAGGGAGCCGGCCAGGCGGCGCTCATCGGCAAGCTGCGTCTCGTGGATCGGGTCGTGATGTTCTCCGGACCGCCCGACCTGCGCGTGCCGGGCCAGGTCGACGCGTGGGTGGTCATCGGCAAGACACCCGCAGCCAAGTACTTCGCGCTGTTCCACCAGCACGATCACGTTGTGGCGGGGATCCGCACGAATCTGGCGGCCTTCGACCTGCTGCGGTTCGGCGATCCGGTCGTCGTGGAAACCAGCGAGCCACCCTACGGTGAGACGCACGTTTTGACCACCGACCTTCGGCCGACCTTGGGTTGTGATCGTCCCAATCCGCACCAGAGTACCGCCAAGAACAACAACACGCCCCTGACTGCCACTCCTGACAGCACACCGCTGCTGCGCGATGCGTGGCGCTATCTGCTGGGGGCGCGCGGGGCAAGCGCCGTGCCAAGCCACCTCGGAGCGGACACGGCCGCGACCTGCAGCCCCAGGAATTGAGGCGGACAATGTCACAGGTCGCGCGTCGTGCCTTCGTTCTAGCCCTGACCACCGTCGTCCTCGGCGGCTGCCGGGTTTCGTTAGAGCCGCCGACCGACCGAAGCGCCGCGAGCACCAAACTCGCGAGCGACCGGGGCAGCTATGACGGAGCCGCCGCCGAGCCTTGCCACCATCGGTCCGCCCGTGCGACGGCCGCGTTCTTCTGCGATGACTTCAGCGTGGGCAACGCCGATCGCTGGAGTTCCAGCGGGGGGTTGTGGGCGGTCGCCGATGGACGTTACGTGGGCGAAGGCACAGACGAGCAGTTGGGGTGCGGCGAGTTCCCGACCAACCAGACCATCATCCGCCATTTCCAGGCGCGGGACGTCGAGATCGAACTCGACATGATGTCGATCGCTCGCGTAGACAAGATCCTCGTGCTGCGATCGATCGACCCGGACAATCAAATCGAGGTGAACTTCCGCGCCGAGCGACCCGACGAGTTCCCCGCCGATCTCGTCGTCCAGGAGCGGAGCGAGTGTGCTTTCACGCTGCTGACACCCGAGTTTTCAGTGCTGATCCCGCCTCACCAGGTCGGCGAAAGCATCCACGTACGCGTCCAGCTGGTGCACGACCGGTTGCGCGTGTGGATCGACGGTATGCAGGTACTCAACCGGTCCTTCCCCTTCGCGGTGCGCCGCGGCGCCCTGGGCGTGGGAGTGGTCGGTGGAGGTGTCACCGCCTTCGACAACGTGTTCGTGCACCGCCTCGGCGACGGAATGGGAGAAGCGAAGGCGCGCCCCTTCACCCCCCGAACGGCGGCTTCACGATCCCGCGGTCCGTGACGTACCCCGTCACGTACCGCGCCGGCGTCACGTCGAACGCCGGATTCAACACGCCCGCCTCGGCGGGCGCGACCGGCCGGCCGGCCAGCATCTTCACTTCGTCGGCGGGCCGCTGCTCGATGGGGATCCCGTCGCCGTCCGCCACGCTCGCGTCAATCGTGGAGGAGGGCGCACAACAGTAGAACGGCACGCTGTGATGGAAGGCGAGCACGGCGAGGCCGTAGGTGCCGATCTTGTTCGCGAAGTCCCCGTTGCGCGCGATGCGGTCGGCGCCCACCAGCACCACGTCCACCTGGGCCGCGCGCATCAGCGCGCCGGCGGCGGCATCCGCGATGACCGTGCAAGGGATTCCCGCGTGGGTCAGCTCCCAGGCGGTGAGGCGCGCGCCCTGCAGCACGGGTCGGCTCTCGTCGGCGAACACCTGCACGTTCCGCCCCGCCTCGTGCGCGAGGTAGATGGGCGCTAGCGCCGTGCCGATGCCGCCGGTGGCCAGCGCGCCCGCATTGCAATGCGTAAGCACCTTGGTCCCGTCGGGCAGCAGCGCCAGCCCGTGCTCGCCGATCTTCCGGCACATCGCGCGGTCCTCCTCCCAGATCGCCGTCGCCTCGGCCTGGAGGCGATCCCACACTACCCCGCCCTCGCCGGGCGTGTCTCGGGCGGCGGCGAGCATCCTGTCCAGCGCCCAGCGCAGGTTCACGGCCGTGGGACGGGTGGCGGCGAGCAGGGCGGCGTGCGCTTCGAGCTTCGCGAGGAACGGCCCGCGCGCCAGGGCGCGATCGTCGCGCAGCCCCGCCACCAGCCCCATCGCCGCGGCGATGCCGATGAGCGGCGCCCCGCGCACCTGCAGGTGACGGATCGCGTCGGCCACCGCGGCGACGCTCTCCAGGTCCCGCGTCGCGAAATCCTCGGGCAGCGCCCGCTGGTCCACGATGCGCACGGCGCCGGACGGCGACCAGGCGATGGCTTGCACGCTCATGGGGCATGAACCTAATGCGGAATGCGGAGTGCGGAATGCGGAATAGATGGGCTGGGTTCGAGCCCACTGGAGCGCTCCGACCTCGCCGTGATACTCCGCATTCCGCATTCCACATTCCGCATTGTCATGGTAGCATACCTGGCATGAACTACGAAACTCTCCTTTTCGAGATCACAGAGGGCGTGGCGCGCGTCACCATCAACCGCCCCGACAAGCTCAACGCCCTGAACGACCAGGTGATGGCCGAGCTGGGCGACGCGGCCGCACGCATCGCGACCGAAGACACGATCAAGGGGGCGATCCTCACCGGCTCCGGCCCCAAGGCCTTCGTCGCCGGCGCCGACATCGGCGACCTCGCCAAGCAGGGCCCCTTCGACGGTAAGGCGCGGGCACTGCGCGGCCAGGCGGTGCTGCGGCGCCTCGAGACGTGCGGCAAACCGGTGGTTGCCGCCATCAACGGGTTCGCCCTGGGCGGCGGTTGCGAGCTGGCGATGGCGTGCCACATCCGCATCGCCAGCGACACCGCCAAGTTCGGCCAGCCGGAGGTGAAGCTCGGCATCGCCCCGGGGTACGGCGGCACCCAGCGCCTGCCACGACTCGTCGGCAAGGGCCGCGCGCTCCAGCTCATCCTCACCGGCGAGATGATCGACGCGCAGGAGGCTTACCGGATCGGACTGGTCAACAAGGTGGTCCCCGCAGACCAGCTGCTCGCTGAGGCGGAAAGGCTGCTCCGGGGTATCCTCTCCATGGGGCCGCTCGCCGTCCGCCTCGCCCTGGAGGCGGTGGATCAGGGCCTCGAGATGACGCTCGACGAAGGCTTGTTGCTCGAGGCGAATCATTTCGGCCTGCTGGCCGCCACGCAGGACATGAAGGAAGGGCTCACCGCATTCCTGGAAAAGCGCTCGGCCAAGTTCGCAGGGCGGTAGCCGCGGCCGCGTTGCTGGCGGCCGTGGTCGCGGCGGCCTGTCTGGAGGACCGCTCCCGCCCCGCCCCACCGTTCATCCGCCTGACCATCGACCAGGCCTCGGTCCGGTCCCCCGATACGGTCACGGGCACGATCACCGTCCGCGACGACGACGGCATCGACTCGGTGTGGCTGAGCGTCGACACAGTGCGCCGCGGCGAGGACGGCTTTTTTCAGCCCACGTTCGTCACCACGTATAAATTCCCGGTGCCATCGGGGCTGGTGTTCAGCAACAAGGTCCGGATCCACGGGGAGGCCCGGGACGTGGTCGGCTTCCTGGGGGTCAAAGACACCTTCGTAACAGTGCGTGGGCCCTAGGGTTACAATGGCAGTAAGTGTTGACCTGACAATGATTTCCGGCTATTTTTCGTAGGCCCATGAGCGGCAAAAAACGCAAGCGTCCCGTGGCCGTGCGCGAGGCCCTGGAAGGCTACCTCTCGCGGTCCGGGCTCGCCTCGCGGCTCGCCCAGGCGCAGGTCATCCCCGATTGGCCCCGACTCGTGGGACCCCAAATCGCCGCGGTGACCGACCCCGAGTCGGTGACGCCGGACGGCACGCTGTTCGTCCGGGTCGAGACGAGCGCCTGGATGAACGAGCTGCAGCTGATGGCGCCGGACATCATGGCGCGGGTCAACGCCGGCCGCGCACCGGGGCGCATCAAGACGATTCGCTGGCTCCTGAAAACCAAGTAGCGCCCGAGGGATATGGCAAAAGCGAAGGCGACCCCCACCAAACCCAAGGGCATCGGCGACTACCAGGCCGACGCCATTCAGGTCCTGAAGGGTCTCGAAGCGGTGCGGCGCCGTCCCGCCATGTACATCGGGTCAGTGTCGGCGCGCGGTCTGCATCACCTCGTCTACGAGGTCGTCGACAACTCGGTGGACGAGGCGCTCGCGGGCTACTGCACCAAGATCGACGTGACGATTCACGCCGACAACTCGATCACCGTGGTAGACAACGGCCGCGGCATTCCCGTGGACCTCCACAAGACCGAGAAGAAACCGGGCGTCGAGGTCGCGCTGACGGTGCTGCACGCGGGCGGCAAGTTCGACAAGGCCACGTACAAAGTGTCGGGCGGGCTGCACGGCGTGGGCGTGTCGGTGGTGAACGCGCTCTCGGAGAAGCTCGAGGTGTGGGTGGACCGCGACGGGAAGCGGCACCACATGGCGTTCGCGCGCGGCGACACGACGGAAAAGCTGACCGTGGAGGGCAAGGCGAAGGGCACCGGCACCACGATCTGGTTCAAGCCCGACACGCAGATCTTCACCGAGACCCGGTTCGATTACGCCACGCTGGCCAACCGCCTGCGGGAGCTCGCCTTCCTTAATAAGGCCCTCACCATCACGCTCAAGGACGAGCGCAAGGGATCGCAGAAGGAGGAGACGTACTTCTACAAGGGCGGGCTCGCCGAATTCGTGAAGTGGGTGATCGGCTCGCGGCGGACGTTGCACCAGAAGCCGATCACCTTCGAGGCCACGCGCGAGGGCACGCAGGTCGAAGGCGCCATCCAGTACGACGACCAGTACTCGGAGAACACCTTCACCTTCGTCAACAACATCAACACCCACGAGGGCGGCACGCACCTCACCGGCTTCAAGTCCGCCCTGACGCGCACCATCAACGAGTGGGCCAAGAAGGACGGCCTCCTGAAGAAGGAAGAGTTCACCCTCACCGGCGACGACGTGCGCGAGGGGCTGAACTGCGTCCTCCACGTCAAGGTCAAGAACCCGCAGTTCGAGGGGCAGACCAAGACCAAGCTCGGCAATTCGGAGATCGAAGGCATCGTCAAGAGCGTCGTGAACGAAGCGCTCGCCGAGTTCTTCGACAAGAACCCCAGCGTGGCCCGGGCGGTGATCAGCAAGGCGGTCAACGCCGCCCGCGCGCGCGAGGCGGCGCGCAAGGCGCGCGAGCTGGTGCGCAATAAGAGCGGACTCGAGGGCGGGCTGCTCCCCGGCAAGCTCGCCGATTGCTCGCTCGACGACCCCACGATCTGCGAGGTGTACCTCGTGGAGGGCGACTCAGCGGGCGGGTCGGCGAAGCAGGGACGGGACCGCGGATTCCAGGCGATCCTGCCGCTGCGCGGCAAGATTCTCAACGTCCAGAAGGCGCGGATCGACAAGATCCTCTCCAACGAGGAGATCCGCACCATCATCACGGCGATCGGGACGGGGGTCGGCGAGGATTTCAGCCTGGAGAACGCCCGCTACCACAAGATCATCATTATGACCGACGCTGACGTCGACGGCGCGCACATCCGCACGCTGCTCCTCACCTTCTTCTATAAGGAGATGAAGCAGCTGATCGACGCCGGCTACATCTATATCGCGCAGCCGCCGCTGTTCCGCGTGGGCAAGGGCAAGGAAGAGTACTACGCCTACGACGAGAAAGAACGCGACGCCTACGTGAAGCGGCTGTCCAACGGCGCCGAGGGGCACGCCAACATCATGATCCAGCGCTACAAGGGCCTCGGGGAGATGAACCCGGACCAGCTGCGCGACACCACGATGGATCCCGCCCGGCGCACCCTCCTCAAGGTCACGATGGAAGACGCGCTCGAAGCGTCCTCTCTGTTCGAGACGCTCATGGGCGACGAGGTCGAGCCGCGGCGGCGGTTCATCGAGGAGAACGCGAAGTTCGTGCGGAACCTGGACGTCTAGGAGCGCCGCGACGCTCGCCACCTGGATCGTCCTCGTCCTCTGCGCCCTCGCCCTGGGCTGGTTCTTCCTCCCCCGGCGCGCGGATCCCCCCGAGCCCACGGCCGGCCGCCGGTCGGACGCCGACATCGATTACGCCGAGCTGGAAGAGGCCGAGCGCGAGGTCCAGGAGGCCCCCGACGAAGACAGCGTCAGGGACTGGGGCCCCGGGACCGGTCCCCCCCCACCGGCGTGACCGGAGTCACTTGTGGCCCCTGCGCGACGGCTCTGGGGGCTTGACTGGGGCATGCCGGAGCCCTAATCGTGTACGCAGGTACGAGATCGTTACATAGCCATTTCGGCCCCGTTGCGCCCGCGATCCGGCCAACGGGGCCACGTGCTTTTACCTCGTTCCGGTAGGGGGAATGGACCCTAAGGCGCTGCTGGACAGCCTCGACGTGGGGGTCGCGGTGCTGGCGCGGGACTGGACCGTGGAGGACTGGTCCGCCGGCGCCGCCCGGGTGACCGGCGTCGCCCCCGACCGTGTGGTGGGGCAGAGCTTCTGGACCGCCTTCCCCACGGCGAAGGGGACGCACGTCGAGCAGACGTTCGCCGAGGTGCTCGGCGACGGGGCGCCGCGGACGTTCCTGTTCCCCGCGCGCGCCGGCGAGGCCCAGGGCGTGATCTTCGATACGCGCGTGAGCCGCTCGCCGCGCGGGCAGCTGATCCTGCAGTTCCGCCAGGTGCGCGAGGAGCTGAACCCCGAGTCGCGCGCGGCGCAGATTCTGATGGCCTTCGAAGCCGAACGGCGTCTCTATCACCAGATGTTCGACACGCTCCCGGCCCCGGCGCTCGTGGTGGTGGTGGACGGGTCGATCCTCGAGGCAAATCCGGCCGCCGTCGCTCTGCTCGCGGCGACCGACGCGCGCGCGCTGCGCGGCCGCAACCTGTCCGAGTGGGCGCCCGCAACGCAGCGCACGCCGCTGCTCGCCGCCCTGCGCGACGGGGTCCAGAAGCCGCAGCAGGTGCGGCTGGGGATCGAGGTCGCCGGGGATCAGGTGGCGGAGGTGGAGGGCGTCATCACCAACGTCGATCCCGGCCGCAGCGCCGCCAAGCTGCTGTTCCTGGCGGTGGACGTGTCCCGCGAGGTGCTGCTGCAGCGCAAGCTCCTGCAGTCGGACCGGCTGGCGCAGCTGGGCGCGCTGGTGTCGGGTGTCGCCCACGAGCTGAACAACCCGCTGGCGGCGATCGCGGCGTTCGCCGAGCTGCTGGGCGTGGACGCCACGACCCCGCAGCTGCGCGAGAGCGCGCAGGTGATCCACAGCGAGGCGGAGCGGGCGGGGCGCATTGTCCGCACGCTGCTCGACTTCGCGCGGCAGCGGCCGCAGACGCGACAGCCGATCGATCTCAAGGACACCGTGGAGCGCGTCGTCGCCCTGGAGCGCAGCGCGCTCAAGAAGGCGCGCGTGCATCTGTCCACCGACATCCCCGACCACCTCCCCGACCCGATCGGCGATCCACAGGAGCTGCAGCAGGTGCTCCTCAACGCGATCGTCAACGCGATCCAGGCGATCGAGGCGAGCGGGAAGCCCGGCAAGATCCTCATCTGGGCGCGGCGCACCGACGGCTACGTGTCGATCTTCATCGACGACAACGGCCCGGGCGTGCCGGTCGAGCTGCTCGATCGCGCCTTCGACCCGTTCTTCACGACGAAGGGCGACCAGGGCACGGGACTGGGGCTCGCCATCAGCCTCGGGCTGGTCAAGCAGATGGGCGGCCGGATGTTCCTCGTGAACGTGGAGGGCGCGGGCGCGCGGTTGGGCATCGAGCTGCCGGCCGCGCCGGCGCCGAGCGAGCCGGTGGCGCCCGCGCGCGTGCGCCGGGCCCAGCGCCCGCTCTCGGTGCTGCTGGTCGAGGACGAGCCGAGCGTACGGCGCGGGCTGGAGCTGATGGCGCGCCGGCTGGGGCACGAGGTCGCCCTCGCCGCGGACTACGCCGAGGCGGTGCGGCGGCTGGAGCGTCGCGATGCGCCGTACGAGGTGCTGCTCATCGACATCCACCTCGACGAGCATCACACCGGCTTCGACCTGTTCGAGCAGCTGCGGCTGGAGGGTCGCGGCCGCGAGCGCCGCGTCGTCTTCACGACCGGGGATTCGATGTCCGCAAAGACGCGCGACGCGCTGCGCATTTCCGAGCGGCCGGTGCTGCGCAAGCCGTTCAACCTCGAAGATCTGCGGGAGATGCTGGATCGGGTGGCGGGCGCCTAGTTCAGCGGACCAAAACTCTCTCCGGTGGAGTGATGGGTCAGCAACTGCCATCGCCCCGCACGACGAACGTAAATCCTTACATAGCGGATCGTGTACTCGCGCCAGCGCGGGTCGGACGACTGTTGGCGCACGTGGATCCGTCCGGTGGTGAGGGCGATCTCCCCGTGAACCTCGACATCCAGTGAATCGAGGTTCCGGGCGAAGACCGTATCTCGGCGCGCGCGGAGCGCGGCCAGCCGCGGCCCCCGTTCTTCAATGGCTCCCGTCGAGTGCTTGAAGCGAAAGGTGGGGGCGTAGACGCTGTCCAGGTAGGCGACGTCGCCGCGCATGGTCGCCTGCTCGATTCGGCGTTCCAACGCCGCGACGACCGCGCTATCACCTGATCCAGCGGGCGCCTGCGTGAGCGCCGGAGCCGGCGGCACGGACAACGTGGCGAGGAGGCAGAGTTCGAATTCAGGGAGCAGAGTGCCAGCGATGCTCATGTCTTCCTCTTGCGCGCCTTCGCCTCCGCCTTGGGTTTGCCCCCTTCCCCCTTCAGCTCCTCCACCCCGTCCTTCGTCACCCGATGCGAAATGAGCGGCAGCGGCCGCTCCGTGAGCCGATCCGCAATGACGATCGCCTGCGTCAGCGCCTCATAGCCCGCCTCGACGCCCGCTGCGTCGCGCGCGAACACGGAGGCGATCGGCTCGCCGGCCAGCACCTTGTCGCCCGGCTTCACCGTGATCACGAACCCCACCGAATGGTCGACCGTGTCCTCGACCTTCTGCCGTCCGCCACCGAGCGCGATGATCGCCCGCCCGATGGTGCGGGGCTCGACCCGCGCCACGACCCCCGTCTCCTTCGCCTTGTAGATCTCGACTGCCTGCGCCTGCGGCAACACCGACGGGTCTTCCACCACCTTGGGGTTCCCGCCCTGCGCCTCGATGACCTGCTGGAGCTTCTCCGCGGCGCGGCCGGAGCGGAGCGCTTCCTGGAGGCGCTTGCGCGCCTGGGCCGCCGTCTTGTCGATGCCACCGAGCAGCAGCATCTCGACGCCCAGCGCGTATGACACCTCGAGCAGGTCGTCCGGGCCTTCCCCTAGCAGGGTCTGGATCGCCTCCTCGGTCTCGAGCGCGTTGCCGCAGGCCCGGCCCAGCGGCCGGTCCATCGCCGTCAGCAGCGCGACGGTCGGACAACCGCGATCCTCGCCGAGCGCGATCATCGTACGCGCCAGCTCGAGCGCCGTCTCAGTCGGCGGCAGGAACGCGCCGCTGCCGTGCTTGACGTCGAGCACGAGGCCGGTGAGCCCCTCGGCGAGCTTCTTCGACATGATGCTCGCGGCGATGAGGGGGATCGCCGCGACGGTGCCGCTGACGTCGCGGAGGGCGTAGAGTTGTTTGTCGGCGGGGGCGATTTCGGGCGTCTGGCCGAGCATCGCGCAGTGCAGCTGCTGGACCTGCGCTTTCGCCTCAGCGAGCGAGAGGGCGGTGCGGAAGCCGGGGATGGCCTCGAGTTTGTCGAGCGTGCCGCCGGTGTGCCCGAGCCCGCGACCGGACATCATCGGGACGGCGACCCCGCACGCCGCGACGAGCGGGGCGAGCACGAGGGACACCTTGTCGCCGACGCCGCCGGTCGAGTGCTTGTCGATGCGCGGGACGGGCCAGCCGTCGAAGCTGAGGCGGTCGCCGGAGGTCAGCATGGCGTCGGTCAAGGCGCCAAGCTCGGCGCGGTCCAGGCCGCGCCACAGCACCGCCATGAGCAGCGCCGACATCTGGTAGTCGGGCACCGCGCCGGCGGTGTATGCGGCGATCAGCTCGCGCCACTCGGCCGGCGTCAAGGCGCCGCCGTCGCGCTTGCGCTCGATGAGAGGAACCACGAACATTGACGCCCCTCTTTACGCTTGCGGGAGTCTCCGATGCGCGCGTTGCGTTGTCTGCCGATCCTCGTCCTGGCGGCGCTGCCGCTGGCGGCGCAGACCGCCGCCGAGCACATCGCCCGCGGGGACAGCGCCCAGCCGTTTCTGCATCCCGACGTCGCGCTGCGGCACTATCAGGCGGCCCTGGCGCTCGACTCGCTGAGTTTCGAGGCCAATTGGAAAGCGGCCCGGTCGATCAGCGACGTCGCGAAACAACTCCTGGGTGATTCCCTCAAGGATCGGCGCGACAGTCTCTACTCCGTCGGCCGCACCTATGCCGAGCGGGCCCTGCGCACGGACTCGACCCGCGCCGAGGGCCATTACGCCGTGGCGCTGGTGCTGGGCCGCTTGTCGCGCACCCGCGGCGGCAAGGAGCGCGTCCGCTTCGCGAAGATCATCTTCGATGAAGCGACGCGGGCCGTCCAGATCGATTCGACGCTCGATCCCGCCTATCACATCCTCGGCGCCTGGCACGCGGAGGTGAAGCGGCTCTCCGGCTTCACGCGCTTCTTCGCCAAGATGCTGTTCGGCGCCGGGTTCATGAGCCGGGCCACCTGGGACGACGCGGTCAAGAACCTCGAGCGGGCCGTGTCCTTGAACCCGCAGCACATCTATCACCGGCTCGAGCTCGCGGAGGTGTTCGAGGACATCGGGCAGTACTCGAAGGCCCGCGAGCAGTACGAAAAAATCGCCACCCTCCCGATCGCCGACGCGATGGATCCCGAAGCCCGACGCCCAGCGCGAAGCTATCGCGCGCCGAATCGGCGAGCAATGGCTTGACGCGCCCTCCGCCCCGGGGCGAAACTAGGAGCCATGGCCGCCACCGCTCCCACGCAAGCGGATGCGCAACGTCTCGCCGCGCGCGTCGCCGAGCTCGAGCACGAGCGCAAGCACCTTCTCGCCGTCATCGAAATCCTCAAGGAGATCTCGGGTTCGCTGCACTTCGTCGATATCCTCCAGGCGATCGCGCGCAAGCTGGGGGAGGCGTTCGGGCTCGACCGCTGCTCGATTTTCCTCACCGAGCGCGGCGGCAAGTCGGTGCGGCTCGTCGCCTCGTATGAGGATCCCACCATCCGCAACTACCTGGTGGATCTGGATCGCTACCCCGAGCTGCGCCGCGCCATTCAGAGCGGGGAGACGGTGTTCATCGCCGACGCCGCGACCGATCCGTCGCTCAAGCACATCAAGTCGGAGCTGATCAACCGCCGGGTGAAATCGATCACGGTCGTGCCGATCAATTGGCGCAGCGCGGCCATCGGCGCGATCTTCCTGCGCACCTTCCGCGACGGCCCCACCTTCTCCGACGCCGATGTGCAGTTCGTGCAGGTGGTCGCCGCGCTGACCGCCCAGACCCTCCGCAACGCCCACCGCTACGAGCGCCTGCTGCAGCGCCAGCAACACTCCGACGATCAGCTGCGGAGCGTGGACCTGGAGCGCGTGGCGATGCTCGCGTTCCTGCGGCGCCTCCTCGAGTCGTTCGGCCAGCGCGAGGGGGCCTGGGCCGAAGGAATGCTCTCCCACGCCTCCGGCGAGGAGCTCGACCGCCTCGTCGGCGTCGCCATGGCGGTCATTCAGGAAGAAGCCAAGGGCCGGTGACGGACGCGGCGGCGCGGGCCGCCGAGCTGCGGCGGATCCTCGAGCGGGCCAACCACGCGTACTACGTGCTCGACCGTCCCGAGATGTCGGACGCCGAGTACGACCGGATCTTCCAGGAGCTGCTCGAGCTCGAGCGTACCCACCCCGAGCTGCGCACGCCGGACAGCCCCACCCGGCGCGTCGGCGCCGAGCCGGCGGCCGCGTTCTCCCGGCACCGCCATCTCGTGCCGATGCTGTCCCTCGCCAATGCCTTCAGCGCGGAAGCGCTGACCGCGTGGGAAGAGCGCAACGCGCGCCTCGTCCCGGAAGTGGTCGACGCGGGCTACACCCTCGAGGTCAAGATCGACGGCGCCGCCGTGAGCCTCACCTACGACGACGGCGTGTTCGTCACCGGCGCCACCCGCGGCAACGGCATCGAAGGGGAGAACGTCACCGCGAACCTGCAGACCGTGCTCGACATCCCGCTCAAGCTCCGGGGCGACGGCTGGCCGAAGAAGATGGAGGTGCGCGGCGAGGTCTACCTGTCCAAGTCCCGCTTCGCCGAGCTCAACCGCGAGCGGACGGCGGCGGGCGAGCCGCCATTCGCGAACCCCCGCAACGCCGCCGCGGGGGCCCTGCGCCAGCTGGACCCCAAGGTCACGCGGGCGCGGCGGCTGCGGATCTTCTGCTTCCACGTGGAAGCACCGGGGCAGAAGCTGCCGTTCGACACGCAGGAGGAGCTGCTCGAACAGCTCGGGCGCTGGGGATTCCCGGTCGAGCCCCACCACGCGCTGGTGCCCAACCTCGCCGCCGCGCACGCGGAGATCGCGAAGCTCGAGGCGCTGCTGCCGACCCTCGATTACGGGGCCGACGGCGTGGTGGTGAAAGTGAACCGGCGCGCGCTGCACGTCGAGCTGGGAACGGTCGGCGACCGCGAGCCGCGCTGGGCGATCGCGCGGAAGTTCGCCCCCGAGGTCCAGATCACCAAACTCCTCGACATCCGCATCAACGTGGGGCGCACCGGCGCGCTGAATCCGTACGCCGTGCTGGAGCCGGTGGAAGTGGGCGGAGCGACGGTGTCGCAGGCCGCCCTCCACAACGCCGACCTCGTCGCGGCCAAGGACATCCGCATCGGCGACTGGGTGGAGGTCACCCGCGCCGGCGAGGTCATCCCCCAGGTGCTCGGCCCCGTGCGCGAGCGGCGCACTGGGGAGGAGCGCGCGTTCGTGATGCCGGAGAAGTGCCCCGTGTGCGGGTCGCAGGTCGAGCACCCGCAGGACGAGGTCATGACGTACTGCCCCAACGTCTCCTGCCCCGGCCGCGTCCTGGAAGGGATCGTGTACTTCGCTTCGCGCGGGGCGATGGACATTCGCGGGCTCGGGTACGAGCGCGTGCGCGCGCTGCTCCAGGCGGGGTTCATCGAAACCGTGGCCGACCTCTACGATCGCGACCGGCTGAGCCTGGCCCGGCTGCTGACGCTCGACGGGTTCGCCGAAAAGTCGGCCCAGCAGCTGCTCGCCGCGATCGACGCTTCGAAGAGCCGCCCGCTCTCGACCCTGCTGTTCGCGCTTGGCATCCGCCACGTGGGCGCCACGGGGGCCAGGCTCCTCGCCCGGCATTTCGGCTCGATGAGTCGCCTCGCCAAGGCCTCGGCGGAGGAGATCGGCCGGATCCGCGGCATCGGTCCCGCGATCGCCGAGGCGGTCGCCGGGTTCTTCGCCGAGCCGCGCAACCGCAAGCTGATCGCCCGGCTCGAGAAGCTGGGCCTCAACATGACCGAGCCCACTGCCGCGGCCGGCGAGGGCGGCGGGCCGCTGGCCGGGCAGACGTTCGTCATCACGGGCACCCTGCCTTCGCTGTCCCGGACCAAGGCACTCGAGCTCATCGAAGCGGCCGGCGGCCACGTGACCGACAACGTTTCCAAGAAAACGACGGCGGTGGTGATGGGGGCGGACGCCGGGTCTAAACTGGAGAAGGCCCGCGCCCTCGGCATTCCGGTCATCGACGAGGCCGACCTGTTGCGCCGTGCGAGCGAAAAGCAGTAAGTTGGCGTCCGTCATGAGCGCCTCCACCACGGCCGGGAACGGACTCGCCATCGGCCGCAGCGGGCTGCGCCAACTGCGCGCGAGCCTGCTCTCGCGCACCCCCGATCAGGCCATCACCGTGCTCCAGGAGGCGGGCTATGCCTCCGGCCAGGACGTCTACGCGGCGTTTTGTACCTGGCTCACCGACCGCCACGGCGTGCCGACCCCGCAGGACCTCGACGCCGACTTGCTGAGCGATACGCTCTCCGAGTTCTTCCGCTCGTCCGGCTGGGGCACCCTCGTCGTCCGCGCCGTGGGCGGCTCCGCCCTGGCCGTGGACAGCTTCGATTGGGCCGAGGCCGATCCCGGGACCGCCGAGGCGCCGATGTGCTTCTTCACGGCGGGCATGCTGGCCGACTTCCTCGGCCGGTTGGCCGGGGAGACGGTGTCGGTGATGGAGGTGGAGTGCCGCAGCCGCAACGACGCGCGCTGCCGGTTCCTCTCCGCGACTCCCGCGGTGCTCCAGCAGGTCTACGAGCGGATGACCCAGGGGACGGGCTACGAAGAGGCGCTCGCCTCGGGGTGAGCGCGAGACGCCACCCGCCGCACTCCGGATGGCCGGCCCGGCCGACGCCGCGGCCATCGCGGCGTTGCACCTGGCGTCCCAGCGCGTCGCCTACGGCGGCATCGTTCCCGCCGAGCTCATCGAGCACCCCGATCTCGCCCAGCGCACCCGCGACTGGGAGCACACGTTGGCAGCCGCCGCGGGACCGACGTACCTGCTGGAGGCCGGCGGGCAGGCGCAGGGATTCTGCTACGTGCGCCCCGCGCCCGACGCCGACCTCGACCCGCAGGTCACCGCGGAAATCGCGAACCTCCACGTGACCCCGCCGCGTCGCGGCCGCGGGCACGGATCCGTGTTGTTCGAAGCGGCGCGGCGCTGGGCGGCAGAGCGGTTCCAGGTTCTCACCCTGTGGGTGTTGGAAGAGAATCACCCGGCGCGCCGCTTCTATGAAAAGCTCGGCATGGCGCCGGACGGCGGCGAGCGCACCTATCACGGATCGGACGTGCGCGTGCTGCGCTACCGGGTCACGCTCTAACCGGAGGCAACGTGTTCACGTTTCTCTCGCGGTTGAAGCTGCTGTTCACGCGGATCCAGTCCGGGCAGGAGGCCGCGGATTTCCTCGGCGAGGTGGTGACGATGTTCATCGTCATCGCCGCGGTGCAGTCCGTCTTCGCCTTGCTGTTCTACTTTCCGCTCCTCATCGACGCGGCGATCTACGCCGGGTTGGCGCTGTGGATCTACCTCGCCCAGAGCACGATCGCCGCGATCCTCCTGGTTCTCGTTCGCCTGGCGGTGTTCCTGCTCATCATGAAAAGCATCAGCGAGACAGGATTGGGCATCCGCGCGAGCATCTTCGCGTTCATCACGCTCGCCCTCAGTGTCCGCACGGTGGAGGCCACGATCAAGCTGAAGAAGGCGAAGGCCGAGCTGGGCAGCGGCGGCGGCGGCCGGCCCTCGGCCGTCATCGAGACGGGTGGGGACGTCGAGGCGCTGCAAGGCCTCAAGAAAGCCGGATCGAACCTCAGCAAGCCGCACGACGCGGAGTTCTTCCTGCACTTCCCGACCGAAGCCGCCGCGCAGGAAGCGGTCGGCAAGGTCAAGGCGATGGGCTTGGAGACGGCCGAGGTGCGCACGGGGGACAAGCCCGGCGAATGGATCGTGTACAGCCGCAAGAGCATGAAGCTCGATGCGGAGGGATTGAAGCGGATGCGCTATCACTTCGGGCGCATCGCCAAGGCCGGGGGCGGGCGGTATGGAGGATGGGAAGCGGCGATCGTGAAGTAGTCACCGCCGAGCGACACTCACCCCTTCCAGCAACAGCGACGGTGCGAAGCGGGAGCCGAGCCAGCGCCCGTCGCTCCCGAAACCGCCGATGCGCTTGAGCAGCTCGTACACGTTCCCCGCCACGGCGGCGTCCTTGACGCGGCCGGTGATCGTTCCGCGCTCGACGCGGTAGGCCAGCGCGACCGGGTGGGAAAACCCTCCGGCGATGACGTTCCCCTGCCCCACGCCGATCAGGTCCTCGACGATCAGGCCGTTCTGCAGGCCCGCCGCGAGTCCGCCCCCCGGGACTCGGGTCTCCGTTGACGGGTTTCGGTCGGCACCCACGATGAGATTGCTGTAGGCGATCCGCGGCTTGCCGAAGATGCCGCGCCGCCCGTGGCCGGTGCTCGTCGTCCTGGCACGCGCCGCCGTTTCGAGGTCATAGACGAACCCGCGTACGACGCCGTCCTCCACGAGCGGCAACCGTCGGGACGGCACGCCCTCGTCATCACAGGGGCGCGAGGCGGCGCGGCCGGCCGCGAGCGGATCGTCGGTGAGCGCGAAGCGCTCGTCGAACACCCGCGTGCCCAGCTTCTCGCCCAGCGGCGACACGCCCTGCAGCACCGCCTTCCCCGACAGCCCCTGCTCGAGTGGCAAGAGGATCGCCGAGAGACCCGTCGGCGTGAAGATCACCGGCAGCGCGCCCTCGGGCGGCGCGACGACCGTGAGAGCGAGGTCGAGCCGGGTCGTGACGGCGCGCACGAGCGCGTCCAGCTCGTCGGCAGTGGGCAGGTCGGCCGCGACATACTGGTCGTACACCATCAGGACGTCGTCCCCGGCGATGCGCGTCAGGTCCACCCCGACCGCGACACCCGTCGCCCGATATTGCCCCGCGGCCCCGGCGGTGTTGGCGACCGCAGTCTCCGAGACTTCGCGCTCGATCGCCACGTTCACCTGGCAGCCGTCGCGATCCAGACGGCCGAGGAGCGACCGCCCGATTTCAATGAGGGCGTCGAGGGAGGCGTCTGCGGCGTTATCGAAATACGTGGGGACGGGGGGAAGTGGGGCCGGGGGCGGAAAACCCAGGTTGAGCGCTTCGCCGAGGGCCGCCGAGGCGAGCGCGCGGGCGAGCAGGTCGTCCGCGGCGGCGTCGGCGGCCGTCGTGCCGGCCACGCCGACCTGGCCGTCCTTCACGACCCGGAGGTTGATCCCGGTCTCCTCCGTGGTCCCGGCACTCTTGAAGCGGCCCGCCTCGAAGGCGAGCGTGGTGCGCTCTTCGCGGCGCCACAGGGCGTCCCCGGCCTGAGCGCGCCGCCGCACCGCCGCGAGCAGGTCCGCGATCACGCCGGGACGTCTCCTCCGACGAGGGCCTCCTCGATGCGCACGTGGGGCGCGCCTTCGGTGACCGGCAGCGGGAACTGCCCGCCCTTGCCGCAGCCGCCGCCCATCTGGTTCCACTGGAAATCGCCCGCCACGCGCTCGATGCGGTCGAGCGTCTGGAACAGATTGCCCGCGAGGACGACGTCCTTGACCAGCTCCGCCACCCGGCCGTCGCGGATCATGTAGCCGTAGGCGGCGGTGAAGGAGAAATTCTCGAGCAGCGTCTGCCCCCCGAACGCCCCGCAGGCGTACACGCCCAGCTTGATGTCGCGAATCAGGTCCGCGAACGTGCCCCCCCCGGGGCCGGCGGCGATGTACGTATTGGTCATCCGCACGATGGGCGCGTGCCGGAACGAAAGCGCGCGCGCGTTCCCGGTCGGCCGCTCGCCCAGGCGCGCCGCGGTCTCGCGCGAGTGCAGACGGCCCACGAGGATCCCGTCCTTGATGAGCGCCGTGTCCTGGGTCGGCGTCCCCTCGTCGTCGAACGGCAGGGTGCCGCGGAGGCCGGGCGCCGCGCCGTTGTCGCCCACGTTCAACACCGGCTTCCCGAAGCGGCGTCCCAGGATCATCATCTCCCGCGCCTGGGGGTTCTCGTAGACGAAGTCCGCTTCCGAGAGGTGGCCGAACGCTTCGTGGATGAAGACTCCGCCGAGCTCGGGGTCGAGGACGACCGGATAGGTCCCGCCCCCCACGCGGGGCGCGTCGAGGAGCGCGACGGCCCGCTCGGCGACGGTGCGGAACCCGGCCTCGCGGCCCTGGGCGGCGTTCCACCCTTTGCGATAGCCGATCGACTCCAGCCCCTTCTCGATCACGCCGTCACGCCGGGCGATGGCCGTCCCCGAGAGCACGACCTCGGGGCGGAGCTGGTAGATCAGCGCGCCCTCGGAATTGGCGTACCAGACCTCGCTGACCTCGTCGTGGTAGCTGGCCTGGGTATCGACGATGCGGTCGCCGACCGCCAGCATCGCGCCGTTGTAGGCCTCGAGCAGGCGCTTCTTCTCGGCGAGCGGCACGCCGCGCACGTCGCCGTCCAGGTCAAGGACCGCGTCGGCCTCGCGGGGCTGAACCTCGGCGAGGCGGATCGGCTCGTCGAGGCGCACCGCCCGGGAGAGCTCGGTGGCGCGGGCCACCATCGCGGGCAGCCGGTCGAGCGACGTGAACGACGCGACGCCCCAGCCGCCGCCCTTAGTGAGGGCACGGACGAAGCCGCCGACGTCCTCGCTGGCAGTCGCGGCCTCGAGGCGGCGGCCGCGGAAGGCGACGGCGGAGCTCCAGGTCCGCTCGACGCGGATTTCGGTGTAATCGGCTCGGGAGGACTGCAGCGCGTCGCGGAGGCGATCCTTCACTGGCCCAGCTCGCGGAGTTTTTCCGCGTAGTCGGGCCGCATGACGATCTCGCCGTCCACGATGACCTCACGATCCCAGGGGAGGATGATGAAGTTCTCGGTCTCGAGGGCGCAGTAATCGGGCGCGAACGGCCCCGTGCGGAACGAGACCGCCGTCTTGACGAACGCGGGCTTGAGCTCGCGCACCGCGTTCAAGGCCAGCTTCATGGTGTCGCCGCTGTCGCACGTCTCGTCCACGATGAGGACCTGCCGCCCGGTCGCGAGGGCCGGCGGTCCCGCGATCACCACCGGCCGGCTGCCGCTGTCGGCGCGGGTGATCGCCATCGAGGCGAAGTCGCACTGCAGGATGCTGGAGATGACCGCGCCCGGGATCACGCCCGCCTTCGCGATGCCGAGCACCAGATCGGGCTCGTAGTCGCGGTACACCTTGAGCGCCAGCGCGCGGCACAGCTCCCCGAAGAACGGCCAGTCCACCTGCAGCACCCCGGTGGGGGAGTGGCGTCCGGGGCGCGAGGAGCGCGGAGCGGGAAAGCGCGGCACGGCAGGCATGGGAGGGGAAGCTACGTTGCGGACGCGGGAGCCCGCAAGCTATTTTCGGCGCATGGGTTTCTGGCGCCGTCTGTTCGGCGGCTCGCGCGACGATCTCAAACCCCAGCGCCTCGATTATCTCAACGAGGCCCTCGCGTTGGAACGGCAGGGCGACTACGACGCCGCCCTCACGTCCTACCGCCTCGCGGTGCGCGATCATCCCAACGATGCGCGCATCCTGCAGAACATGGCCATCTGTTTCACAAAGACCGGCCGCATCGATGAGGCGATCCGCCACTACCGCCGCGCGCTCGAGCTCGATACCGCGCTCGCCGGCGCGCACTACGGGCTCGCATTCCTGCTCCTGAAGCGCGGCGACCCCGATGGGGCCGCGCAACACCTCAAGGCATTCCTGATCCAGCCGCCAAAAGGCCCCGACGCCCAGAAGTGGGTGGAGCACGCCACCAACACGCTCCGCGACATGGGCGTAACGCCGCCCGCTTCCCCGCCCCTCTCCGCGGAGGCGCCCTGACGCGGCGCGCCTGCGCGCGCGTGGGTCTTTGCCTCCTCGCCGCGGCCGCCTGCGGAAAGCTGGGGACGGACCTCAACGCCATCGTCGCGCTCGACGTGAGCCTGCCCGACAGCGGGCGCGTCGAGGTCGGCGACACGCTCGTGCCCCGGGCCCGGGCGCTCGACGGGCACGGGGACCCCGTCGTCGCGACGATCGTGTGGGCGCGCCTCGACACCACCGTGCAGGTGATTGACAGCCTGACCGGCGCCACCGTCGGGCTCACCGGCGGCCAGACGGGCCGCCTGCAGGCGCGGGTCGGCAACCTGCGCTCGAATCCCCTCACCCTCAGCGTCCAGTCGCCCCTCGATTCCATCGTCGCCACCGCGCCCCTGCGCAGCACCGTGACGGTGAGCACGCCGGACTCGCTCTCGGATTCCCTTAGGGTCCAGGCGTATGCGACCCCGGCGAATAACGCCTTGAGCCTGACGGGCCGGCCCATCGCCTTCACCGCTACCGTCTATCCGAGCGGCCTCATGACCGTCACATTGGTCCCGGGAGACACAGTGCGCACCAATACGAGCGGTGTGGCGGTGGTGCGGGTGCGCTACACGGGCGGCACCGTGCCCGACTCGGTCGTGGTGACCGCGACGGCGTATCACCACGACGGCACCCCGGTCCCCGGCTCGCCGATCACTTTCGTCGTGGGGTTCCTGCCATGAGCAAGGCGAAGGGGACGCTGACGCAGCTGTTCTTCGAGACGATGACGGGGTACGCCGACCGGCTGCCCTGCGCGTATCGGGCGAAGGTCGGCGGCACCTGGCAAGCCATCACCCACCGCGACGCGGAGCGGCGCGCCCGGCACCTCGCGCTGGGGCTCCGCGAGCTCGGCATCCAGGCCGGCGACCGCGTGGCGATCCTCTCGGAGACGCGGGTGGAGTGGGCGCTGGCCGACTTTGCGTGCCTGTGCGCGCAGGCGGTGGACGTCCCGATCTATCCGACCCTCACCGCCAAGCAGATCGAGTACATCCTCAGCGACTCCGGATCGGTCGGCGTGTTTTGCTCGACGGCCGAGCAGGTCGCGAAGGTGATCGAGGTGAAGGCCCGCCTGCCGGCCCTGAAACACGTGATGGCGTTCGAGAGCACGGCGGCACGACCTAGCGTGACCCTGCTCGGCGATCTCGAGGCGAAGGGCAAGGCGGCGGAGGGCCGGTACCCGCGCTTCAAGGAAGACGCGCTGGCGGTCTCGCCCGATGCCCTGGCCACGCTGATCTACACCTCGGGGACCACGGGCGACCCCAAGGGCGTGATGCTCACGCATAACAACATCTGGAGCAACGTGCAGGCGGTGCTCCAGGTGCTGGACCTGGGCGACGCGGAAGAATGTCTCGCGATGCTGCCGCTGAGCCACATCTTCGAGCGGATGGTGGACTACACGCTGATGCAGGCAGGGGTAATCATCAACTACGCGGAGTCGTTCGACAAGGTCGCCGCGAACCTGGGAGAGGTGCACCCCACGATCGTCGTCTCGGTGCCGCGACTGTATGAGAAGGTGTACGCCCGCGTGTTGGAGAATGCCCTCTCCGGCTCCGCGATCAAGCGCAAGATTTTCTTCTGGGCGAAGGGGGTGGGCGAGCAGTGGGCGAACCACCGTCTCGCCGGCGTGTCGATTCCCCCCTGGCTCGCGTTCCGCCGCGGCATCGCCGAGCGGCTGGTGTTCGCCAAACTGCGCGCGCGCACCGGCGGCCGGATCAGGTTCTTCGTGTCCGGGAGCGCGCCGCTGTCGGCGGAGATCGCCAAGTTCTTCTACAGCGCGAGCCTGCCGATCATCGAGGGGTACGGGCTGACCGAGACCTCGCCGGTGTTGACCCTGAACCCGATCGACCGCCCCAAGCTCGGCAGCGTGGGTCCGGTGGTGCCGGGGGTGCAGCTCAAGATCGCCTCCGACGGCGAGATCCTGGCCAAGGGCCCCAACATCATGAAGGGGTATTACAACAAGCCCGAGGCGACCAACGAGGTCTTCAACCCCGAGGGGTGGTTCTGCACCGGGGACATCGGTGAGCTCGACGCCGACGGGTATCTCAAGATCACCGACCGCAAAAAGGATCTCTTGAAGACCGCGGGCGGCAAATACATCGCCCCGCAGCCGATCGAGAACCAGGTCAAGCTCAACAAGTTCGTCGCCAACGCCGTGGTGCTCGGCGACAAGCGCAAGTTCCCGATCATTCTCATCGTTCCGAACTACGAGCAGCTGGAGAAGTGGGCGGCGACCCGCGGGCTCGCGGCCGGTTCGCACGCCCACCTGCTGGCGCTCGCCGACGTCAAGGCGAAGATCGAGCGCGAGGTGATGGGCCAGCTGCGCGAGCTCGCCAAATACGAGATGCCGAAGAAGGTGGTGCTGATCGAGAACGACTTCACGATCGAGTCAGGCGAGCTGACGCCGACCCTCAAGGTGAAGCGGCGCGCGGTGGAAGCGCACTACAAGGACGTGATCGACCAGGCGTACGCCGAGGCCGACAAGATGGCGGCGGCGATCGAAGGCTGAGACCGTCGGACGGTCGGACTGTCGGACGGTCGGACCGAAAAAGCTACTTCTTCTCTCCTACGAAGAGCCCCTGCCCCGTGGCGAGCTGTGTGATGCCATCGGGCCGGGCCGCTTCGTTTTCGACGACCAACCGACGGCCCGGGAGTAGTACCCGACGCGATTCAACGAGCCAGGTGGCGCCGCTCGATTCGCTCCCCACGACCACCCCGCGCGCCATGGCGTCGCGCAGCGGGATCTTGCTCTCGCAGACCAACAGGCTCAGCACCGGCAGCTCTTCGACGCCGGCCGGCGGGTTGACGCCGATGAAGTGGACCCCGCCCATCAGGGCCGCGAGTCCGACCGCGTAGTGGGCTGCGGAGCCCAGGAGCACGACGTAGCCACCAGGGCCGGAGAGATCGAGGAGGGCTTGGAGAGTTTGGGCATCGGGATGGGGGATGGGGGATGGGGGATGGGGCGCCGCTTCTACCCATCCCGCATCCCCCATCCCCCTCCCCGAGAAGTTCACGATCCCATCCGCGATCTTGTACTCCCGCTGGCACACCGGACATCCCACGACGCCCGCCCGCACCATCCGTCCCGACATCTCGCCCGTCGAGAGCACGAGGAACTCTTCCCGGTGCGGCTCCGGGCAGCGGAGCATCTCCGTCAGCTCAATGTGCATCGGGCTGGAACTCGACCCAAGTCAGCTTCCCCACGGCGACACGCACACGGCGATACACCTTCTTGCCCTCGATCTCGACGCCAAGGGTGTAATCGCCGGGGGGGACGTCGGAGATGGCGAAGTGCTCGTGGTAGACGGGATCCGAGTGATTGCGTGGGCCGTAGGTCTCGATGAACGAGAACGGCGTCTCCTGCGGCTCGGGTTTGACGAGCCCGTAGACGCGGGCCTGCTGGACCGGTTGTCCCTTCGAATCCCACACCTGCCCGGCGATGAGCCCGGTGCCCGGGAGCGGTTCGATCCAGAGCTCGGGGTTGGTGTTGAAGGGCGGGTAGCGGACGTCAGGGTGGACGATCTTGCTGGAGTCAGTGGTCGGGGCCGCGTGGACTTCCAGGTGCAGATGGTCGTTCGTGGCGCGGCCGGTGTTGCCGACGAGGGAAATAACGTCCCCGGCTTTGACACGCTGGCCGACGCGCGCCAGGAGCTTGGAGTTGTGGTAGTAGACGGAGTACACGTACAGCGACCCGGGTGGGTTAACCCCGGGGCCACGCCCCGGGGTCAGCCGACGGTCGTGTCTAATCGCGATGGTGTTTGCGCCAGCCTCGGCCGGCCCCGAGTAGATCACCACGCCGTCACCGATGGCGTGGACGGGGGTGCCGTCGGGGTTGTTGAACTCGACGCCCTGGTGCGGCTGGAAGTTGCCGCCCATGGTCGAGCCGAAGCGGTACGTCTGGTCGATGTAGGGCTGGTCGGTAAGCGCGATGGGGCGGCGGAAAAAGGTGTGGCGGGGGGTTCGCGGTGTGGCGAGAGTCGCCGACGTTATCGGAACAGAAGGGAGCTCGGTGCGCCCTACTTTGACATCGCCAATCTCTGGGTACCTTGGGCCGCCTGCCGGTCCATCGTATATACCCTGAACACGGAGAGCGTCGACGCAGAGACGTCCACACGTTGGCATGTGATGCTCTTCCCAGTGTCGCCCACCGTCGTGGGAAGCCGCGATTCCCCGAAGATGGCGCACCACGACGCCGCCCATCGTGTCAATCGCCACAACATACTGGTTCCGAATCCTCCCCATCACCGGATCCTTCGCCGTCGCCGCTCCCGCCGAGTCCGTGATCACCGCCCACGTCTTGCCGTCGTCTCCCGTGAGTTTGATCCCGTCCGCCGTCGCGATGTAAGTCGTGTCCCCCACGGTGACGATCCCGTTCGGCGCGACGTACTGCCACTCGGGGCCCAGCTCGCGAAACTCCCAGTTCTTCCACGTCTTGCCGCCGTCGCTCGACACACCCCACCCGTTCCCCACCGTGCCGTACCAGATCTCGCCCCTGGGCCCGAAGGCGAACGCGTGCACGAAGTCCCAGGAGATGGAATGCACCGCGGTGTCGTTTGAGGAGCGGATCCGTTCCCACGTGGTGGCAGTCGGGCGCAGGACAAAAATGCCTTGCCCGTAGGTCCCCACCCAGATCGCGCTGTCGGGACCGCGAGCCAAGGCCAGAACATGAACGCCCCAACCCGAGCTGTCGGGGAGAGGTGGGATCGCCTGGGCGGAAGCGGCGCTTGCCAGAGCAACGGTGAGCGTGGCGAGAAGTGCGGAATGCGGAACGCGGAATGCGGAACATTCGCGGCAAGTTCGAACTGCAGTCCCGCGGATCGGCCCTGCCCTGAAACTCCGCATTCCGCACTCCGCATTCCGCATTTGCTTCAGCCTCTCGGCGCGTACACCGTCGGCACTAACCGAATCTCGGTGACGTCGACCTGCGGCGGCCGCGTCACTGCCCACCGCACCGCCTCCGCCACATCTTCGGCGCGCAGCATGTCCTTGCGCTTGGTGAACCCCGGCTTGGAGTCGGGATCGACCGCGTCCCAGATGTCGGTGTTGACCGGCCCCGGCGACACCAGCGTCGTCCGCACGCCCGACTTCGCCGTCTCCACCCGGATCACCTCGTGCATGCCGCGCAGGCCGAACTTGCTCGCGGCGTAGGCGGTGGAGCCGGAAAACGCGACGTGGTCCGAGATCGAGCCGATCGTCACGAGGTGCCCGCTGCCGCGCTCCACCATCATCGGAACGAACGCGCGGACCACGAGAAACAGGCCGGTGAGGTTGACGGCGATCAGTTTGGAAAAGTCCCCGGGGGACGTCTCCTCCAGCCGCTTGATGAAAAACATCCCCGCGTTATTGACGACGACGTCCGGCACGCCGAGCTCGCCGCGCACCCTCGTCACCGCGCGCTCGACCTGGGCCGGATCGCTCACATCACAGCGGAGATCGGTCTGGCGGTCCGCCGAGCCGTCGGTGAGCGAGCGGGCGAGGCGCACGACGTGGAAGCCCGCCGCCCGCAGCTCGTCGGCCACCGCGAGGCCGATGCCGCGCGAGGCGCCGGTGACGACCGCGAGCGTCACTCGAGCCAGCGGCCGCCGTGCACCAGGCGCAGGAACTCGTCGCGCGTCTTGCCGTCGTCGCGGAACGCCCCGCGCAGGGCGCTCGTGACCGTCTTGGAGTTCTGCTTCTCAACGCCCCGCATCATCATGCACAGGTGGTAGGCCTCGATCACCACGCCGACGCCGAGGGGCTTCAAGACCCGGCACAACGCGTCGGCGATCTGGTCGGTTAGACGCTCCTGCACCTGGAGCCGGCGCGCGAACACTTCCACGACCCGCGGGATCTTGGAGAGCCCCACGATCTTGCCGTTGGGCAGGTACGCCACGTGCGCCTTGCCGAAGAACGGCAGGAGGTGGTGCTCGCACAATGAGTAGATCTCGATGTCGCGCACGCAGATCATGCTCTCGTGCTTTTCGGTGAAGATCGCGTCCCCGATCACGTCCTCGACCGCCATCTGGTAGCCGCGCGTCAGCCACTTGAGCGACGCTTCGACGCGCGCCGGGGTCTCCCGCAGCCCCTCGCGCTTCGGGTCCTCGCCCAGCTGCTCGAGCATGGCGCGCACGAGCGGCTGGAAGGGGTTGCGCGCCTCGGTGGGCGGCACGTGCTCCTCGTGGAAGCTGTGCAGGCTGGCCGACTTCATCTCATCGCGTCCCATCGTTCACGCCCCATCGTAGTCCACGTAATTACGCTCCGTCTCCCACAGCCGGATGTGCGCCAGCCGGGCCGGCTTGACGGCCGGCTCCAGTACCCGCCAGCACACGACCGCGATGTTCTCCGCCGAGGGATTCAGGTCGCGAAACCACGGGACGTCGAGGTTCAGGTTCTTGTGATCGAGGTGCCGCACCAGGCACTCGGTGACGATTTCCTTCAGCCGCTGGATGTCCAGCACGTAGCCGGTCGCGGGATCGATCTCTCCTTCCACGGAGACCTCGAGGTCGTAATTGTGGCCGTGGAAGTTGGGGTTGCTGCACACGCCGAATACGCGCGCGTTCTCCGCCTCGCTCCACCGCGGGTTGCTGAGCCGGTGGGCGGCGTTGAAGTGGACGCGACGGGTGACGACGCAGCGCGGCATGGGTAGATTGGGCTCCTCCGTGCGACTGCTAAAGGTACTCGCGGCCGTGTCCCAGGCGGGAGCCTCCGCGCTCTCGGCCCTGTGGACCTTTCCCAGCATCCTCGCCTCGGCGTTCCTCGTGGCGTGGGGCGCGGAAGCCGCCCAGTTCCTCATCTCCCAGGGCCTCGCGCTCGCGCTGCTGGCCTGGCTGCAGACGCTCCCCGAGTTCGCGGTCGAAGCGGTGATCGCGTGGGAGGCGGGCAAGGACCCCGAGCGCGCCCACCTGGCGATCGCGAACCTGACCGGCGCCATCCGCCTGCTGCTCGGCCTCGGCTGGCCGATGATTTATTTCGTGTTCGCGGTTTCCGGCCGCAAGACCGCCGGCGAGCGGCTGCCGGCGATCAAGCTCGACAAGGAGCACGCCGTCGAGGTGATCGGCCTGATCCCGCCGCTGCTTTACTTCCTGGTGATTCTCGCCAAGCGCAGCTTCGGCTGGGTGGACGCCGTCGTGCTGATCGCGCTGTATGTGGCGTACCTCTGGGTGCTGTTCAAGAACCCGCCGCACGACGCGGAGAAGGTGAGCTCAGCGCCGGCCGTCTCCCGCTGGGCGTACCGGCAGCGCGGGTGGCGGCGCCCGGCGGCGATCATCGGCCTGTTCACGGTCGGCGGCGCGCTGCTGTACGTGACGGCACATCCCTTCCTGGAGTCGATGCTCGCCGTGGCCGGCGTCGTGGGGGTGAGCCAGTTCGTGCTGGTGCAGTGGGTGGCGCCGTTTCTCTCCGAATTCCCCGAGAAAGTCTCGGCGTTCTACTGGGCGCGGCGCGTCACGCACGCGCCGATGGCGCTGATGAACCTCGTGTCGAGCAACATCAACCAGTGGACCGTGCTCGCCGCGATGATCCCGCTGGTGTACGGCTACTCGCACCTCCAGCATTTCGGCGTGTGGAGCGCCTTTCACTTCGACGACGCGCAGCAGCTCGAGATCCTCCTCACGCTGCTGCAGACTGGCCTGGCGATGCTGCTGCTCTTCAAGATGGAATTCGAGTGGCTCGACGCCACGATCATCTTCGTGCTGTGGCTGGGGCAGTTCCTGCGGCCGTCGCTGCGCGAGGAGGTAGCGGTGGCCTACGGCCTGTGGATGGCGATCCTGGTGGTGGGCTTCGTGGTGGGGGGGAAGCCGGTCCTGGCACCGAAGTACTTTTGGGAAACAATCAGGCGGAAGACGCCCGCCTAAAAGCGATCGGCCGGCGCCGCTCAACGCGGACCGGCCGACCGGGTACCACAGGAACGGAGAGAATTATTGAAGCCCGAGCGATTACGTTTGGTCCCTCACCGTGGCTTCGGTCTTCCCCAATCGAGGGGGCCTGACTTCCACCCCAGTATCCGGGTCCACGATCGAGCCTGTTGGCTCAATAATTATGCTCTCCGCCCCTGAACTCAAATTACGACGTCGAGCGGAGACGTCAAGCCGAGCCGTCGAGCAAAACCGTCGAGCGAAAGCGTAAGGGGGAACCATGAATCTCACCGTGGTGTTCGGGATCGTTTCGCTGGTCGTGTGGATCGTCCTGGCGTTCGTCGCGGCGGTGCCGGCGGGCTGGGTGCACCTGTTCTATACCGGGGCGGTCGTGCTGTTCGCCCGGCGGGTGATCGCAGGCGCGCCACGGTTCCGGTCGTGAGCCTGGCACCCCGCCCTGGCGGCCACCCTTCCCTCACCCTACACTAGCGCCCGTGCCCCAAGTCAAACGCTGGAACCCCGCCCTTGGGTCCCTGCAGCTCGGCACCCTGCGCCGGGCGCTCGAGGCTGAAGGGATGGTCACCGCCTGGTGGTCCGACGTGGCCAACACGCGCACGCCGGAGCACGCGCATCCCTTCGCGGAGACGCGCTGGGTGCTGTCCGGGTTCGTCCGCGTGACCGTCGGCCGGGACGCCTTCGACCTGGGTCCCGGCGACCGCCTCGACCTCCCCGCCGGGACCCTGCACGCCATCGAAGTCGTCGGGCTCTCGCCCGTCGTCTACGTGACGGGAAGCCCCGACCGGTCGCTGATTACAGCCCGGCCTTGAACAGCAGGCGGTTGGGCGTCCCGCCGGGGTTGCCCGTGATCACGCCCGACGTCGCGTTCGTGATGATCCAGCTCGACACCGTCCCCGACGGCGCGTCGCCGAACGTCGCCTTGTAGAGCGCGGCGACGCCCGCGACGTGCGGGGACGCCATCGACGTTCCGCTCAGCGACTGCGTCGTGCCGAAGAGGTAGTCCGACTTGATGGCGGACCCGGGCGCGTAGGCCTCCACGCACGTTCCCCAGTTTGAGTACGACGCCTTGGCGTCGGTCTTCTCGGAAGCGGCGACGGTGAACGCCCCGGTCGCGCTCGCCGGCGAGGCCTGGCAGGCGTCGGCATTGTCGTTGCCCGCCGCGACGGCCACGAACACGCCCGCGTTCCAGAGATTCGTCGTGGCGTCGTTCAGCGCCGTGGAGAGCCCGCCGCCGAGCGACATGTTCGCCACGGCGGGGCTGGCGTGGTTCTGGCGGACCCAGTCGAGCCCCGCGATGATCTGCGAGGTGAGGCCGACCCCCGCGCAGCTGAGCACGCGCACGCCGTGCAACGACACCCCTTTGGCCACGCCGTACGTCGCGCCGCCGACGATGCCCGACACGTGCGTGCCGTGGCCGTTGCAGTCCTCGCCCGTCAAGCCGTAGGCGTCGTAGACGTTGTCCGCCCGCCCGCCGAAGTCCGCGGCGAGCGTCGAGATCCCCGTATCGATGATGTAGACATGCACTCCCGACGCGGTCGTCGTGTAGGTGTACGTCCGCGATAGCGGCAGCGCCCCCTGGTCGACGCGATCGAGTCCCCACGGGTCCCCGTTCGCGTCCATCGCTTGCGTTACGTCCGCCTGGAAGAGCTGGTCCGGCTCGATGTAGGCGACGCGTGGGTTGCGCCCCAGCGCCATCAAGGCGGCCTGCGGCAACGTGGCCGCGAACCCCTTGAGCGCGCTCGAGTAGGTGAAGGTCAGCGACCCACCGGTCGCCTGGATCAGCTGGCGGGCCAGATTTGGGGCGTCGGTCACACTGTCCCGGAAGACAACGATGTAACGCCCGGTGGCTGACGGGACGGTGGCCTCGGACTGTGGCTGCGGTGTGGTGGCGTCGCGGCACGCGGCCGCACCCAAGGCAGCGAATGCGACGAGCACCACGACGGTGCGTTTCCAGATCATCGCGGCTCTCCTCGAGGGAGTTCGAGAGGAGAGCTCGGCAAGATTCATGCTGTGGCGGGAGTGTGGCGTCAGCCCATCAGCACGAGCACCGCGACGCCCCAGAGCAGGGTGAGCACCGTGACCGGGACGCCGACCCGCGCGTACTCGGCGAAGCCGATTCGTACCCCGCGCGCTTCCGCGCGCTCGGCGACGATCAAGTTGGCCATCGAGCCGATGAGCAGCAGGTTGCCGGCGAACGTCGCGCTCATCGCCACCACGCGCCACATCAGATCCGGGTTGGGCAGCTGCGGCACGGTGGTCCGCCACAGCAGCACCGCCGGGACGTTGGAGATCAGGTTCGACAGCACGACCATCACGCCACTGACGGCCGCGGCCGCCGTCGCAGGGCCGCCGCCGTGCACCAGCGCCAGGCCACGCGCGTCGATCCACGCCACCGCTCCTGTGCGCTCCAACCCGCGCATCACCACGAACAGCGACGCGAAGAACAGCAGCAGCGACCACTCCACGCGATCGATCGCGTAGGCGGGATCGCGCTGCGCCACCGCCACCATCAGCGCGCCAGCGGTGATGGCCACGAGCGGCAGCGGGCCGCCCGCGAGCCACGCCGCGCAGGCGGCGCCGAACACCAGCACCCCCTTCATCACGAGCGGCCGATCCACCGCCACCGGCACCGTCTCGAGGGGCTCGCGGAACGGCTCGCGGAGCTCCGCGCGGAAGGCCCAGCGCAGATAGCCGTACGTGAGCGCGAGGCCCCCGACCGCCACGGGCAGCATGCGGACGAGGAAGCCGCCGAAGCTCGTGCCGCTCCAGATGCCGACGAGCATGTTCTGCGGATTGCCGGTGACCGAGAGCACCGATCCGACGTTGGCGCCCATCGCGAGCCCGAGCAGGTACGGCGTCGGCCGCACGCGCAGGGGCCCGAGGGCCGCGAGCAGGACGGGCGTGACCACGAGGCAGATGGTGTCGTTGACGAAGAACGCCGACAGCAGCCCGCCGCCCACCACGACGCCGAGCAGCAGGCGGTCGGGGGTCCGGGCGCGGCGCAGCACCCACTCCGCGGCCCACTCGAAGAACCTGCCGACCTCCAGGTAGCCGACGATGAGCATGAGGCCGAGCAGAAAGACGAGGACGTCGAAATCGATGGCTGCGTAGGCGTCCTGGAGGGAGAGCACGCCCGCGACCACCATCGCCACCGCGCCGAGCAGGCTCGCCGCCGGGCGGTTCAGGTGGACGAACGGGAGTCGCTGGACGGCGATGAGGAAGTATGTGACCGCGAAGATGACGAGCCCGGCGGTCATATCTCCCAGTTGGAGAGCAGCACGCCGTGGGCCGAGGTCCGCTCCGGGTATCCCTCGAGCGTCATCCGCAGATCGGTCCAGCGCACGCGGTAGCCGCGCTCGATGAGCCGGCGGTAGGCATCCTCGTACGTCGTCTGGCAGCGGAACGACACGCGGCGGATGCCGGCCCCGGCGGCGGCGGCTTCGGCGGCGGCGACGGCGGCGGTAAACGCCCGTTCGTCGCGCGCGGCGAGCTTCAGGATGCGCACTTCGTCCGGACCCCGCGCTTCGGCGAGCGGCACGGAATGCCAGAGCACGAAGGCATCGACGCCGCCTCTCCCCTCGACCAAGGCGGTGTCGCCGAGGCCGAGCTCGGCGCTGAGGTCGAGCTCGCGCGTGTAGTCGGTGCCGGGGGCGAGGGTCTCCACGAGGTCGCGGCAGGCGGCGAGCGTCGCGGCCCGCTCCGTCGGCGCGCGCTGAGAGAGGAGGCTCGGCGCGCGGTGCCCACGCGTCGCGATGTCGTTGGTCATCGTGACGGTGAGGCGGCCGGGCGTGAACCCCAGGTGCGAGTAGAACCCGATGTTGTCCACCGTCCGCGGCATCGTCTCGAGGCCCAGGGTGGTCACCCCCTGCTCGACGAGCCAGTCGACCGCCGTCTGCACCACCGTCTTGCCGGCCCCCGCCGCCTGGCGGTCGGGGCGCACGGCGAGCGGCCCCATCCACCCCTCCCGTCCCGAGCGGTGCGCGATGTTGAACCCGGCGACGCGGCCGCTCTCGTCACGCCACAGCATGGCGCCGGCGCCCGCGTCGAGCAGCGCGTAGCGCCACACCTGGGGATTGAGGTAGGGGACGCGCACGCCGACCAGGCCGTCGCGGCGGTAGCGGTCGGTGAACGCTTCGGCGAAGACGCGATTCAACGCCTCGATGTCCGCCTCGGTCGCGGCCACCGGGCCGTCGAGCCGGCGCTCAGGCAGCCACGCCCGCATCGGCCCCTCCCGCTCCCAAACCGGCGCCCAGGGTCGCCGTGTCGTCGCGGACCACGCTCGTCCCCCGCCCCACGTCGTACTCCACGCGGATCACGCGGTCGAGGCCCTCGCGCACCTGCTCGATATGCGTGATCAGCACCACCTGGGGGAAGCGGTCCCCCAGACGGCGCAGCAGCGCCAGCACATGCTGGCGGCGGCCCTCGTCGAGGGAGCCGAAGATCTCGTCGAGAACGAGCAGGGACAGCGGCTGCCCCGCCCGCTCCGCGATCATCTGCGAGATCGCCAGCCGCAGCACCAAGTTGGCGATGTCCTCCTCCCCACCGGAGATCACCGGTTTGGGGACGCCGTCGTCGAGCACCGTCACCTCGTAGTCCTCGCTCAGGTCGACCTCGTCGTAACGGCCGTCGGTCAAGTCGGCGAGGAAGCCGGACGCCAGCTCGGCGATCTCCGGCCGCATCGCCGCGTTCAGCTCGCCCCGCAGATCGCTGAACGCGCGGTCAAGCTCGTTGTGCAGGCGGTGCTGCGCCTTGAGGGCCGCGATCTCCCGCTCGCGCGCCGTCCGCTCGGCCTCGCGGCGCTCGGCGTCGCGCAGATCCTCTTCGCCGCGCACCAGGTCGCCGCGCGCCTCGACGACCTTGAGCTGCGCCTCGTGCAGCGCCAGCTGCGCCCGGTCATGCCGCTCCTTGGCCTTCTTGAACTCCTCCTCCGTGAAGCCCTCGGCCTGGATCGCCGCGACGAGATCCTTGACCTGCGCTTCCCGCACCGTCAGGCCCCGCTCGGCGAGCTCGGCTTCCTTGACGAGCGCCTCCGCGCGCTCGGCCCGCGTTTCCAGCGCCTTCGCCTCGAGACGCACCGGCTCGAGCCGCGTCAACTCGGCCCGCACGGCCTCGTGCCGGGCCGCGTCGTACCCGCTGCGGCGCGCCTGCACGCGTTTCTCCAGCTCCGCTGCCCGCCGCCGCGCCCCAGCCAGCTCCGTCTGGGCCCGGCTGCGCTCCTCGGCCTGCGCCTTGAGCTCCCCGACCCTGCCCGTCGCCGTCCCCAACTCGGCCTGGACCGCGTCGCGCGCCGCCTCCGCGGCCTGCAGCGTCGCCGGCGACTCGGCCAGCTGCTCCACGCGCTGCTTGAAGAAGTTGCCATTGATCGTGATGTCTTCGAGCTGCCGGTCGAGCAACCCCAGCACCGCCTCGTACTCGTCGCCGAGGGGGCGTTTGCAGGTCGGGCAGGTGCCCTTGGGCCCGAGCTTCACGATCAGGTCGCGCTGCTCCTTCACTTCCTTGTACTGCTCCCGGAGGGCGAGCCGCTTGGTTTCGGCGTCCTGGCGATCGCGTACCCACGTGGTGCGCTCCGTTTCGAGGGCCGCCTCGGTGGCCGCGAGCCGGCCCTCGATCGCGGCGACCTCTGCCTCAGCCTGCGCCAGCCGCTCCGCCGGGTCGCCCAGCTCGCCGAGCCGCCGCTCCAGGCCCGCGATCGCCCGGCGCAGCTCCTCGAGCTTCGCCAGCTCCTCGCGGCGCGCCGCCTCTTCGCGCTGCAACGCCTCCAACCCGTCCCGCTCCTGCTGCAGCGCCTGGATCGGCACCAGCTCCGGCTCCAGCCGCTTGAGGTCCTCGCGCGCCGTTAACGCCGCGGCCAACTCCTTGTCGAGCCGCTGGAATTCCTGCCGCGCGGCGGTCACCGCCTGCTCGGCGATGCGGCGCTCGCCGTCGAGTGACAGCGTGCGATCGCGCCGGGCTTCCCACGCCTGCCAGTGGGGTGTCTCCTTCGCCAGCACGGCCTGCGCGGCTTTGCGGGCCCCCTCCGCCTCCCGCGAGGCCTTGCGCGCCGCCGCCAGCCGTTGCTGGGCCGCCTCGCGATGGGCCACGAGCTCCGCGGGGTCGGGTAGCCCCGCTTCCAACCCCTGGAGCTCGGCGGCGAGCGCGTTGCGTCGCTCGCGCACGCGCACCTGCGCGAGCTCCAGCCGCTCGTAGCCGAGGACGCGCGCCAGGAATTTGCGCCGGTCCACCGGCTTCAAGGCGGACATCACCGCCAGCTCCTTCTGGCCGGTGAAGTACGTGTTGAAGAACTCGTCGTGCGACATCCCCACGGCGCGCTCGAGCTTCTCGGTCACCGTCTTCAAGGCGTTGGCGACGAGCACGCCGTCCTGATACAGCTCGGCGTCGTGCAGCGAGCGCGTCACGCGGTACTCGTGCGCCCCCACGCCGACGTCCAGCTCGACGCGCACGCTGGAGCGCGGCTTGGCCCGCAGGTTCCGCACCGATTCCTTGTCGCCGCGGGCCGCCTGGCCGCCGTAGATCGCCCACGCCATCGCCTCGAGCAGCGTCGTCTTCCCCGAGCCGTTGGGGCCGACGATCCCGGTGATCCCCGGCCCGAAGGCGATCTCGGTGTCGGCGTGCTGGCGGAAGTTCACGAGCCGCAGGCGGTGGAGCCGCATCAGCCGGGCGCCTCGCCGTCCGCCTGCTCGACGTAGTGGGCGCCAAGGCGGACGAATTCGTCGCGCTCGAGATCCGCGTCCAGCGGCCGGCGCTTGAGGAACTGGCGAACCGTCTCCGGGAGCGTCAGGCGCCGCCCCGGCGCCCCGGATGCCTCCACGCGCTGCTCCGCCGGGCGGCGCACGTCGAGGAGGAAGCTCAGCGCCCGCGCCTTGTACGAGCGGATCGCGGCGTGGTCCAGGTCCCGCTGCGTCGCGCGCGAGATGTCCCACACCACCAGCCGCACGATCTGGTCGTCGATCGGCGGCTTCGCCTTGGCTACCCGCTCGGCGATCAGGGCGTCCAGCTCTGCCGCGGTGAGGCCCTCCCCCTGCACGGCAGGCAGGTCCACGAGCTGCCGCACCGCCGCGATCGGCCGGAAGGTGACGCGCGCGGCGGGCAGCTCGACCAGCAGGTAGCCCTTGCCCTTGCCGCGACGCTTTTCCTCCTGCTCGTACCGCAGCTCCAGCCACGGCGTCGTGGTCACGTACTCGAGGCTGCCGCTGTACCAGGCGTTGGCGGCGACCTGGTGGGCGAGGTGGTAGTGGCCAAGAGCGATGTAATCCCACTGCGCCGGGGCGAGCTCCTGCTTCGTCACCTGCGCGCCGCCGAAGGCGAGGGGGGTCTGGTCCTGCCGGCTCACAACCCGGTCGACGTCGCAGTGCGCGACCAGCACGTTGAGCGTGGTGCCGCTCTCGGGGCGCAGCGCCGGCCGCTCTCCCGCGGCCAGCGCCTGGTGCGGGACGGCGAGCACGCCGCAGTCCAGCTTGGGAAACACCAGCCGGCGCGGCGTGTCGACGACGACCTCGACGCCCAGCGCCTCGTACAGCTTGAGAATCGTCCCGGTCTCGAGCGAGCGCGGCGTATCGTGCGTCCCCGCGAGGAGCACGATGGGCGACTCCGGCAGCCCCACGCGCAGCCGTTGCAGCTGCTGAAACAGGAACAGGATCGCCGGATTGGTCGGCCGCACCGAGTGGAACACGTCGCCGGCGACGACGATCAAGTCCGGCCGTTGCGCCAGCAGATCGTCCACCGCGCGCCGGAACGCCTCGGCGACGTCGGCTTCGCGCTGGTTGCCCCCGCGCGCCGTCTGCCGGTCGAACTGCCGGAAGCCGAGGTGGAGGTCGGCGAGGTGGGCGAGCTTCACGGACCTCCGACCCGCCGCATCGTGATGTGGAGCTCGAGCGTCATCGCCAGCGTGGTGCGGAGCTGGCCCCCCGTCATGTCGACCCGGATGTTCCCGTCCATGGTGCCGCTCACCAGCACGCCCTGGGTGAGGTTGAACTCCTGCTGCCCCGTCGCCGTCCCGGTCACCTTGGCCTGCACGGTGACGCCTTGCTCGGTCATCGTGAGCGGCGTGTCCGGAAACTTGGTGGCGATGCCGATGACGATCGTCGTGTCCGCCCCATCCACGCGGATGTCCCTCACCGTGAGGATGTACTGCACGTCGATCGGCCTCGTCCCCGTCACCCCCTCTACGGGGAACTCATCGGCGGCGCGCCACTCGTCACCCTTGCGGACCGGATCGACCGGCAGCGGAAACGCGAACGCGTGCGCCGCGCTGCGCGGCGAGATCTGCATTCCCTCGTCCCCCCGGGCCAGGGGGTCCGTCACCTGCGTCTTGGTGGGGATCATGCGGTCGTCGTAAACGACGTCCAGACGCGTCGCCTGTACGCGTGCGATCCTGGTGGCCAGGGTGCTCTCCGCGCGCGCCCGCATCCCCGTCTGCGGCGAGCTGACCGTTACGGTGTCGATGCTCCACGTGACCCCCACGCCGCCTTCGCGCGGTACCGCGATCACCTCCCGGACCTGCGCGGTGATCGACGCTTCCCCGGCCGACATGACGGGTCCCCCGGCGCCGCCGGCCGATACGCCGCCCTTCATGGTCTGCTGCATCGTGTAGCGGTACGTCCCGGCGCGCGGGTGGAAGCGCAGCAGCGTCTTCCCTCCGGAGCACGCCGCCAGGGTTAGCAGGACGGCCGGCAGCCAGCGGTAGATCGAGCGCATCGGGCCCCCTCCGGTCAGTGCCCCGTCATCTTCATCGTCGCCTGCTGCTCCATGCTCATCGCCATCGTCTGGGTGCCGAGCGCCGGGCCTTTCATCTCCATGTGGATCGTACCGCCCATGGTGGTTTGCACCGGCGCTCCCTGACGCAGCGAGAACACCTGCTCTCCCGTCATGCTCCCCGCGAACCGCAGCTCCACGGTCTGCCCCTGCGCCGGAACAGTGACCGGGTCCTTGGGGAACGTCGTCTCGACGCCGAGCCGCACGGTGGTATCCGCGCCCGACACCTGGATGTCCCGCACCGTCACCTTGGTCGAGGTGCGGATCGGGCCCGCGCCGGGGAGGTTGCCCATGGGCAGCTCCATCTGGACATCCCACGAATCGCCCGGCCCGACCGGATGGTCCGGGAACGGGAAGGCGAGGTTCTTGAAGCTGCTGGTGATCTCGTCGGACATCTGCGCCGGCATGCCGGGCGCGCCGGAGAAGTGCATTTGCTGCACGCGCATCTGATCGTCGTAGATCACGGTGCTCTTCATCCCCCGCATTTGCTGGAACGTCTGCTCCATCATCGCGCGCGGCATCATCGGGGACTCGGCGGAGATGGAATCGAAGGTCATCGTGACCTGGATCTTTCCGCCCGCCGGGGTGCCGACCTCCTGCGTGAAGTACATGCGCATGGTCAGCTGCTGCTCGCCCATGGCCGCCGCGGGGCCGCCCTCGAACTTGATCTTGGAGTGCTGCTCGAGGGCGTAGTGGTAGACGGCCCCCGCGGGCGGGTGGAAGCGCAGCGCCACCTTGGGACCGCTCTTGCCGCAGGCGGCGAGGGCGACGGTGAGGACGGCGCCGATCTGGGGGCGGAGCATGCGACGAGCTGCGATCATGCCGGTCTCCAGTCTCAGTAGGGTTCGTCGGTGATCGCGCCGAGCGGCGGCACTGCCGCCCGCTCGCGCGCCGCGTCGGGAGCGACGCGACTGCCCAGCACCTTCCGGAAATACGCCAGCACGTCGTCGGGCCGCCGGCGCCGCGTCTCGGCGAGCGCCCGGCGCACATCCTGTTCGTCTCGACCCTCGACCAGGTCCCGCACCGTGTTCGGCCGCACCGTACGGTCGAGCCGCATCAGCTGACGGGCCACGGCGTCGGCGAACGGCAGGTCCGCCGCGGGGGCGAAGCGCTCGACCCCATTCCGCCCCCGCAGCACCGGCGGCCGCGGGAACCGCACGAAGATTGGTTGCGTGAAGTGCGGGTGGCGCACCATCAGCTCGCCGACCGGCAGCGTCGCCAGCTTGATCTTCGTGGCCGGGCTCAGCACCTGGTACGCGGGGGTCGCCAGCTCGTCCATGTCCATCCGGCCGTAGATCTGGCTCCCCGCGTTCCCCACCACGCGGCGGTGCACCTGGGAGCGGAACTGCTCGGCGCCGAACAGCACGAGCCCCAGGTAGCGCCCGCGCTCGGAGATGTCGAGCAGCATCTTCTTGACGTAGGTCTCGGGCCCGTCGGCGGGCGCGTACTTGTTGAGCTCGTCGACGAAGACCACGACCGCGTCCACGCCCAGCTCGCGCCGCTCCAGCCCCTCGCGCAGCCGCGACACCACCCGGGCAAACACCAGGTCCTGCCCCAACGGGTCCACGTTGGCGATGTCCACGACGTAGACGCTGCGGTCCTCGAACGCGCCCCACGGCAAGTCGCTCGACGGCCCGTCGTCGGTCACCAGGCCCTTGCAGCGCGTCGACACGTTCGAGAGCCGGTTGCGCACCTTGCGGATCGTGGCGATGTGATGCGTGCGCCACATGTCGCTCCGCCCGGACGTCTCCAGCGCGTCGAAGATCGACCGGAACAGGCGGTCCAGGTCGGCGAAGGTCTGCACGCGGTGGCGGCCGGCGAGCGGATCGTCGAAGTCGCGGTTCAGCACGCGATCGGCGAGGAAATCGATGAAGGCGTCCGCTTTGGCGTCGATGTCGTCGCGGTTGAGCAGCACCTCGGCGAAATCCAGCACCTCGGCGAGCCCCCAGACGAGCGGCTGCACGTCCCCCACCAGCTCCGGATGCGTGCGCAGCGTGTTGAGGTTGACGCCGTCCCCCTTGAACGGCGCGAAGTAACGCACCCGCTCGAACGGCCGCGGCGCGATGCCGAGGCGCTCGTAGCGGCGGCGGTCCTCGTCGCCCAACTCGCCGGGCTGATCGAGGAAACAGAGGTCCGGCCCCTTCACGTTGAAGCACACGGCCGCCACTTTGCCCTTGTGCCTGGGGAAGTGCTGGAAGATCGAGGCGAGCAGGAACTCCACCGCGCTCGTCTTGGTGGCGAGGCCGGACACCCCCGACAGGTTCAGGTGCGCCGCTTCCGGTCCGAGCAGGAAGTCGGCGTCGAGGTACACCGGGGCCTCGAGCCCCCCGGAGGTGTAGAGGCCGACGGGGATCCCGGTCGGCTGCGCGCCGGTGAGGTACGCGTCCATGCGCAGCGCCTGGGCCACGTCCGCGTCGGTCGCGACGAAGACGCGCGCCAGCGGCACCGGCTGCAGCGGCTCCTCGGGCACCTGCCGCAGCACCGCCGCCGTCCACAACCGGATTTCCTGGCGCACCGTGGGGCTCTCGGCGGCACGCACCGGATCGCCCTCGGCGCCGACCACGTCGTGCAGCGGCGTCTGCAGATCCGAGTACGCGAACCCGTCCGTCACCACGCCATACACGACGCGCTCCGGGCCTTCCTCTACTTTCACGATCGCGCCGATCCCGATGCTCGTCTCGACCGCCGTCCAGAAATGGAACTGGTGCGGCGTAGCGGGTTTGAGCTCGGTCGCGACCACGCGGCCGATGGGAGCAGGCCGGGTTTTGTCGATCACGTCCCCGTTCGCGGCAGCCGGGAGCCCGACGCCGGGAGGAAGTCCCGGGGCGCGCGGCTCCGCAGGTAGGTCTCCACCTCGTGTATAGGATACAGCAGACGGTCCCAACGCGCGTCCGGCGTCGAGACCGGCGCCCGTTCGCGGAGCAGCCACGCGCTCACCGCTCCGGCGGCGGCGAGGGTCTCCGCCGCCGCCCGCGCTTCGATCCGCAGCAGCCCGAACAGCAAATCGTTACCCTCCCAGGGCCACAGGCGCAGGTACCACGAGTACACGTCGTTGCGCGCGTGACCGCCGCGCGCCCGGAACACGCTGCTGCGATGCCCGTGCGGGAGCGTCAACGCCCGGCGCAGGGCATCGCCCTCGAAGAACTGGGTCCCGAAGCTCTTGATGACGCCCAGCGCCCGTGGATGCGCCGCGAGTTTCCCCGACACCGACAGCAATCCGTCCACGATCAGCCACTCTCGCTCGCCGAGGGCGCGCAGCGCCCGGTCGGCGAGCGCGCGCTCCAGCGTCTGCCGCGCCCCGTCCACCGCGCGCCGGGCCGCTTCCAGGACGGGCCCCGGCTGCGACGGGGGCAGGTCCGGCAGGTCCACGACGTCCACGTGCGCCTCGAGCGCGGCGCGCTGTTCGCGACCGAGCGCGCCGAGCGGCGCCACGGCGAACTCGCGGCTGTCCTCGAAGGCCGTGCGCAGCCGCCGGTCGGCGCCGCGGCGCCGCACCGCGGCTGCCACGTACGCCCGCACAATCGGCACCACACCATCGTATCCCACGACTCGCCACTGCTGGATCCCGTCGAGGAACGCGACCGGCGGCGGTGACGGCGCCACCTCGGCAACGTCGTGCGCCATGAGCTCGGCGTCTTCCATCACGTCGGCGGCGGCGCGCTCGACGGGCTCCTGGTCGAAGCGGCCCAGGCTCGCGTCGGGGACGAACGTCGCGGGCGTCACCCCCGCGGCGAGCAGCGCCTCGATCCAGGCGCGCGCCATCAGCCCCCCCCCTTCCTCGCCCAGCCGAGGTAGGTGACGCTCAGATCGTCCGCGAGCGCTCGGCGGCCGGTCTCGTCGGCACGCACCACGCCCTTCATCTCCTGCACGACGAGCCCCTGGTCGGCGAGCGCGGCGCGGAGCTCCTCGGGGGAGAGGAAACGGCGGAACTCGTGGAACCCCTCGGGCATCGTGTGCTCCACGTACTCCTCGCGCCAGATGAGTTGCAGGAATGCGGCGGGGGTGCGGTTGTGCGTCAGGAACCCCATCCCGCCCCCGGGCTTCAGAACGCTGGCGATGCCCTCGAGCGTGCGCGGCAAGTCGTCGACGTGCTCGAGCACGTCCACGGCGAACACGAGGTCGAACGGCAGTTGCCGGTTCCAGGTTGCCACCTGTTCCGCCGCACCAGCGCGATAGTCGATGCGCAGGCCGCTCTCCTCGGCATGCCGTCTGGCGACCTCCAGCGACTTCTCCGACGGATCGATTCCCGTGACCATCGATCCTTCCCGGGCCAATGCTTCGGCGAGGATCCCGCCTCCGCACCCCACGTCGAGGATGCGTTTCTCCTGGAACCCCCCGAAGACTCCCCGAAAGTAATCTACCCGGGCGGGATTGAGCTCGTGTAGCCCCACGAACGGGCCCGTGGCCCCCCACCAGACGTCGGGCAGCTGGTCGACGAGCCGCTCGTACTTGGCGGGCTCGGCGAGCCCCTCGACCCGGGGCAGCGTGTCGCTCACCGCTCTCCCTCCACCTTGACGCCGACGACGAGCCCGTCGCGGATCGGCGCCACGGCCGCGACGACGCGCGGGTCCGTGGCGGCGAGGCGGTTGAAGGCGCGGACCCCCTCGGCCTGCGCCGAGCGGTCGCTCGGGTCCACCACGGCGCCGTGGAAGAACGCGTTGTCGCAGAGCAGCAGGCCGCCGGGTCGCAGCAAGCGCACGCTCCACTCGAAGTACTGCGCCAGCGGCTCCTTGTCGGCATCCACGAACACCGCGTCGAACCCGGCGGCCAGCGTCGGCAGCACGTCGAGGCAGGCGCCCTCGATCAGCTGCACGCGGGACTCCAGGCGCGCCTCCCGATACGCCTGGCGCGCCAGCGACGCGTGCCGCGGGTCCTTTTCGATCGTGACCAGGCGTCCGTCGACCGGCAGCGCCCGCGCGATCCACACGCCGCTGTACCCGCCGAGGGCGCCCAGCTCGAGGGCGGTGCGCGCGCCGATGGCGCGCAGCAGCACGTGGATCAGCTTGCCCTCGTCGGGCGAGATGTGGATGGGGGGAAGCTGCTGCTCGGCGTGTCGCGCGCGCACGCGCGCGAGCACGGGGTCTTCGGCGGCGAACAGCTGCTCGACGTAGCGCTGCAGCCGTTCGTCCACGATCAGGCGGTCGCCTCCACGTTGGGGAATGGGGGCACCTCCAGCAGCCACAGCCCCGCCAGACGCGACTGCTTGTCGACGTCCACGAGGAGGTGGTCGGCGACCCGCACGGTGGTGGCGCGGCGCTGCCGGCCCACGCGGATGTGGAACACCGACTCCGCCTGGTTCTTCTCCACGGTGAGTGGGGTGTCCACTTCGACCGCGGCGACGCCGGGCTGGGAGCGGCGCGTCGGGAACAACACACGACCGTCCGTCGGCGCCTCCGGCACGGCCAGCACCTCCACGGTGCGGATGTCGTCGGGCCACGTGACGACGTCGAGCCCGCGCAACGCGCCGCCGACGACGTCGAGAATGACGAACGAGCCGTCCGCGCCCTCGAGGTCCACGGTGCCGTTCATCCCCGTCGCCTTGCTGACGCCCTTGCAGGCGACCGACAGGATGTCGGTCTCGGGATCCCAGCGGTACGAGACCTTGGGGAGCTTCCCGTCCAGAGGGGCGATGCGGGCTTCGAAGGGCATGCGGACGACGCTACCGGGGTGTGCGGAGGGCGGATAATATAGCGCGAGACCCGAGGGGAGTCAGTCCCCCAGCTTTTTCGCGAAACTCACGATCCGGTCCAGCGCCCGTTCGATGTCCGCCGTCGCCGCGGCGTAGGACAGCCGCACCCAGCGGTTGTCGCCGAAGGCAGCCCCGGGGACCAGCGCGACCCCCTTCTCGGCGACGAGCCGCGTGCAGAACTCCGTCCCGCCGATCCCGCCGAAGGAATCCACGCGGAAAAAGAAATAGAACGCGCCCAGCGGCTCGACGAACTCCACGCCGGGCACCGCCTGCCGGAACCGCGCCACGACCAGGTCGCGCCGGCGCCGGAACTCGGCCACCATTCGCGCTACGTCTTCCTCGACCCGCTCGTCGGCGAGCGCCGCGGCGGCGGCGTACTGCGCCGGGTGGTTGGCGCCCGTCGTCGTGTGGGACTGCAGCGCCGCCATCGCCTTGGCCACCGCGGCCGGGGCCAGCGCCAGGCCGATGCGCCATCCCGTCATCGCGTACGCCTTGCTGACGCCGTAGATGACGATCACCCGCTCGAGCAGCTCGTCGGGCAGGTCCAGGAACGACGGCGCCGGCCCCGTCCCGTAATGGATGCGGCGGTAGATCTCGTCGGCGATCACCCAGATGCGGCGCGTCTTCGCCCAGGTGGCGATGGCCTTGAGCTCGCCATGCGTGTACACGGAGCCGGTGGGGTTGCACGGTGAATTGAGGATCAGGCCCGTCGCGGCGGGGAGCATCCGCTCCAGCTCCCGCACGCTCACCTTGAGCCCCCACTCGGGGTCGCCGGGAATCAGCACCGGCCGGGCGCGCGCGAGGTGCACGATCTGCGGATAGGAGACCCACGCCGGCGCGGGGATCGCCACGACGTCGCCGGGGCCGAACACGGTAAAGCAGGCGTTGAACAAGGACTGCTTGGAGCCGTTCGAGACCACGATGTGGTCCGCGTTCACCGGCCGGCCGCCGGCGAGCAACGACAGGTGGGTGGCCGCGGCGGCCCGCAGCTCGAGGATCCCCTCGTTGGCGGGATACTTGGTCTTCCCTTCCCGAATCGCCTTGATGCCGGCCTCGGCGGGGATCGCCGGCGTCGCGAAGTCCGGCTCGCCGGCGCCCAAATCGATCACATCGTCGCCGGCCGCGCGGCGGCGCTTGGCCTCCTGCGAGATCGCGACGGTGGCGGACGTTTCGAGGTACTGGAGGTTGGCGGAGAGGCCGTCGCTCATGGCGTGGAATCTATCGCGGCCGCGAGCCACGCGAGACTCTCGCCCACGTGCGCGCGCCAGTAGCGCCAGTCGTGCCCGCCGGGCCATTCGGCGTAGTGGTGCGCAATCGCCAGCGCCACAAGCTCGGCGTGAAAAGCGCGCGACTCGTCGGTCAGCCCGTCTTCGGTCCCGCCATCCACGAACAGCGCCGGGAACGGCCCACGGGCGGCGCGGAGCCGCCGCGCCAGGCGCGCCGGGTCCCGCGCCGCCCACGACGCGGTCTCGCTCCCGAAGGCCCGCCCGATGGTCCCCCACGCCCAGCCCCACCTGGCGCGGATGGAGTCCATCGAAACCGCATAGCGCGGCGGCGCCACGAACGGATGCGGCCCCGCGTACAACGGCGACAACACCCCGGAGTGGCTCGCGGCGGCGGCGAAGAGGTCGGGGTGCGCCAGCGCCAGCGTGACCGCCCCGTAGCCGCCCATCGACAGTCCCGCGATGCCGCGATGACGCCGGTCGGCCCGGGTGCGGTAGATCGAGTCCACGTGCGTCACGAGGTCGCGAGCGATGTAGGTGGCGTACCCGCCGCGTTCGGTGCAGTACGTGGTGCCGCGGCGGGCCAGCGTCGTGTCGGCCATGCACGCTGCGTAGCCGCGCGGCTCGACCCAGTCGCTGTACCAGCCGTCGTCGCCGTCCGGCATCACCACGATCAGCTCCGGCGCCCCCGCGGCGAATACCGAGTCGGCGACCCGGTCGAGCTCCGCCAGGGCCGCCCAATCCGATTCGTTGCCGCTGTACCCGTGCAGGTAGTACGCCACGGCGTAGCGCCGGGCCCCGCGCGCATACGACGGTGGCAGATAGATCAGGTAATGCTTGGACACGCCGAGGGCCGCGGAGTAGAAAGTCTCGACACGCAGCTCGCCGTGGGGCGGTGACGGCGCGCGCGACGTTTGGGCAACGAGCGGGGCGGCGAGCATTCCCACGAACGCGAGGATGGGCCTCATCGCGGAACGATTCCGTAGCGTTTGAGAATCGCCGCGGTCGAGTCGAGCGGCAACGCGCGCACGGTGCCACGATATCCGCGCACCGTCTCGGCGCGCAACAGCGAGTTGTAGATCGCTTCCTCGGTCGCCTCGATGACAGCTTCGAACAGTGGGGACATGGCGTCGTTGCGGACGACGACAACGGTGTCGGACAGTCGGACAGTCGGACTGACGGACGGGCCTGCCCCGAGCGAAGCGAGGGGGCGGACGGTCGAGAAGGCGATCACGTAGTCCCCGCTGCCGTTGGAAAAGCTCGACCCGGTGCGCGCGACGCCAGCGAGTGCCCGTCGCCCCAACCGCTCGAGCTGGCGATGATCCAGCGGCGCATCGGTCGCCACGACGACCACGATCGACCCATCCCCCATCCCCCTTCCCCCTTCGCCTTGCAGGGAATACCTGCCGAGCTCCCGCCCCACCGGCGCACCGTTGATCGTCAGCACCCCGCCGAAATTCGATTGCACCAGCGCGCCCACCGTCCAGCCGCCGAGCGGGTCGGGAAGCTTGCGGCTGGCGGTGCCGATGCCGCCCTTCCAGCCGAACGCGACCGTGCCCCGCCCGGCGCCCACCGCCCCCTCGGCGACCGGACCGCCGGTCGCCGTCCGGATCGCGGCCAGAACATCCGACTCGTCGACGGGGCGGACGCGGATATCGCTCAGGAATCCGTCGTTGGTTTCGGCGACGAGCGGGTTGGCCGAGCGCACGTCGGCGTTGCCGGGGAGGTCGAGGAGGTAGGTGAGCACGGCGTCGGCGGCGCGGGGGACGCAGAGCGTGCACGTGAGCACGATCGGCGACTCGAGCTCACCGAGCTCATTGACCTGCGTCGAGCCCATGAGCTTGCCGAACGCGTTTCCCACGACGACCGCGGCGGGGACCTTCTCGCGAAACACGTTGGCGCCCGGCGGGAGGATCGCCGTGACGCCGGTATTGATCGAGTCGCCGCGGGCGATCGTCGCGTGGCCGACGCGCACGCCGGTCACGTCCGTGATGGCGTCGAGCGGCCCCGGCGACAGCACGCCCACGACGATGCCGAGGTCGCGCGCGCGGGGCCGCGGTGTCTGGGACAGCAGCGGCCCGGCGGCAAAACCGAGCAGCAGCAACGCGCGGAGTTGCATTTCGATTGCCCCGAAGCTAGCATCCGAGCCGCTTCTCCGCCCTTTGACAACCGAGGTCCGTGTGACGGATGTCAGCGCAGCGCGCGCCGCGCTCGATCGCGGCCGCTCCGTGGTGCTCGTGATGCCGCCCGCCGTCGAGCAGGCGGATGCAGTCTGGGAGCTCGTGCCGCCGGCGGCCGCCGGCGATCCCGGCGCTCGTGGTCTGCCTGGACCACACCATCGCCGCCGAGTGGCCAGCCCGGGCCCCGGCCGGTCTGCGCGTCCACGCCGTCACCAGCCTCGGCAGAGCCGCTGCCCTCTTAAAGGAAAGCCCCGTCGACGTCCTCGCCGGCGCGCCGGACGACCTGGCCGCGCTCGCGTCGAAGAGCGTCCTCAAGCTCGACACCATCCGCACCGTGGTCCTCGCCTGGCCCGAGAGCTTCGCGGCCGCCGAGCCTTCCGGCGCGCTCGATACGCTGCTCGCCGAAACGCGCAGCGCCACGCGCCTCGTGCTCAGCTGGAACCCCGCCGCTCTCCAGGATTTCCTGGAGCGTCACGCGCACCGTGCCGAGGTCGTGGGCGACCTACCCGTCGACGCCGACGGCAAACCACTGGGCCCGGTGGGGCCGGCGCGGTACGTGATCGCCCCAGCGGCGCGACGCCCTGCGGCGCTGCGTGAGACCATCGATGCCGTACGGGCCGCCCGGCCGGTAATCTGGACCGGCGGCGATCTGCCGGACACGGCAGGCGACGCCATCGTCTGCGCCGCCCTGCCGACCCGCGCTCAGCTCACGGCGCTCGCCAAACTGGGACGCCCGCTGCTGCTGCTCACGCCGGCGCAGCTTCCCTACGCCCGCTCCATCGCGGCGCTCACGCCCGTTCCTCTCGCCGACGCCGCCGACCGGGCACAGGTCCGGGTCGAACGACTGCGGGCCCGAGTGGCGGAACTGATCGAGCGCGGAGCGGTGGACACGGAGCTGGCGCTGCTCACGCCGCTGTTCGAGCGCTTCGACGCCGCGGAGGTCGCGGCGGCGCTGCTGGCCCTGCAGCGCACTCCCGGCGCCGCAGCCGCGGAGCCGACGGCGGCCCCAGCGCCGAGCTGGGTCAAGGTGTTCGTGGGTGTCGGGAAGAAGGATGGCGCCGCCGCGAAGGACCTCGTGGGCGCTCTGATCCGCGAAGCGGGTATCGCCCGCGAGGATCTCGGTCGCATCGAGGTGCGCGAGACGTTCAGCCTCGTCGACGTCGCGTCCCACGCGGCCGACCAGGCGATCCAGCGGCTCGCGGGCGCGACGATCCGCGGTCGCCGGGTGCAGGCGCGGCGCGAGCGCTGAAACGCCGACGGGCCGCTCAGCGGAGCGGCCCGTGATCAGCGTGTCGCGAACGACCGGCGGAGTTTACCGTTTGCCGTTCAGCGCCATCTTGAGCTGTTTGCCGGCGCGGAACGCGGGAGCGATCGACGCCTTGATCTGGATCGTACCGCCGGTCTTGGGGTTGCGGCCCATCCGCGCCGCGCGCTTGCGCGCCTCGAAGTTCCCGAAGCCGGTGATCTGCACCTTGGCTCCCTTTTTCAGCTCGCCGGCGATGATGCCCTTGTCGTCGAACAGGGCATCGATCGTGCGAGACGCGTCGGCCTTGGACATTTTCGTCCGCA
>WNGA01001117.1_pt1 | contig 76738 bp, 76 predicted proteins | sample 5400061 | NCBI WGS metagenome assembly WNGA01 (sample SAMN13153366, study PRJNA577476) | soil metagenome | isolation source: 100 cm soil or saprolite under grassland replicate 2 | place: USA:California | collected 2016-06-15
TACTCCCCGCAGATCTGGGGTCTGACCAGCCCCACCAGCACCGAGGAGCGACACGTTGCGCCGACCACTCCTGCCGGCCGCCCAACCGTGGAACCACGCCACCGGGCCGCTCAGGCGCTCGCCGCCGCGACCAGCAGGCCGCGGCCCCAGAGCGACCGGGCACCCAAGACCACCACAGTCCAACCGAGGCCGACGTCGGCGACGGACGCGAGGAGGCGCATGCGGATGCCAGCTGAGCTGCGGCTGTGCCGCGCCAACGACCACTTCCAACCGGGCCAGGAGATCCGCTACCTGGTGGACGGCGGGCCGCCACGGTCAGGCGTCGTCGACCACGAGCTGCGAGAGGACACCCGGCTGCGGCGGCTCCACGCGCTCGTCCTTCGGGACGGCAGCCGCATCCCACCCGAACTCATCCTGGCGGAGCGCCTGACCGCCACGCCACTGCGCGGCTGGTTCCCGAATGGCCGGGTCGCCTACCAGACCCTGGACGGCCGCACCGCGGAGGGCAAGGTCGACCATGGCCTGCTCGACGACGGCGGCCACCTGCGCTACGTGGTCCTCACCGACCAGACCACGATCCGCAGGGATCACCTCGGCCGCGACCACAGCCATGGCGACGCGGATGCGGCCACATGACGCCGGCCGGGCACACCAAGCCACCGCGCCACACCGATAGATCGCGGCCACGGCACACAACCACCGCGGCCGCCGGGACCGACAACGTGAAGGAGGGCCATGCCCGCAGACGACGTCAACGTCCTCGATGAGGTCCACGGGCTCCGGGTGATGGTCGTGACCCGCCACGGCGCCACCCGGCTCGAGGTCGATCTCATCGCCCAGATCGACGGTGCCTCGGTGACCTACGACGTGAGCGCGGTTCTGCGGGTCGCCTGCGCCACCACAGCACGCTGCGACGAGCGGGAGGCGCTGCTCGGCCGCTGGCGGGACGCCGACACGACGCTGGTGGGGCGCCTCCTCAACCACCCGCCGCGGTTTGTGTTGCGCGACCCGGCCAGACCCGTCGACGCGATCGCGGTCGCCCTGCCCGGACCGCTTCACGGGCCGCGTCCCCGGGCTCCCCAGGACAGACGCTTCCGTCTCGACCTCGGCAGCGGAGGCTAAGGACGCTGGCGCGGGCCACAGCGACAATGGGGCGTGGCGACACGGCTCACCCCATGACTGGGGAGAGCTGGACCAGGCGGTCAGGCAGCCAGCCCACCGTGACGCTGACCCGGAGGTCCTGAGCAGGCTCCCCCACCAACCCCGACCCGGGCTTGACCCAAGGCAGCCGCAGCCGGGTCGGCGGCCGGACTGCCGACGTGCGCAAGCATCGAGGCCTCCACCCGTGGTTCTCCCAGCGGCCGCGGCTCGGCGCGCGCTGCGGCCCCCGCAACGCATGGTCGCGGCCCGACGCACGCGGCCGCCGCACGCAGCCGACGCACGCGGCCTGCGGAGCGCACCCTTGACCGCCACGCGTAAGGGGGTAGTATACTGCGCTCCTCTGATCGAAGACCCTGACCAGGTCTTCACCTGTCAGCACCGAGGAGCTACGTCAGCCATGAACGCCATCGTCCGCGGCGACCCGCCCGCCGCCACCGCATGCGGCGCGGCCAGTTGCGGTGGGTCCGGATGCGGCGCGCCGGCCACGCGGCCTGGTCCAGACGCGCTCCCCACCACCGCACGAAGGAGCCTCCACCCATGCGCGAGCTGATCTTCGCCGGCGTCGGTTTCCTCGGGATCATCGTCGGGTTCATCGCCGGACGTCGCAGCGCCGGTCGGACGGCAGGCACCGCAGCCGCTGACCGGCACGGCCGCGGGCGGCAGGCGCTTATCCGAGCGATCGGGGTCGCCCTGGCGGCGGTGATCATCTCGCCGATCGCGCTTTCCTCCAGCGACCTGGTCGCCTGGGCCGGCTCACCTCTGGGACTTGGCCTGGAGTGGCCCTTGTCACTGGTGGTGTTCGTGGCGCTTGACGCCGTGGCGGGACTGTGCGTCGGGTTCGTCGTCTACAGCGCTATCCGGCGAGAGAGCGCCGGAGGATTCGGGCTGATGGCCTGGGCCGTTGCTGGCGGCAGCGCGCTGGCCAACTACCGGCACGGCCTGACCACTCCTGCCCCCGACGACGCACTCTTCTTTGCGGCCATGCCACTCATCGGGCGGCTGCTGCTCCACATGACCGTCCACCGAGTCCGACGGTGGCTGCAGATCAGCGAAGGCGAGGTCCAGCCAGCCCGGGCGCGCTTTGGCCTTCGCTGGCTGCCCGGGGTGAGCTTCCGGGAGACCCTCGAGGCCTGGCAGGTCTCGGTACAGAAGGGGATCTCGCGCCCGGACCTGGCCCTGGCCTTCGTCCGGGAGCGCAAGCTCCTGGCCGAGCTCGCGAACGCGGCCAACAAGCAGGAGCATCCCCCGCTGGAGGCGGTTCGCTACGCCATTGGCGCGCTGGGCGGGACAGCGAGTGTGCACGAGGTCCGTGTGTGGCTGGCCGAACGCAAGCTGATCGTCGATACCGCAACCCTGGAGCAGGTGATCGGCGCCGCAGACAGCGCACAGGCCGCGACTGGCCGCACGGACACCGATTCCCGTGTGGCCCCCGGCGGCCAGGCCCAGGCCGGCGCAGGCGACGCGCTCCCCGCCGTGCGTACCGCAAGGGCAGCGGCGCGCACCGCAGACCGCACCACCGCAGACCGCACCGAACGCGGCGCGATCGCACGCGAGCGCACCGACCAGCTCCGGGAACGCATCGCGGCCGCCTACGCAGACCTCGTGGCCGAGGACCCGGCCACCGCGGCGACCCGCGCAACGCGCGTCGCCGAGCGGATCCGCGAACAGCTCGCCCTCGACAAGAGCGCCCGGACGATCGAGCGCTACATCCATGACCTGCGGCGCACCGGTGAGCCGACCCTCGCCCAAGCCGAGGCGGCGCCGGCTCCTTCGACCACGACCTCCCCCGCTCAGCCTGTGGCACCGCCGGAGGCGGCCGAGACGGCGGAGGCGCCCGAGGCGTCGGCGCACCCCGAGCCGACCGACGAGGCCGTGCCGGACGGCGGCGCGCCAGCGGCACGCGAGGAGCACGACCAGACCGACACGGCCACACCCGAGACGGCGACCGCGCCAGCAGCGGCATGACGGGTCCGTGAGGTGAACCCCGCGGGTAACCGACAGGGCGCACGCGAGGGCACGTTGGCGCGATGATGCAACTCCCCCGGTTCGGAACGGACGCACACGTGCCCCGACGCGCACGATGCGCGCCGAGGTCACTCCCCGACCCCCGGGGTCCATCCCCCGCGTCGGAGGTTCGGAGCGTCCGGTGCGCGCCGCACCCTCACCAATGCGCCGCCGTACTGCGCCGTTCGTCCGTAAGGTCTGGATCGCAGCTCGTGGCGCCTGGAGGCGCTCTCCCGCCGGGGGGCATCCTACGGAACCCGGAAGCGGAGTTTCGGGCCTCAGCGGGCCTCCTGGTGGCTTCCACGGGATACCTCCGATCGCGGGGGGCGGACCGCCGAGCGGGCGCCCGCAGCCGCATGGCTCACAAGCCCCTCATAACCGGCTACTAGTAGGCCAATAGTTGACCAATAGCAGCTCGCTGGTTGACTCCTAGGTGTCCATCAACTAGCTTGCTGTCAGCGAGTAGTTATGCTCGTACTAGGCAGCTAACTTGCACATAGGTCGCAATGATCCGGGCTCTTAGCTGCCTGCGTGTCGGCAGTTCGTTGATAATGATGAGCTTCATCATTGCCTCCGGGTAGCCAGCTCACCGGCTCATAGCAGCCTCATAGATGGGGAGGAGAGGCCAGTGATCGCGAACGCGACCGCCATCGCCAACGGCAAGGGCGGCGTCGGCAAAACGACCTTGGCGGCCAACCTCGGCGGCCTGGCCGCCACCAGCGGCTGGCGGGTGCTCATCGCCGACCTCGACCCCCAGGGCAACCTCGGTCGTGACCTGGGCTACCTGACCGCCCAGCGCTCCGACGAAGGCGAAGCGCTGTTCGCCGCGGTGCAGGCGTACGTCAGCGGCAAAGTCGACCCGCGCGGCTACCTGCTCCCCGAGCACCGCCCGACGCCGCTGCGCGATGTCCGCAAGAACCTCGACGTGCTCGCCGGCGGCCGCTACACCGAGGACCTCATCGACATCCTCGCCAGCCAGACCCGCCGCAACCTCAACGCGATCCGGGCCCTCGGCTTCGTGCTCGCGCCGCTCGCCGCCGACTACGACCTTGTCCTGTTCGATTGCCCGCCCGCGCGGGGCCTCATCCAGGACGCGGCGCTGGCCGCCGCGCACTACCTGGTCATCCCCACCACCTTCGATGACGGCTCACTCGACGGGCTGACCCTGATGGCGCAGGCGACACAGGAGGCACGCCAGCGCAACCCCGACATCCAGCTGTTGGGCGTGGTCCTGTTCAACTTCTCCTCCGCCGCTCGCCAGCTCGTCCGGGAAGTGGTGGAGGAGATCACCGCAGGACTCGGCGAGGTCGCACCCGTCTGGCGCCCGCCAGTCCGCTCCGCGCCACGCGCGGCCCGTGACACCCGCCGCCGCGGCCTGCTCGCACACGAATACGAGGCCGCGGCCATGGCCGCAAAGCCCGGCCGAGCCGCCGGCCGGCCCGTCGACGCCAACCTCGCCGCCGAGCTCGGGCTGGTCGACGCGGGGGTCGCCAACGGGAAGCTCAAGCGCTACTCGAGCGCGGCAGGCACCCTCGCCAGCGACTACCAGCGGATCACCGACCAGCTCCTGCGCAGCTTCGTCGAGCACAGCCAGTCCAGCCACGAGGCCGGACGATGACCAGCCGCGACTGGTCGGGATTCCAGACCCGCAAGGTAGAGGTCGGACCGCCGCCACGCCCCACCCAGCCGGCCGAGCCGCCACAAGAGCAGCCCGACCAGCCGTCGGGCGACCCGCCGGCAGGGTCGACGGAACGCTGGTCTGACTCCGAGCCGCCAGCCACCAGGACCAAGGCCCGGAGGCCTCGGCGGCGGCCTGGTGGTCGATCAGCCGACGCCCGCACCCGCGATGCTTCGGGCGAGACCGCATCCGCCGCCGAGGCGGGTGCCCCGCCGGAGCCAACGCCTGCCTGGGTTCCAGGCCCGGTCGCAGAGCAGTTCCGCCAGCTCGCGGTGGCAAGCGGCGAGTCGATGACGTCGCTGTTTCTCGACGGCTTCGAGGGTGCCTACGAGCAGATCCGGTCCAGCCGCGCGGCCACCAAGGCGCCCAAGCGCACGCTGCTGCCGGCGCGGCCGCCGCGGCGCCGCGCCCGGGTGGATCGGGGGACACCGCTGTCGCTGAACCTCACCGAGGGGGAACGCAAGGTGGTCGACACGTGCGCCACTGAGCTTGCCATGTCCCGTTCGGCGCTGGTCTCCGAGGTCCTGGAGCTCATCCTGCAGGGCCGCCAACACCAGCAGACCCGGCGGCGCCAGCCCTCCTGATCCCCGGCCCCGTCTGGCAGCCGCCCGCCACGTGGGAGCTGACGGGTGACGGGGTGGGGGAGTGCGCTTGGCGTGGGTGGCTCACCGCTGGATCGAGCCGTCGCCATCACGACCCGTCAGCCATGCGGCTCGGGCCCTGGCGGGTTCCTTCCGAGTCGCCTCGGGCGCGGCGAGCTTTCCGCAGCCCGACGGTTTCCACCTCCGGTCCTCGGCCTCAGACCAAGCGGTGAGTATACTACTCCCTGCGTCCCTGACCGCCCGAGGAGCCAGCAATGACGACGCTCGCCGCCGACGACCCGCCGATGGCACCACAGCCCGGTCCTGCCGAGCGGGAACCGCGTGCCGACGAGGTCGCCCAGCTGCTGGACCGGGTGCAGAGGAACTGGCAGCGACGCAGCAAGCTGCTGCGCCAGGACCCTGAGACCAAGGAGCTGACGGGGGAGCTGCCCAAGCTGCGTCGAAGGGTGCTCGAGGACGTCCTCGCTCTCAACCGCATGCAGGACGAGGCCGACCGCTGGGGAATGCGCAGGCTCGCCCGGCTGCTCGGGGAGAAGAACCACGTCTACGTCGAGAAGACGATCCGCGACGCACCAGAGGATCTGCTCGCCACCGTCGTGGGCGCCACACCCGAGGAGGTCCCCACCCGCACCGCACGGGTGGTCCGCAACCAGCGGCGCTGGCGGACACTGCGCCGCGAATACCACGACCTCGGCGAGCGACTCTACGACGATGTCCTGGCGCTCCGCCGCCTCGGGGTCGGCTCGACCCGAGTCGCCAACCACCTGGGCGTGCCGACCGAGCGTGTCCAGCGGATCGTCCGCTCCCGTACCCGCAAGTAGCCGATTCGGCACCAAGCCACGGCCGGCCGCTGACCGCATGTAATGCCGGCGCCGGACGGGAGCTACCTTTGCTCCCACCCAGCCACACCGTATTGGATCTGGGACGCCGGTGGCAGTGCCAGACCGTGATCGCGCCGGCGGTCGGCCGGCGGGGGAGTGGTGCTCGAGCCGGCCCAGGGCCCGACCTCGGGCGTGCCGGTAGCGTTGATCTCCATGGATGGGTCGGTATACTCCAAGGGCTGATCGGGAGCCCTGACCAGGCTTCCTCCACCAGTACCAAGGAGAGCGCGGCCGTGCGGCGTCCGGAACTCCACCACATCCCCAACCAGGGATGCTGGACAACGCCAGCCATCTCCGCCAAGATCCCACCTGAATTACATCAGTGTGATTTCAAGACGGAGGACGGCGATGGCGGCCTCTCAGCGATCGGCGGCAGACGACAGCGGACAGCGGCCGGGCCACGGCGGCGCTCGACCAGGCGCCGGCCGCAAGCCGATGGGCCTTGGCAAGAAGTCCCGCTACACCAGGCTCCCCGAGGAGCTGGAGCAGGAGCTGCAGGCGATCGCCGACGAGGAGGGCTGCACCTACGTCGAGGCGCTGCGACGCCACCTCGCCCTCGGCCTTGCCATGCGCAAAGGAGAGGAGACGGCGATGTCCGCGTAGGTCCCAGACGCGAACTAGGCGCGGGATGCGAGCCCGCGCCTAGCCTCGGATCAAATCTACGACCAGAGCGACGCCCCCTTCCGGGGGGCGGACCGAACCACCTCGGGAAGGAGGTCGCTTCGGCATGCTTGAGCGTACCAGCTTCGCCTGGCAGCGCAAAGCACCCGCCAAATCCGTCACGCGGGCTTGGTGCGCCACGCATCCCGCCGATGCCTTGGCCGTGCCCGTATCACCTTCGGATTCGAGCCGTGCGCTCACGCTCCCGGGAGGGGCCATCTTCCAGTCGCGGCAGCGCTGGCGTCGTGCGCGTGGCCGTGCTGCAAAGGAGGTGTTGCCGGGCCGCAGCTAGTCGATCCCGGCCTGCCTGGCCAGACGCTAAGAAGACCGCGGGCCGCCACCCACGGTCTTCCCAGAAAGTCTCCTGCCCGGAGCAACCAGCTACGAGGCCGACTGAGCCTCGGAGGGAGGTCGTGCGTTGGATTGTACCAACACACCTCCCCTGATTCCCAGTAGGGGAGGGGGTGTGCTGCTGGCCGTAGGTCGTCGAGTGGGCCGGCGGCGACCCGCCCACCCCGCGCTGCCCGCCGGGTCGGCATGTGCTGCTGTCCACCGCCGCCATGCTCGCCCCGCATGGGCAGTCGGCACGTGCCGGTCGCGGCTACCGTCTGCGGCCAGGCTTGCGGTAGCCCACGCTCGATGGCCTGCGGAGCCGACGGGACGGGCGCCGCGGCAGGCCGCTGCGGCCGCGCCGCGCCGGCACCCGCGGAGATCCTGGGTGGTGGCGCGCGGATGACCTGGGACCCGAGGAGCTGGGAACCACTTGCCTGTGTCTACAGTCCGGGTAGCTTCGCGGAGGACGTCGACAAGGGTCTGTCCCTGGCGGACCTGTATGTCCTTGGCGCATTCGCGCGACTGGCGACCACACCCGATGGCTACGTGATCGCCAAGAACGGCCAGGTGCGTGAGTACACGAGACACAAGAGCGACCGGGGGCTGCAGCTGGTGGTCGACAAGCTCAGGAAGGCCTGCCATCTCGTCTCGCTGGTTGAGGTCCATGGCAAGAACTACGCGAACATCCATGTCGTGCTCACCGGCCGCCCGGAGCGAAGCCAGCTCCTTGAACTCGTCCAAAGCGGGGACGTCGACGGCGAGGCGGCCTACGTCGGCCAGCTCCGGCGAGAGCTCGTCATCTGGCTCGACCAGCGGGGCCTGACCTTTAAGGTGCTGCCGCCGAATATCCGCGCCCAGCTGGGCATCGAGGACCCGCCTGCACGTGGCGCAGGTCGGCCGCGCCGTCAAGACCCGAAGAGTTCTTCGGGTTTCGGCCGCGAAGGAAACCCGAAGAGTTCTTCGGGTAATGCGCGGCCCGGATACGCGAAGAGTTCTTCGGGTAATCGACCACCAGACGCGAAGAGTTCTTCGGGTATTGGGGACGCTAACCCGAAGGACTCTTCATCTAATCCGGGCGGACCGCAGCTGAAACCCGAAGAGTTCTTCGCCGAAAACCCCCAGAATTCGGACACTCCGGGCGGCTCCTCTGTTGTTGTTGTTCATTCAGAACTTAAAGAACAACAACAACACCCAGGTCCCACGGTGACTACAGGTAGCGCCGACGCCGACAACGTTTCTACGCAGCTTTCCGACGACCTTGTTGCCCTTGGGGTGACCCCATCGGTTGCCACCGACCTGACTGCCCACTATCCAAGCGAGCGGATCCAGGCCGTCTTGACCGCTGTCCGGACCCGCCGTCCGAACAACCCACCCGCGTGGGCTGTCTCAGCGCTCCGGAAGGAATGGGCTGTCGAGGCTTCCGGCAAGGCCGCCGGTGCGCGCCGCAGCCGACGCGAGACCAAGCCTGACACTTCCGAGACTGCGGCGCGGTCACCGGAGCAGGTGGCACTCGAGGCGTTCGAGCAGCACACCGACCAGGTCTACAGCGACCTGCCGCCCGACGACCAGGCCGCGCTACGCGACGCGGCCCTCCACATCGTTGGCGGGCGCTTCGACGCCAAGTTCGCCGCCTCCTCCCAGATCGGCGCGGCGCTCGTCCAGACGGAGCTCCGCAAACTGGTCGCCGAGCGCTTCGGGATCCCCGTCCCTGGCGACAACGAGGAACACCGCCAACCAGCCCCACCGGCCCGGCCGGCGGACCCGGCGGCGCCGCCCCAGCCCGCCGCGACCGCGCCAGGAGCTTCCACTGGCTCCGAGACCGACACCCATCGGGTCGCATCATGAACGCCCCGCTATCACCGCGATCGCTCACTAGGACGAGCCGGTCGTCCCCAGCAGTCCCGCCGGCACGGGGGCCAGAAGCCTGCGGGCCAGCTCATCGCATGTATCGTCCGTCGCCATCCACTTCTCGCGACCAACAAGCTGCCCGAGCCTGCATACAAGGAGCCGCGCCAGTGCCTGACTTCCCGTATGCCACCTACCGCCGTCCGCCGATCCAGCACCTCGCCGAGCCGCTCGCTACCCTCGGCAACGACCCCAAACCGATCCCGCCGGACCCAGGGGAGTGGGCACGGTTCGAGGCCGCCGACCTTCAAGGCAGGTGGGAGATCCTCGTCGCTTACCAGCCCGCTCTCAACGATCTGCTACAGCAGGCGCTGATGGCCCACGACCTGCCAGGCGACGAGTGGTTCTACGCCGAGGCGTACTGGTACGGGTACTCTGCCAAGCCGAGCCTACGACAGCGAGTCAGCGACCTGGTCGGCTGGACCGTCGACCACCTGGACGGCCTGCTCGGCTCCACCCTCGCCTACAACGTCGCCACCGACGTCGTCCATGGGGCGCTCCCGGACTGCCGGGGCGACTGTCCCTGCCTTCTTGGCCAGTGACCCTATCCGTGGACCACGCATTGGGTGGGTAGTATACTCCATAACAACTGATCTGCGGAGCTTGACCACCTCCGCGTGCAGCACCGAGGAGCACTTGATGCCGACCATCGCCGATGCCGACCACCGCGACGCTCGGTCGCAGGCTGGACCTGTTGCGCCGCGAGGCTGGCCTGGACTCATCGGCAAGAGCCGACGCAACGACCGCGGAGCCCACGCCACCCTCTGCATGATCGGGCAGCTCCGGAGGCTTGGGATGAGCCTCCGCTCGCGCGTCTGCGCCGTCGGCGCCACCTACGTGGCCGCACCAGGCAAGCGCGCCGAGGGGGCCAGTGACCAGCGCCCACCAGCGCGGCGGGTGGCACCGTGAGCCGCGACCACGACGAGGTCCTGTCACCACCAGCAGGCGTGCCCTTCTTCGGCGTGGTCAGGTCGATCCTCGATCGGGCCCGCAAAAGGCACGCCCCGACCAGCGTTGGCGCTGCGCCTACCCACCACGTGACACCACAATCTCCAGGTCCGGGATACCCTACGCCGTCCGCACCAGCCTGGCTCGATTCTCGGGTCCTGGTCCGCGACTGCATCCAGCGCCTCGGCGAGCTCGGCGAGGCCTCGGTCGACGCCGTCGTGACCGACCCGCCATACAATCTCTCGTCACCGACCCGGGCTGGCCAGGGCTTCATGGGAACGGAATGGGACGGACGGGGGTCACCACACTCGTACCAGCAGTGGGTGTCCGCGTGGGCGCGCCAGACGCTCCGTATCCTGAAGCCTGGCGGGCATCTGGTCGCGTTCGGGAGCCCTCGCACCTATCACCGCCTTGCCTGCGGGATCGAGGACGCCGGCTTCGAGATCCGCGACTGCTGCGTCAACGAGACCCACCACCAGCACGGCCCCGGCTGCGACGAGCTGCTCGGCGTTCCGGGACTCGTGTGGATCTACGGCCAGGGCCTGCCGAAGTCGAGGAACCTCGACGACGCTTGGGCCGGGTGGGGGAGTGGGCTCAAGCCCGCCCACGAGCCGATCGTGGTCGCCCGCAAGCCCCTGGCCGGCACGATCGCCACCAACGTGGAACGGTTCGGGACGGGCGCCCTCCACATCGACGCTTGCCGCATCGAGATCGTCGACGCGGCCTACGCGGCCAACTGCGCCGGTGACCGCGGCCACGCCGACAACCGAACCCGCAGGCTCAACTTCCGCATGGGCGCCGGCCAGGCCTCAGACCTTGGCCGCTGGCCAGCGAACCTGATCCTGGACGAGACGGCCGCCGCGGAGCTCGACCGGCAGAGCGGTACGCTCACCAGCGGCGCCAACCCCACCCGTCGCCACAGCCCCAAGTTCCAGCACGTCTACAGCCCCTACGCGGGCGACCCGGTCTGCAGTGCCGCGCGCGGCAAAGACGCCGGCGGCGCCTCCCGGTTCTTCTACATCGCCAAGGCATCTCGCGACGAGCGCGTCGAGATCGACGGCGTCCGCCACATCGCCGTGAAGCCCCTGAACCTCGTTCGCTTGCTGGTGAAGCTCGTGGTTCCTCCCGAGGGCCGGGTACTTGACCCCTTTCTTGGGAGCGGCACGACCGCCGAGGCGGCCCTGCTGGAAGGCTGCGACTTCGGTGGCTGCGAACTGGCCGAGGAGTACCTGCCGCTCATCCAAGCCCGCATCGATCGCGCGACCCGGCAGGCCACCCTCCTCGACCATGGCTACGAGCACGGGCAAGGGCACGGATCCAGCCCTGATCCGTGCCATGACCAGGCAGGCTGGCATCAGGAGCGGCTGCTGTGATCCTCGCCAGCCGGACGAGCCGTCCGGCGACGGTGCTGGTCCTTCAGGCGGACACCCTCCGGCTGCCGCTCGCTGACGAGTCGGCCGACCTGATCTTGGTCTCACCCCCGTACTACAACGTGCGAGACTACGGCTGCCCCGGCCAGCTCGGCCTGGAGCCCACCCCGGCCGCCTACCTGGAGGTGCTGTGGGCGGCGACCCGCGAGTGGGTCCGTGTGCTCAAGCCGACCGGCTCCCTGTGGGTCAACCTGGGCGACAAATACTCCGGCCACTCCGGCGAGAAGTGGGGCAACGGCCGCAGCCTGGACGGCCATGGCCGCGCCAGCCTGCGGGGCATGCCGACCGGGCCACGCCGAGCCCCGGAGGTGTGGGGGATCCCGAGCAAGTCGCTGATCGGGCTGCCATGGCTCTACGCGCTCGGCTGCACCGGCGCGCTCGCGATGGTCGGCGGCGCCGATCCTGGCCTTGGCCTGCGACTTCGCCGCGAGGTCATCTGGCACAAGCAGTCACCTTTGCCGGAGAGCGTGAAGGACCGCCCGCCAACCGCCCACGAATACCTGTTCTGCTTCTCCAAGCAGCGCTACTACTTCGCCGGCGCCGACGAGATCCGCCTGCCGCACACGATGCGGCCCCAACGTCGCCCCAACGGCCACAAGGCCCGTCAGCAACTCGGTGCGCTGCCACCGCAGACCTACTCGACCAGCCAGCACGACGAGCCCGACATCGACGGGCACCCGCTCGGCAAGATCCCCGGGTCGGTCTGGCCGATCGCCGGTGAACCGTTCCGGCCGCCGGACTACCTGGTCGAAGACGACCGCGGTTGGCGGTTCCTCGACGCCCGTGAGGCCTGGCGGTACGCCGAGCTGCGGCGCCAGGAGCCCGAGTTCGCCGGGCCGATCCTCGCCCACCACGTTGAGCACCACGCCGCCATGCCCACCGAGCTGGCCCGCCGGGTCATCCTCGGCTGGTCCCCCTCGGGGATCTGCCTGGCCTGCGGCGAGGGCCGCTGGCCGGTCAACGACGAGCACCTGGCCGACGACCGGCCCGGCCGGCGCCAGCACCGCGACGGCGATGCCCTCGAGCGCGCCCACGGCGCCGACGGCCGCACCGGCGACCGCCACGCCAGCAGAGCGGCGATCATCGGCTACGCCTGCCCATGCACCCCATCGACTTGGCACCCCGGCAGCGGGCGGCCCTCCCCGACAGCCGGGCCCGACGGCCGGCAGGGCGAACGCCCGGCGGACATCGCCGCCCGCCACCGAAGGGTGGGGGCGTGGCGCGAGTACCACTTCGACCACTGGACACCACCACCGACCAGGCCTGCCGTCGTGGTCGATCCATGCTGCGGGAGCGGAACCGTCCCCGCCGTCGCCCGCGTGCTCGGCCGCGACGGCATCGGCGTCGACCTCTCCTGGGACTACACGCGGCTCACCACGTGGCGTGCGGCACAGCCCACCGTCGCCGCGAAGGTACTCGCGCGGACCAACCAAGAGGCGCAGCAGACATTGGCGGTGTGACCGGACGTTGTGAGCCGGGCGAACCACCGTTCGGCCGGGCATCGCCGGCGAGGTAGGCTCGCTTCGTGCCCTGGGGAGACACGAAGGTCTCGCGGCGGCCAGTGCGCTTGCGACGACGCTGGGAGGAAATGCCTGGTGGCGCCGCCCGCGGCGGTCACCCTCGCATGGCCATCGCCCCCGCGGTTCCACGGCAAGCCGCCAGGAGGAAGCGCCGTGGCGGAGCCGATCCAGCAGGTGCCCGCATGGGGTCCGCGCGCTCGTGACCCACCTGACGAGCGCGCCCGAATGCGCGCCGAAGCACTGGACGCTATTGCCGCCTGGAAACGAGGCGAGCCATCCCCGAGGATCATGACGTTCGAGCAACCTCCTTGTGTGGCTCGACGAACTGGGCGCCCTCGCCGCGGACTAGGCAGGCGGGACGCCCGGGGCCAGGAGCGAACTAATGCTTGGTCAGTGCTCCATTGGGCGGGGCCAGATGACCACCCCGATGGGTTCGGTCGCGCCACGGTCACGGGAGATCCAGTTGGCGGCTGCCAGCCTGGCCCGGCCGGTCGCGGCCCAGAGATCCTTGGGCATCTGCGGGTGGGGGAGCGCGGCGCGGAAGCCGGCGTAGGCCAGCAAGTCGGCCCACTGGATGAAGAGGCTGGAGCTGGACTCGACCGCCACGGGGTCCTCGACCAGCCACATGAACGGTCGGGCGAGCGCTTCGGTCCCCTGCGCGGAGGGGACGTACCGGAATCGGCGCTGTTCGCGGGCGACCTTGGTCATGGTGGCCTGATGGCCGCCGGCGTCCACCCACAGCGTGCACTGGGTGGCATGGATGCGGCAGAAGGTCTCCAGCCGTTCCAGCAGCAGCCGCCAGGCGAGCGCCTCGGCGTCCTCCTCGAGCCCCGGGTCCTCCCGGTCGGGGAGCACCACGGCCAGGACCTGCACCCCCGGGCGAGTGATCTGGTTACGGGTGACCGGTGCGAGATGGTGGAACTGGCGCAGCAGCAGCTTGTAGATCCCGAACCGCTGGCGGGGGGTGAGCTTCAGGTCGCGCCAAGGCCCGTCGTTGGTGGCCAACTCGGCGGCGTGGATCTCGGCGTCGATGGGGAAGCCGTTCTCCTGGCGCAGCCGCCGGTAGGCGGCCTTGAAGGCGTCGAGCGTGTCGTACCAGCGCTCATACGGCACGAGGTAGGCGCCCAAGGTGTAGCTGCGATCGTCGCCGGACTCATCGACGTAGACGGCGTAGGCCAGGGCTCACCCACTCCTCAAAGGCGAACCCCCGCGACGGGGCGGCTCTTACGAGCGGCCACTGGCGGGGGCCATTGGGACATCCGCTCCCGGCAGCCAAGACCGAGTTAGGACAAGTCCACCGCCACTCTAGATGAGCCCGGCGAGCAGGTCAACGACCAGGGCACTTCTGGCTTGCCCGCTCGCCTACGCTTAGTTCCCGGCCGGCTCCCAGTACTTCGCGGTCGCGCTGCCTGGCTGCGGCGTGTCGCGCAGCTGCGGCAGCATCGGCGCCTGCCGCCAGCGCAGCGCCTCCGGGCCTGGCCGGGTCGGGGGGTCCTCGTAGAACACGCCGTCGTCAAACAGCGTCCACAGCCCCTCACCGGCAAGCCACACAGCCCGATCAGGCTCGCATTCAGAGGCCTCCGCGTCGTTGACCCACATCGCCACCACGGTTCCGGTCGGCGTCGGCCCGACCCACATGCGATCCAGGCCAAGCGCCCGCCAACCTGGGCTGGTGAGCAGCAGCCCGTCGGGACCAGCGATGCCAGCGAGCATTGAGCTGAACATGCCCTCGAGCACGAACGTCACCACCCAACCAGCGGCCGGCTCCTGCGGCGCTGGCTGTTTGGCCACCGTGACTGTCACCGCCGCGGCCACCCCGGCCTCGATCTCGCCCGACTGGCGAGGTGCAGCGAGGTCTCCCTCAACAAAGGCGGCCTGCCAGTGGCCGACGAATTCGCCGAGCGCACCTCGCCACCACTCGGCCGGCGGCTGCATGCCCGGCCAGCAGCACAGCAGGACCGCGCGGTTCGCTAGCCGACGAACGCTTCGATCCTCGCAGGTCAGGTCACGGATGATCTCATCAGCGACCACAGCCGGGTCTCGCACCAGGCCGACGAGCCCGTACAGGCTGAGCTTGGCAGGGACAGTCGCCAGCGCCTCGGCGAGCTCGCGGCCTGCGGCATCCCGGTCGACTGGCTGGCCGGCCATGCTCTCCTCCTCGTGCTTCCTGCCCGTGCAGGCTTGCGGATGGGCCTCGGAGGTCGACTCTATGGGGTGACCCTGACAACCGGGACGCTGTCGCAAGGGATCCAAGGCCGAGTCCGAAACAGCAGGGCAACGCCCAGCCGCAGGACGGGCAGGTGCTGCCGGTCACGCCCGCAACCCCAAAGAACCGTAGACTCCACCGTTCATGAGCGCCGCATCGTTTGGTCGCGCGCTCGCCGATGCGCGCCGGCGCCGACGGCTGAGCCAGCGTGCGCTCGGCGCGGCCGTCGGTGTGCGCCAGAGCGCGGTGACGCAGTGGGAGCGGGGCATCACCACCCCCAAGATCGAGCACGTGTTCGCCGTCGAGCAGGCACTCGGACTCCCATCCGGGGCACTGGCTCGCCTTCTTGGCTATGGCCCGCCATCCGACACTCCGCCGCTCACCCTGCGCCAGCCGACCGTGGTCACCCTGCGCCAGCCGACCGTGGTCGATACCATCCTCGCCGACAAGGGCTTGGACGATGAGCAACGACAGCTCCTGATCGGCCTCTATCGCCAGTTACAAGCCAGGCCGCGTCGTCGACGACCGTCGATGCCCGGACCATAAGGGCGTCGAGATCTCGTACCAACTCACCCGCCACAAAGGGGCCACGGCGGGATCGTGAGGTTGCGAGCGGTCCGGCTCGCCCGGCCAGCAGGCGGCGCACCTTGGGCTCACGCAACGTCGCCGTCGTGATCCGGGTCGAGGTCGCCCGGGTTGAGTTGTGCGTGCAGGTGCAACGGGAGGGTGTCCTGCCGTGCACGCCGCTCGAGTTGCCGGGCTTGGTCGGCCGTGCGGGTCTGGGCCTGCGCCCGCCGGTCGGAGCGCTCACGCTCTTCGAACCATCGCTGCCAATCTGCTCGCTGCTCGGCGAGCGCGGCCGCGCTGGCGAGGGGGACACCTTCGCGGAGCGCTAGCAGCGTCCAATGGACCGCCAGCGCCAGCACGTTGAGGACGGTGACGTCGTCGGCGCGGACGATCAGGTCGTCCACTTCCCAGTCCGTCGTCAACGCGACCACCTCAGCGAGCGCCGCCTCGTCGACCTGGTCCAGCCAACGCCGTGCCGCCGCCGGCGGCGTCGGTACGCGGCCCCAGTCCGCCTGGGCCTCGGCGAGCCGGCCTAGGAATGCCGCATCGCCGGCCAGCCCGGCCGGGCCGCCCTGATCGTCCTGCATCGTGTGAGCATACCGCCCGCGCTTGATCCACTCGCCGAACCTGGCCCTGGCCGCGGGTGCCGACAGCCAATGCCCTGCCCTGCCCTTGTCCTGCACCTGGTCTATAACCGGGCTGACGACTCAAATCACCGGTCACCGGCCGAAAGGAGCCCGCCGTTGGCCCGCCGTCGCCGTCGGCGCCGCCAGAGGACCCAGAGCACCCGGCTACCGCTGCCACTGACGCCACTGGCGTTCGCGGTCCTGACGCTGATCCTGTTCAGCCTCTTCTTAAAGATGATCACCTCGCCGACTACGGCCTGGACGACGAGCAACGACAGGTGGATCGCCTTCGTGGCCGCGGTCGCCTGCGCGGGGCTGGCTGTTGACGAAATCACGCAGCACGTCCATCGTCGCCGGCGGCTCACCCTGGCCTCCGCCTATTGGACATGGCTTGATCAGCTCGATCAGCAGGTTGCGACCGGCAGCATGACCCCCGGCGAGTTCGAGGTGTTGATCGCCCGCCTGCTCATCCGCGACGGGCACATGCAGGTGCAGGTGGTCGGTGGCCGTGGCGACCTTGGCGCCGATGTGATCAGCGTCGATCCCCGTGGACGCCGGGTCGTGGTGCAGTGCAAGCGCTACCTTGGGGGGCGCTCGGTGACCTCTGGCGACGTGCAGCGCTTCCTTGGAACCGTCTGGGCTGAGCACCGCGCAGATATCGGCATGTTCGTGACGACCTCCCGGTTCACTACAGACGCGCTTGCGCTCGGCCACCGGCGCGGCCTCTACATGGTCGACCGGGCCACGCTCGCCGGGTGGATGGCCCGACTTATGACCAGCTCGGCCTTGCCGGCGATCGGCCCCTGAGTTGCTCGGCTGCGCTGGTGATGGCTGCCGATCGAATGGGGCGAGGGCTGTGAGCTGCTCGTTGGGATGACATCGTGGCGCTACGCCGCCGAGGACATGGTCCGGCGGGTCCGTGAGGACGGTGCTGACGCGGTGGTGACCGCGACGACGCCTGCGGGGCCGGGCCTCCGCAGCGAAGGGGTAAAGGGACCACATCATGACCGGTGGTATGTCGCGCGCTCTTACCCGCGAGGAGCTCGGTGCCCTATTCGAGGATGCGACTCGCTCGGTCGTCCGGCTGGAGACGCTCCAGGCCTACGACGCGCCCGCTGAAGTCGAACGGCGTCGGGCATTCGCGGCGGGTCGGGAAGGATGGCAGCGCTCTGCCGCGGACGAGTCGCTTCGGATGATCCGTGAGACGACCGCCCGAGGGGTTGCGTGGTCTCGCGTGCACGTCCTTGAGGAACCACTGACCGATTACCTGCGGTTCGAGCTGGCTGCCTACCACGAGAATGAGGCAGCCGGTGAGGCGGTATGGATCGCCGATCGTGCCACGCACCCTGATCTTGCCGACCTCAACGAGGACTTCGTACTCATCGATGATCGCGTCGGCGTCCTGTTCCGCCACGACCAAGCCGGCCGGCGCCTAGGTTGGGAGCGCATCGCAGAGGACCAGCTCGGTCATTACCGCCGCCAGCGCGACCTTGCCCTTGCCCATGCCGTCCGGCTCGTGGACTACCACGACCACCCGACAACATAGAACCGAAGATCTTGGCTCGCCCCGATCCGCTGGACCTGCTTGCTTCTCGGCGACTCAACTCGCGCGGAGCAGGCTGCGGAACTCCTTGGCACGAGGATCGTGCTGCGGCAACTCCCCAGCGAGATCACGGACCCTCCGCACCGCCCGGGCGGACCCGGTCTTCTGCGCGATCCGGTACGCATTGGTGCCGAGGCGGGTCGCCTCGTCGATCTCACCCTGCGCCGCAAACGTCCGGCCCAACCAGGCGTCATGCAGCGACCAGTCCCGAGCATCCGGGGGAAGGCTGGTGTAGTGCATCGGGTTTCGGCGTGGGCCGTACCGACCCAAGAGCGGACCGCGGGCACCTGCTGTCGTGCCCGATTTGCCGCGGCCTCGGCGAACACCAGCGCTTGGGCGGGCTGGCCCGCGTAGGTGGTGACGATGGCGAGATGTCCGAGAATATAGGCGCTGAGCCCCATGTCGTCGGCGCGGTTGGCGTCTACTAGGGCCCGCTCATACCAGGACCGGGCGAGCGCATCGGCTTCCGCGTCGAAGGCCGACCAGCCCATGAACTGCTCCAGCTCACCCTTGAGCTGCAGCAGGTGGCGGCGGAGACTGTTCTCGGGCCTGGCGGTGAGCTGCTCGCCTGCGATATGAAGATACTTGGCGGCGAAGTCGACCGCGACGCTCGCCCCGAGCTGGTCGTCCATGCGGTGAACGTGGGCGACACCATCACGGACGAGCTGCACGCTCTCCGGGGTAACGATGCCGCTTTCACGGGTGCGAACCAACGGGATGACCCGGTCGGCCGTGACGCCGAGGGCGGCGCTGGCGATGCTGACAATGGCTGCGCGACGCTTCATGCCGTCTAGTGTCCCTTGTTCAGCCAGGGCGTGGGAAGTGTCGTAGCGAATGGTCTCACTGTCATCGAGCAGGTCCAGCTCGCTTGCGGGTTTCCCATACAGAGTAACCAGGACCTCTACCCGCCAGCCGCGCGGGGCCTTCTCCCCGGATTCCCACTTGGAGAACATCCCCGGGGTCGCCTGCTTGTCCCGCGGCAGGTAGCCCTCGTGCCACGCGATGCCGGTGAACATCTCGGCCGCCTTGGCGAGGCCCCACCCGCGCTCCAGCCGAGCGCGTCGGAGGCGCGGTCGCGGCTTCCGGTCCGTCATGGGCATCGCTTCCAGATTGCGAAGGTTGCCAGGTACACCCTGGCCAGAGGGTGGAGCTTCGCGAGATGCTGGCGTCAAGCCAGGCCTCCAGCCGCAGCACCACTTCGGTGGGGAAACGTGCGGTTAGGGCCGGGGCGCGCTGTCAGTGTTGGTGCCTTGGACAAGCTCGTCCGTGATCTGGCCGAGCAGTCGCGCTGCTTCATCGTCGAACACGGCACTCGCACTCAGTCGGTCGAAGATCTGCCGGTAGGTCATGACATCCCGTGGATCGTGGATGGCCAGCTCGGCGGTATAGGTCTCGATGATCACGAAGGCCTCTTCGTCGGCGCCTTCGTTCGTTTCGGGGAGGTCCTCGTGGAGCACGAACGAGTGCAGGTAGGCTGCGTTGGCTTCGACGGCGAGGGGAATGATGCCGATCCGCACATTGGGCAGGCTCGCCAGCGACCGGACCTGGCCGAGCTGACCGGCGAGCACTTGAGTGGGGCCGCGCCGCCAGCGCAAGCCAGCCTCCGTGATCAAGAACTCAAATCGGCGGTCGAGGTCATACAGGATCTGCTGGCGCTCAATGCGGGTCGCGACCGCCTCGGCAAGTTCCTCCTTGCTGGCAGATGGGTTCGCCATTGCAAGGAGCCGACGAGCATACTCGGCGGTCTGGAGAAGTCCGGGGACGATGGCCGGCTGAAAGAGGCGCATCGTGCGCGCGAGCCGCTCACGTTCACCGACGGCTATCTGCACGCGTCGCATGCCTGGGCCAAGTAGGACCCGCCAGGCTGTCGCCTCAGTAGACACAGCATCGGCGAGCCGGCTCAGCTCTGCGAACTGGTCGGCTGAGGCGCTGGTCACCCGTGCCCACGTTTGGATGTCAGCAGCCGATGGAAGCGTTCTTGCGTTCTCTATGCGGGAAACCTTCGCCTGGCTCCAACCCGCCTGGCGTGCGAGCGTGGTCTGGTCGACCTGGGCGGTATCCCGGAGTTCCCGCAGCGCCTCGGCGAGCCGTCGGCGCTGCGGGGTGGTCTCCGGGACATCGGCCACGACTCAGCGGCCCGCCCGTTGAGCTGGGGAGTCGGACGAGACGAGGAACTCCTTGAGTTCGACCGAGCAGGCCAGCGCCAGATCCCGCTGACGGCGCCACGGGGCAGGATCGCCTCCAGGTTCTGCGCCGAGGAAGCGGCCCTGAGCGTCGTAGCGCATCACAACGGCGACCTGATCGTCGAACAGCCAGAAATCGGTGTGAAGCGTGGCCAGTTGCGGGTGCTCGTCGAGATCGGCGATACGAACCTCCTCACCGGCGGCAGCCGTGAACTGGCAGAGGCCAAGCTCGAATCGCAGGTAGTCGGAAAGCGGCCGTCGCACCAGGTGCACCCGGCGCAGCCGCTTACCTACTCCGACGGCATCAGCGATGAGCCGGAGCCACGGGTCATTGTCGACAGTGAGATCCGGCAGCGACCCGTCACGCTGAAATGCGTCCAGCCAGGCCTGTTCCTCGGGAATCGTGTATCGCTCGAAAGTCTCCAGGCGGAACGACGACACCCGGAACGAGCCAAGCAGCTTACTGAGGTCAACGGGTGTCACTGGAACTCACCTGCGAGCATGCGTTGCGCTGCCTCGGCTATGACCGCGCGGGGCACTCGGACCAGTCGCTCCCCGTCTGGCAGCGGGCCGAGTGCGGCGAGTACTTCAGTCCCGGAGACCTCGTAGCCCTGAATGAGCAGGTCGCCCTCGTGGTCATCCGTCGCCTTGTCGGCATCGATATACACGGCTGGGCAGTTGGTGTTGTAACAGTCGACTCCACCTCCGCTGAGCCGGATGGGCCTCATCTGCGCCTCCTTCCCCTCCGCATGCGCTTCGCGCATCGGTATATGCACCGTCGCGAGAATGGTGGAGCGCGGACAGACCCTGGTCAACACTGCTCTTGGGCGGCGTTGACCAGCGCGGATACGGCTAGAGGCTTGACAAGGGGTATTCACAAAGGCGAATACTATACTAGTCGGTCTGGATACACCAGCGCTGAGCGCACCTCGGACCACCGACGGACAAAGCAGCTGTGACGGACCAGCAACGGACCACCGACAGACATCGACGCCTGGCCAGCCCCATGCCAGCGTCGAACAGACCCAGTACCTCCCCGCTGATCCGGGCATGACCAAGCTCCCCTCGCCGCGACGGTCCGACGTCCCGGCGAGGGGAGTCGCCCACTCACATCAGGAGCACCGCGAGGGTGTAAGAGGCGGCTCTTGTGCGATCCCGTATCCACGACGGCCCGAAGCACGGCCGTGGTATCTCGCAGGTCAGGCAGCACGATGTCGACGCCGGCGGCGTGCAGCGCATGGGCATCGGTGCAACCGGTAGCCACCGCGACGATACGAGCGCCGCCTTCCTGAGCTGCCCCAACGTCTCGACTGGAGCCTCCGATGAGCACCGTGGTGGATTCGTTGAAGTTGAGGTCGAGCCGATCGCGGGCGCGTTGTCGGGCCAGGCGGACGAGGTTTGGCCGGTGGGCGTCGTCGGGGCCGTAGGCGCCAACCCTGAAGTCGATGTACTGGTCGAGACCGAATGTCTTGAGTTTGAGAAGAGCGTTGAGCCTGATGTTGCCGGTCAGAACCGACTGGACCAGTCCGCGTATCCCCATGAGTGCCTGGAGGGCCTCTTTCGCGCAGGGAAGCACGTAGCCCTTGGCCCGCAGCTCCGCCTGCTTGGCGCGCAGGCCTTCGGCCTCGAGTCGCAGTGCCTCCGGGAGGAGCTGGCGAGCCTTCTGCTCGCCGACGTCGGCGAGCAGGACAACCTGATGGCACTACCTCGCCGGGGCCTCGTAGACCAGTTCGTGCAAGTCGGCGGCGAGTCGGAAGTCGCTTCCGCAATGGGGCCGCAGCCATTCGGCTGCGGAGACTGCTGGTGGGATTGGGGTTTCCAACACGACGTCGTAGACGCTTCCGCAATGGGGCCGCAGGCGAATGGCTGCGGGGACTTCCTAGGCCGTGCCTTTCCCGCAAGGCAGGAACCAGGTGCTCGCGGCCCGGCCGAGTCAGGGGGAGGCGCCGGGGCTCGTCGAGAGCTATCGGGCTGGGACATCGTAGACGAGTTGATGCAGATCGCCGGCGAGGCGAAAGTCGGAGACCTCGAGCGGTCGCCCGTCGGTCGCATACAGCGTCCGCAGCAGCCGCAGGACCGGTGTGCCGGCCGCCAGCCGCAGCGCGCGCGTCTCATAGGGCATCGGCATTCTGGCGACCCACTCCTCGCGGAAGTGGTCAAGCTCGAGGCCGAGAGCGCTGAGGGCGGCATGGACGCCCCCGGTGATCGGCCCGGCTGCGGCGGGCGCGGCGATCAGGGTGTCCTCGACCAGGTCGAGCGGGAAGTGGCTGTCGGCGAGCTGGGCCGGGGTGCCGTCGAGCGACAGCAGGTGTCGGCGTACGAGGACCTGTGTGCCCGGGTCGATGCCGAGGCGCTCGGCGATTTCGGCCGGGGCGGGGATGCGGTCGACACTGAGGACCTGTTGGTCGCGGCGCATGGTTTGCTGCTCGGCCTCGGCCTCCAGGGGTGCCTTGCCGGCTTTGGTGCCTGGCAGGTGGCGTCTGGAGCCAAAGCGCTGCAGGCGCCTCGGCTTGCGGACGAACGCGCCGCGGCCCTTTCGCGTTACGACGAGGCCCTCGTTGACGAGCTGGCGGATGGCCTGCTTGACGGGTCCGTCGCTGGTGCCGTACTGGCGCCGCAGTTCGGCGATCGAGGGCAGGGGCGCCTGGTCGCTGTAGCGGCCTTCGGCAATCGCTGCTCGCAGGTCACCGGCGATCTGGAGGTACGCCGGCGTCGGGTCGGTCGGGTCAATGCCGGTTCCCATTCCCATCGCGATCACCTCCCTGCCAGTGGCTTCGTCAGGTTGAGCTGCCAGTCTAGGTCACCCTACTACATCAGCACATTGACACCTATGTACCTAGGTACTAACGTAGCCAGTACCAACTCTCCGGCCGCCTACCTCCCCGCTGATCTGACGGGCGACGACCAAGCTCTCCCGCCGCGGCCCTGCTATTCGGTCTCGGCGGGGGAGTCGCCCACCGCTTCCGGCTCTGTCTCCGGGGCCTCCAGCCAGTGGAGAAGGTCACCCAATGGGATCTTCCGTCGACGCGGCGCTGGCCGGCTCGGTAGCCGCCCGTGTTTCACAGCGTACGAGACCGTGATGGACTTCACACCGAGCAGTTCCGCCGCCTGGGATGTCCCCAGGAGCCCAGGGAGCCCCTCGAACGCCGCCGCAGGGCGTTGCTCCTCGAAGACCACCCACCGCGCGTACACCCAGCCCTTCCCGAGCCGTCGGCCGTATGGCTGTCCGGCCTCGGCGCGCCGGCGCGCCTCGGTGGTGACACGGGTGGGGTGGACGCCGAGCAGCTCGGCGAGGTCCTCGCTGCCGAGGACCAGCTTCTGCGGACCTGACCGGATCTCACCCATTGACACGGTAGTCAAGCTGCCGTACGCTCGCTCGTCAATAGAGATTTCGCTTGCTAGTATGGCTATCGCTCATGAATCGAGGTTTGCAATGCGGACGCATCCCGGGGAAGTCAACAACATCGACGAGCTCAGTGTCCTGGAGCGCAACGAGTACGAAAGGTTCGCCCGCCGTTCCCGGTCCAAGCGCAACCGCGCGCTGCGCACCATCAGCGGAGGCCGGCTCGGCCTGGCCCCGCCACCGTCCCTCGGGCCGGCGGGGCGCGGCCCCGCCACCACGGAAGACCCCCCGCCGGCCGAGGCCCACGTCGCCAGCGCCACTGGCAACGGCGCCGCCACGGGCAGCCACACGCAACGGCCTACATCCAGGTCCGCGTCGACCAGCCGAGCAGGAAAGGGGGTAGTAGGCGAGACCGTGCCGCCGCCGGCACCGGCGTTCCCCCCCATGGGTGCGGCGCCCGTGGACGCCGGGTCGGCGGCGGCACCCGACCCAGACCCGGACATCGAGGTGGATGACCTCGACCTGGCCGCGCGCGCCCGCCCGCACCGACTGCGCCACCGGATTGGCGTTGGCCAGTCGATCCGGGCGACCGTGACGGTGTTCGTCGCCCTCCCGATGGCTGCGGTCCTGGTGGCGGTCACCGCCCTGCTGGTCGCTGTCAGCCGCCCCACCCCCACAGCGACCGGCGGCGGCGCCAGTGGCGTGATCGCGGTCGGGCCGGCCGGGTTTGCCCAGCAGTTCGTTGCCGCGTGGCTGCGGGCCGGAGACCAGACCGCCGACAGTCTCAAGACGTGGTATCCGGGGCCGGTCGACCTGACCGGCAAGGTCCCCGACGCGACCTACGCGATCACGGTGGTCGCGGTTCAGGTCACCTCACAGGGCAGCACCAGCGAGGGTGCCTACTGGTCGGTCCTGGTCGCCGCCGACGTCGCCGAGCGGCCTCCCACGGCCGGGCAGGGCCAGGGTGCCTACCAGGATGGTGGGATCCACTACTACCGCGTCGGCGTCTGGCAGCGGCCCGACCAGACGATGGCCGCGACCGGCCTGCCTGCCGAGGAGGCTGCCCCGAGGCCCGCTGCCACACCGGACCCCCTGGTCGCAGCCGACCAGCCGCCCGACCCGTCCGACCCGCGGGTCGACACGCTTTCCCGCTGGGCCAACGCGCTGCTCACCGGGCAGGGCGAGCTCGGCCGCTACCAGAATCCCGATGTGCCGGCCGCGCCGGTCACTCCGCCGCCGTTTCGCCGCCTGATCATCCGCGGCGTCGGCTACGCCCCGATCCCCGGCGCCAAGGACACCGGCGGCGCGGTCGCGGCCCGCGTGGTCCTCACCGGCATCGACGCGCAGAACAACGAGCAGGTCCTCGACTACTCGGTGCGGCTCGGCCTCCACGACCAGCGCTGGTACGTGACCCGCGTCGCGCTCGCCCCAGCCCTCAGCCCCACCAGGGCAGCACCCGGAGGTTCACGATGAACGCCGCCCTTGTCACCGCCCACCTGACAGCCGCGCGCGCGGCGGGCGTGCTGGCCGACACCGGCCTGTTCCAGATGTTCAACAACGCCACCGCCAAGCTACAGGCCGTGCTGTACGCGATCGCTGGTCTGGCCGGCATCGCCATCATCATCACGACCGCGGTCGCGACCCGGTTCAGCATCCCCAAGATCCTCGCGGCGTTCATCGCCGCCGGGCTGATGCTGTTCGCGGTCCGCAGCCTCACCAGAAGCCAGGGCACGGTGGAGCAGACCGTCAAGGAGCTCGGCGGCATTCTCAACCCGCCTGGCCTTGGTAGTGCGATCGGCCACGTCGCCGGCGCAGCGCTGCTGCACGTGGGCGGTTTCCTGGCACACCTGCCTCTGCCCCTTGGGTGGTTCTGATGTCGGACGGCGTTGACCGCAGCCCCGGCTCCGGGTCCGGCCAGGAGGGCGCCGGCCGGATGGTGCTGCGCTGCTACACCACTGGCCGGCGCCACCCGCAGGTCATCGGCCGGATCGGCGGGACCGGCTGGGGGCTGGGCGGCCGCGGCTGGACGCCACCCTGGGGCGTGGCGTCGGTCACCCAGTACGTCGTCGGTCTCAGCGTGTTCATGGTCCTGCTGGTCACCCGGATGGTCTGGGCGCACCTCGGCCTGGTCGGCAACACCCTGGCCATCGTGGTGCTGCCGTTCGCGGCCGCGTTCCTGACTCGACGCGCCCGCATCGACCAGCGATCCCTTGCCGCCACCCTCGTCGCGCTGCTCGGCGACCAGCCCGCCAGCCGCGACGGCCTGTACATCGGCGCCCACCCCCGCGACTGAACCAGCAGAAGGAGCGTAGCCAGCCATGCCTCCGCGGACCCTCGCGCCACCGATCTACGCCACCGACGGCGGCCACATTGCCTTCTGTGCCGACGGCGCCATCCACGCATGCTGGCGGCTCGAGCAGGCCACCTACCGCTACCGGTCCCGCCTGGAGAAGCTCGCGCTGCACGCCCAGATCCGCGCCGGCCTGATGCAACTGTCCGGCAACGCCCGCCTGTGGTCCATCTGCCGCTGCGTCGAACCCGCCGAGGTCGGCGAGCGGATGATCGACGGGCTTCCCATGGGCCTGCACACCTGGGAGGACGAGGCCCTGGCGACCGTCGACCTGCTGGTGGAGGCAACCCACCCCGGGCCCTTCTACCGGCAGACCTACCTGGCGGTGCAGCTTCCCACCCGCGGCCGCGCCGAGCGCCTGGTCAACACCGCGGCCGCCCACCTTGCGCGCCGCGCGGGGACCCTTCCGCCGCCACCTACCGCCGAGGAGGTCGACCAAGCCCGCCGCGATGCCGACCGGATCGCCGCGGGGCTCGGCGGCGCGTTCACCCTCACCCCGGTCACCCCCGGAGAGCTGCGCTGGCTCACCGCCCGCGCCGCCCGCCGCGGCGTCGACGAGCCGGTGTGGCAGCCCGGCATGTGGCCGTGGCAGCCCCACCCCGGCGCCGAGGGCAACCTGTTCCGCCTGGCCGCCGACGTGTGGCTGGACCACCCTGACGACGTCGCCGCGGTCCTGCGCACCCGCAGCGTTGGTCGCCACGCAGGCCGGGCGCGGCTGCACCTGCCACGCCGCTACGTCACCGTCCGCAGCCACCTTCCCGACGGGGAGCACGTCGGCTACCAGACGTGCGTGGTCCTCGCCGGTCTGCCCCGCGAGTGGGAGTTCCCCGGCGGGGAGCTGTTCGACCTGCTCGACACCCTGCCCGACCCGGTCGACTGGACCGCGTTCCTTACCGCCCGCTCCAACGAGGACGCCCGCCGCGCCGCCCGCCGCCAGTTCCGCCACCTGATCGGCCAGGTGGACGAGTGGAGCGCCGACGAGACCGGCCCGCCCCCGGACCTGGAGATGGCCCTGGACAGCATCCAGGCCGAGATGGAGAACCTCGCCGCCAACGGGCAGACACCCGAGCTGGAGACCACCATCGTCTTCACCCTCGCCGCGACCCACCCTGACCAGCTCGACGAGCAGGCCGGCCGGCTCGCGCGGCTGCTGACCGGGATGGACGCCAGCGTCACCCGCCCGGTCGGCAGCCAGCGCAGCCTGTACGCGGCGACCCTGCCGCTCGGCCCAGCCGGCCAGGTCGTCCGCGACTACCGCCAGTATCTCGACCCGGACGCGCTTGCCGGGCTCATGCCGACCGCCAGCACCGCCCTCGGCGACCCGACCGGAATGCTCGCCGGCTACACCCTCGACGCCGGCAGCCCGCGCGCGGTGTTCATCGACCCCGCCCGCGGCCCCCGCGAGCAGCGCACCGGTTCGGTCGGCATCGTCGGCGCGCTCGGGAGCGGAAAGAGCTGGCATGGGAAAAACCTGATGTGGGCCACGGTGGCGCGTGGCGGCCAGGCGATCACCCTGGACCGCAACGGCGAGTACGCCCGCGCCGCCACCGTCCTGCCCGGCTACGACTTCGGCCGCGTCAAGGTCGTCGAGCTGACCCCAGACCAGGCCGGCACGGTCACCGTCGACCCGATGCGGCTGTTCGCCGGGGAAGACCGCACCAGGTTCACGATCGGGTTCCTGTCGCTGCTGGCCGGGGTCGGCGCCTACGACCCACGCGCGACCGAGCTCGCCCAGGCCGTCCACGACGTCGCCGACCGCGGCCCTGCGGGGACCAGCCGCGATGTCCTGCACCTCCTCAGCGAGCGAGGCGCGCTCCGCGCCGACGCCGACCAGCTCGCCCGCCAGCTCGACGCGGTCGCGCGTGGCCGAACCCTCGCCCGGCTCGTCTTCGACCCCGACGGGCAACCGCTGGACCTGACCGGCGGCGACGTCGACGCGGTCGTGCTGTATGCCCCGACGCTGGCACTGCCGTCCCGCGAGAAGCTCGCCAACCCGGAGCTGGCCGCGCGGATGCTGCCCGAGGAGATCGTCGGGCTGGCCCTGGCCTACCTGCTGGCCGCCATCCAGCGGCGCTTCCTGTTCGCCGACCGGGGCCGGTTCGCGCTGGCTCTGCTGGACGAGGCCCACGCGCTCACCCGCAACCCGTGGGGGCTGGCGCTGCTGGACGAGCTGCTCCGCGAGGCGCGCAAGCAGAACGCCGGCGCGCTGGTCATCAGCCAGCATGCCGGCGACCTGGCCGAAGGTGACCTGCCGAACCTGCTGGGGGTCCGCTGGGTCGGCCGCGCCGACGACCCGCACGCCGCCGCCGACGCGCTGGCGTTCGCCGGCGTCGACCCGACCCCCCAGCTCATCCAGCTCCTGGTCAAGGAGCTGCGCAGCGGACAGATGTTCCTCCGCGACCTGGACGGCCGCATCGGCCTGGTGCAGCTCCTGGAGCCCGACGACCCCGTCCGGGTCGCCGCGTTCGACACCAACCCGGCAGCCCTGGCCCGCCTCACCACGCCGACGCCGCCGACCGACCCCGCGCTGGAGCGCGACGACCAGGCCGCCACCGTGGGAGGCCAGCCATGACCCGGCCTCGCCGTCTCCGCCTCGCTGCCACGGCAGCCCTGACCGGTCTGACCGTGGTCGCGATGCTCCTGGTGCTGACAACCCCGCTTGCCGCCGCGGCGCCAGGCATCCCACTGCCGCCTCCACCCCCCTCGGCGACAACGACCACGACGACGCCGACCACCACCAGCGGGGCCCAGTCCCAGGGCGCCGCCACACAGGCCGCCGCGCGCACGCCAACCGCCGGAGCGCCAGCCTCGGCAAAGTCGGCCGCTACCACCACAACGACCACCACCAACCCGACCACGACCAGCCAGCCGGCCGGCAGCGCCGGCGGATCCACCACCGGGTCGGCCACCGGCGCCGCCAGCGATGACGCCCGGTCAGTCCCGCTGCCCCAGGGGATCAGCCCCTACCCGCTGGTCGCCTACCACGCGTTCTACTCCGACCAGACCGGCCTGAAGACCACGTCGGACTTCCTGTTTAAGGACGTGACCGCCCCCTTCAAGCAGCACAAGAGCGTCTCGATGTCAGCGCTGATCTCCGGCTACGTGGCCGAGGGCGCCTTCAGCGTCGCCAAGTGGCTGGTCGGCATCGCGGTGTGGCTGATCACTTGGGCGTTCAGCTTCAAGTTTGCCGGCTGGCTCGCACAGCCCGCCGCCAGGATGGCCGACACCGTCCGCACCGACCTGATCAACCCGATGGGGCTGGTCACCCTGGCGCTGCTGCTGGCCGGCTTCTTCCTCGTCGGCCAGTACCTGCGCGGACGGTCCGGCCGCGGCTACGCCGAGGTGCTGATCTCCCTGGTCATCCTCGCCGTGACCGCCTCGATCGTGCCGCTGCGGCTGTTCAACACCGCAATGAACTTCGACGCCAGACTGTCCGGCACGATCCTGGTCGTCATGACCGGCGGCAACCCAGCGAGCACGACCGCGCCGGGCACCGGCCAGGACCTGGGTGGGGCAGGCTACAGCCACGGCACCTACCTGCCCTACGTGCACACCTACGCCCGCGAGTTGGTCACCGCCTACGTCGCCCAGCCCGCCGACCTGCTCACCTGGGGTGCCATTCCCACCGGCCACTGCGCCGTGCTCCGCGACCGAATTCTGGCCCACAGCCCTCACTACAGCGCGACCGACCAGGAGGCCCGCGACACCATGCGCAGCGACCCCGCCTGCGCCAAGCTCGCCGACGCCTCCGACGCCTCCGACTGGGATCGCGTGTGGGCCGCAGTGCTGGTGATGCTCGTCGCCCTGCTGATCCTGGTCGTCATCGGCATGGTCGTCGTCCCGATCGCCGCCGCGCAGATCATCCTGGCACTGCTGCTGGTCGCGTTCCCCTTCGCGGCAGTCGCAGCGCTGGTGCCCGGCTGGGGCCGCCAGGCCCTGCACCGCTGGGTCGTCGCCGAGCTCACCGCCCACGCCGCGATCGTCGTCTGCAGCGTGCTGCTGTCCGCTCTGGTGTGGCTGGGCGCGACCATGACCGCCAACCTCGCCACCGCCACCGACTCCGTGCCCGGCCGGATGCTCCCACTGCTGATCGGCCCCCTCGCCGTTCTGCTATTCCGCAAGCGCCTGTTCCGCATGACCCACACCGGCCTCGCCCACCTCGGCGGCCGCCTGGAAGCCGCCCGGCTCGGCGGCTCCCGAGGCCCCGCCTGGCTGGGCAGCCCCGGCGTGGGCGCCGGCGCGCTTGGCATGAGCACGGTCGCCCTTTGGCGCACCGGCCACGGCCAGTACAAGACAGCGGCAGCCCGCGCCCACGGGATGCGAACCCTGATCGCCGGCGACGCCAAGAGCGGGCGCCCGGGTCTGCTGCTCGCCGCACCGCCCAAGCCCAGCAGGGCCATAACCGGCCGCGGTCCCGCCGCTGCGCCTGCCGGGTCCAGCGCCCCAACTACATTTGGGAAGCTGATCGGTGCCGGCACTGCGGCGGGCGCCGCCGCTACAGGTGATGGGGACACGGGGGAGCAGGCGCCACCACGGGAGATCGTGACTCGCACCACGACCACCAAGCAGACCCGCCGCGGCGCCATCACCGCGACCACCACCAAGCCCGGCGGCCGCGGCCAGCAGCCCGTCAAGCAGGTCACCAAGCGCGGCCACGACACCACCACCGTCCGGACCGTCACCGAGACCCGCAAGCCCGCCCCCGAACCCCGCGCCACGCAGGCCGCCAACGCAGGAGCGGGAGACCCCGCTGCTGCTCGTCGGCAGCGTGCCGCCGCGCGACTGGCCGGCGGCAGGGTTGGCCGGGCCGCTATCGGCACCGCACGGGCCGCCACCAAGGCCGGCCACATCGCGTTCACGATCGCCAACCCGGCCAACAGCGCCCGTGAGGTCGGCCGCATGGTCGCCGCCGCGCAGCATCGCCGCCGGCAGGCCGTCAACGGCTGGCAGGCGGCCAGGCCCGCCCGGGAGGCCACCGCGCGCCACGTGCTGCACGCCCGCGTCGACCCGGCCGGCTACGCCAGCCACGTCGCCCAGGGCGCCAAGACCAGGGTCACCGACGCATACCGGCAGGGCCACGCACAGCGCACCGAGCAGGCCAACCGCGGCCGCGGCGGCGACCGCAACGGCAAGAACGGCAAGACCGGAAGCAGGAAGCGCGCATGAGCCTCGAGAAGCACCGGGAATCGAGGACAGGGCCAACAGGGCCAACAGCCCTCCCCTCGACCCCCGCGCGCGTGCTTGACGCCCGGCCGATCTGGACCGCGACACACGAGGAGCTGCACGACCTCGTCGACGCGCTGACCGCGGGGATCAACGCCAACTTCGCCGTCCTGCACACCCCCGGCGCCGACCCCGACGAGGTCGAGGACGCCCGCGTGGAGCGTCCGCTCCTGCAACGCGTCAAGGACACAGTGTGGGACCAGCACATCGACCTGCACGGCGGAGCGTTCGCCGAGCCGACCTGGCGCTGCTGGCGCTGCGAGGGGCAGCCGGTCTACGAGTTCCCGCACACCCACCAGCTCCACGAATACCGGCCCTGCCGGGACTGCGGACAGCCGATGCCGCAGTACGGCGAGGCGTGGAAGAAGAAGCGGGGGAGGCACCGGTGAGCACGCGGCCTCCCATCATGACCACCACGCGCAGGGTCCGCGCCGCGACCACCGCACGCCGCGACCCGCGGCAGGCCGCACGCACCGCAACTTCCCATGCCGCTCGACGCGGCGCCCGCACGGTCGCGACCAGGCTCGCCGCACGCAGCGCAGCGCAGTCCGCGGCCGGCACCGCCGCCGCACCTGTCGCGCTATGGGTCACCGCAATCGCGCTGGTGTTGGTCCTCGCCCTGGGCGGAACCGTCGCCATCCTCGTCACCATCGCGGCGGGCAATGCGACCGCCACTGACGGGCTCGCCGGTCTGGACCCCTCCGCCCTGCCGGCCACCGCTTCCGCGCCGGTCCGCGCCGCCGCCGCGGCGAATGTGGCCGGCTTCACTGGCGAGCACCGCATCGAGGCGGTTCAGGTCTGCCTGGCCGAGGCGAGCTGCCTCGAGCACGGCCCCGACAACCTTGTCGGCGTCACCCAGGGCTGTCCCGGCGGCTCCCGCGACCGAGGCGCCTGGCAAATCAACTCCTGCTACCACGCCGAGGTCAGCGACGCCTGCGCCTACTCCTACGTGTGCGCGGCCCAGGCCGCCTTCCGCATCTCCAACCAGGGCACCGACTGGTCGCAGTGGACCACCTGGGGCAACGGCCGAGCCCAGGCGCAGCGTGCCACCGCGGAAGCCGCCGTCGCCCAGCTCGACACCATCGCCTCCACTACTGCCACGCCGAGCGTCGGAGCCCCGAACGGGCTCGCGGCGACCGCCGTCACCTGGGCGCTCCGGCAGGTCGACACCCCATACCAGTGGGGCGGCACCGGCCCGGAAACCGGTGGGTTCGACTGCTCCGGTCTGGTCTGGGCGGCCTACCAGCAGGCCGGCCTGCCCTGGCAGCGCCTGACGGCCGCCGACCAGTACGCCCTCACCAGCGACGGGCTCCACGGCAGCCCAGTCCTCCCCAATCAAGTTCAGCCCGGTGACCTCGTCTTCTTCGCGCACAACCCCATCAACCCGGCCACCATCCACCACGTCGGCATCTACATCGGCAACGGCCAAATGGTCGACGCGCCCCACACCGGCGCACTCGTCCGAGTCGAGTCGGCCCGCCTGACCAGCAGCGAATACCTCGGCGCCACGCGCCTCAGCACGCCATGAGCAGCCATGATGAACACCTGCCAGTCCCCATCCGACCTCCGCTGTGTCGCCCGAGCGATACTCAGGCTTGTCAGCCGCGGTACCCTTCCAGAGGAACTGGGCAATCACCGGTGGCACGCCGCCGCGGAGGGACCATGGCCAGGGTCGCCGATATCGACCCCGACGAGCTGCGGACGCAGCTCGTCGCCGCCGGGCTCACAGCCCGCACCACCCGCGCCTTCCTCGACGGCAGTCTGCGTGAGCTCATCGAGGCGCACGGCATCCTCGGCGCCTACCAGCTCATCGACCCAGCGGTGGACGAGCTGCACTCCGACCACGTGGTCCTCAACGGCGAACGGTTCGACTGCGGCGACCTTCTCAACGGCGCGGTCCGTATCACCGCGTTCCTCGTCGAGCGACTCGCAGAGGTCACGGGCACCTCGAGCGACGATGTCCTCGACCAGCTCGTCACCCTCATCGAGGCGCTGCTGGACGGCGCCGACCTCGACGCCGGCGACGTCGCCACGGTCCTTAACAGCGCCGAGTAGGAGGAGCTGCGGCCGCCTGCTGCGGCGGCCGCGTTGCGGCAAGACGCACGGTGGCCACTGTCGGCGAACGCAGTTTGGTCTGTGGGCAGCGTCGGCCTCTGCTGCGGTACCGGAGTTGCGTTCCAAGTGTGAGCGGCCACCCGGTACGCGTTCGCATCTGACCGGCAGCGCGCGGCACGCGTTCCGCGATCCGCAACCCGCCAAGGCCGCAAAAGCGTGCGGTCGCGGCGGCCACTGGTTGGTCGCTGTCCACGCGCCAGCCGTCATCGCGTTCGTGCGTTGCCGTGCGGCGGCGGTGAAGGCAGTCCAACGCGCGACGTGGCTGGTTTCTTCGTCGTCGGCCGCGTCAGCCGCGTCTCACAGCGTCTGCCTGAATCACGCGACGTGCTGGCTCCCGATCGACCCGGCAACAGCGGAGGCTGATGCTCGAGGACGGTGCCGTCCAGCCGAGCGCTGCCGCCGGCCAGAGGCTCCTTCCCGCCTGAGGGCCTCCGACACCGAGGTAGGCCGCCTTTCCCCGGTCTGCCCTGGTCGCTGTCCGTCCCGGGGCTGCACCCCCATCCACGCTCACATCCAGGTAGGTGCCAGGTGATCTTCAGCCTGTCGAGAACACGTCCGCCAGGACCCGGATCGGCGGTCACGGCGCTGTCGGCGCAGCACGTCCGCGGCGCCCGAGGCCGCCCCGTCGCGATTCAGGATGGCGCTGCCAACTCCGGCGGCCACTCCAAGGTCCGACCGTTCTCTGTCGCAGTTGCAAACCGTTGCAACTACAGGTCCCATCCACTCGCGACGCGTTGGCGTGTCGGGCCTGCTCAGGCCACGGATTTCCTGGCCGCTGGCCAGGTGACTCTACTAACTCGCCGCGAAGCGGCACCGCACAGGTTGGAACCTCTCACCTTTCTTTCTAGGGTGAGTAGGGATTCGTCGCACGGACGGCCACGGACCGTACCGCAGCAAGCCGAACTGGTTTTCGCTCATCTGAAGGATGTCGTCTGGCACTGGGTGCAGGTCGGCCTGGTGGTCGCCGTGATCGTGCTTGGCATCCTCGTGTTGGGATGGTTGGTGCGCTGGTGGGTGAGCCGACGGCTGCTGGACCGGCGGGTGGGGTGGGCGCTGCTGCCGACCAGTGACTACCTGCCCGGCAAGGAGGAGCTAGCGCGGGTGGCGCACACGCTGGCGCGGGGGGGCCGCCGGGTGGTGCGGGGCTGGTGGTCGCGGCGCGGGTCGGCGATCCGCTTCACCTTCTCAGGCACCGTCGAGGGGGAGTTGCTCACCGAGGTGTCTGGGCCGCCGTGGCTGGCGCCGGTGGTGCGGCGCGGTCCGTACGGGCCTGCGGTGGAACTGCGGCCCGCTGACGGCGATGAGATCCGCGCGTTGAAGGGCCTGCCAAGCGTCAGCAGCGGCGACGACCTCGACGATGCGGCGGATGCGTCGGCCGAGGCGGACGCGGCGCGTGCGGCATCCGCGGACGCACCTGCGTTGGATGCGGCCGGTGCAGGAGACGAACGCACCGCAGAACGCGCCGCGCATGCGGCGCAGCCCGCGGGTGCGGCGGGGGAGGATCGCGGTGAGTGAAAAGAAGGACGCGGCCGTCGCGGCGGCGCGCGCGCCGCAGCGGGACGCATCCGCGCAGCAGCGGAAGCAGCCGCTGTATGTGTGCCGCGAGGAGCTGTACGTCTCAGGCAAGGACCCCCACTCGTTGGCTGAGTTCCTCCTCGACCCGGATCCGCTCACTGGCCTGGCTGGGGTGGAGGCGATGTGCCGGCGCGACCGCGGGGAGACCTGGCGGGTCACGGTGGACCTGCTGCCCCTCGGTCCGGCGGCGGCGTGGCGGCACCGCCGTCGGCTGGTGCGGGAGGCCAGCGGCGCCGGCGGCGCGATGGGGCAGGGGGTGCGGGAGTTCCTCGGTGGCCTCGGCATTGGCCAGGCCGGCCCGGGCAGGGGCTTCTGGGCCGAGTTCAGCGAGGGCGTCGGCCTGCCCCGCATCGGCGCGGGCAGCCCTGGCGGCGGTGGAGCGTCCAGCCGGACCGGCGGTGCGCGGTCGTCGGCCAGATCCCGCCGCGACCCGGGCCAGACGGTCGCTGCTAGTGATGAGCGCCGCCAACTCGCCCGGCAGATCGCCCGCACCGACGCGCTGTTCCGCCTGCAACTGCTGCTGCGGACGGCCGCGCCGACCAAGGGCCGCGCGGTGGAGCTGATGCAGGCGCTGCGGTCGTGCTTTGCGGACTTCGCCGGCCGGTCGAGCTTCCAGGCCGTCGGCGTGCACCTGGGCGTGACGTTCCTTGGTGCGGATCTGCCCGTGCGGGCCCGCTGGTTCGACTGGCGGATGCGCAGCGGCTGGTTCCATCCGGCACGACACAGCGTCGTCGCCGCCCGCGAGATCGCCGCGCTGATCAAGCCGCCCACAAAGAAGTGTGCGGCCGACAACGTGCTCCGCTCCGGTGGGTTCGTTCCACCGGCGCCGCCGACGCTGCCGAGCTACCGGCATCAGTACGGGGTGATCCCGCTGGCGCGGATCACCGAGCGGGAAGGCCGCCAGCGTCTTGCCGGAATTCACCTGCTTGATACCAATTTTGGCTGCATCCTTGGCGCCACAGGTACAGGCAAGAGCGAGCTTGCCTCGCTTCAGTTCCTGTGGGTCGCGCATCACGCCCGCTGGAAGCACCCGAGGACCGGCCGGCTGCTGCCGATCGGCGGGCTGTTCGTCGACCCGCTCGGCCAGGTCCTCGAGCGGCTGCCCGCCTACCTGGCCGAGCAGTCCGACCGGCTGCTGCTGCTTGACACCGTCACCTGGCGGGAGGAGCAGCCGGTGATCGGGTGGAACCCGCTTGATATGAGCGGCTGCACGGCCGCCGACATCGAGCCGCGGGTCAAGCCGCTGCTGGACGCCTACATGGTCGCCAACGGCTGGAAGCCAGGCACCAACTCGCGGGCGATGAGCCTGTTCGGCAACGCGCTGATCTCGCTAGCGCAGCTCGGCCTGCAGCTCCCCGCAGACTGTCAGCCAACCATCTTCCAGCTCCCGACCCTGCTGCACGACGAGCGATGGCGGCAGGCCGTTCTGCCGTTCCTGTCCAAGCCGGTGCAGACATTCTGGCGGCGTGACTACGCCTCACTCGGCGGCGCCAAGGGCGAGGCGGCCGCGGCCGCCAGCCACACCGTCAACCTGCTGCGCCAGTCCGGCCCGATCGCGGCCATGCTCGGCCAGTCCCGCAACGGGCTGGACCTGCGCCGCGCGATGGACGAGGGCAAGCTGATCATCGCCTGCACGGCCGCCGCCGGCGAGTTCGAGACCAGCCTGGTGTCGGCCATCCTGGTGCTGTCGCTGTCCCGCGCGGCCAAGTCGCGGGTCAACATCCCCCAGCTTGAGCGGCGCCCCTTCGCGGTGTGGCTCGACGAGGCCTTGGCGCTGGACACGCCGCTACCGACCCCGACCGGCTGGACGACGATGGGGGAGGTCCGGGTTGGCGATCAGCTCATCGGCTCCGACGGGGTTCCAACGACCGTCCAGAAGGTGACTGACGTCATGGACGACCGGCCGTGCTACCGCGTGACGTTCAGGGACGGCACGTCGCTGGTCGCCAGCGCGGGCCATCAGTGGCTGATCAGAGTCAAGGGCAGCGAAGGCAGGGTACGGGTCCGCACCACTGAGGAGCTGGCAGCGGCGGCGAGCCAGCGGCCAGGGAGGGCGTGCCAGGTGCCCCGCCAGCAAGCCCTAAAGACGCCGCCTGTTCCGCTGCCGATCAACCCCTACGTGCTTGGGCTCTGGCTCAGCGACGGAGACAGCCGAGGCGCGAAGATCGGGACTGGTTCTGCTGATGTTGACCAAATCGAGCGTGAAATCCAACGGCGCGGCTACACCACTACTCGCTGCAAGCCGACCACCACGAGTTCAGGCGTGGTCCTCGCCATCTCGCTGCCAGGTGCTGGAAGGGGCCACCATGCGGGACGAGTCGGCGAGCAGAACGGACGAGCACAGCTGACCGCCGAGCAGGTCGGCGAGATCCGTGCCGTCGTCCCCGGCGCCCGCCGCTACGACGCCAAGGCACTGGCGGCCCGCTACGGCGTGGCACCCCAGGTGGTCGAGCGTATCCGTCGAGGGGTCACCTGGAATCCCACTCGCAATAAGCCGTTCGTCAAGAGCGTGCTTGGCCGCCTGCGCGAAGAAGGCCTGCTGCGCAACAAGCACATCCCGGCGTCGTACCTCCGCGCCGGAACCGAGCAGCGTGAGGAGCTGCTGCGCGGGCTGATGGACGGTGACGGCTGGGCCAGCGATGACGGCTTCTGCGTGTTCGTCACCACCTCTGACGCGCTCCGCGACGGCATTGTCGAGCTGCTGCGCAGCCTCGGCCAGGTTCCGCACGTCACCTGGCGGGCCGATGCGCGAAGCCGGGTTGGCGGAGCGTTCAAGGTGACGTTCACCCCGCGCGGGGTCGTCCCATTTTCGCTGCCGCGGAAGGCGCAACGGATCCAACGGCGGACCCGGCCCGTGCGGGCGCCAGACTGGGTCACGATCACATGCATCGAGCCAGTCCCGCAGGTGCCGGTCCGTTGCGTCGCGGTCGACGCGCCAGACAGGCTGTTCCTGGCGGGCGACGGGTGGCACGTCACCCACAACTGTCACCTGTACGACGACGGCAAGGCGATCCCCGGGATGTTCGCCGAGGTCCGCAAGCTGCTGCGCGGGCCGGTGTGCGTGCTCGATCAGCGGCCGCTCAAGCTCAAGCCCGAGACCCTCGGGGCGATCGCCACCAACAGCTCCTATGTGATCACGGCGTCGGTCGGTGAGGACGAGGCCCGATGGGTCTCGGAGCAGTGGTCCAAGCAGGTGGCCGCGGAGACCATCCAGCAGCTGGCGATGGGGGAGCAGCAGCCCGACGGCTCGCGTCTGTACGAGTACATCGCCCGGGTGACTCTCAACGGCCGCAGAACCCTGCCGTTCCGGATCCGGGGTGCGGCGGTCGAGGAGCTGTTCGCCGACTGGTATGCGCCGGACCGGGCCGCCGAGACAGTCCAGCAGGTGAATCAGGCCGCCGGCCGGCGCCTACCCAGCGCGGTGATCGCCGAGCTCGACACCCTGGACGCGCGGATTCTTGAGGCGCTGACCGGCGGCCCCCGGGGCACCACGGCACGGGGAGGCAGCCGCAAGGCCAGGGCGCGTGCGGGCGCGGCCGGGCGGAAACCAACCGGCGACCGGCTGTTCGACCAGGCGTACGAGACCACCCCCGACGATGAAGGCGACGACGATGGAGGCGCCGCATGATTCCACCGCAGGTTCGTACCGCCGGGACGACCGGGGCGCCACCTGCGAGCGCCGCGGAGAACGAGGGCGGGCTGCTCGAGGCGCGCGTGCAGGCGCAGATGAGCTGTCGGCTGCTTGCCCGGTTGGTCGAGCATCCCGCCTGCATCGGTGCGGCCGGCCAGGCGCTCGTCGACGAGCTGGTCGAGATCCACCGGGAGGCGCGCCGCCAACTACCATATGACCATGGCTGGGGAGGTGTCCGTTGAGCGCCGTCGCGGCATCGGGGCTGGACGGATCCGACCGGGCGTCGGGATCCGCGGCAGGGTCGGGTCCTCTCGTCGGCGAACGTGAGGCCGGCGGGCTCGGCGACGCAGCGCCTGCCGGCCGTCCGCCTTCACCGCCGCGGCCGCGTCCAGTGCCCGGCCGGGGGCAGGTGGTGCGACCTCAGTCGATCGGGGAGCAGGAGGTCCTGCAGGCGCTCGGGCTGCACCGCCTGCTCACCACTGGGCAGTTCCGACGCCTGTATGCGCCGTCGATGAGCCAGAAGAAGGTCGCCGCCCGGCTCCGCGAGATCGCCGATGACGGCCTGATCGGCTACCTGCCCAGAGGGCTACGTGCGGCGCACCTGGACCGCTCGCAGATCTGGTACCTGACCGAGCAGGGCGGGGCGCAGGCCGCCCGTGACCCCGACCTGTCCGACCTGAACATCTGGGTGCAGCCCAAGCCGAAGGCGAGCATCCACACTCTGTACACCAATGAAGTCGGGGTGGTGCTGGCCGAGTGGGCCGCCAGGCATGGCGACCGGTTCGGCCCGTCCGGCTGGCTCAACGAGGTGGAGCTGCGCTACAAGGACGGACCGGTGACCTCCCCGCGTGGCAAGTTCCGCCCCGATGCGGTGCTGTACTACGACGCGCACCACCGCGAAGAGGACCCCGACAGCGGCAGGGTGCGCGAGCGGATCGCCTACACCGAGGCGTGCCTGGAGCTGGACCGGGACGGCAACGTCAGCCGGCAGCGGATGGGCCACAAGTTCCGCCGCTACGTGTGGTACCTGGACTACGTTGCCAAGGGTGCGCGGCATCCCGCATGGGTCGAGGAGTTCAAGCAGCCCCCGACGCTGGTGCTGGTGGTGCTGGCGGGGGACAGCCGTGAGGAGCTGAAGCGGCGCCGCGAGGAGCTGATCGGCGTGGTGCACTCCGACCCGGTGCTGCAGGAGCAGTGGCGGTACGACCCGGAGCTAGCCGACATTGCCGATGACGACATCGACCCCAAGGAGGTCGAGGCCCGCCGGGTCCGCTTCCTCATTGGCCTGCTCGACGACCTGAAGGCACGTGGCCCGTACCGCGGGGTGTTCGTCGACGCGGCCACCAAGCAGCGAGTCGATATGTTCGGTCGGCCGCCCGCCACGGACGCTGGCGAGGCCGCCACGGCCACGCCGAACGCCGTGCCGTGATCCGGTGACCAGCACCGATGAGCGCTCTGGCGTCAACCTTGTCACCGGTCGGGCGGCCCGCCGCCGCGGTGGTGGTCTGGAGCACGACCGACAGCGCGACTGACGCGACGTTCTACGACTGCGTGAGTGTCTGATCCGGGGGCGGCGACGTTTTGGCTTTGAGTGGTGGGTGTGTCTGGGGTGAGCGAGTGGGGTTCTAGTTATGTGATAATGCAATCGTTATCATGCTGCTATGCCTCAGGCCAGGAGCCGACCTTATGCCCACCCTCCCAGACGACAGCCAGGACCACACCGCCGAGCCGACAAGCGAGACGGCCCCGGCCACCTCCGATAGTGAGGGGATTGCTGCGGCGTTGTTGGCCGAGCAGACCGCCAAGATGGAGGCCAGCGGGCCCGGCGAGTCGCGCCACTCCTCACTGGCGCAGGCGCTGCAGCCGCGGCTGGACCCTGATGTGGCCGCCGCGTTGGCCGGCCGCGGGCTCAGCCAGGACCTGGCGCTCGAGGTCGACTACGCGTTCAGGGACCAGGCCGCCAACACCCGCCGCGGCTACGCCGCTGACCTGGCCGACTTCGAGGCCTACTGCGTTGAGCATCGCGTCAGTGCTTTACCTGCGGCGCCGGCGGTGATCGCCGCCTACCTGTCGGTCCGCGCTCACCGCGAGCCCCGCCTCAAACTCGCCTCGCTGGCGCGGCGGCTGGCGGCGATCCGGAAGGTCCATGAGCTCAGCGGCCACCGGGGCCCCGAGAACCCCGGATGGCACCCGGATGTGCTGCGCGCCTGGCATGGCATCCGCCGTGAGCGCACCTGGAGCCAGCGGCAGGCCGCGGAGGCCAGCACCGAGCAGGTCCGCGTCATGGCCGCGGCCTGCTCGCCGCACCACTTCATCGGCGTGCGGGACCGTGCGCTGCTGCTGCTGCATTACGTGCTGGCGACGCGCCGCTCCGAGCTGGTCGCCCTGGACGTGGAGGACCTGGTGGTGGTCGACCGTGGCCTGGTCGCCGTGGTCTGGCGACGCAAGATCGACCCCGATGGCCGTGACCTCGACCTGGTCGCGGTGCCCTACGGTGAGCATGTCGGTACCTGTCCGGTGCGGGCGTGGCTGGCCTGGCGAGATGCGGCTGGGCTGACCAGCGGGCCGGCGTTCCGGCCGGTGCATCCCCGTGCCCGGCTCGACTCTCCCGACGCTACGGCGATCCGCGCGCAACTGCAGGCCGCACCCCGGCTCCGTGACGACAAGGTGAGCCTGCTGCTCAAGCGGCTGGCCCGCCGGGTCGGCCTGCCCGACCCCGACGCCTACTCCGGCCAGTCCACCCGCCGCGGCTTCGCGGTGGAGCTGCGCCGCCACGGCGCCAGCGACATCGAGATCGCCAGCGCCGGCGGCTGGCACCGCCTCGAGCAGGTGCGCCGCTATGCCAGGTCGGCGGCCATCTGGGAGAACCCACCGGCGGGACGGCTGGGACTCTAGGCTTGGCCGGCCACACCGGCACCCGCTCGGCCTGCTGGGGGTCTCAGTAGCATCGGCGGCAAAACCAACGGATAGGCAGCTCAACGGGCTCCCTGCCGGCCTATGCTCGAATGCCCTTGTCGAGGTTCGGCCAGGCTGACGTTTCGCGGAGGTTGGCGCCGACCAGCTCCACCGCGCCCGATCCGCAGTCGGTGCCTTGACCCGTTTGAGCAGGACATCAGACAACGAGCACTCCATCGTTTGTGCAGGACAGCGTTCTTACTGGCACCTTTGGGTGCGGCGACTACACCAGGTTCCCTGGTCCGTTCCTGCTCCAACGCCCGGTTGACCGAACCTGCGGGGATCGCGGCACCCCGGTAAGGTTCGCGGATGCAGCGCAAACGAACCCGGCCTGGCGAACCCGACCGGTGGGCGATCACCTGGGTCGGCGAGCATGCCAACTATCCAGAGTTCCAACTGGTCTGGACCACGATGGCCAGCCTCACCGTTGTCCAGTATCAGGCGCTCGCCGAGCAGTGGGCCGACACTGCGGACCGCCGGCTTGCCCGCGGGCTCGCCCTGAGCTCGCTGGCCGCGCTGCGTGGCAACCTCGCCGCGGTCACCATCCGCTTCCTCGACATCTTCACCCTGCCCCTGCCCCCAGCCGAGCTGCGCGACGACGACACCCGCATGCTCGCCTGGCTGCCCACGCTCGCCGCGGAGTTGCCCGCTGCCCGCCCCGCAGCGGCGTTCCACGACGCCATGCTGGCCAGCCTGGCATTCCCGACCATCTCCGGCGACGACGACGCGGGACTGCGTGAGCCGTGGGCGCGGGTCTGCCTGCCCTGCCCGTTCGAGCCGGCCGCGATGTTCGGCGACGCCTCCCCCGCCGTCGCGGCACTGCTGGCGGGCCTACACGAACTGCCCCGCGCCCGCCTGCGCCGCATGGCCGCCGAACGCCGCCGGATCCCGGATGCGATCTGGCAGCAGACAGTCGGCCAGCTGGCCGAGGCCGCCGCAAGCACCGAGTTCCCGTGGCGGCCTCCGGTGCTGTTTTGGGTGTGTGTCGGCCAGGTCGAAGAGGCGATCGGCGAGACCCCGACCGACCCGCTGATCGTCGCGGCGGTCCACGGGGCCGCTGCGGTGCGGCTGCTCGCTGGCCAGCTGGAGGACGAGACCGCCGCGGTGTTGGAAGGACCGTATCAGCGGGCGCTCGACCACACTTCCCCTACCGCGTAGGGGCCCACGCGACCAACGATAGGTGCCGCTGTTCATCGAGTTCGACGCTGCGAGCCTGACGAGCGGCGGCCGCGCGACGGCGCCTGAGCGGCTGCCCGGCGCGGTCATCGACCTGCGGAAGCCCAGCGGCTATAACTTCAGCTTCGCCAGCTGCTCGTTGACCTCGGCTAGGTCGAAGGCCTCGGGGTCGTAGGGCCCGGCGAGCCATTCCTTGATCTCCCGGTAACGAGCGCCCTTGCGTGCCCGCAGCGCTCGCAGCATGGCAACGTAGCCGGGTGGACCGCCGCAGTCCTCCGGCGGGCAGGCCCTCCGGCCGCCGGTGCAGCGCGGGTAGACAGTGCCGGGCCGCGGCCTCGTGAGGATCTTCTCGACGAGGATGTCGTGCTCCCAGGTGTCGCCGAAATCGTAGGTGTAGCTCAGATGGTCACCGACGCCAGCGAACTCGTTCAGCGCCACGGTGGACTCGTTGATGTCCTCGCCGTAGGCGTTCCCGAAACCGTTTCCGAACGCGTGCAGATGGTAGTCCTCCCAGCCCATCGCGATCTGCAGCAGCTCGTGCAACGTGGCCAGGGTGGTGTCCGAGCGGACCTGCAGCCGCCGCCAGATTGGCGGCGTGATGTCGGCGAGGGTGACCTTGAGCTGGTGCACGCTCATGGCAGCTTCCTCGGGCTGCGCAGGGGGATCCGGGACTGGGGTGAGGATGTCACCAGCCGTTCCTCGCCGTCCAGCCGACACAGCCGCCGACGACGGGCTGTTCAGAGATCACCCTCGGCAGCGCCCCGCCCGTCGGCGCCTTGGTAGGCCACGCACTGCCGGGGCGGGGGAGAAGTTCACCACCTTGAACACTGCCGCACCACGGGGCTGCGCTGCGCTGGTGAAAGCTGGACCATTGACGACCCCACCAGAGGGGGTAGTATACTCTCCGGTGATCGTGGGGACTGACCAGCCCCACAACACAGCACCAAGAGAGGGACACCATCCATGTGCGGCACCACCGCGAACGCGTGTGCTACCGCCCTCTACGGGCCGAACACCGCCCAGGTCGAGCTGCTGCTCGGCGGGATCGCCCACGCCAAGCAGGGCGACCTGTGGAGCCTCGGGCTGCACTTCACCACCTGCATGCAGGAACGCATCGGGATCGTGACACTGCGCAACGCCGTCAAGGCGAGCCGGTTCGCGGCACAGATCCACGGCCGCTTCCCACAGTGGGAGCAGGCCCGGCAGACCGCCGCCGACGCGGCCACCGCCAGGGCCACTGCGGTGGGGATCACCGACCCTCGGCAGATCGCAGAGGCTTGTGGGCTGCTCGTCGCCGCCGCTGGTGTGATCGTGGTCGCCGACTCCCTGGCGGTGGCCTTCCAGCAGGAGGCCCTGGACGCGGTCGAGCACTTCCTGGGCGTGACGTTTGACCTTCCCGCGCCAGTCACGCCCCAGGGCAGGCCCGAGCGGGCCTGAAGGATTTGCCATGGACCAGCACGTCACCACTCGGGACGCCGGAGGCCTGGGCAGCCGACCAGACGCCCTGTCGGACCAGGCACCACAGGTCAGCGACGACATCCTCGCACGGCTGCGCTCGGCCGGGCCGCCGCGGAAGCCGCCCACGCGGGCGACCAGGCGAAGGAGGCGGCGCTGCGCGCCGAGGCCGACCAGCTCGGCAAAGACCTGCCCTACCAGGCGGCGGTCAACGCAGAAGGCGCGTTCGTGAACGCCCTGGTGGACCGCGACGACGAGCTGCGGCTCGGGCCGCCCGCGACCAGCGAAGACCTTGCCCGGGCGGCCGCCATCGGCCGGGCGCTCGCCGAGGCCGCCGACCGGCACGACCCTGGCGAGGTCGACCGGCTCGACACCTGCTACACCGAGCTGCGCGACCGCCACATCGGCCGGGCGCAGGCGGCGGTCATGGAGGCGTTCAGCGATGCGCGCTTCCGGCGCGCCGAGGAGTTCGGCGCGATCCGGCAGCGCCAGCGAGACGCCCAACAGGCGGCAGCACGGCGCCAGGATCTGACCAACGCACTCGCGCGTGGGGTCCTGGCGCTGCCGCACCAGATCGTGTTCGACCTGGAAGCATGCTGGGCCTGCGGGGGCCGTGGGCAGACCGCGGGCCGCCGCGGCCAGCTGGGCCGCTGTGGCGGCTGTGACGGCCGCGGCCAACGCCGCAGCGCGGCTGGCCGCCGCGCCGCCGCGGCGCTAGAGCGCCTGGCCGCCCGGCTGCTGGACGTGCCCGCCGACCACGTCAAGGTGGGGGATGCGCTGCTGGTCCGCGGCACCGATGGTGAGCTGTACCCGCAGCGCGTTGCCAGCGTGGAAACCCAGGCGAACGGTGCGGCGCAGTTCCGCTTCGCCGACTCAGCCGCCAGCGGTGTGGCAGCACTCGTCCATCCGGCGGCAGCGACCCTGCGGCGCGCGCCGACCGACAAGCAGCAGGCTGCGATCCTCGCCAAAGCGGCACGCCTGCAGGGCTGTTCCGTCCGGGAGTTGCCGGTCGGCGCCGACAGCGCGGCTACCGCCGGCTACCCTGCCGCCGGGCCGCAGCGCACGAATCAGGCCGCGGCTGGGGCAGCCACCCACCCGGATGCTGATGACGGCGATGTGGCCGCAGCGCGCCTCGCCAAACTCGAGCTGGTTGCACAGGCAGCCCGGCCAGTCGTCGTCACGTGGAACGACCTGCGGAGCGGGGACCCGGAGGACATGCAAGCCGCAGTGGACCAGCTCGCCGGGACCCTCACGTGGCTGGATGGCACCTGGCGACCGGCCAGACCAAGACCCAACCACACGATGCCTACGGCCAGCAACGACATGCAGCAGCAGCCGAGTTCCAGACCTACGAGGCCGGGGGGGAGGTGAACCGCATGAGCGAGTACACCCGGCAGGAGCGTGAGATGGTCGCTGCCGCGGAGGAGTGCGACGAGCGCCTCGATGCGCTGATCGACGTCGCTTACCACGAGGCCGGGCATGCCGTCGCGGCGATCGTGACCGGCTTCCCGATCCGCTACGCCACCCTCGCGCCGCGCTCCGCCCGCGCCGCCGGTCTGGTCATGCACATGCCGAACAGCTGGCGGCTCACCTACTCCGGCCGGTGGGAGCCCGAGCTGATCGTCGCGGCCTCCGGCCTGGCCGCCGAGACCCTGATCGTCATTCGCCCCGACGACCCGGCCGAGCGTCGTGAGGCCGTGCGGCACAGCAGCGTCGACATCACGGGCATGCGGGCACTGTGCCGCTACGCCTGGCACCGCACCCAAGGCGACTACCAGGGCGTGCCGCTGCAGCCAGCACTCGACCCGGCCTGGACAGTCGCCGAGATCGCCGCGCACGTCTGGCGGCGCGCGATGGCGCTGCTGTGGGAGCACCTGGACGCCGTCCACGAGGTCGCAGAGGAGCTGGTCCGGTCGCCCCGCGCGCTCACCCAGACGCAGATCGCCCGGTTTGTGGCTGCCGCGGAGGCGCCGCTTGGGGTGGCGCCCCGCACGCCGCGGCTGCTGGAGCGCCTCCATGGCGCGGACCTCGACTTCTGGCCGGCTCGGTACTCGCGGCTGGCGTGGCGGCCGAGCAAGACTGGCGGCTGGTGCCCAACCCCGGTCGCCGCGTGGGCGAACGGGGGTGTGGAGTGACGGGGCAGAACCACTACTTACCGCCCGTGGCTACGGTCACGCTCACCTACTGCCAAGGCTGCAGCGTCAACGTCAGCGACGCTGCCGGCAACGCGATCCCCGACGCGGACCTGTCGCCGTGGGGCGATGACTGGCGGATCGGCGCCGAAGACGAGGAGCGCCACGCCGCGCACGGCCCGCACTGCTACGACGAGGGCTGCAAGGTCTGCGTGACCGCGAGCCGGGAGCGGTCCCGCGCCTGGCATGCCCACCTCGACGAGGTGGAGCGGTGCCAGGTGCGCCGACACATCAGCGCCCGCGAGTTCGACTCGGTCCACCTCGGCACCGGCATGGAAGGCTGAGGGGGGTTCGCCCGATGCCGCGCATCCGCTACACCGACTGGAAACCCAAGCCCGAGACCCTGCGGGTAGTTCAAGCGGCGAACGCGATCTGCGCCGAGTACGCCGAGCAGGGCCTCACGCTCACGCTGCGGCAACTGTTCTACCAGTTCGTCGCGCGCGGGCTGCTGCCCAACCGGCAGAGCGAATACAAGCGGCTCGGCTCGATCTGCAACGACGCCCGCATGGCCGGGCTGATGGACTGGGACTACCTGGTCGACCGCACCCGCAACCTTGCGGACCTGCCGCACTGGTCCGACCCAACAGAGGTCGTCGAGGCGGTCGCTCGCCAGTACCGCACCGACCGCTGGGCCTCCCAGCCGTGCCGCGCTGAGGTCTGGATCGAGAAAGACGCTGGCATCGGTGTCATCGAGGCCGTGTGCCAGCGCAACCAAGTGCCCTACTTCTCCTGCCGGGGCTACACCTCGGTTAGCGAGATCTGGGCCGGTGCCCAACGCCTTCGTCAGTATCTGGAAGCCGGCCAAGACGTCGTCGTCCTGCACATCGGCGACCACGACCCCTCGGGCCTCGACATGAGCCGCGACATCGAGGAGCGACTGGACTTGTTCATCCGCAAGGACCAGGGCCACACGATCGCCCGTCGGGTGGTCGATCTGCTCAGCCACAGCACGGAATCTGGCACTGACGACGAGGCTGCGATCGCCCGCTGGAACGCGATGGAGGAGGACGAGCAAGAACGCTGGTGGGACCGCGCCCGAGACGAGCTCGGCGCTGACGGCTGGGGCCAGTTGGAGATCCGCCGTATCGCTCTCAACTACGACCAAGTGGAGCAGTACCAGCCGCCCCCGAACCCGGCCAAGGTGACCGACGCCCGCTTCCAGCGCTACGTCGCCGACACCGGCCTGGACGACTCCTGGGAGTTGGACGCGCTCGACCCCGTCATCCTCCAGGACCTGATCCAGGAGGCGATCGACGGCCTACTCGATGAGGACCGCTGGCAGCAGGCCACCGACGAGATGGAGACCCAGCGTCGGCTGCTGGAGCGCGCCGCGCGCCGCTGGGCCGACGTGGCCCAGTTCTTGGAGGACGCGTCGTGACAGCCACCCATCTCGCCGTCGAAGGATCCTGCCCGCCGGTCAACCTCGTCCCCGACTGGCCGGCGCCGGCTCCCGTTGATCCCAATCAAAAGGGGGTAGTATACTCCGCGTGATCACGGGGATTGACCAACCCCGACGACAGCACCGAGGAGCAGAGGAGCTGACTCATGTACGGGTGCGAGGACTGCGGCGGCACATGGAAAAAGAAGCGTGACGTCCCAGTAGCGTGCCGTCCGTACACGGTCCCGGTCCGCCGGAATCCGCAGTGCGTCGGCGGCTACGAGGCGACCGGCAACACGTGGGACATCGACTGGGGCGAGGCTCGGTAGCCAGCCGGATCCGAAGACAGCCGCGTTACGAGCCGCGTTCGACCAAGCGCTGGGCCGGTGTCCGCGCGGCTGTGGGAGGAGATCACCAGCCGGCTGGAGCCGGCAGGGTAGGGAGGGCGAGATGAACGCCTGGTGCCTGCACTGCCTCACTGGCGTTGGAGTTCGGTCCACCCGGGGAAGTCGCATTGAGGGGCTGCGCTGCGACTGCGGCCAGCCGCTGGTCGGCTCCGGCAACGGGGTCGCCGCGAGCATTGTGGCGACCCGCCGCGGCGACTTGGCCGCTCGTGTGGCGGTCGAGGCCGCCAAGGCCGGCGACCCGGAGCCCGCCCGGCTGTTCGGCCTGCTCGACAGCGCCTCACGGCGCTGCTGGGGCCGCTTCATTCAGGCCCTTGCCGACCGCGACTTCGACGAGGGCCATCATCTCCATGACCAGTGCGACCGGCCGCTTACGGTGCTGCTGCTGGTCTGGGCGGAGCGTGGCGCGCGCGCCCGCCCCACCCACGCCACCGTTGTGCGCATGGAGACGACCTGCCGGGAGCACGCCACCATCGCGATGCGCAGGCTCTTCGACGATCCGCACACCGGCGCCGGGCGGGTCGTGGCGGTGACCGCCTGGCCAATGTCGACCGTGGCGCTCGCCCGGATCCAGGGGCAGCCGGTCGCGCTGCCAGAGCTGCTCGGCGGTTCGCCGCTCACCGACCCGGGGGCTGAGCCGCTGCCGGCGCCGCTCATCCGCATGCGGCCGGCGCCGGTCGCGCTCAAGCTGCGCCGCACCAGCGACCGTGATGTGCAGGAGGTGGAGCTCCACGGCCGCCGCTACCAGCTGCACACCTTCCGAGATGGTCGCGGCCGCGGCAGGTTGAGCTACGCGGTCGTGGACGTCACCGACCCTGACCTCGACTGGACCCCACCCAGCCCGCTGTTTCGCACCAACCCAGACACCTGGCGGCGGCAGCTGCGCGCCGAGGGCAGCCTGGTCGAGTGTCGCGGCTGGCTCGAGGCGGTCGCGCGCGGTGAAAACCCGCCGCCACATCTCGACAAGGGATTGTGAGAGCGACCAGGCCCGCCGCAGCCAGGAGCGTCAACGACCAGACCGACCGGCAACGCTGGACGTGGGATGCTAGCTGCTGCGGCTGGCGTGGTGCGGTACGAGCGCCGACGTGTGTCTTCGGCATGGACGACGGCGGCGCGGGCTGCGGCGGTGTCGCGTGACACCTGGACCGGCCGGTGCCCGCCTCAGCCGGCCGGATCCTCGTCGTCGGCTCGTCGTCGGCGCCGGCGGCGGTCGGGCCGTGGGAACCGCTTGGAGATGGCCGGCTGGCTCACGCCCAGGCGCCGGGCGATCTCGCTGTCGGGCACGCCCGCCGCTTGCGCGCCACGGACGGCCTGCTCCACGCATTCGTCGACGGCGCGGGCGGTCTCGGCGAGGTCCTGCAGCGCCTCGACCCACCGTTGCCGGTCGACGTGACGGCGTGCACGCATCAGCAGGTCCCGTGCCTGCTGGATCCGGGCCGACAGCGCGTCCATGCAGCGAATCGTTCCATGCCGGATGCGCTCCGGTCACTCACCGGGCCGGCCAGCCGGTTGGGGGGTTGTACAAGCCGATCACCTGACATATAACCAAGGTTATACCTCTACGACTCGTGAGCAGGGGAGTTGCCTACGAGTCTGGTCCACGTCGTGCCCGAGGGGGTCGCTGATGCCGCGCGCCACCGCCCTGCACCTCCACCGAGTCGAGCCGGGCCTGGTCAGCCAGGTCCTCGCCGACACCGACCTGATCCTGCCCGCCAAGCTGGCGCTGCTGTACCTCCTCAGCCACAGCCAGCAGATCCACACCCGTGAAGACCTCGCCGCCGTCGACCCGACTGTGGCGGAACGCCTCGACGCGGTCCTGCACGAGCTCGCGAGCCGACTGGCCACGGTCCCGGCGGAGGAGCCGCCCTGCCTTGCCACCAGGTTCCGGCTCCGCCCGCATCGCGAGGAGGACGACCCCGACCTGGTCAAGCGGATCCCCGTACGCGCCGCCCTCCAGCTCCAACGGATCGAGCCCGGCCTCGTCGAGCTCGTCGTCGCCGACGCCGACCTGACCCTCCCGTCGAAACTGGCACTGCTGTACGTGCTCGGCGGCAGCGAGCAGATCCACACCCGCGAGGACCTCGCCGCCGTGGACCAGCTCGTCGCAAGCCACCTCGACGCAGTGCTGCACGAGCTCGTCGGCTGCAACTGGCTGGCCACGGTGCCCGCCGGCAGGCCGCCCTGCCTTGCCGCCAGGTTCCGGCTCCGCGAGGACCAGGAGGTCGAGGACGTGGACGGGACGCTTGGCGTGCGCCATCTTGCCGCTGGCGTTACCTGGGTGCCCGGCGACCACGGCAGCGACCTCTGAGGCTGGCACGCCACAGACCCAGGGAGCTGCCGATGCGGACCAAGCGATGCTACGGCTGCGGCCGGGTCAAGCGGGCGGAGCTGTTCGACATCGACCGCCACCGCGGCGACGGCCGCAGCTCCCGATGCAAAGCCTGCCGCCGCCAGCGGCAAAACCGCGGCGGCTACGCCGCCTGCCGCAACCGGGCGCTGTGGAAGCTGGCCGCCTGCTACCCCGACGAGTACCGGCGCTACCGCCAGCAGGCCCGTCTGGAACTGGCGCCCGACACCGCCCCCGTCCAGGTGTGGGATCAGGCGCGCGGCCGGGCGCTGGCCGAGCTGTCCCGCCGCCACCGCGGCGAGTGGCACCAGCGCTACCAGCAGCTCCGGGCGGCCCATCCCACCTGGACGCAGGCGCGGGCGTTCAGCGTGGCGACCGCCCAGCAGCGCCGCGCCCACCGCGACGAATTCCTGGAGCTGCTCACCGGCTACGCCGGCGCCCAGCTCGCCGGCCCCAAGCTGGTCGCCAGGCTCATCCGCCGCGCCCAACGCCGCCTCCAACTCGCCCACCTTGAGGAGTTCCAGGCCCTGTATGCGGCCGAGCGGGCACACAGCGGCAACCCCGTCCGCAGGGTCGATGCCGGGCGGTCCGCCGCGCCGTCACTGACCAGCCGGAAGGGCACGGCGCATCCGCATCCGATCCTGCTACGTGCCGGTGCGTCCGGCCCTACCGCTGCCGACGTGCCGCCGGTCTCCGCGCCCCAGATGGGCGGCCTGCGAACAGGACTCCCGCCGGGGACCGGCAGCGCTCCCACACAAGGAGACCCCGATGAGCAGTCCACCAGCCGCGCCAGCGGCTGCGCAACGACCCGGTGAATGCCCCTGGCCGGTCTGCGGGCAGCTCGCCCCGATCGCGGTTCTCGTCGAGGTGCGGGGCGAGCCGTCGGAGCTGGCACGTCCGGTCGGATGCTGGTGCGTCGGGCATGCGGTGATCGTCGGCGTCGCCGAGCAAGCCCGCCAGGGCGGCAAGCTCTGGTACGGCCCCCGATCCGCCGCCGGGCACGCCCACCTGGCGGCGGCACGGAACTGACCGGTGGCTGACGCCATGACCAGGCCCGTCGCAGGTTGCGAGCCTGGAGGAACCCCACGATGCCGCAGCCCGCCTCGACCGGCTCGGCTGGCGAACGTCGAGCGACAGCCTGCCAGCCGAGCCGTCCGACCCGACCCGGGGGCGTCGACCGACGTCGATGACGGACATGCCGCCGGCCTCATCCAAACCCCGCGGAGCTCCGGATGAGCCCCGTGGGACTCCCGCGGGGAGGCCGGCGCATGTTCCATCTGGTGCCACCCAAGGCGGTGATTCTCGTTGAACGATCCTGATCGACGGCGCGCTGGTCTGCCCGGCGTGCTCCACGGCCCGTTCGGGCTGCTGTGGGCCGGGCAGACTCTCAGCCTGCTGGGCGACGGCGTCTTCCTGGTCGCCTTCACCTGGCAGCTCGCGGTGCAGTGGCAGCGACCGGCGCTGCTTGGGCTACTGCTCGCCGCGCGGGTGGTGGCCGAGGTGGCCACGCTGGGGCTGGGCGGGTGGATCATCGACCGGCTGCGCCGGCGGACCGTTGTGCTGGCCGCCGATGCCGGCCGCGGGCTGCTGCTGTTTGGGCTTGCGGCCGCGCTGCACCGCCCGCCACCCACCCTCGTGCTGGCCCTGCTGATGGTCGTCTACGGCGTGCTCACGGCGCTGTTCCGCCCAGCGCTGACTGCCTACATCCCAGAGATCGTCCGGCGCGATCGGCTGGCCGCCGCCAACGCGCTGTACTACATCTCCCTCCAGGCGGCAATGGTGGCCGGCCCGGCCGCCGGGACCGTCCTGGTCGGGCTTGGCTCGGCCCCGGCCGCGCTGCGCGTCAACGGCCTGTCGTTCCTGCTCGCCGCGGCGGCCACGGTGCCGCTCCCAGCCCGCCCGGCGGCCGGCGGCGGCGAGCAGGGCCTGGCCCGGATGGTCGACGGGTTCCGCGCTGCCCGCCGGGTCGGCTGGGTCGGCGGGACCATCCTGGTCATCAGCGTCACCAACCTCGGCATCATCGGAGCGGAGCGGCTGGCCCTGCCAAGCGCCGCCGCCGAACGCTACGGCCACCTCGGCGGCTACGGCGCGATCGTCGTCGCGATCGCCGTCGGCGGCGTGCTGGCCGCCTGGGTGACGGGCCGCTCGCCGTTGCCTCACGAACCCGGCATCGGCACCTACCGCGCCGCGTTGCTGCTGGGGCTGGCCACGCTGAGCTTCGGGCTGGTCCGCGGCATCGCGGCGGCCGCCCTGCTCGGGCTCGCCTTCGGCGCCAGCCAGCAGCGTGCCGAGCTGCTGTGGGTGACCAGCCTGCAGCGCAACGTGCCGGACCGTCTGCTGGGCCGGATCACCGCGGTCGTGGAGTTCGGGTCGTTTCTGTTTCTCCCGGTGTCGTTCGCCATCGGCGGCCTGGTCGTGCAGGCGGTCGACCCAGAGGTGGTCCTGCTTGCCGCCGGCGCCACCAGCATGCTGGCCGCGGCGATCGGCCTGGCCGTGCCTGCCCTACACCGCTGGCGGCCGTTCGACGAGGTCGCGGCCGACCCTGCCGGCCACCCCGATCCGCTCGCAGCCGCGGTCCCGGAAGGCCAGACCTCATGACCGTACCCGCCATGTCGAGGCAGCCAGCCGACACGGAACCGCCCGTCGTGGCACCGCCGCCGTGCTGGTGCGGCAGGGCCCTCGAGGACCACGCGGCCACCCACGATCATGCGCCGGCGCCGGCCGGTGGGGTCGAGTCCGAAGCACACGACGCCTGGTGACCGCGGCCCAATGACCAGTTCCACGCGGCCCTTCCAGGCAGCAATGCTCGACGAGGGCGGCGACCAAGGCGAGATGGTGGTGTTGCCGCTGCGGTTCGTCGTCGCATCAGACCACGGGCGCTTCACCCCGCCCCGCTCGGCGCCGCCGGTAACGACGGTGTCCTGGCGGTCGCGTGCGGCATGCTGCTCGGCGAGGTCCGCAACGGCGCCACCACCCAGCAGGTCCACGGTTCCCTTCAGTGGCCTGTCGACCCGTGTGGCTGGTCTGGGCGGGCAGCTCGTCATGCCCGGCCAGCCGCCGTGTAGCCCGCGGACCGCGCCGGACGCCTCGCCCCGAGCGGCATGGTAGGGGACTGACGTGGCGACCGTGCCTGCCCGCCCTGGTGTGGCCTGACCATTTGACATCCTCCCCGTCCTTCAGGACGGGGATTCCAACTACGCAACCGAGGAGGTCACGGGTTGAGGTTCGCGGTTCGCTGGCAGACCCAACGGTCGGCCTCCCCGCGCAGTCGCGGCGTGCCCCGCCGCGATGTTCAGCGCCGCGTTTACGTCGGCGTTGCCGGTGTAGTTGCAGGCGACGCAGGCGAAGAGGGCTTGGCTCTTGCGGCTCTCCGCTGCGACGTGCCCACACGCCGAGCAACGCTGGCTGGTATACGCGGGATTGACCTTCTCGACCCGGCCGGCGGCCTTGTGCTCCAGCCGTTCGGCGAACAGGCTCCAGCCCTTGCTGAGAATCGCTCGGTTCATCCCAGCCTTCTGCCGGATGTTCCGGCCTGGTGCTTCGACGGTGCCCCGAGCGCTGCGGGTCATGTCCCTCACGCGCAGATCCTCGATGCGGATCAGGTCGTAGTCGCGGGCGATGGTGGTGCTCGCCTTCTCGGCCCAGTCCTTGCGTGCATCCGCGTTTCTGGCGTGCAGCCGAGCGCGGCGAGCCTTGAGCTTGGCGCGGCGGTTGGAGCCACGCTTGGCTCGGGCCAGGCGCCGCTGCAACCGCTCGACGCTGCGGACAGCGGGCGCCTGGTAGGTGGTGCCGTCCGACAGCGCCAGCGTCACCGTTACCCCTCGGTCGATGCCGACGACCTTGCCGCTCCCAGGGCCGGAGAGTGGTGGGGGGATGGCAGCGAAGGCGATGTGCCAACGGCCGGCCCGGTCGCGGGTCACCCGGTAGGACCCGGCGTCGGGCACCGGCCGACTGCGGCGGAACCTGACCCAGCCGACCTTGGGGACCAGGACCCGCGACCAGCGCCGGTTGACCTGCTGGATCCGGCTGGCCGATGTGCCAACGACCCGGAAGCCCTCGTCCCGTCCGGCCTTGCGCCAGGTCGGCCGTCTATGAGAGCCGGCGAAGCGGTTGCGCATCGCCTGGTGGAAGTCTCGCAGGGCCTGCTGCTGCACGATCACGCTGCCGGCGCCAAGCCAGGGGAAGGCTGCCCGCGCCTCGGTCAGCTGCCGGTTCTGCTCCGCGTAGCCGGGTGCTGGGGCGCGACCCGGCCGCCAGTGGGCGTGCTGCTCGACCGCCAGGTTCCACACGTAGCGGGCGTGCGCGCAATGCTCCAGCAGTGTCGCTTCCTGAGCGGCCGTGGGTTGCAGGCGGTACCGGCTCATGGGCGGATCCTAGCGTCTACCTGCGACAACGAGCGGCGTCAGCCTGCGGGCTGCACCGCATTCCTCCCCGGCCTGAAGACCGGGGCTTCCTGCGGAGGTGACTGGTGACTGGTGATCACCCAGGCGGCGATGGTCGAGAGGACGCCTCGTGACGAGTAGGTTCATCCCGGACGGCAGCATCCAGAACCCCGCGTCCGGGCCCGCCGCAGTCATCGCATCGTCGCTGCGGCTGTGCGGTTCGACCGGACATTCCCATTGATTCATTAGGAAGGGGGAAGTATACTGCTGCACGACTGATCTGCGAGGCCTGACCAGCCTCGCGCTACAGCACCAAGGAGCGCATCAATGGCTGCGCTTGCCGCCGCGTCGGCATGTTCATGTGCCGATTCGCCTGGCCACGGCCGCCGAGTCGATACCGGCGGAGTTCGCGTATCGCGTGCGGCTGCTGCACGGCCAGCACACCAGCCAAATCGGCGAGAGAGCGGCGGCTCACGCCGGAGCTCCCGGAGGCGGGCCTGATGGCCGCCGCGCCGGTGGCCGCCCCGGCATGGGTGCCATGGCAGCCACGCCTGACCGACAGCCAGGGCGACGCCGTAACCGTGCTGCCCGGCGTGCTGGCCGCCGCACTCCAGGCGGTCCCAGTGATGATCGCCGACGTCGGCGAGTGGTCCGAGAACCAGCGAGTCAAGGCGGCCGACGAGGCGGCTGACATCATCGCCTCGGGTGCCGACGCGCTGTGGCTGACCGATCCCCGCCAGCTTCGGCGAAGCGAGGTCAGCCCCCACCAGGTCGGCGCGGCGATCACCACCGGTCTGGCGATCCTCGCTCACCGCGCTGGCGGCGTGCGGTTTGGCGGGCTGCACTGGCACGCCGACCCGGCGGCCTGCACCGCCTGTCCGGGCTTGGGCGTGTGGGCCGTCGTGCCCACCGGTGACACGCGCCGCGCCAGCCTCGGAGCGTTCTACACCCCCCGCGCACTGGCCGAAGAGGTCGTCGCCAATGCCCTCGGCGTGCTGCTCGAGCCGGCGTCGCCTGGCGGGCTTGCCGGCGACATCGAGTCCCTGCGGGTGGCCGACATCTTCTGTGGGTCCGGCGCGTTCCTGGTCGCCGCCTGCCGGTTTCTCGGCGACGCGCTGGCCGCCGCATGGGACGCGGACGAGCAGGCCAGGGCACTCGACCACTATCAGACCGCGGACGTCACGCTCGCCGCCCGCGCGCTGGTCGCCACCACCTGCCTGTTCGGCGTGGACATCGACCCACTGTCGGTGGAGCTGGCCGCCCTCGCGCTGCAACTGCTCGCGCCCAGCCACCAGCCAGCCAGTGGCCGCCTGCCGGGCCTGCGCGTCGGCGACGCGCTGGTCGGCCGAGGCCCCCGCGACGAGACCATCACCGGCTTCCCGGACACCGCGGCGCGGCTGGACTGGCCCGAGACGTTCCCGGACGTGTTTGGCGCCGGCGGGTTGGGATTCGACGCGGTGATCGGCAACCCGCCGTGGCTGGGCGGCCAGTATCTGTCCGGCGCCGTTGGTGCCGCCTACCGGGAACACCTGGTCGCCGCGGTGGCCCGCGGGGTCCGCGGCCGCGCGGACCTCGCCGCCTATTGCTGGTTGCGCGCCCATGAACTGGTCAGCCCCTGCGGCGTCGTTGGGATCGTCGGCCCCAACGCGCTGCTGCGGGGTGCCACCGCCCGAGTCGGCCGCGACCAGCTCGCCGCGCGGGGGTGGCGACCATACCGCGAGGTGACCGCCCGGACCTGGCCGGCCAGGTCGGCCGCGGTGTCCTGCTGCCTGGTGTGGACGCACCTGTACGCCCACCCGCCGGCGGCGTTCCGCGACCGCGACCAGCAGCCCATCCCCGGCAGCGTGCTGGTTGGGACGATCCCGATCACGGTCGACGGCACCGACGACGAGATCTGCCGGTACGTGTTCGACTCCGACCAGCCACGACCCCTCCTTGGCGCGCACGGCGGGGTGCCTGATGGCCGCTGAGCCGTACGCGCCCGCTGCCCCGGCCGGCCGCCTGCCCGACCCGGTGGTTGTCCTGGCCGACAGCGAGGTGAACGCCCTGTCGTGGCTGCTGCTGGCCGCGATGAGCGCCCTCGACTCCCACGCGCTCGGCGACCCGGACGCGGCCACCGCCTTGCTGATGCTCGACCTCACGCGCCAGGACCTGCGCGACCGCCAGCGCGCCGCCCACGTGCATGCCCTTGCCCTCGCCGAGGCGACGCTGCGGCTGGTGCCCGCCGGGGGAGGCGGCAGGTCATGAGCCGCGCTGCCGTCTCCTCCCCCGCAGTTCGGGTGAGCAGCGCGCCCGGCCGCCTGCCGGGCGGGCCGCTGGTCGACGCCGTCCACAGCCACCTGGCGCCTCGGCAGGTCACGCTGGAGGCGCTGTTTGCCAGGCATCCAGTGCTGCTGCGCGCCTACCAGAATGCCCGCGGCGGCGGCGACGTGGCGGCCGCCACTGCTGGCCGGATCTGCAGCCAGTTGCTGCTGGTCGACCCGGTCGCGGTGTATGGCGAGGCGTACCTGGCGGCGACCCGGGCTTCTGTGCGGTCCCAGCCGCCCGATGGCGCCGTTCAGCTGGCCGTCTACCAGCAGGTCTGGGACCGCATGGACGCGGCCGCGACCAGCGGCCAGTGGGCCGGGGACCTGCAGGACCTTCTCGACGACCTCGCCCTCGACCAGCCGGCCCGGCAGCTCATCCGGGGACTGCTCGCCTACGGCTGGGTCAGGGTCGAGCACGCGCGGGCTGGCGGCCGTGTGCGTGGCTACCGGCTGGTGCGCCGACCCAACGCGGCGCCGGTCGCGTGCGCCGGACCGCGGTGCGCCGAACCGATCGAGATTGTTGCCCCCGATGGCACGCTGCGCTGCCCCCGGCCGCTGTACTGCTCGCCGCGCTGCCGCCGCGCCGCCGCCACGGCCCACACCGTCCGTCGCCTTGACCGGCTTCGCGGCCTTGCCGGCCTGCCGCCAAGCGGCCGGGACCGCCTCAGCGACGCCGAGGTCGACCGGCTCGTGCATCTCCTTGGACGCCTGCCCCAAGCACGTCCGCCGGAATTACCACCCACACCCGAGAGGAGGTGACATCCAAGTGGGTCTCACCGACGTCGCCGTACAGCCGGACACCGGTGTGTCCAGCACGGCCACCTCGGACGTTCGGTTGCGAGCGTTCAGCACGCAGCTCGCCGCGCAGGGCTACGCCGAGCTCCGCACTCCCCTCGCGGCCGTCGCTCCCGAGACGGAGGACCGCCGCCGCTGACCCAGCCAACCCCCCGACACACCGGGAAGGAACCCCGATGGCAAAGCTGATCCTGACCGACGAGCGCCAGCGTGGCCTGGCCGTGCTGCTGGCCGCCGACCGCGCCACCCAGCAGGTGTACACCGCCAAGGCCACCACCGACCCCGACCGCCCCGGCAACGGCCACCTGACGATCGACTCCCGTACCGTCGCGTGGCTGCGCGACCGCGGCTTCGTCACCACCAGCACCGACCCCTCCACCACCCGGCCGGCGCCAGCCAGCCGCCGGGTGCGTCCCACCGACCGGGGCCTGCAGCTCGCCCAGCGTGCCGCCGCCCTGGGCGCGACGGCCAACCCCGAGCGCGGCGGCCTGGTGGCGGCGGGCCGCGAGGGGCGGTGACCTCGCCATGGCACGCGACCGCCGCGCCGGTCGCAGCCTGCCCGCCGTCCACCCGGCCGGGCTGCTGACCGAGCTGCACGCCACGCGGCGGCTGGCGGCCAGGACCGCCGGGATCGCTGGCTGGTGGGAGCGGTTCGTCGCCGCCTGCGATCCCAGCAGGGGATCCGAGCTGAACCGGATCGGAGAGTGGCGTCTGCGCTGGCACATCAGCGGCCCAGTCGCCACCGACCGGTACCGCCGCCGGCTGTGGGCCTGGCTGCCCACCACCGCGCAGCGTCGGCTGATCGGCGCCCGGGTCGGCTACCTCCTGGACCCAATGGGCGTGGAGGCGCTCGCCTGCGAGGTCTGCTGGAAGCGCGCCGCGGTCGGAGTGTTGCGGTCGCTGCTGGACCCCAAGGTCAGCGTGCTGCTCTGCCGGCACTGCGCCCGCAGCGGGCTGGAGCCGCTGCGGGTGCTGCTGGTGTACGTCGGCCCCCGCGGGCTCACCCCGCCCCTGCCCAGCCTGGAGGCGTTCGAGCCGCCCGCGCTGCAGGTCGTGCGCCGGTCGCTTTCGGGGCCGCATGCCGACCCGGCGCTGCTGCAGGAGCGGATCGGCGACGAGGTCGCCCTGCACGCCCGCAATGGCACTGGCTGGGCCAAGACCCGCAGGCATCAGGCCCGCATCGTCTGGCGGGAGCTGCAGCAGGCCGTCGGCCGCGGCCGGCCCACCGTCACGGTGGCTGCCCGGTCCCGCCGGCAGCCGCGGCGGCTGCGATGGCGGAGGTGGACGCGGTGAGCGCCGCCAGGCGGACCGGCCGGCAGGAGCTGGCCGAGCTGTACGGGACGCTGCGGGAGGTGCTCACCGTCGGCGTCCTGTCCGAGGAGTTCCACGCCGTCGACGCCACCGACGACGGGGTGCTGCTCACTCTGCCAGGCGGACAGCGGTTCTGGCTCACCGCAGAAGCCGTAACCGCCCCGGCAGCCCCGGCCGGGCAGCTCATCACCGCCGCCGAAGGCGAAGCGCAGTACGGCGTGCCCCGTCGGCGGCGGCTGCTGCTTGCACGCCAGGGCAAGATCGCCCGCCGGCGGCTCCCCGGGCAGCAGCGCCGGGTCTACCTCGAGGAGGCCGCCGTGCGGATGGCGGCCGTGGCCGAGCACGACCGCCGCGCCAGGCTGCTCGCCAGCGGCCGCCACCTCAGCCCGTGGCCGGCCGACCGGCTGCTGCCGCTGCTGATCCGGGAGGCGCGGCTGCTTGCCGCGACCCCGGTCGACCCAGCGGCCGTCGAGGCGGTCCGCCAGACGATCAGCGACACGGTCGACCAGGCCGCCACCCTGGTGATGCTCACCGGCCAGCCCGGCGGGTTCCGGCATGCCGGGGAGGCGAGCGTCCGGTGAGGGGGCAGGCCTGGAGCTGGGCGCTTGCGCTGCTTGGGGTCAGCGGGCTGTGGCTGGCCGGATCCAACTGCCGAGCGGGCTGGCTGGTAGGCATCGCCGCGCAGGCGGCATGGGTGGGCTACGCGGTCGCCACCCGCCAGTGGGGCTTCCTGCTGTCGGCGGCGGCCTACACAGTGGTGAACGCGCGCAACTGGCGCCGCTGGGCCCACCCGGCCTCCACGACCGCCCCATCTGGCCAGCGCGAGCCAGGCGCCCGCCAGGACGCGGCTGGGCACGTCCCGGCCGCGCCGGCGGTACCCACGGCGGACCTGGAGGACGGGGTTACGCCCCCCGGCGACATCGCCACGCCGCCGCCGACCGCGTCGGCGGTGGGGCCAGTGCCGCAGGTGTCGCTGTCGTCGCCACCGTCGACCCTGCTGACCGCCTCGCCCACGCTGGCCGCGCTGCTAGCAGTGGCCCACGCGGTGCTGGCCGGCTTGGCCGCGCTGCACGCTGACACCCAGCCCCGCACCTGTGTGGAGATCACCCACCGCGCCGGCATCAACGTGCTGGACGCGAACGTGGTGCTGGAGTGGCTATGTCGCCTCGAACTGGTTCGCATCGACGGCCCCGATCACGACCCCGGCGTCTCCTGGTACGCGAACCGGTATCTGCTCGCGCCAGACCCCGACGTCGTCCAGGCCGCGCGTCGTCTCGCCGTGTCTCTGCCCGCCGCACCCGGCCCTTCCACTGCGGAGGCGGCCTCGTGACCTACGACAGCGACCACACCAGCGGCCCTTGGGACCGCCGTGCGCACCCCGACCTGGGCGCCAGCCCCGTGCCAGCCGGAGGCGACACCACAGCGCCGCCGCGGCGCGACGTCGTCTGCGCCACCTGCGACGGCCTGATCTGGCGGCTCACGATCCCGGTCAGCGGCACGGTCACCACCGTCCGCCAGACCATCTTCGGACCCACCGCCTTCCGCTGGCGTCGGCACGGCGTCCTGCCGGTGCGGGAGGAGAACCGCCAGCCGTGCCCAGCGTGCGGCCAGGACCCCAACGACAAGGGGCGGTCCTGATGCGTCAGGGCCGTTCCTCCACACCAGGGCGTCGGCCAACGGCGGAGCCGATCACCGCATTCGAGACCGTCGGCGCCGCCACCGTCAGGCGGGGCAACACCGTCCGAGCCGGCCACGCTGCCGCGCCGGACCGGCGAAGCCGACCCGGCAGCGCAAACACGTCGACTATTGCCCCCGGCACCGAGACGACGTCCGCATCAGCCGTGGGCGATGGCCGCGACGCGCTCGTGGTCAGCCATCTCAAGCTCCTGCCGGCGCTCGCCCACCGGGTGGCCGCCGAGTACGGCGGCCTGCATGACCCTGCCATCGACGTTGATGACTTGGTGTCGGCCGGCGCGATCGGGCTGCTCCGTGCTGCGCAGACCTGGGATCCTGCTAGAGGGGCGAGCTTCGCGAGTTGGGGATGGCGGGCCGCCGCGTGGGAGATGCGCCACGCGTTACGCGCCGGCCGTCACCAGCGCCCCGCCAACCGAACCCACCTGTCACTGGACCAGGCGCTCGGCGACAGCGAGACCCTCCTCGCCGAGGTCCTCGCCGACGACGGCGAGCAGCCTGGTGATCGGCTGGAGGCCGAGGTCGACCGGTTGGCGGCCAAGGCCGAGCGGATGCGGGTCCTCGTTGCTGTCAGCCGGTTGCCCGAGCGGGAACGCGCTGCGGTGCATGCCTACTACATCAGCGGCTTCCGGCAGGACGTCGCCGCCGCCCTGCTGCGGACCACCGTCGACGCTATCCGCTGCAGGCTCGTCAGCGCCCGCCGCCGCCTCGCCGCGACACTTACCCGCCAGGAGGCAGCATGAGGCCGGACCTCTCGCTGTGCGGGTCCTGCAGGCCCGTGGTCGTCGGCACCGACCCGGGCGGCCGCTGGACCGGCATTGCCGCGCGCACCGGGCGCCGCTACCTGGGCCACGAGCTGGTCACCCGGACTGAACCTGGCCCGATTCCCAGCCGCGAGTACCTCGACCAGGTCGTCACCGCCCTCGCCGGGTGGACCCAAGGATGGGGCGACATGCCGGTCTTACTCGCCGTCGAGGGAGCCCGCCGGCTGGGCCGTGAGCCCGAACCGCAGGGCGATCCGGCCACATGGATCGCGCTCGGCATGGTCATGGGCGTGATCGAGTCCTACTTCCCCCAGGCGATCATCATCCTGCCCACCGACTATCAGCGGCCACCGGTCGGCGCCTATCCCTATCCCGACCAGTTGATCGGCCCTGATGAGGTCGACGGCGACGAGGGCGTGCTGTGCCACTGCCGTGACGCCTGGCTCATCGCCGGCGCCGCCCAGCAGCGCCATCGCTGGCGCCCCGAGTACCGGTGCAGCTTCAGTCCCGACCCGCTCCGGAGTGCGGCGTCATGACGGTCTACGTCGACGAACTCCGCGACTACCGCCAGACCGCCCGCGACAAGGGACTGCGCTGGACCCAGTGGGCGCACCTGACGGCGGACACACCCCAGGAGCTGCATGCCTTCGCCGCGCAGCTTGGCCTGCGGCGCGCGTGGTTCCAGGCCCATCCCTGGCGGTGGCACTACGACGTCACAGCAGGCAAGCGCGCCCAGGCGCTATCGCTTGGCGCCAAGGCGATCACCGTCCGGGAGCTGGGCGTCATCGTGCATGTCCGCCGGCTGGCGCGGCATGGGATGAAGGCGCTGACGGTCTGGCAGCCCCATGCGACGGCGATCGCGGTGGGCGCCAAGCGGTTTGAGACGCGGAGCAGGCCGACCAGCTACCGCGGCCCGCTGGCCATCCAGGCCGGCACGCACTTCGACCTCGAGCAGCAGGACCTGTGCTTCGCCGAGCCGTTCACCAGCATGCTGCTGGCCGCCGGGATCCAGACCCCCGACGACCTGCCCCGTGGGGCTGTGCTGGCGGTCACCGAGCTGACCGACGTCCTGCCCACCGACTGCCCGCAGATCACCGGGCAGCTCACCGAGCGGGAACTGGCGTTCGGCGACTTCTCCCCCGGACGGTGGGCGTGGGTGCTCCGCAGCACCCGGCTGCTGCCGGCGCCGATCCCGGCTCGCGGCGCGCAGGGGCTGTGGCAGTGGCGCCTGCCCAGCAGCGACGAGACCGCAGACGAGGTCCGCCAATGAGCGCCAGGGCAGCACCACGCTCCCCGGCCGGCGGCCAAGGGCAGCACGAGGTTTCCGCGGGGACCTACCGCGGGCGGCTGTGTGTGCTGCTCCAGCGGCTGGGCTGCGGGTTCCTCACCGCCAACCCGCCGCTGCGCAGCGCCATCGCCGCCCATCGGGTTGCCGTCGACGCCTTCTGGGACGAGCTGGTTCGCCTGGTCCTGCAGCTCTGCGTGGTCGCAATCGCCGAACACCGCGACCTGCTGATCCGGCGGACCGCCAGCGGCCAGCGCCGCCGCTGGTACGCGCAGCACTACGCGCTGGTGGCCCTACGCCAGCCGGGACACACTTCGGAGCATCCCGACAGCGGCGGCCTGTGGCGGGCACGCAGGCTGGTCTTGGACGAGCTGGCCCGGCGGCACGGCGCGCTGCTCGCCCGCAGAGACCACGAGGGCGTGGGCCTGCGGGACCGGGCGTTGCGCAACGCCGACCTGCGTGCCGCCGCAACGCTGCTGCTGGACCTGCCCGGCCTGACGGGCTGGGGGGTGCAGGAGCTCGGCGCGGTCCGCGAGGCCCTGCTGGAGTTGGCCCCCGCAATCGAGGACGGCACCTTCACCGTCAGGAGGGTGCCGGCCACGCGCCGCATGGCCTCCGGCGTGTACTACACGCCGCCGCCGCTGGCCGACTTCATGGCCCAGTTCGCTCTGGACCCGGTCATCGACCAGCTCTGCCAGGCCGGCGACCCGGCCGAGCTGCTGCGCATCCAGGCGGTCGACCCGGCGTGCGGCGCCGGGGTGTTCCTGGTCGCCGCCGCCCACCATCTCGCCCGCCGGTACGCGGCGCTGCTGGCTGACACGCCCGACCCGTCGCCGCAGGCGGTCCGGTTCGCGCTGCCGGTCGTTATGCAGGCGTGCATCTACGGCATCGACATCGACCCGGTCGCCGTCGACCTGGCTAAGGCGGCCCTGTGGCTGGAGGTCGCGCCCGACCGCACCCATCCGATGTCGTTCCTGGACGCCAACGTGATCTGCGCCAACACGCTGGAGGGCCCCGACGGTCTGCCCGCGGCGCTCAGGCCAGGGAGCCGTGAGGCCAGGGTGACGCCGTTGCGCCAGCCACCGCAGGGGCAGTGGCCGACGCTGGGCAGCCCGATCTTCCCGACCGCCACGCTCGGGCCGGTGACCCACACCGGGCGGGCACCCCGTCCGGCCGGCCGTGCCGCAGGGAGGCCGCAGTGATCTTCATGTCCCGCTATCGGCGCTCACACGACCCGGCCGCAGACGAGCCGACGCAGGGGAGGCCCTGGTGAGCCTGGACCTGACGGTGTGCGACCAGTTCTGCGGCGCCGGCGCTGGACCTTCGTCAGCGCCAGATCGTGCGCGACCCCTGCGACAGCACCTCGACCGTATCCACCGCCTGACCAGGAGGCATCCATGAGCCGCACCGGCCGACACCCCGACGCGCAGGACCCAACCGGCAACCGCGATGAGCAGGCCGTCCAATACGACCACGTGGGCACCCCATCCGCCCAGTACGGCAATGCCGTCGCTCCATCGGTGATGACCCGGATCTTCGGCAAGGTCACCGAGGGCCCCGTCGGCGTGGCAGACGCCGACTGCGCGGACATGACGACACCCGAGATCCTGCTCGCCGAGGCCCGCGTTCGCCTCGCCGAGTACGGCCCGACCGACCTGGACAAGACGCTGGCGCTGATCGCCGACGCCAAGGGCTACGTGACCGAGGAAAGCGACCCCCTCAGCTACGTCGCCGCCGCGCTCCAGGACGCCACCGACATGGTGGCCGAGCTGCACGCTGCTCGTCACGCGAACGAGTGGTGGGCCAACACCGAGGGCCGCCGCTTTCGTTTCGGACGCTGGGAGTTGTACCGCGACCGCCGTGACTGGTGGATCGGCGTGTTCGCGTCCGAGCGCGCCACCTACTTCGGGCTCCTGACGCTCATCGCCAAGCGCACAAGGGAGCGTCAGCCATGACCGACCGGCCCATCGACCTCGACCACGCCACCGGCTACGCGCGCCACGCCGACCACAGCGCCACACAGTGCGCCAACGGGGACCGGCTCATCCTGCGCATGGCCGCCGAGCTGCGCGACCTGCGCGCCGACAACGAGCACCTGCGCTTGGAGCGCGAGGAGAACAACCGGTACTACCAGCGGCTGGAGAGCCTGCTCACTCGGATCGCCGAGCACTTCCCCGGCACCTACCCCGATGGCGACATCACGGGCACCATGCGCACGGCCGGGGTGTACGGCGGTCTAGAGCAGGTCGCCTACCTCGTGGAGCGTCTCCGCAGCCAGCAGCCCGCACCATCCAACTTCGAGCTGACCCGCGAGTTCCACCGAGCCATCGGCCAGCTCCCCGAGGACTACGCGGGCGAACACACCAACCCCGAGCGCTACCGGACGATGGTGGAGCTGCGCTCCCGGCTGCTGCGCGAGGAGTCCCGCGAGGCAATCGACGCCCTCGACGCCTACGCGGTCGGCCAGGGGTCACTGGTGGATGTGGCTGGCGAGCTGGCCGACGTGCTCTGCGTCACCTACGGTGCCGCCGCGGCACTCGGCATCCCGATGGACGCGATCTATCGGGAGTTCCACCGGTCGGTCATGACCAAGGTCGGCGGCCCGGTGCGCGCCGACGGGAAGGTGCTCAAAGGCGAGGGCTTCCAGCCTCCCGACCTTGAGCGCGTGCTGTCCCAGGAGGAGCCCGCCAGTGACCGCCACCACTGACCGCTGTGCCGTCACCGTGCTGCACAAGACGACCCGCCCGGGCCGGCGCTGGCGTCCCGGCGACGAGCTGCGGGAGGTGTTCACCTTCACCATCGAAGCGGCTCACCCGCATCGCGCGGCCCATGTGGCCCGGGCGCTGGCTCTTCACCTGGAGCCGGGATGCTGTGAGGAGCACCACGACCAGGCCAGCGCCTACCAGGCAACAGGGCTGCGGCCCCTTCAGGTCGGCGATGTGCTGCTCGTGAGCCGCCGCAACGGCGACGGTCGGGCTGGGCAGACGCCGCTTGAGATCGTCGGCATCGGCGTCCACCCCTTCGCAGCCGGCCACATCCCCGACTTCACGTCAGCGGCAAGCACCACGGGCGAAGCCACCGCAGCGCCGGGGCCAGCCCGACGGCCAGCGCCTCCCGCGTCAGGCCTCAAGCGCAGAGGTGTCCGATGAGGCGCGGCACCCAGGATCTGACGGTCACCGACATGTTCTGCGGGGCCGGCGGCTCCTCGATCGGCGTGACCGCCGCCGGCGCGAGCGTGCGGCTGGCGATGAACCACTGGCCGGTCGCAATCGACACGCACTCGCGGAACTTCCCCGGCATCGACCACGCCTGCGTCAACGTCTCCACCAGCGACCCGGCATACTTCCCGACCACCGACATCCTGATCGCCTCGCCAGAGTGCGATGCCCACACCTACTCGGGCGGGCGCAAGCGCAGCCGGCAGCACCCGGTCCTGTTCGACCTGGACGAGCGGGACCGGCTGAAGCGGGAGGCCGAGGCGCGCTCGCGGGCGACCATGTTCGACGTGCCCCGCTGGGCCGAGTACCACGACTACGCGGCGATCATCGTCGAGAACGTGCTGGAGATCTTCGACTGGATCCTGATCGAAGAGTGGTTCCAGATGATGGCCAAGCTCGGCTATCGCTGGCAGGTGTGCTCGTTCAACAGCATGTTCTTCGGCGGACAGGTCGGCCCGCGCCCGCCGCAGTCGAGAGACAGGACGTACATCGCGTTCACCAAGCGAACCAACCCGCTCCCGGACCTGGACTATCGGCCGCGGGCCTGGTGCCCCAAGTGCGACGCGGACGTGGACGCGGTGCAGCGGTTCAAGCGGCCGGACCGGTTCAAGGGCCGCTACCGGCAGCAGTACCTGTACCGCTGCCCGAACCCGACCTGCCAGGCCGAGGCGCTGCCATACGTGGCGCCAGCGGCCAGCATCATCGACTGGTCGCTGCCCTGCCCGCCGATCGGGGAGCGCAAGCGGCCCCTGGCCAAGAGCACGATCGCCCGCATCCGCGCCTACCTCGAGCGGCACGGCGTCGACCCAACGCTGGTCCCGGTCACCCACACCAGCCGCAACGGCAAGGTCGAGGTCACCGGGCAGCTTCCCCGCTCGTGTGCCGAGCCGATGCGGACCCAGACCGGCCAGCCAGAGACCGCGCTCGCCTGGCCGTTCGTGGACACCGCCCGCCGCCACGCCACCGGCCGCAGCGTTGAGCTGCCGCTGACCGCGGTCTCGGCCGAGGGCAACCACCACGCGCTGGTGGCGCCGTTCATCGACACCGCACGGGCCAACAACCTTCCACGGTCGGTTGGGCTGCCGCTGTCGGTGTTGTCCAGCGGCACCAACCACTACCTGGTGTTCCCCGAGCGCGGCTACATCGTCAACAACCACAACCCCGGCTGGCTCCGCGACCCTGACCGGCTCCCGCTCGGCGCGATCACCGCCCGCGACCATCACGGCCTGCTCTTACAGGTCGCCGGCAACACCTACCAGCGGCCCGGCTCGACCTGCCGGACCCGCTCGACCGACGAGCCGATGCGGACCCAAACCGGCACGCTCCAGGAGGCACTGCTGGTGCCGTCCGGTGGGAGCTGGCGCACCGACGCCTGGCCGGCCGACCGCCCGATGCGCACGGTCATGCCCACCGAGACCGACGGGCTGGTCCGCCTGCCCGCCGACTTCCTGGTGCCGTATCGGCGCACCGGCAACGGCCGCCACGTCATGGAGCCGATCGGCACCCAGGACACCCGCGACCGGTACGCGCTGGTCGCCGCGGACTCGGCTGCAGGCCGGGACCTGGAGGAGTTCATCCAGGCCTGCGGCTACCGGATGCTGGTTCCCGCGGAGATCGGCGGCGCGATGGCGTTCCCCGGCGACTATCGGGTCACCGGCAACCGGGACGAGCAGGTCGCCCAATACGGCAACGCCGTCACCCCACCGGTCATGACCTGGATCTTCAACCAGGTCGCCGAAAGCCTCGGCAGGTCCCGATGAGCGACGCGGCATTCGGCGCCAGCAGCTCGGGCCAGTTCGACACCTCCGCGGCGGACAGCCAGCAGCGTGGCCTGCGCGCCGGCGAGATCGCCCGACTGATCACGGGCTACCGATACACGTTCCGCGACGAGGAACAGCTCCACGACGCCCTCGCCGAAGTCTTCGCGGCTTGCGGGGTTCAGGCCGAGCGCGAGGTCCGCCTGAGCAGCCACGACCGGATCGACTTCCTCATCGGCCGGGTCGGCCTGGAGGTCAAGACCGACGGCGCGACCACCGCTGTGGCCCGCCAATTGCAGCGGTACGCCCGCCACGACCGCATCGACACGCTCGTGCTGGTCACCACCGTCGCCCGACACCGCACCCTGCCGCCCACCATCGGCGGCAAACCCCTCATCGTCGCCTCGCTCCTGGACAGCGCCCTGTGACCAGTCGCATCGCCCCCGCGGCCTGCCAGCCGGCCGGCGGCAGCAGGAAGGCAAACCCATGAGCCCACTCCACGCGACCACGAGGACCTACGGGACACTGACGTACCGTCCCGCCCGGCCTGGCCTGCCGCGGGGCCTGTGGGAGATCGACGCCGAACCGCACGTCATGGTCCGCATCAAGCGGGTGTTCGGCCGGATCCGCCAGAACCGCGCCGGCGCGGTGCTGATCGCCGACACCCCCGAGATCGCCCGCGACATCGAGTGGCTGCTGGACCGGCACCCGCTCGGCATGGACGACGCCACCCGGACCCGCCTCGCCGAGCAGGCCGAGCGGCACCGCCGCCAGGAGCAGGTCGTCCTGCGCATCCTCGACGGCCAGCCGGTCCAGCTCGGCCTGGAGATGCCGCCGCCAGCGCGGCCGCCCCGCGAGTACCAGCGCGTTGCCGCCGACCTGGCGATCGCCACCGGCCGGCTGCTGGTCACCGACTCGGTCGGCCTGGGCAAGACCTACACCGGGCTGCTGGTGCTGCGCGCCCCCGACGCGCTGCCCGCGCTGGTGGTCACCCTCACCCACCTGCCCCAGCAGTGGTGCGACGAGATCGCCGAGACGCTGCCGTGGCTGCGCACCCACATCGCCGCCAAGGCCAAGGCCTACGACCCCACGAGCCGGCCGGGGGTGCGGCAGCAGCCGGACGTACTGGTGCTCAACTACGCCAAGCTCGCCGGCTGGGCCGACCACCTGCGCGGGATGGTCCGCACGGTCATCTTCGACGAGGCGCAGGAGCTGCGCCGCTCGGATTCGGCCAAGTACGAGGCCGCCGCCATCGTCGCCGACGGCGCGCGGTACAGGGTCGGCCTGACCGCCTCGCCGGTCTACAACTACGGCGGCGAGATCTACAACGTGCTGAACGTGCTGGCCCCTGACGCGCTCGGCACCCGTGAGGAATTCATCCGCGAGTGGGGCGCCAGCCTGGCCGCCGATGACACCAAGGTCGCGGTCCGCGACCCGGCGGCGCTCGGCGCCTGGCTGCGAGACCAGGGGCTGATGCTCGGCCGGACCCGCAAGGAGGTGGGCCGCGAACTGCCCGCCCTGCTGCGGATCCCGCAGACCGTCAACGCCGACACCGCCGCGCTGGACCAGCTGTCGGGCGACGCCGTGGAGATGGCCCGCCTCATCCTCGACCAGCACACCTCGAGCACCAGGCGGTGGCAGGCCGCGGGGGATCTGGACTGGCGGCTCCGGCAGGCCACCGGCATCGCCAAGGCACCGTATGTCGCCGAGTTCGTCCGGATGCTGCTGGACAGCGAGGACCGGGTGGTGCTGTTTGGCTGGCACCGTGCGGTCTTCGACCTGTGGATCCACCGGCTCGCCGCCTTCAGGCCGGCGCTGTACACGGGCACTGAGTCACCGGCGGCCAAGCAGCGGTCGGTGCAGGCGTTCCTGTCGGGCCGCAGCCGGGTGCTGATCATGTCGCTTCGTGCTGGCGCTGGCCTCGACGGGCTGCAGGAGGCCGCGCACGTGGCGGTGTTCGGCGAGCTCGACTGGTCTCCGCAGGTGCATGCGCAGTGTCTGGGCCGTCTGCATCGTGATGGCCAGCAGGACCCGGTGCTGGGGTACTTCCTGGTCGCCGAGGAAGGCTCCGACCCGGTGATCGCCGAGGTGCTGCACCTCAAACGGATGCAGTCGGAGCCCATGCTGAGCCCCGACGGGCGCCTGTTCGAGGAGGTCCGCGGCACCCAGGACCGCGTCAGGCTGCTGGCCGCCGAGGTGCTGCGCCGCCACGGCCGGGGCGCCGCGACCTTACGGGAGGACGGCGTGAACGCGCCCGTCCCGCAGGCAGCCGGCGGGTGGCGAGCGCCGATGCGCGAGGGCCACGTGCCGCCGCGTCTGGCGGTCGAGGTGGCCGCTGCCGCTGAACAGGAGAGTGCGTAGATGCCCACCGCGATCGAATGGACGCACCTGCCCGGCTACATCGGCGAGACCCTCAACCCGTCGAAGGGCTGCGACTGGGCGTCCAAAGGCTGCGACAACTGCTACGCCCGGGCTGAGGCGCCCTGGCTGAAGCGGCTGCACGCCGGCCTGGGCACCGGCTACTACCAGGTCGACGGCGATCCACGCACCAGCGGGCCCGGGTTCGGGTTCACCATGCACCCCGAGATCCTCGACAAGCCGTTCGTCAAGGGCTGGACCAAGCCGCGGTGCGTGTTTTTCAACTCCACCTCCGACCTGTTTCACCGGCTCGCGACCGAGGAATTCATCGTCGCGTCGTATGCGATGATGGCGCTGCGTCCACGGGACCTGTGGCTGGTGCTGACCAAGCAGCACACGCGCATGGCGCAGTGGCTGACGACGCCGGGCCGGGCCGACACGGTACGGCAGGCCGCCGAGGCCCGCCGCATGCGGCTACTGGCCGACGATCGGCTGTCAAGCAGCCAGCGCAAGGCACTTGGCGGATGGCAGTGGCCCGGCTGGCCGGTGCCGAACATCTGGCCTGGTGTCAGCGTCGAGGACCCGGACGCCGCCCGGCGGCTCCGCTGGCTCGTGCGGGTGCCCGCGGCTCGCCGGTTCATCTCCGCCGAGCCGCTGCTGGGGCCGCTGGACCTGCGGCCCTGGCTCGACCAGCTCGACTGGGTCATCACGGGCGGGGAGAGCGGCCAGCGGGCACGGCCGGCGCATCCGGACTGGTTCCGCAGCATTCGCGACCAGTGCGTGGAAGGCGGGGTGCCATTTCTGTTCAAACAATGGGGCGTGCACGTCGAGGTTCCCGCCGGCGACGCGCGCCCGGGCGACCTGCTCATCCCCCCTGACGGGCAGTGCAGCCAGTGGACACCGCAGACGATCCCCACCGCAGGGCAGGCGATCGTGCGCCGGGTTGACGGCAAGCATGCCGCCGGCCGGGTGCTCGACGGGCGCGTGTGGCACCAGCATCCGCCCACCCCGCTGGAGCAGCTCACGCACGCCGGCCAAGCGTCCACCGGGCGGGCCGGATGAGCCACCGCATGGCGGGCCTGAGGGCGGCGGCCACGCCGTCCCGGCTAGCCGCAGCTGATGCCGATCCGCGTGTGGGCGAAGCGCTCCCAGTCGACACGCAGGGTGAAGACCTTGTGCTGCGGCGCGTGGGCGATGTCGACGTTGATGGAGAAGTCGCCTTCGTCGAGCAGGATCAGAATTCCTTCGCGGACCGACTCGGGATCGAGGTCCAACTGCCGCGCGAGCCGCTGCAGGCTGGTCGTCAGCGTGTCCTTGCGGTCGTCGGCGGCTGGGTCGAACAGGCGGATGATCGTTTGGCCGGTGCCATAGTGCATGTGCTGCCAGCGGTCCCGGTCCTCCTCGGCTCGCTCCTCGGCTGTGAGCGGGAACACCTCCTCCGCCAGCGGCAACGGCCATGCGGGGCGATAGCGGACCGCGCCGTCCTCCAGCACACGGTGCAGCAGGCCGGCGGCCACCAGCAGTTCGAGCGTGTCCCGGTAGGTGCGCACCGGCGCCAGCCCATAGTGCGCGGCGTACCGGTCGACGCGTGCCCGCCTGGCGTCGAGGTGGGCTCGTTCCTGCGCATTGACCTCGTCAGGGTCCTGCGGCCCGTCGGAGTCGGCCCAGTGGGGGAACTCCCGGTCCAGTTCGGCAAGCTCTTCGGCCGTGAAGGTGGGCGGCACCTCCCACGCTGGTGCGTCCCACGAACCGGTCGGGTTGGCGGGGCTGGTGATGACCTTCGCGAGCTCGTCCTCGGTCGGTGGTGCCTGGCAGACCGGGACGTAGGCCAACAGCAGCGTCCCGACGGTGGGAAGGTGCCCTGCCCACCCCTCGCCCATCACCGCATGGGCAAGGGCGTCGCGGTGGCTCTGGTCCCACCCCTGCAGTGGTCGTGTCGACGCCATCATGGCTCCCTTGCGTGCTGGTCAGCTTGTCGATGGTGCACGGCCGCTCCGGTGCTCTGGCCGCAGCAGCGGTGCGAAGTCGCTGTCCTGCCATGCGGCGCGGGTCCGGTAGCCGTGAAACGACAGCGCCGCCCGATCAACCTGCTCGTCGAGGCCATGGGCGGCGAACCAGCCGGCCTCCACCAGGCGGGTGGTGGTGGCCAGGCAGGTGGCGGTGTCGGTCTCCTGGATCACCGCGCCGCTGAGCCTGCGCGGCAGGTCCAGCACCTCCCAGAACGGCATCGTGTCCGGACCCGCGCACTGCTTCCATTCGGACAGGTCGCGCCAGGTGCCGCCCAGCGGCTCCGACACCAGCGCAGGATAGGTGGCCAGCCATTCGCTGACGGTGCGCAGCGGCCGGGCGAGAAGGTCGCGCTTGCGGGAGCCACGCTTGTAGGTGAGCGGGTGGGTCATCGAGCCCATCGTCAGCACCAGCGACGAGGCCGCGGCGTCCGCCACCAGGTGGGGATCGACGTCCGCCCACTGGTCGATCTGGTCGACGTCGGGCAGCGGCAGGATCTCGCCGGGCTCCCCGCCGTCATCGAGGTCGGCCAGCAGCACGGCCCGGGGGGTTGGCGGCAGGAACGCCAGCCAGAACGGGACGGGCATGTGCGGGCCGAGCTTGCCGAGCGCGGCGGCAGCCTCGGCGGCTTCGTCCTCGGCCCCTTTGAGTTCCTGCCACAGCACCGGGTTGATGCGAAATCCCGGGGAGTCATCGACTACCACGACACCGTGACGAGGGGTGCGCTGGGCGGCCGGGATCGTGCTGGCATCGGCTTGGCTGGCGGGGATGACGGCGAACCCGGCGGCCCTGAGCAGCGCCATGTCGTCGGCGTCGTGGTGTGGCTGGTTGACCAGTTGGAGCAGGTCGGCGGTGGACAGGCCAACGCGGGTTGGATCGATGTGCTCAGGCCAGTGCGGCATGCGACGCCTCCAGGGACCGCGATGCAGGGCCGTCTGGGCGCAGCGGCATCACGGACGCCCAACCAAGCCAGACGGCAGCTCGACCGTAGCGTACGACACGGACCGGACGCGGCTTCCCCTCCAACACGTGGCGACCGCCAGGCTGACCTGTCGGCGGGGGTGCCAGGCCAGCACGCACGCGGGACCAGGACCGGGCCGCCGCGGCAGGCGGCGGTGGGGCGCCGGTCGGGCGGCGCCCCGCGCCCGCCGGTGTCACCAATACCAGGGGGCAGCCGCGATAGACTCCCCGCCAATCCGGTCTGTAGATATCGTCACAGCCTGTCCAGCTTTGGCTGTAGGCTCCCGTCGTCCACCACGAGCCCAACGGTGAGGCCACCAGCATTGAGGGGGGAGGGCTAGATGGCCGTCTTCGTCGAGGACTGGGCCGCCACCTACGGCTCGCCCTACCTGGTGTGGGAGGACGACACCGGCAACGGCGAGGTGGAACTGGTCGAGGACCCCGAGCTCACCGTCCATGTGGGCGCCGAGTACCTGGACGGCCCGGTGGCGTTCGTGGATGGGGTGCGCCGCGGCGAGGCCACCCTGTACCTGCTGGAGGACGGGGTGACCGCTCGGGCCGTAGCCGGCGCGCACGCCTGCGGCGCGGTCCTGGCCATCCCGCAGCGACGCTGCGACTACGACCGGTGCGTGGTGCGACGCATGGTCATCTGGGGAGCAGGGTGTCGCGCGGAGCTGTCCCCGGTCGAGGGCGGCTGGTCGTGGTCGTCGCACGCGGTGGCCAGCGACGACCCGGCCGCGCCGCTGCAGGAGCTGCAGCGGCGGATGCGGGAGGCGGAGGGGCGGCTGGCCGAGGACCTGTGCGACCACGGCTACCTGGCGATCGTGGATGGGCCGCTGAACTTCATCCGCAGCCGCGACCTGCCGGTGGTCGGGTTCGTCAAGACCCATCATCGGGCGCTGCTGCCGCCCGAGCAGCACGCCCGCGTGCCGGCCCTGGCGCCGGGGGAGCGGACGTCGCTGTTCCGCAAGCGGCACGACATCTACTCCGCCTACCTGCGCCTGGCGCCCTGCTCGGCGATGGCTGGCCCGTGGGCGGGCATCGTGCGCATCGAGCTGCCCGCCTCCACCGGGCTGCGGGAGGCCATCCACGTGGCCGACCGGGTGGCGGTGTCGCTGCCCCGCTACGCCGGCGTCGCCCACGTGGATCCCAGGGCGCCGCAGAACCTGCAGCCGATCGGCGCGCTCGAGCGGCACCTGCGCCACCTGCTCAGCGACGAGGGGCTGGCGGCCCGCGCGGTCCGCGCCGCGGTCGCCCGCTCCCACTCCCAAGGGGGGAGCACGCGATGACCGAGTCAGTGGCCGGCGACGGCCAGCGACCCACCAGCAGCGACGGGCAGCCCACCGCCGAGGTCGTCGGCCTGGTCGACGGCGCCGTCCCCGCCTCCACCAGACGGTTTGTCGTGGTGCTCGGCGACGACGCGGTCGTGCAGCTCGACGACCTGCTCGCCACCACCCAGGAGCTGCCGGACGGCCGCACCGTGACCCACTACGGCATCGTCGTGGAAGGCAGCCGCCACATCGAGGGGGCGAGCTTTGCCACCGACACCGCCCGCATCGCCCGCGAGCAGACCATGCCCGGCCAGACCGCCCGCCGCGTGGAGGTGCAGGTGCTGCGCACGGTCCCGGAGCTGTGGCTGGCGCCCGAGCCGGGCGCCGACGTGGCCCGCGCCGCCGGCGCCGGCCGGGCGCAGGCGCTGTTCCTGGACCAGATGGACCAGCCGCTGCCGGTCGGGCTGGACCAGGCCGGCGAGCCGGTCTACGTCGATTTCGCGTTCCTGAACGGCAAGAAGGGCGGCCACGTCAACATCTCCGGCATCTCTGGGGTGGCGACCAAGACCTCCTACGCGCTGTTCCTGCTCTACCAGCTGCTGGAGACCGCCCAGGGGCGCCGGCTGCTCGGAGCGGCGGCGCCGGCGACCCGGGCGCTGGTGTTCGCCGTCAAGGGCGAGGATCTGCTGCAGATCGACCGGCCCAACCGCCGCTTCGCCGCCGACCCGACTGGGATGGACGGCTGGCGCGCGCTGGGCGTGGAGGCGCCGGGGCCGTTCCGGTCGGTCGCGCTGTACGCGCCGCGGGCCGCCGGCGCCGCCGCCGGGTCCGCGGCCCCCGACGTGGTCTCCCGCCCCTCCGGCGAGGTCGGCGTCTACGGGTGGACACCGGCCGAGTTCATCGCCCGGGGGCTGCTGGAGTTCTGCTTCGCCGAGGACGACAGCGCCCGCACCCAGGTCGACTTCGTCACCCAGCGGGTCCGCCTGCAGCTGGCCCGCTACGCCTGGCCGCTGGCCGGCGAGCCGGGCGCGGTGCTGCTGACCGACCCGCCGCCTGGCTGCGGGTTCAACTTCGACCGGGTCGCGGCCGAACGACGCGACGAGCGTGACGCGGGGGAGGGCACCCCGATCCGCGACTTCGCCGACCTGGTCGGCTTCCTGGAGGGCCGGGTCCAAGACGAGGATCACGACTGGATGGCCGGGGTGCAGTCGGGCACGGCGCTGGCGTTCCTGCGGCGGCTGTACGCGCTGATCCCCCGCATCGGGCACCTGATCGTCCCGAACGTGACCCCGGTCAGCCTCGACCGTGCGGCGGTATCGGTGGTGGACATCCACGGCCTGCACGAGGCCGCGCAGCGGTTCGTGGTCGGGGCGCTGCTGGCGGAGCTGTTCAGGGCCAAGCAGGGCAGCGGCCGCGAGCCGCTGCGGTTTGTGGTGCTGGACGAGCTGAACAAGTACGCCCCCCGGGAAGGCCGCAGCCCCCTGAAGGAGCTGCTGGTCGACATCGCCGAACGGGGCCGCGCGCTGGGGGTGCTGCTGATTGGCGCGCAGCAGAACGCCGGCTCGGTGGCCCCGGCGATCGTGCGCAACGCCGCCGTCAAGGTGGTCGGCCGGCTGGACGCCGGCGAGGCCGGCGAGTACCGGTTCCTCACCCCAGAGGTGCGGGAGCGGGCGACCCGCTTCCTGCCCGGCACGATGGTGCTGGACCAGCCGCTGATCCCCGCGCCGATCCCGCTGCGGTTCCCGTTCCCGGCCTTTGCGACCAGCGTCGAGGAGGGCGTCCTGGACCCAGCCGCCCGCGAGCAGGCCGCCACGGAGGTCTTCCAGCGCCTATAGGTAGGAGCAACGGCGATGCGGCTGCTGCACATCTCCGACTGGCATCTCGGCGCGACGCTGGGACGGGTTGACCGCTGGCCGGACCACGAGCGGGTGCTCGGCGAGCAGATCGCGCTGGCACGTGAGGTGCGCCCCCACCTGGTGGTGCACACCGGCGACCTGTTCCACTATCCCCGGCCGGGCGTGGAGGACCTGCGGCGAGGCATGTGGGCGCTGGAGGAGCTGGCCGCGGTCGCGCCGGTGGTGGTGCTGGCCGGCAACCACGACTCCCCGGCGCTGTTCGACATCTTCCAGCGGCTGCTGCGGTTGGGCCGGCCCGGCGCCGACCCGGGCCAAGTGCGGTTCA
>WNGA01000909.1_pt1 | contig 76699 bp, 62 predicted proteins | sample 5400061 | NCBI WGS metagenome assembly WNGA01 (sample SAMN13153366, study PRJNA577476) | soil metagenome | isolation source: 100 cm soil or saprolite under grassland replicate 2 | place: USA:California | collected 2016-06-15
TGCGGACCAGCGATGTCGCAACTCCTTCAGAGTTGCGACAAAGTGACGCTGCTCGTTTCCCCAGGGTTTCAGAGCAAACCCTGGGTTGGAATTCGCGAACGCTTTCAGCGTTAAACAGAGTCGAATGTCCAAACTCCAGCCACCGGGCTGAAGCCCGGTGTTAATGAGAACAAGCGCCTAGTCAAGCTCCAAGTACAGAGTTCCAAGTACAGAGTTCCAAGTACAGAGTTCCAAGTACAGAGTTCCAAGTACAGAGTTCCAAGTACAGAGTTCCAAGTACAAAGCTCAAAGTTCAAAGACCAAAGGCCCAAGACATTCCCCTTGTTCATTGCCTCTGAAATTCCGGCGATCCCAATATTAATCCCACTATCCTGGTCAGTGGATCTGTCACGTTTGCATCCAGGCGAGCAAGCTCCCTTCTTCGGGGTTGGACCTGAGCAGCCGTTGCTTCAGTCGCATCGTCATTCATGCTGTTTGGATCGGGTCTTTCCATTGGCCTCCGAGCGCCGCCGTCAATAAGCTTCCCGCCAGCGGCCGAGGGTTCCGCAACTGGAGCGGTGACCACCGTTTTCTCGTTCAACTGCCTCATCAACGTTTCCTTTGTTTTTGCTGAGACATCGCCGCCGATAATTACGTTTAAAAACCGATCCATCGTTCCCTGCTTATCAGCAAGCGTCGGCCCTGTTGCGCCCAGAAAACGCTTCAGCTCAACATGCGTTCCGGGAATTCTATTGCTTGCCAGAGTGAGCCCGAAATTCAATCGTTCCAAGAGACCGCCAGTATTGACCCAACTCTCAGCAGAATCCGAATAGCCGTTCGGCGTCTGGTATCCATAAAGTGGTTCACCCATGCGAGCAATCCACTGATGTAATTGTGGTCCACCGTTAGTGTCGCCCCCCAGGGTACGAATCGCACTGATTGCCAACTCAAATGGGCGCTTCACCTTTGCCCGGTACGTTTCCGGCGAATTGAATTCCGGCGAAGAGAAGATGGCCCGCAACGTCTCGCGGATATCACCATCGCTCTTTGCAAATGCGGCCGCCACCCGATCAACCAGACCGCTCGGGGAAGCGTCGGAGACAAAATGGCGCACCAGCTTTGTGGCGATGAACCTTGCCGTTGCCGGCTGATGGGCCAGAATATCCAGCACCGTCAGACCATCCTTCATCCCGCCTCCGGCGGGTATCTTATGGCCCAACACCACTTTTTCGCCATCGTCGTGCATTCGAGAATTGAAATAAAACTTCCCGGCGTTCTCCCGGGCGGCATCGCCTGCTGCGGCTCCCATAACCGCTGCGCCTCCTCGCGGCGCAAAAATGGTCCATCCCGTAAAGCAGCGGGCAACTTCCTGAACATCCTTCTGCGTGTAACCTCCGTCTACGCCGAGCGTATGCAACTCCATTAACTCACGGGCATAATTCTCGTTAATACCTCGCTTGGGCCGTTGCCCTCCGTTGGTTGCAGTTGGGGGCAAGGCCACTCCCGGCTGAGGCTGCGAGCGCTGTTGATTGGGATATTGGCCCATCAAAGAATCTCTCCGGCGCTCTCTTCGCAAGAGTTGCAGCAGCGGGTCGCGCTGACCCCCAGGCCGAAGACCCAACTGTGACCGAGCTTGAGTGTTGGGGCTAACACTTTGAAAGTTATCCAGATAAAAAAGCATCGCGGGACTTTGCGCCGTGGCGACCAACAGATCCGAAAACTTTCCCATCGAGTGTGGTCGAATCGTGTCACGATCGTAGGAAACGAGCAACCAACGGTCGGCACCCTTGCCAGCAAAAACATTGAAATGGTTGGTCCAGAAGTCAACCATTACTTCCTGCAGCTGTCGCTCGCTATAGACTGCCCGAAGAATTCGTGACGCTTGGAGCTCGGCAGTGATTCGCGCCGGAGGCTGCAGCCCATTCTGCAGATAATATTCGCGAATGGCCTTTCGATATTCTTCGTTGTCCTGCGGCGGGACATTGCTCGGAGTATTCTTGACGGCAGCTTGAGTTTTCGTCTGCGGCTGTTCGGTCATGGCGTCATTAGGAGTAACCGGTGCTGTATTGGAAGGGATCGGCTGTCCGGTTCCCTTGACTCTATTCTTTTGCGCCTCAGCAAGATCCGCGGGAAGATCACCGCGTCGCTGTAGTTGGCGGAGCAACTGGCCCGGCTGCGGAAATCGCTCATATAGTTCGGCGGTGGTCATCGAAAGCGTCGCGAGATTTTTTACCTTAGCTTCCGCGACTTCGTCTGAAATCTTCTCCGGATTAAGTTGCTGGTTGATGTAGTCATTCAAGCCCTTTGTCTTCACCCGCTCAAGATCGCCCGGGCGCGCGCCAAAACCCAGACGGTTTAAGACGTGCAAAATTCGCTGCTCTTCAGACAGAGCTTGACCGGTCTGCGGCCGCTGTGCCAGGGCACCGTTCGGAAAGCTGGATAGGGTGCTCGCCCACATCGCGGTAAGCGCGAACAGCGCTACCCAGTCACGAGCCGGGGAAAAAATAGCAAGCAGTTTATTTATGCTTTTCATAGTCGACACCACAAGAGTTTTAAAAGTTGCAAAACCTTGACGAGTCGGTCTTTCCTGGTAATTTCAAAAGAACCCGCTCAGCGCAGCACTATTTTAGACGCCGAGCTGTTAATGATGGTTGGAAAAACCGAAGGTAAATCAGCAGGAGGTATATCTTCTCAGCAAATCTTTAAGGACGCAGCTGCTCTGGGACAGGCAAACGATCGGCCGGAGCGCTTCTGCCCGTCGGTCGGGGAAAACTCGCCGGGCTTCTATTACCTTGTTCGTCAACCGCCCGAACTCCGAAAAAATAGTTGTCCTTGGACATACCCTTAATCGTGTAAACAGTCACTTTGCCTACTCGCCGAGAGTTTGTCCATGTCGGTTGTGAGGTTTCGCGCCAAACGACCTCGTAACCCGCCAAATCCGATTCCTTGTTGGCCGCCCACTTGAGATCAGTATCATTTGTCAAGCGAGTAGTGACGATCATCGCATTCTGCGGTCGCTCCGGCGCCAGGGCGAGCATAGCGAGATTCGCGGCATTGATACGGGCCACATTCGCGACATATGCAAAATCTACAAACTCCGCCAAGTCTCCGTACCGGATCCCCTGCTCGGTCCGTACGTTTTGATGTTGATGACGGTAGTCTTCGTTTGGTTCAGTAAAGCGGACAGCTGGAAAGCCGCGTTCGAGAAACGGAATATGATCACCGCCACGCAAATATCTGTCTCGTCTATAAACCAGCTTTACATTCATTGCCGGAACAAAACGTTGCGTATTCTCCTTGATGAATCTCGCAAGCTGGCGCGACGTCGAATCATTCTCGCCGCCTACGCCGCGGCGAATATTCGCCTCCTCCTGCTTCTCGTTTGATGGAACACCTTCCGAAAACACACGCACAGTTCTGCGATCCCGAACTCCATTACCCCCCAGAGTGCTTCCGATAATATCGTTAGTGAACATTGCGTCGACATTAAGACCCTTCAATCTGGCTTGCTCGGCAAAGTACGTTGAACCGAGAAGGCCTTGCTCTTCTCCAGCCACCGTCATGAAAACAATCGTTGCATCAAACTTGTACTGGGCCATTACACGGGCCATTTCCAACACGGCCGCGGTGCCTGACGCATCATCGTTCGCGCCGGGAGCGTCGCATTTCGCATCTGTTGGGCTCGTGCACATTGAATCATAATGTCCGCTAACGACGTAGATGCGGTTCTCTGCTTCAACCTGACTACCTTTTAGGGTAGCGATAATGTTTGTCAGTATGGTTGGAGTGGGAATACGAGCGGCTTTTGCTTGTTCAAAAGTCTGTTTTTCAACAGACATGCGACCGCTCGATTGCTGAGCAATCTTCGTGAACTCAGCAAAAAGCCAATCGCGCGCAGCTCCGATGCCACGAGTACGATCGTCTTGCGATGAAAGAGTATTGCGGGTGCCAAATGCTACGAGTCTACGAACGGTCCGCTCTATATTTTTGGAGTTAATCTCACGGACAATCTGCCTGATTGAGTTGCTGTCCGCCGTGGCTGATTGAAGTTGACCTTTCGCTAGTCGGTTGGAACTGGACCTAGCTTGAGCTTGAAGTGGGTTCGTCGCTAACAGGGAATAGAAAAGGAGGAAGAGTATTGAAGTGAAGTTGGTTCTCTTCAGACTCTCTATCATCATCTCATCAGACTTTTCTGATCCGAGGTGCCTAACTATTTCCTCGCTCCGAGCCCTCCCGGTAGACGTGAGAAAAAGTCCGTGTGGTATTCTCCGTAACGCTGGGCACAGGTTCGGGTCGCGATGGAAGTTGTGGTTGAGCCAAGCCACGCTGAAGCGGAGGTCTGAACTCTGGGTATTTGGGTTGAGAGTCTCTTTGGAGGGCGAACATCTTCGACCAAAAACGAATCAACATGCTTGTAGAACCCAGGAGTGTCGCCATACTGAAGAGAACAATCCAGGTAATCGCCGCCGGATGAAGACCCATACGCACAAACTCAGTGGCGCCGCTTATGATTATCCCCAGTCCCGCAGTTATGGTTACCCCCAGAACGATTGTCGGTGCGGTCAGCTTAACGGGCGCAATCATGGTAGTGGTGATGTTAGGGGATGAAACTGCTAAATTTGCTCCGCACCGATTGCAGTATTTCAGCTCGATGCTTATCTCATTACCACAAGTGGGACAATACATAACTCCTCCATTCTAGGGGTACTGTCTACAACGCTAATGTACCAGATCAAAGGATGAAGGATGAAGGATGAAGTATGAAGGATGAATCAGGGTTTACTTCGTCATACTCTATCCTTCATCCTTCATACTTTGCTAGTGAATGCGGTAGGCTTTACCCTTCCAGACCACGATGATCTCGCCCTCCAATTCATTGGCGACGGCACGAATAACCGGCTCATCAGCCAACAATGCGCGGTATTGCTCGGAACCGCGTGTGACATTCACCATCGTTAGAGAGGCTTGATAGGCGCTGTCCAGCCACAAATCGCCTTCCCGATGAAAATGGCGTCCTGCAACCGTGCGTGTTGGGCCTTTTTCAGCGGGTCGCTTTGCAAATGTGACCGCGCCGCGCTGTTTTGCTTCTTCGCCGCGGGCCTCTTCCGCTGTTCTCCCGCTGACCGCCCTCGCCGCCGGCGCCAGGCGGTCCACGCGATTTTCTGCAGGAGTGTCTTTGCTTCGAGTCTTGTCGTCTTCGGTCTTCTGGCTAGCTGCGTTTATTGTGTCAGACTGGTCTCTGGCAATCTTTTTCTTTTCCCGTTCCGAGTCTGCCACCGTTACTTGTGCTTTCGTTGCGGAAGTGGTCGTTGTCTCAGGAGCGTAAGATGGTTGTGACACAGCATCAGCAGTCGTGGAACTCTTTGGGGATTCTTTCGTTGAAACTTGAGTCTCAGTGGACGCAGAACCAGCACCAGTCGCAGCCTTCCCGGCCTGGCTCTTCTGATCTGCAGATCCCTGATCTGCATCACGTTTGCCGTTGCTCGACTTACCTGGGGTCGTAGTAACAGACTCTGATTGCCCATCAGCATAAGCAGCAGTCTGACTATTTTCCGGTTCAGCTTTTCGCCTCTCATTGGGCTCACCAATAGCTTTAGTGTCTGATTGAATCTGCGCAACTAATTCCTTCTGGCGTTGTTGTTTCAGCGCAATGATACTTGCAGCTACTATTGCAAAGATTACTACAACTGGCACGGCGTAGCGGAATAGCTGTGGCGAGAAAAACATCCCAAGTTTCTGCCACAGACCGGGACCAGCCTTCAACCCGATTGGATCTTCTCGCGAATCCAATACGGAGCCGGAACTTAGTTTCGAAGCAATGGCTCGGCACCTGGCGCAATCGGCAAGATGCAGCACATAGCGGGAGCGAGTGGCTGGCGTTAAAACGCCCTCCGCATAGGAATTCAGTTCATCCGCATCCAGATGCTGATCAGGCGCGGAATCCCCATTAATCTCCTCTTCACGCAGGAACGAATCACTGCGCTGTTTGGCTAGACTGCGTAAAAGCAGATCAATCTCTTTGTTTCTGGACTCTTTCATTAATGACTGGTCTCGCCCCTTTACAGAACGTCATTCTCTTTAAACGCTTGCGAAAAAAGTCTACTAATAATGTATTTGCTCTACGAAACAGCTGTCCCTTCTTCGCCGGCAGCACTTCCCACACCCACGAGGGCTCCGAGATCCGCCTCCAGGTGGATCGCAACTTCCGCAAAAGACCGTTCGGTTTCCGCTTTAGTCCAACCTCTTTCTCCTATAAGTATTTTTTCCACCTCGCTGCGTAATTCACCATGAATGCGCGCTAATCGCCGACTGGCAGTTGCTTCATGCACACCGAGCACAGCGCCTGCCTCACGGAGACGTAACCCATCAAAGTAGTACAGTTTGACCAGTAGGCGATCCTCTGCTGGCAACTCCTTTATTGCTCGTGCAAGTGCCTCTTGCATCTCTGCTCCGGCCATCTTCCTGGAAAGGGATTCCTCCGGATTACTGGGGGAAAAGGAGGCGAACTGCTGTTTGCCATCATTTACAGCCACCAGCCGGTCGAAGTCCGCGTCTTCTTCCGTCTGTACCAGCCGGGACTGTTTGCGGTGTTGATCCACAGCAAGTTGAGCGACAACCGCTCGCAGCCAGCCCGCCAATGAGCCACGTCCTGAGTAATACGCCAGCTTGCCTGCAGGTTTTCCGTCCTCGCGAACTCGCAGACCGTACAATTCCGCCCAAATGGATTGCGCCAAATCCTCTGCCGCCTCTTCATTCGAACTTGCCGATCGAGCAGCGGATCGAACCGTGGCTGAAAATCGTTCTACCAGCTCGTTCCAGGCGGATTGGTTCCCAGCTTCGCAAGCCACAATTAAACAGAGGTCGTCTATTTGCAATGCATCGATAAATGCCGCAATCGATGATTCTCCGGGGTTCTCATTATCTCGAAGCAGATATTTATCAACGACAGCCCTGATCCGTGGCGTAAGCGTCTCTGCGTCCAAATTGCGACGCTCAGAAGCGCGCTCGACCAGCCGTTTAGTGCCGTCAACGAGGAGCCTTTCAATTTCCTGGAGTCTTTTAGTCACAGGGGATTTCTCTGACGCAGGACAGCTTATGCTACCACGCAAAGTTCAGGTTCCAGCGATGTTTTGATGTTTTCCAGCGTTCCACGTTGCCGCAATGCAGCGGCTAATCGGGTTAAATATGCCAGACTCAAACGATTCTCGTGAGAATGGGGTGTCGACTTTGACACCTTCAGAAGCGTAGGCTAGATTCAAAATTCCAAGTTGCCGCGTTTTCGAGTTGACTTGTAGATTCAGCGGCAAAAAGATCGTTACGTTTCGATGCTGAGAATTACCGAAATTTTCCATTCGATTCAGGGTGAATCGACACACGCAGGCCGGCCGTGTACGTTCGTCCGTCTGACTGGGTGCCCTATGAGGTGCGTCTGGTGTGATAGCGAATATACATTCACCGGTGGCGAGCACGTGCCCATCGAGCAGGTGATGGAAAAGCTAAGATTGTTTGGCTGCAAACTGGTTGAAGTTACCGGTGGCGAGCCGCTCGCGCAACAAAGCGCATTTCGACTCATCCAACAACTCTGCGACGAAAGCTACGAAGTTCTGGTGGAGACAGGAAACTATATCTCGACGCAGAACCTGGACCAACGCGCAAAAGTAATTCTCGATGTAAAATGTCCGGCATCTAGCGAACAGTCTCGCAATCACTGGCCCAACCTTAGGCGTTTGCATCCCGAGCGAGACGAAGTAAAATTTGTAATTGCTGACCGCGGCGATTGGGATTTTGCGCGTGAGGTAATCCGGGAATACGGGCTTGAAGAGCGGACTAGAGCAGTCCTTATTTCACCGGCCTGGGGCAAGGTTGATCTCACCCAAGTGGCTGATTGGATCACCAGCAGCGGATTAAATGTTCGCCTGCAATTGCAGTTGCACAAATACGTCTGGGGACCAGATGTGCACGGGGTTTAATGGGCGGTTCGGACGAAAGGTCTTATTCTAATGATCAGGGTAGAAATGCTCATGGGCCAAAGCTGGCGGTCTGTCTTGTTTCAGGCGGCATGGACTCCTGCGTCACTGCGGCTATCGCCAATGAAGAGCACTCGCGCCTGGCGTTCTTACATGTTTCCTACGGTCAACTTACCGAGGAACGCGAGCTGCAAGCGTTTTCCGAGATTGCTGACCACTATCGGGTTGAACAAAGACTGGCCGTTTCGCTCGAACATCTTTCGCGCATCGGCGGATCATCGCTGACCGATAGGAATATTCCAGTAGCAGAGGCCGATCTCCATGCTGCCGTCATACCCACGAGTTACGTTCCCTTTCGCAATGCACATTTACTCTCAATCGCTACGAGTTGGGCCGAGGTTATTAACGCGAGCGCTATTTACATTGGTGCGGTAGCGGAAGATTCATCTGGGTACCCTGACTGTCGCCCCGAGTTTTACAAAGCCTTTCAATTAGTGATCGATCGGGGCACAAAACCCGAAACGTCAATTCAAATCAGAACGCCAATTATAGGAATGAGGAAAGTCGAAATCGTGCTGCGTGGACAGGAACTTGGCGCACCGCTCAACCTCACCTGGTCTTGTTATCAAGAGTCCGAGCGCGCTTGCGGCCGGTGCGATTCTTGTGCGCTAAGACTGAGAGCATTTCGTGAGGTTGGGATACCTGATCCAATTCCCTATCTGCTTGACAGTAAGCGGTTTGCTTATTAGTGTTAAGGTGCTTCTTCGTCTGATAACTACAACCAGCAACAGCGCCGCGGCATCATACGATCTCTCTTGTATCCTGAATTGCGCTGAAAGATCTCTTGGAGGCAAATCGATGTTTCGCAAATACTTTTTCATGACCCTGACCTGTAGTGTGCTCCTGCTCTCAGCCAGCTTGCTGACTTCTGCACAAACCGGAGAACTCCGCGGACATATAAATATCAAACAGGCTGACGGGAATATCGTACCCGCCAGCGAAGCAGTGGTAGAGGTCTATCGCACTGATCTTGCGGGCAAATACCCGACCAAGGCTAACAAGAAGGGGCAGTTTGTGTTCGCTGGCCTGCCGTATGTGGGTACCTACATTATTGCAGTGAGCCACCCCAGTGCCCAGCCGACCTTTCTTCCTAATGTGAAGGCAGGCAGAGACATTGATTATGAAGTCGTTATGGACCCGGGCAAGGGAGGGACACTAACACTTGACCAAATCAAGACAGCTATGGCTGGAAGCGGAGGCGGCGGCACCTCTCCCGCCGGCGGAAGCTCAGTAGATAAAGCCAAACGCGAGGAATTGCTTAAGAAGAATGCTGAGATCGAAGCTAAAAACAAAAAAGTTGAAGAGTCCAACACGACCGTCAGCCGGACCTTCAAGGCCGGGAACGATGCTATAAAAGCTAAGAATTACGACGAGGCGATCAAACAATATGATGAGGGTTTGGCAGCTGACCCGGAGCATCCCGGTGCGCCGTCGCTTTTAACCAACAAATCAATAGCCCTGAGGTCCCGCGCCGTCGACCGCTATAACGCTGCTATTCAGTCGAAAGATGATGCCGCAAAAACAGCTGGCATAGAAGCTGCTAAAAAAGATTGGAAGGACTCAGCTGAAGCCGCTGGTAAAGCGGTCGAAATGCTAAAGGCACAGCCGGCGGCGCCCGCAACCCCAAGCGATCCAGCACAGGCCAATAATGCACAGTCTAACAAGTATTTTGCGTTGGTTGCACGCGCAGAAGCCATGCGATTTGTTGTGACCAAAGTGGATCCATCCCAAGCTGATGCGGGTGTCGCCGCTTACCAAGAGTACGTTGCAGCGGAGACCGATGCCGCAAAGAAAGCTAAGGCCGAACGTGATATGGCCCAAATGCTCTTTGATGCTGGCGCTCTGGATAAGGCCCAGGCTGAATACAAGAAGATTCTGGCAGCAAATCCTGGAGATGTAGATGCCCTTGTCAATATGGGGATGATTCTCTTTAACCAAGGCGCGGTTAAGGATGGAGAAGGCAAACAGCAAGAAGCCAAAGCTACTTACCAGGAAGCAGCTAACTATCTGCAGCAGTTCGTGGATAAAGCTCCTGACACTCATGCGCTAAAGAATGACGCGAAAGGCATTCTTGAAGAGTTAAAAAACCAGCAGAACGTTAAAGCCGAAAAAGTGGCAACGCCAGCTCGGAGACGGAAAACTTAGGCGATATCCGCAGGGGTGGGATTGCAATGATACGGACCCTAAGAGAACTTCTGCTGGATGCCCCCGGCTTGTCCGGGGGAGTCTCACGTTGGTTGCTACTACAGAGCTGACGAAGCTGCTTCGGATGCCACGGGCTCGCCCCGTGGAGGTTCACGTTTGCTGCTAGCACCCGAAGCAGATAGCAAGGAACGTGAGCCTCCACCGCGCGAGGCGGTCGCATCCACAAAAGTTTACGCTCGACGTTTTAGCGGCGAACGTGAGCCTCCACCGCGCAAGGCGGTGGCATCCACAAAAGTTGACGTTCGACGTTTTAGCGGCGAGCGTGAATCTCCCCCGGACAAGCCGGGGGCATCCACGGCAGTTTTCACACAACCTCGGTAGCGCTCGGTTCCGTAGTTAGTGCTCACCTTTAAAGAGTCGGACGCGCATCCTAGCCATAAGAGCTTAGATGGCTCAAAAAGAAAGAGTCTTCACTTCCCTCCTTCAATTTGTGTATTTTTGCCCGGTTTTTAGCCAAATTCCCCCTTGACAGGAATTATGTTTAACCGTTACTATCGTTGCGCAACGGCGTTGTACGCCGCTTGCCGTTGAACGTCCAGCTACGAGTCCGCAGTATTCTCAGCACGATCTTCTGCCCCTCTCTGGTGTCGCAATTCTTGTTCGTCTGAAACCGGGAACAAATGTCAGCCAAATTAGGCGAAATCCTCGTTCGCGAAAATCTCATCAGTCCGCAGCATCTACGTGAAGCGCTTGATTATCAACGTGAACACGGAGGCAGGCTCGGATTTAATCTGGTAAAGCTGGGATTGGTTACTGATGACATGATCACTGCCGTGCTCTCTCGTCAGTACGGCATACCCTCAGTCAATCTGGACCTCTTCCAAATCGACGAGCCCGTACTGCGCCTTATTCCTCAAGAGGTGGCACAGAAATATTCCGTATTGCCGCTTTCCCGCGTGGGTGCCACCCTCACGCTTGCTATGGTTGATCCCACCAATGTCTTCGCGATGGACGACATAAAGTTCATGACCGGCCTCAATGTGGAACCGGTTGTGGTGGCTGAAGCCAGCATTCAGCAAGCAATCTCCAAATATTACGGAAATTCGAGAGAAATCGAGTTGGCGGCTATTTCGGTGGACGAGGCTGTTCTTGAGAGTGCTGCCAGCAAAGCTTCCAACGGTGGCGGTATCACCCACGCTGACCTCGTTTCCCTGGATAGTATCGACTTTGATACTGACCATAGCGAGGACATTGAAGTTGTCGAAGATAACGAGGAGATAGACCTCACCACTCTTTCCAGAATGAGCGAAGACGCACCGGTAGTGCGTCTGGTGAATGTCCTGCTGGTCGATGCTCTTCGTCGCGGCGCTTCGGACATCCACATCGAGCCATATGAAAAAGAGCTTCGCATCCGCTTTCGCATAGATGGAGTTCTTTACGATGTCATGCGCCCCCCGCTGAAGCTCCGCGACGCCCTGATCTCTCGCGTCAAGATCATGTCCAAGCTGGATATCTCCGAAAAGCGTCTGCCTCAGGACGGCAGGATCAAAATAAAAGTGAAGATCGACGCGCGTTCACGCGAATTGGATTTTCGTGTTTCGACTTTGCCCACGCTTTTTGGCGAAAAAGTAGTACTTCGTCTGCTGGACAAAGAGAATCTGATGCTTGACATGACCAAACTCGGTTTCGAGCCAGAGTCGCTCGTCAAGTTTCAGCGAAACATCTTTCGACCCTACGGAATGGTTCTGGTAACCGGCCCCACGGGAAGCGGTAAAACGAACACGCTCTATTCCGCTCTGCAATCTCTGAACACAGTCGAAACCAACATCATGACGGCAGAGGATCCTGTCGAGTTCAACCTGATGGGTATCAATCAGGTCCAGATGAAAGAGCAGATCGGCTTAAATTTCGCCGCCGCTTTAAGAGCCTTCCTGCGACAAGATCCGAACATCATTCTCGTGGGTGAGATTCGTGATTTTGAGACGGCAGAGATTGCCATCAAGGCAGCGCTGACCGGTCACCTGGTTCTCTCCACTCTCCACACCAATGATGCCCCCTCAACGATCTCACGTCTAATGAATATGGGTATCGAACCATTTTTGGTGGCCACAAGTGTCAATCTCATTCAGGCACAGCGACTCATTCGCCGTATCTGCAAGGACTGCAAGCGCGAGCAACCAACGCCTGCGGAAGCCCTGCTGGAGGTAGGCTTCTCATCCGAAGACGTAAAGACACTCAAAACCTATAAGGGCAAAGGCTGCTCGACCTGTAATAACACTGGTTACAAGGGACGAATCGGACTCTATGAAGTGATGGAAGTGAACGATGAGATCCGCGAACTAATTCTCATCGGAGCCTCGGCGCTTGAACTAAGAAAGAAGGCAATCGAGGATGGCATGATTACCCTGCGCGAATCCGGGCTGCAAAAAATTCGCGCTGGAGTAACAACGCTGGAGGAAGTGGTTCGCGAGACTGTTGCTTAACTAGGAAGGACTAACATGTTACGTACAATTGCACTATCGCTGATGTTGTTAATTTCGGTTGGAATCATGCTTCCCTTTGCCAGTTCGACCGCACATGGGCTTCGCCAGAGCTCCATAGCGAACCATCACCGCCGGCATAGGCGCCATTCGCGCGCCTGGTGGCGGCATCATCGGGCCCTGTTGCGGCGACGGCGCGCAGCTGCATTGGCACATCGAAGCGCCCCCCTGAATGCGGTACTACCCAGTCCCGTTGCTGCTAAAGAGAGTGCCTCAGTGGTGCTTCCGCAATTGCCGACAGGTTGGGACAATCTGACAGTTGCCAGCAACAGGGAAATGAAATTTAAGACGAATACCGGCAATGCTGCTGCTCCGGGCCAGGCTTCGCTCGCCGTGGTGGCCCTGAGCCGTCCAAATCCAGCATATCTTACTAGTCGTGAACAGAGCCGAATCCTAGGTGGCGTTTCCTTTTCGGATTTGCGGCGGATTGTGATCGATAAGATGGTGGCCGCGGGTGGCTGGGTAATAAACGATTATCAGCGCGACGTTGTCGGCAAGCGGGTTTTCGTAGTAATCGCGCAAACACCAGCCGATGGGCGTTCACCAGAGAAGTCCTGGAACTTTTACTTTACTGAAATTAATGGCCGGATCTACAGCCTGACCACAAACACTCCACTTCCGTCTTCGGACCGCATGGCGGGTGAGGCCGAAAGCTTTATTGGGTCGCTTCAGTCTGCCACGAACTAGTGACGCTTGGACCTGGGCCAATGCGTCGCTGGTCACACGACCGCCGGCTTAGGAGCCCCGAAGCCTTTTAGGAGCACATCTCAATGGCCTTGAACGAGAGTATTCCACAAATTTCCCTTTCAGAGCTTCTCAGGAAACTTTCTGAAGTGGGGGGCTCTGATCTTCACATTACTACAGGGTCCGGGCCCCAGGTTCGGGTAGATGGACACTTGCGTCCGTTGGAGGGCTATCGCACGCTCACCTCTGCGGATACCAAGCAATTAGCCTACTCAGTACTGACAGACGCTCAGAAGCATCGTTTTGAGGAAAATCTCGAGCTGGATTTTTCTTTCGGCGTGAAGGGACTCTCCCGTTTCCGAGCTAACCTGTTCAACCAGCGCGGAGCGGTAGGTGCCGTTTTCCGCGCAATTCCTTATGAGATCAAGGCCTTCGAGGAATTGGGCCTACCCCCAATTATCAAGCAGATGTGCGATAAACCAAGAGGTCTCATTTTGGTTACTGGCCCAACCGGCTCGGGCAAATCGACTACCCTGGCGGCGATGGTTGATAAGATAAACCGGGATCGCCGGGAACATATTCTGACTATAGAAGATCCGATCGAATTCTTACACAACCACAAGAGCTGTCTCGTTAATCAGCGAGAGGTTAACGCCGACACTCACGGTTTCGCAGAGGCGCTGCGTACTGCCCTCCGTCAGGATCCTGACATCGTGCTGGTCGGTGAAATGCGTGATCTCGAGACTATCGAATCAGCACTTCGCATTGCTGAAACAGGCCATCTGACGCTGGCAACATTGCATACAAACTCCGCAGCCTCCACCATCAACCGCATCATAGACGTCTTCCCTTCTGACCAGCAGGCTCAGATTCGCGCACAGCTCTCACTCGTGCTGGAAGGCATCCTTTGCCAGGCGTTGCTGCCACGCGCCGAGGGAAAAGGGCGAGCCATGGCCATGGAAATCATGGTACCTAACTCAGCCATTAGAAACTTGATTCGGGAGGATAAGGTCCACCAGATCTATTCGATGATGCAGACCGGCCAGGACAAGTACGGAATGCAAACTTTCAATCAGGCCCTGGCGACGCTTTATCACAAACGACTCATTACTCTCGATACTGCCCTGCAGCGTTCATCTAATGTGGATGAGTTAAGGGAGTTAATAGACCGTGGGTCGGGTCTAAATAATGGTAACGGCGCGAAGCATCCAAGCCCTTATGCTCAGTCACGTCCCATTGGCGTCCGCCCGGCAATCCCCAAATAGAAATATCCCCTGGAGCCTCCCAATATGCCTACTTACGTCTTCAAAGGCCGAAACAGATTAAATGAGATCGTCGTCGGCGAACGTGTCGCAGATAATCGCGATTCCTTGCGACAGATCCTGCGCCGCGAGCAGGTCACCCTTACTTCGGTCAAAGAAAAGGGACGCGAGATAGGGATCCCGCGAATCGGTGGCCGCAAAAAAGTTAAATCGAAAGATCTTTCTGTTTTTACTCGTCAGTTCTCAGTAATGATCGACGCCGGTCTGCCACTGGTGCAGTGTCTGGAGATTCTGGCCCAGCAACAAGAGAACAAATATTTTCAGCAGGTTCTGATGCAGGTGCGTCAGGACGTGGAAGAAGGATCAACGCTGGCGGGAGCGATGGCTCGACACCCTCGAGTCTTTGATCAACTCTACTCAAACATGGTCGAAGCCGGTGAAACCGGTGGTATTCTTGACCTGATCCTGCAGCGGTTATCTACCTTCATTGAAAAGATAGTAAAGCTGAAGCGTGATGTACTGTCGGCGATGATCTATCCCACTGCAGTAGTCTTGTTAGCTATAGTCGCCGTGGCGGTAATCATGATTGTAGTGATCCCGCAATTCCAGAACATTTTCCTGGGCCTGCTCGGTCCGGGAGAGCAACTGCCACTGCCCACGCGCATCGTCGTGGGCATTAGCGACTTCCTGGCGGGCTGGGGCGGTTTGGTTATTCTTGCCACAATCATAGCCGGCGTTATCTTCACAAGGTCCTACTACAAGACGACCAGCGGCAGAAGGAATATTGATCGATTACTGTTAAGACTGCCCATCTTTGGCAGCATTTTGCGTAAGATCGCCGTTGCCAGGTTCTCTCGCACACTCTCGACACTGTTATCTTCGGGCGTGCCAATTCTGCAATCGCTCGACATTACCGCCAAGACTTCCGGCAATGTGATCATCGAGGCAGCCATTACCAAAGTGCGTGCTGGGGTTGAACGTGGTGAGAGCTTTGTCGAGCCACTAAAAGCGACTGAGGTCTTTCCCCACATGGTGGCGCAGATGATCGGGATTGGAGAACAAACGGGCGCACTTGATGCGATGCTAGGAAAGATCGCCGATTTTTACGAGCAGGAAGTGGACGCCGCAATCTCTAATCTCTTAACTTTGATCGAACCAGTATTAATAGCATTTCTCGGTGTGACAATTGGTTCTATTGTCATCGCCATGTACCTGCCGCTCTTCACCCTAATTGGCAAACTCTCGCAGGGACACTAAGCCGAAATTACAAAAACTTAGAATATTCCCCGACGAGTAAGGCCACCTTTTAAGGTGGCCTTATTTGTTGAATGGACTAAGCACCATCTCGCCATAAGGCTCTTATTCAACTTCCTTCAGGAGGAGAAGGGCTTCACCCCGTCAGGGGTGGCATGTCTATAGATTGAGCGGAAAACACTTCCAGCGCCGTTCGGAGGAGCGGAACTCAAATAGAGAGGTACCCCTCGAGAAACGTTCCGCTCCTCCGAACGGCAAATGGCATTTTGTGATGTCCCGGTCTATAAACATTTCACCCCTAAACGGAGTGAGAATCGTATTCGCAAGACAATCTTCGGAGACGAACCACGTGCCAAAATTGTATTAGCTTATCAAGACGATATTGCGGTTGGCTTTGCCGTATTCTTCTACACTTATTCCACCTTTCTGGCCCAACCTGGTCTTTACCTTGAGGACATTTATGTCCGAAGAGAAGCGAGAGGCAGAGGCGTAGGACGCGCGCTATTTCGTTATCTTGCCGCTGTTGCCAAAGAGAATGGGTGCAGCAGAATCGACTGGGCCGTTTTGAGATGGAACGAGACGGCCGTTAAATTCTATGCGAAGCTGGGGGCGACACCGGTCAATGACTGGTCCGTCTATCGTTTAACCGGCGAGGCCCTCGACCGAATGGCAGGAGAATGATCAGCATTAGAGACGCAGTATCACACTAGGAGCCTGTTGGGAAAAAGAGGTTCTGACTTCTCATTCACTCCGCGGCTTTAGCCCGGTGACACAAACGGCCAAACCAAGTCGCCAACCGTTTCAACGGTTTTTCCGGAAGAGGCGCACAGTTAAGGAGCAAGGGTACCCAGTTGCTGGTTCAGATGAACTTCAGCCGAAAGTGTCGCACAAGAAAGTGCAATCCATACCGAAATAAACCGTTAAAAACGGTTACTGGTTCTTTTTTCGCGCCAAGATCACCGGCTGAAGCCACGGTGTGAATGAGAAGTCAGAAACCTCTTTTTCCCGACAGGACACTACCTAGCGGACGGATCCTCTTTTTGAGTAGCCCCAGGGACAGTGTCGACAACCACTCTCACAACAATAGCCTCGCTTTCGCAGAAAGGCTGCTGTGAACACCATTAAACCGTTCTCAAGATAATAGTCTTCCTCTAATTGAAGCGGCGCCGTTTTCGGAAGCGAGTCTTCCCTTTTCCGTCCCCTGTCAGCGTCGGTCTCACTGTTGCCTGAAATACTTTTCATATTTTGGCTCAAACAGGAATCTCCAATTGTCAATTCATTAGCCCAAACGGTTGTGCCCTACTTTCATGATCTTCACTCCGTAGGAGTGGGATGTTTATAGCCTCCGATATCACAAAAAACTAGCGCCGTTCGAAGGAGCGGAACGTTGCTAGATCAGTATTTGTCAACTTGAATTCCGCTCCTTCGAACGGCGCCGGAGGTATTTGCTTGGCCCAAACTATAAACATTCGACCCCTAACGGGTGAAACCTGTTCTGCCAGTAACGGGGCTCGATAAAGACCCCAGGGAGAGTGCGCTTTCAGCCCAAATCTTGCTCAAAAAACAAGCACTTACGAAATTGCTGCGCAGAGATCGCGAAGACTGCGCCGAGAAAAACCTAAATTAAGATACTACCCGACAAACCGATAGGATTCTCTGCCGCAAGCTTCTCGCTGTATGGTACGCTTAAAACCCTGAATGCTAACGGAAGAAAGAATAACTAAAACTTATCCTCTTGGGCTGAAGCTTTGGTGGTTAATCCTGGGACGTTTAGCGACAGCCTTGGTGCTGCTGTTGGCGCGGGCGTTCTGGATTCGCAGCACCGACCAGCAGTCCTGGAACAAGACTCTGCAACTTTTGGCGATCGTCGCTGCCCTTTCAATAGGCTATTCCTTACTTCATCGCATTTCGAAGAACTTTGTGTTCCAGACAAGACTGCAGTTTGTCGCGGACGTTCTTTTAGTGACCTGGCTCGTTTGGACCACTGATGTGATTCACTCGCCCTATACTGCGCTGTACATTGTCATAATTTCAACATCGAGCATTTTTCTCGGACCACGGGACGCCGTAGTAAGCTCGGTGGGATGCGCGGTGGCGTTTACCGGATGCGCACTAGCGGTCATGGCGGGGCTGGGAGATCACCCAGCCAGAGAATTACTCGGCGCCTCTCTTTCACAGACCATCCAAGCCGTCGGACTCTTCGATATAGCTTTCCTGGTTGTTGGCTTACTATCTGCCCGTTTAGCAGAGCGACAGTCACGCTCAGATGTGCGGCTAATCGCCGCCACTCAGTCTCTCGCCAACCTCCGTGCCTTACACGAGAGGATTGTACAGTCGATCCGCTCGGGAGTCGTCACCACAGATCTGCGCGGACGAATTTATACCTTCAATGCGGCAGCAGAAGAGATAACCGGATACAAAGAAGTCGAGGTTCGCGGTCAGGATGCATCAATTTTCTTTGGAGCCCTTGGTGAGCACCGGAACAAATCACTGCGCGCAGCACAGACAGGTGGAACGAATCCACGTTTCGAAGCAGATTGTCTCACAGCGGAAGGTCTTCGGTTGCGGCTGGGGTTCACCATCTCTCCCCTATTTGCGGAAACGGGCGAAACCACCGGGAGTGTAATAACATTCCAGGATTTAACCCCCATTCGCGCTCTCGAGGAAAGCTCACGCCGTCAGGACCGCCTTGCCGCAATCGGCCGAATGGCGGCTTCAATAGCACACGAAATACGAAATCCCCTCGCGGCGATGCGAGGCTCTATTCAAATGTTACGCACCGAAATGGATGGTCAATCATCCCAGACAGAATTGATGGAAATCATCCTGCGAGAGTCGGATCGTCTAAATAGAATCATTAGTGACTTCTTAACCTACGCACGTCCCCGTTCAATCACCCGTTCAAGCGTTGATGTGGGGGAGCTGTTGAAGCAAACGTTTACGCTTCTGCGTCACAGCACCGAGATTACTTCTGCCCAGATTATTGAGGAACGCATTCCCAACGATCCGTGTCCCGCAGATGCCGATGCGGAACAACTGCAGCAAGTGTTCTGGAACCTGGCGCGCAATGCCCTACAGGCAATGCCCGAGGGCGGTACTTTGCGAGCCGAACTGGCACGCAACTCAAATAACCGACTGCGGATCAGTTTTTCTGATACGGGACGGGGCATGGCGCCAGAACAGGTGGAACATTTATTTGAGCCCTTCTCTTCGACCACTGGGGGAACAGGATTGGGATTGTCAATTGTTTATCAAATCATCCGCGATCATGGTGGTACAATTAATGTTCGCAGTATGGAAGGCCAGGGTACCACCATAATGATTGAGCTGCCCGCCGAAGCAGAGAAAGGAGACTAGGTCAGGAACAGAAGCCAGAAGTCAGGTGCACTTTCCGGGATTTAATAGTTTGGCAGAAAGCTCATCACTTCGTGCTCGCCGTCTACAGCTACAAAAGGCTTTCCCAAGGAAGAGCTCTATAGTCTATCCTCACAATTCAGGAGGGCTGCAATCTCGCCAGTGAGATTATTAGCGTTTAACCCCGTTAGGGGTGGCATGTCTATAGATTGAGGAGACAACCCCCTCCGGCGCCGTTCGGAGGAGCGGAACTCAAGTAGACTGGTCCCCGTCTAGAACGTTCCGCTCCTCCGAACGGCGAATGGCATTTTGTGACGTTCCGGTCTATAAACATTTCACTCCTAACGGAGTGAAGATTATTATCAGAGGACCTTCGATACGGTGAGACTGGTTCGTTGATGGTGCAGCTTGAAGAAGTTAGTAAGCTGCTTGAAGGTTATAGTCGATCGATTGTGGTCAGTAACTGCTAGGAAGCAGTAATCGAATCGTGAACAGAAGGAATGGGGCAGAAGTCAGAAGTTGGAAGTCTGGAGGCAGGAGTCAAATTATGAAGATCCGATTCGCGGATTACGGCGAGAAGCATCAGCCAGAATATCTCCTAATCTTTAAATTCATTTTAGGACTTCCGCATCCTGACTCCTGACTTCTGCCTTTTGATTTCTGGCTCCTGGCTCCTGACTTCTGAGTCCTGACTTCTGGGCTCCTGACTCCTACTTCGCGTACCTTTTATGGCCAAAATACTTATAGTTGACGACGAACTGGGAATGCGCCAGTTTCTGACACACCTGTTGCAACGCGACGGTCATCAAGTCCGAGTTGCCGAAAGCGGTCGTGCGGCAATGAAACTCCTTCATGAAGACGCTGCTGATCTGGTGATTTCAGACGTAAAAATGCCAGACATGAGTGGTATCGACCTGTTGCGTTCGGCGCGCGAACTGCTGCCGGACGTTGAAGTAATCATGATGACCGCATTTGCTTCGGTGGATACAGCCCGCGAGGCTTTCTTGCTCGGGGCTTACGATTTTGTTCAGAAGCCATTTGATAACGACCTGTTAAGGGAGACTGTCGCGCGCGCCCTGCAGAAGATCTCTCTGATCAAGGAGAAGGAGGCGCTGCTTGAAGAGAATAAAGTTCTCATTCACGGTCAGCGCAGCCGCGGCAAGCTCAAGAACATCATTGGGCGCTCCGCTAAAATGCAGGCGCTTTACCGAATGATTGAAACTGTGGCCCAGGTTCAATCAACCGTCCTGGTCACTGGGGAGTCGGGAACTGGCAAGGAGCTGGTGGCCAGGGCAATACACGATCTGAGCCCGCGGGCGGAAAAGCCGTTCGTTTCCGTTAACTGCGGCGCGTTTACTGAGACACTGCTGGAATCTGAACTCTTCGGTTATGTGAAAGGCTCGTTTACTGGCGCAAACACGAACCGCAAGGGCTTGTTCGAAGCGGCAAATAAGGGGACTATTTTCCTCGACGAGATCGGCGAGATGTCTTCCGCCATGCAGGTGAAGCTCTTGCGAGTCTTGCAGGAACGTAAACTCAGACCAGTTGGCGCTACAGAAGAGACTATTGTTGATACACGCGTCATCGCTGCCACAAATCGCGACCTTGCCGCCATGGTTAAGGACGGAGACTTTCGCGAGGACCTTTACTATCGAATTTCGGTGATTCCAATCGAGCTACCACCGCTGCGTGAAAGACCAGAGGACATACCCGAACTAGCTAATCACTTCACGGCGAAGTTTTGCGCGGATGCAGGGCGCACTTTGAATGTTACGGAGAATGCTCTGCGTCTGCTGGAGAATTACTCCTGGCCTGGCAATGTGCGGGAGCTTGAACATACGATCGAACGTGCCGTAGCGCTGGAGACAACGGGTTCGATCCAGCCCGAACGGCTCCCCGAACGTATTACTAATTATGATCCGTACCGCATCGCTGAAAGCTTTGAGTTTCCGGAAGAAGGAATCAACCTCACAGCCCATTTGGACCAGTTGGAAAAAACGTATCTTCTTGAGGCTTTGCGAAGAACTGTCGGAAACCAAACGAATGCTGCCGAGTTACTACGCTTATCGGTTCGTTCACTGCGGCATCTTCTTGACAAACACGGAATCCGTGGACTCACAGCGCAAATGCGAGACGAGCGACGCGGCTCCGATTCAGTTCCACGGCGGCGGTCCTCTGACCCCATGCCTCGCCGACGTTCTGACGACGACGAAGCGGAATATGCGGCCGGTGCGGGGGAGACTTAGAAGGCGGCAGGAGCAGGAGGGGTAGCTGGAAACTAGGTAAGCACGACTCAAGCTGAGCAAGCGCAAGTCAGGAAGGGTGGTTTACCCCCGCTTCGTTGCCAAGGTTTATCCCCGCTTCGCTGACAAGAATTCAACTCAAAAAGCATTGGAACCACAGGCGGAAACAGCTGAGCGATAGTCTTACAACACGGCTGGCACAACGCCTTTGATCTGAAGTCTTGACAGCAAAGCTTTGTTGCAGACTAACTGTTCAGCTGTTTTCCTCATCTGGTCCAATGCCTCTGGCTTGACATTTTGCCAACGAACCGGGGGTAAACCTTGGCAACGAAGCGGGGGTAAACCACCCTTCCTGACTTGTGCTTGCTCAGCTCGAGTTGTGCTTACCTGGTTGACTTTTCCAGGCGCCAATCCTCCCTTTGCCTACTACAGCCTCCTGCTCCTGCCTCCTGCTCCTGCCTCCTGCCCTGTCTTTCCTGCCGGAAACCGTCATGTTACGCCTGCCGTATTTTGTCATTAATCCCCTGTGCTTCTTTATAAACGGTTCCACTTAAGCAAAAACCGTAGTTTCACTCCAGTTTTAAGCGGTCCCTCCCTCTGGCACGACCTTTGTTATTCAGTCCCGTCGACAGCATTCGCGCTTTGCGCGGCAGGACAGCATGCGGACGAAAGCCGGTGGCGCGAGAAACCTAGTAACCTACTATTTCTAAGGAGCACCAACAGAAACATGAATACGAAAAAAGGCCAGTCAGGCTTCTCTCTGATCGAGCTGCTTATCGTCGTCGCGATCATCGGCATTATCGCCGCCATCGCTATACCCAATCTTCTCGCCTCCCGCCGTGCCGCTAATGAAGGTTCGGCCCAATCGTCAATTCGCACCACTCACAGCGCCCAAGCTACCTATCAGGCCACAGCCGGCAACGGTGCTTTTGCTACAACGTATGCCATTCTCATGGGCCAGCAATTAATCGACAGCGTTCTCGGCAGTGGCAGCAAGAGTGGCTACACCTTCTCGATGGCTACCGACACTGGCGGCGCTGGCGCCACTGCAATTTTTGGAGCGTGTGCCGTCCCGACCACCACCTCCGGAGTTTCACAGACCGGAACACGTCGCTTTGCTATCACCCAGGTTGGTGTACTCCGTGGCGATACCACGATGTCGGCCGTGACTACTACAGCAACAATGGATGCCCTTTCTGCTTTGGGCAACTAAGCTGGATCCTCATTCTATGTAACCAGAGCGGGAGCGACCCTTTGTCGCTCCCGCTCTTTTTTTGCCAATGTAAAAGATTGCGTCTTGCTGTTGGTCCAACCCGACGGAGTACATGCGAGTTTGCTTTTGGACCAATGACATAAACCGGCAGAAACTGCTGCCGCAGTTTGTCACTCGAACAACTGCTGATTACATCTCGATAGTGCAGGACTGCTAAAAACTTCAAAAACACTTTAACGATAAGCTCATCGCGAACCAAATTCACCTGTTTCTGTTTTGGCACGGGCCTTGTTTGGACCATCTTTGAACATCGCGCTTTGCGCGGCATTACAGCGTGAGGGACCTAAGCCGATGGCGCGAGTAATAACTCAACCTGATTTTTCTGAAGGAGCACAAACAAAGAAATGAATAGCCACAAACGCCAAGCAGGCTTCTCTCTTATAGAACTTCTGATCGTCGTTGCGATTATCGGCATTATCGCCGCTATCGCCATACCGAATCTCTTGGCTTCTCGTCGTGCCGCAAATGAGGGTTCAGCGCAGTCTTCACTGAGAACAATCAACAGTTCACAAGCCACCTATCAGTCAACATCAGGGAATGGTGCCTTTGCAACCAATCTTACCGCGCTGAGTACAGCCAACCTGATCGATACCGAGCTTTCGAGCGGAACCAAAAGCGGCTACAATTTCGCAGTTGTAGAGCAGGCCGGCACAGGAACAGGAGCGGTTTATGGCTGTTATGCATTCCCATTCACCTCATCCGGCATTTCCCAGACAGGAACACGTCGGTTTGGCATTAGTCAGGTGGGCGTACTCCGTGGCGACACAGACCTCAGCGCTCTCCCGGATACCATTGCCGTGATAGACGGGTTGTCAGCTCTCGGAAATTAAGGAACCGATCAATAGGCTCACATCTTTACCAGGGGGCGGAGATCCTAGCTCCGCCTCCTGTTTTCCCTTGTGAGATCTGGCCCACCTTAGACCAAAAATGATAGATCTAAAGTTACCAGTCTAGCAGGCTGCTGAAAAACTTAGAATGCGATTAATACCACAGGACCGGAGACCATCTGACAAGTTAGGAATCTCACCCACGGGAGTGGGTGGGTTATTTCAGATCCAGCCTACAAACAGATGCTTTCGAAATTTGAGAATCCCATCAACGGAAGTTGGTGGATTGTTCAGATCCGACCTTTCGACGGGAGATAAAGACTTCAAAATAACGCGATGCGTAGGCTGGATCTGAACTATCCACTCACTTCCGTGGGTGGGATTCCGGAGTGTCGCGCCCGCATCTGGTAGGTTGGATCTGAAAAACATCCACCCACTTCCGTGGGTGGGATTTCGCATTTTCACGATCTGCGCCCGATGGTTTTCACAGCGGCCGACCTTGTTATATTAGTTTTTCAGCAGCCTACTAGTCTAGACCGCGTCTCCAGCTTCGACTCTTAACGACCTCAGCCCGATTTAAGATTTTTCTCTCCTGATGAAAAGCTCAATCAGTTGGAGTGGAACCCAGCACGTAGGTGCTCGAACCAGGGTGACTTTGTCTCCTTCGAATCAGCGTATTCTCTGGGTGATCGCCCTTTCTCTGGGCATCATGGCGCCGGCACTCATCTTCGGGATGCCTTCAAATCTGGATCTGAGTAATCATTTTCGATTCGCTCTTCCCTTTTATGATGCCTTGCGCGCCGGCCACTGGTATCCCGGCTGGCTCGGTGAGTCTAATTACGGATACGGCGACGCCAGCTTCAGGTTTTATCCCCCCGGATTGTATTACCTGTTGGCACTAATGCGAGCGGTAACCGGGGATTGGTACTCCGGAACGCTGCTTAGTTTTTCCTTGCTGTCCGTGACAGGCGGACTGGGAATCTATTTCTGGGCCCGTACGATTCTTTCGGAGACTGCTGCAGTTTGGGCGGCGATCTTCTATGCTCTTATTCCTTATCACGTCAATCAGTTCTATCAAGCTTTATTACTTGCGGAATATGCGGCGGCAGCAGTTTTGCCATTTGTGTTCGCCTTTGCAGACAAGGTTTGCACTCGCCGAAGGAACATTGACATAGCGGGCTTGGCAATATCCTACGCGATACTCGTACTCACTCATTTACCGCTAACGATAGTTGGCTCCCTGGCCCTCCTGGTCTATGTGGGACTGCGTATAAAGAAAGCAGACTTCTGGGATACCTTACAGCGGCTAACACTGGCAGCGGTTCTTGGGTTAACCGCAAGCGCTTTCTACTGGATGAGAATGGTTGCAGAACTTCCGTGGATTGGTGTCAACACTCCCAATCCGCGCCCGGTAATTGACTATCGGCGCGAATTTCTGTTTGCGACTTTCTCTCCTGACAACCTGAACGTTTGGTGGATGAATATCCTGGCGATTTTGATGCTATTGATGATGGCTCACGCAATAATTTTGTTTACGCGCGGAGCGAAAGACGACCGAAGAAAGCTCAATCATGTGCTCGTCATGTTTGCCGCATCATTAACAATGGGAGCTGGACTCAGCCGTCCACTCTGGCGAGTTATTCCACCTTTACAGCAAATACAGTTTCCCTGGCGTTGGTTAACAATCGTGTCGCTCTTCGCGTCGCTAATAGCAGGCGCGGCGATGCCCTTTTGGGCTGGGACTGAGAGTGGCAGCGTTAGAAAGCTCAGACTCGTCTTGTTTGGGATTGCCTTGATTTCATTATCTTTCACAATCTCACATACGGTTCGTGAGGCAGTGTTCCTAACGCGCCCACAATTCAATTCAGCTCTCGAGGCGGTTCGCGGCTCAGAGAGCGTTAGCCAATGGCTTCCCGTTTGGACGAATCGCACACCCGAGAGGGTCATCAATCGTGTCGAAACCACGGATCGCACCGTAACCATCGATAAGTGGGAACCCGAGATGCGTAGCTTTTACGTAACCGAAGGCCAAACTCGTCAAGCCCGTGTGCGGACATTCTTTTATCCTCTCTGGCTTGCTACTACCAATGGAAATCCAGCGCTGGTCCATCCAGCCAAAGATGGTAGTCTACTGATCGATTTGCCGGCAGAAGCAGCCTCGGTGCACTTGGAGTTTCACGAGCCAAAGCTCAGCAGATTTTCGAGAGGCTTTAGCTGCCTGGGATGGTTGGGTATTGCGGCGCAAGCAGCCTTCGGATTGTTTTGGCGGCCGCGTATGAGTGGCAACCTGTCCGGAAATCACCCGGAGAGTGACAAAGTCCTGTCACGATGACTGATCATGAAATTTCTAGTAATAAGGGAACATTCCGCGTCAATTGCGCGAACCCCTAAGAGATCGACAGCCTTCTTCACAGGAGAGGCATCACGGTCCAGTTCTGCGCGAAGAGAGTGGCGCGCATTGTTGCTGGTGGGACTGGTTGCGACCATCGTGATATTACCAATCATCATCTGGGGAATTCCCGCGGGCGCTGATCTCAACAATCACTATCGCTTCGTATTGCCGTTCTATGAGTCGATTCGCGAGGGCAATTGGCACCCCGGCTGGTTGGCGGAATCAAATGCCGGATTCGGAGATCCGCGATTCCGTTTCTATCCACCGGGTCTGTATTATCTGCTCTCCGCAGCGCGAGCTTTTACGACGTGGTATTCAGCTAGCCTAATCGGGTTTGTTTTCCTTTCAGTTCTAGGGGGTCTTGGTGTCTATTTTTGGGCACGAGCGTTCTGTTCACCTGGAATAGCTGTGCTGGCCGGCGTGGTTTACACGGTGGCTCCTTACCGTTTGAATGAGCTGTATCAAGCCTCTCTGCTATCTGAATTTGCGGCTGGCTCCATTTTGCCTTTCGCTTTCGGGTTCCTGGAGCGGGTCTGCCGTAAAGGAAAGCTAGCTGACCTCGCGGGACTCGCGGGAAGTTACGCTCTAGTAGTCCTTACTCACCTCCCTCTCACGATCATCGGCTCTTTGGCCCTGGCAGTTTACGCGGCGTTGCGGATTAACCGGGCGCACTTTTGGGCTACTTCGGTCCGACTGGTCGCGGCTGTCCTGCTCGGACTCGCCGCCAGCGCATTCTTTTGGACCACGATTATTGCAGAGCTGGGTTGGATTAAAGGTAGTGCAATGGAGCCGAACATTTACTACGATTACCGCCATAATTTTCTGTTTTCGCCTTCGGCTCTAACCAATCGAAACACGTGGTACGCCAATCTTCTTGGGTTAGCGGTAATAGGCTTGATCCTGCCGGGAGTAGCAAAGCTCAAAACAATTTTCGTGAAGAAAGGACGATCCGGTCTTGGAGCGATATTCATTCTGACTTTGCTCTCGTTTCTGATGACTACAGAGCTAAGCCGCCCCTTGTGGGCCATCACCCCCAAGCTTCCCGAAGTTCAGTTTCCCTGGCGCTGGTTAACCATCACTTCAATGTGCGGCTCAATTATTCTAGCGGCTGGCGTGCCTGGGTTCATCGAATTAGTGAGACACCGTTTTCGCCCTCGCCACCTGATTTTTATTCTGGGGTTCGTATTGGGGCTTGTTTTTACTACCTATGAGGTCGTCTGGGATTGCGACTACGTACCGCGTCAACAGTTTGAGGCACGGTTGCCGGACATTCGCGGAAGTGTGAGTTTTAAGGATTGGTTACCGATCTGGGCCCGAGACGTGGTCCACATGGAGAGGATGAACAGCAATGTGCAGGCTGACTCGAGGAGCGTGAGAATTAACACCTGGCAAACGGAGCACCGCTCGTTCGAGATCGCAAGTGGACCCGCAACCGAGGCCCGAGTGCGCACCTATTTTTACCCGCACTGGAGAGCGACTGTAAATGGGAAGCAGCTTACCGTTCGTCCGGCCGAGGATGGGACCCTGTTGATATCAGTTCCTTCTGAAGCTGTGAAAATTGACCTGGACTTTCATGAACCACTAAGAGTTCGTAGCGCATTAATCACCAGTGCCATCGCTTGGATCTTAATCCTCGGGCTTTTGGCTTTTGGGCCCGGAAGAGCTGCGCTTAATATCCTTCGACGACCGATTGACGCATGAGTGACCTTTGACCGCAAAGGGTTGATGAAGAAATGTACTTTCGAAACTACCGGCAATTGGGATAGAGTTTTGCTAGCCAGCTGGGCCTAGCAGGCTGCTGAAAAGCTAATATGAGGCCGCGTGCTGTGAAAACCATTGGGAGCAGGTCGTGAAAATGCAGAAATCCCACCCACGGAAGAGGATGGATAAGTTCGGATCCACCTTATGCGTCGTGTTATTTTGCAGTCATTATCGGCCGTCGAAAGGTCGGATCTGAACCATCCACCAATGAGAAAGCGGGTGGGTTATACTCACGCAACAGCAAGGTGCAGACATCACCGCATACCACAGAACCGAGTCGCGGTAGCACCGGGTAGGACTGACGCAAAGCACTCGTCCGACGTTCACTTCAATCTAAGTCTACCCGGCGCTACCGCGACTCGGTTCTGTGGTATCGCTCTCTTGTTTCAACAGTCATGGCATTTTCACCCACCCACTCCCGAGACTGTGTAAAAACTCTTAAAGATGCCACCGGCTTGTCCGGTGGAGTATCACGATGGTTGCTATGGAAAAGATCAGCAGACATTTTTTTGGATGCCACGGGCTTGGCCCGTGGAGGCTCACGTTTGGTGCTAACTGCGTAACCTTGCACCAGATAGCAAGGAACGTGAGACTCCACCGCGCAAGCCGGTGGCATCTTAAGGGAGTTCACTGTTGCTCATTTCTAGCAGCCACGTGAACCTCCCCCGGGCTAGCCGGGGGCATCCCTCAGCAGTTTTTACACAGTCTCCCCCGTGGGTGGGGATTGAGTTGTCAGATGGTCTCCGGTCCGGTGGTATTAATCGAATTCTGAGTTTTTCAGCAGCCTGCTAGAGATGAATCCCGGAACACCCCTCCAGACAATAGAAGCCACGACCGTCAAAGACAGTGAGTCCATGGCGCGCCGAGGAATGATTGGGAGAATCATGGCTATTGCGCGTAACGCTTTTCGCGAAGCTGTGCGTGACCGTGTGCTCTACAATCTCGTCCTGTTTGTTCTGCTCCTGACCGCCGGCGCGATCTTTCTGGGAGAACTATCGGGTGGCCAGGAACGCAAAATCATTGTCGATCTCGGCCTCAGCGCCATACTTTTGTTTGGGGTGTTCATAGCAATCTTTGTTGGCGTGGGACTGGTCTACAAGGAGATTGAGAGGCGAACCATCTACGCGATCTTCGCAAAGCCCATCGGACGCGGTGAGTTTATTGTTGGCAAATACCTGGGGCTTTGTCTCACTCTGCTGGTGAACGTACTTGTAATGGGAGCGGGCGTTTGCCTTGCTTTAGTGTATGTGAGTCGAGGATGGGATCCACTGATCTTACGACTCTGGCCGGCAGTACTACTCATTTATATCGAACTTATGGTGCTTACAGCCTTCGCTCTGCTGTTCTCCTCGTTCTCCTCGCCAGCGCTTTCGGCCCTGCTGACTTTTTTTATCTTTATTATTGGCCACTTCAGCTCGGATCTTAAGAATCTGGCCACCTCAATGGGCAGCGTTAGTGCGCGTTGGGTATTTGCATCTCTCTACTATCTCCTACCCAATTTGGCCAATTACAGCTTCATAGCAGCCGCTTCTCACGGACAAATGCCCTCCCGCAGCCATGTTTTCGCAGTGAGTCTGTATGCGATTATTTACGTCAGCGTTATTTTGGCAGCCGCGAGCTTAATTTTCAGTCGACGCAACTTCAAATAGCGTTTATGCAGCGAGATTTTAGAACTCAAATGAACGTTCGTTGCGCGGCCATCGTTGTCGGGGGAATGCTCTGTGTGTTTCTCCTGGCTCGCTGGATTGATTCGCATAAGCCCGCGGTAGATGCGCATGTCGAAGACGAGAAAATCTATCTGCGCGGAACTGCGGTGAAGCGGATCAGTCTTGGATTTAATGGCCTGGTGGCGGACTGGTACTGGATGCGCTCGCTCCAATACGTAGGCCGAAAGATTATTGATCTTCCGGAAAATGTTCCGCTCGATAATCTGGGCCAACTCAATCTTAAATTGCTCGCGCCTCTGCTCGATGCTGCGACCACCCTCGATCCCGAATTCATGGAACCTTACGAGTACGCGGCCGTGGTGTTACCGGATGTCGACATTCAGGAGGCAATTCGGATTACGAAGAAAGGAATAGCCGCGAATCCGACGGCCTGGAGACTGTATCAACATCTCGGTTACATCTATTGGCAACAGCATGACTTCAAAACCGCCAGCGAGACCTATGCACAGGGTGCGACTCTGCCCGGAGCGCCCGTTTGGTTGCGGGCTATGACCGCCCGCATGGCAGCCGAAGGGGGTAGCCGGAACACCGCTCGCGAAATTTACACCAGGATGTATGAACAAGCCGAAGAGACAAATGTAAGAAACATGGCGCGGCTACGTCTTCTGCAACTCGACTATCTTGAACAGAGGGACGGATTCCGGAAAATCATCGCCGCGTACAAGGCAAGGGCCGGCCATTGCCCAGTCGCTTGGCGGGAACTCGAACCGGTCTTGCGTGCATTGCGCATTCCCCAGGACACTTCTGGTGCTCCCCTTGATCCTGTCGGGATTCCCTATCTGCTGGAAAAAGATGGCTGTGATGTCAAACTTGATCCAAAGTCAGAAATACCTGGCCGATAAAGAGAAACTCTAAACCACAGTCTCAAGGAAAATGACCACACCAGTCGTCGACATTCATCAATTGACCAAAGACTACGAGGTCGGATTCTGGCGCAAACATAAGGTGCGCGCTTTGGACGGGCTCACTCTCACCGTTAACCAGGGAGAGATCTTTGGCTTTCTCGGCGCGAATGGCGCCGGCAAGACCACAACTCTCAAACTGCTGATGCGGCTCATATTTCCGACAGCGGGTAGTGCGAGAATCTTGGATCATGACATCGCCGATATTTCCGTGCACCAACGTATTGGTTATTTGCCAGAGAATCCTTACTTCTACGATTACCTGACGGCCCGTGAATTTCTGGATTATTGTGGTCAGATCTTTGGCTTTGCTGTGCGGGATCGCAAGCACCGCGCGGAAGAACTGCTCGCGAGAGTAAGGTTGGACCAGAAGAGATGGGATATTCAGCTGCGAAAGTTCTCCAAAGGAATGTTGCAGCGGGTTGGCCTGGCGCAAGCTTTAGTAAACGATCCCGAAATCGTTTTTCTGGACGAGCCAATGAGCGGGCTCGATCCTGTAGGCCGGCGCGAAGTAAGGGATCTTATTGCTTCGCTGAAACAGCAAGGTAAGACCATCTTCATGTGCTCGCATATCCTTTCGGACATCGAAGTACTCTGCGACCGGGTGGCGATCCTGAAAGGCGGACAGCTCGCTCATGTTGGTTATCTGGATGAACTTCAACAACTCGCTGGTGATAGTAATCACCTCGAGATAGTGATCACGGGCTCGGAAGTATCCAATTTAACCTTGCATCTGAAGGAAGGAACTCAGTTCCATATTAGTTCTTCAGCCAATGGATTGAGAATTCAAGTACCAAGTGAGAGAGATGTTGACGGAGTACTGGAAGCGGTGCGCAGGTCGGGCGGAAAATTAATTTCTGTGCAACCCGTAAAACAGTCGCTCGAAGAATTGTTCTTAGATGATTGAGTCGGAAGCCAGTCAGCAACCAGGAGACAAATCAGGAGGCAGGAAGTAGGTGGCAGGAGCAGACGCTAACCTCCTCTAAATCACCTTAAGAGACAAAAGCGATCCGTATGAGTCATCAGCCATCATGCCACCGAGCATTCTGCCTTAGAGTGGCCCACTCAACCTCATCAGCCTCTCAGTTAAGGAAGGTGGACCCTGTCCCCGCCCAACTGGGAAAGCCATTCAACCCTTAGACTGGCCCACTCAACCTCAGCAACCTCTCAGGTAAGGAAGGGGACCCTGTCCCCGCCTCAACCTGGAAAGCCACTGAATATCAGACTAATTCCAGGTTGAGCGGGGACAGGGTCCCCTTCCTTACCTGAGAGATTACTCAACTTGAGTTGCTTGCTTGATGTTCAATGGCTTTCCCAGTTGAGGCGGGGACAGGGTCCCCTTCCTTACCTGAGAGGTTACTCAACTTGAGTTGCTTGCTTGATGTTCAATGGCTTTCCCAGTTGATGCGGGGACAGGTCCCCTTCCTTACCTGAGAGATTACTCAACTTTGAGCTGCTTGCTTGATGTTCAATGGCTTTCCAGGTTGAGCGGGGACAGGGTCCACCTTCCTTACCTGAGAGATTACTCAACTTGAGCTGCTTGCTTGATGTTCAATGGCTTTCCAGGTTGAGCGGGGACAGGGTCCACCTTCCTTACCTGAGAGGCTGCTGAGGTTGAACTGCTAGCTCTGCCCTGCCTCCTGCTCCTCTCCTACTTAAACCTGAACGCGCTGACTTCCATCTTAATATTTGCGCGATCGTCTTTTTCGCTCAAACCCTCAAGCATCACCTGAACAAACATCGTCTTGTTGTGTTCCAATTCGACTTGTTTAGTAGGAACGACTATAGCTGTCCTTTCCTTTACGGCCTTTCCCTGATGATCCACGACCGCCGCCCTGATTTCGAGTCCATTAATTGTTCGACCAGTAAAATTCCGGACCGTCGTGTGAAGACTCATGACAATGTCACCAAGAGCTCTTCTAGCCTCATCAGCTTCAGGGTCGTCAAGCACTATGCGAGTGCGACTCTGTTCAAACTCGGGGGAGCCTGGTCGTATAGCACCTGCCAAGCTTGGTTGGACCGTACCACTGCCGCTGGCACGCAGTAGCAGATAAAAAAGAACTCCTATAATTAAGGCGGCCGCGACGGCTACAATAATGACAATTTTTCGCCGCGATTCGTCCAAATCTCCAACTTTTCTCTGAGAAGCAACCATGTCTGCTCGCGGATTGTAGAGCGCAAAGGACCAGTTTGCAATCGCCGCTTCCTTGTCCAGAAGTCTTTCCGAAAGCATCCGAGCGGGAACTGATTGTTAGATGCTGTCAAACGGCAGAAGTTCCAGAACTCTCAACGGATCAGCAAACTGACTCTAGCTATTATTCTGAGGACAAGATTCGTGAGATCAGCGTCTCCAGTTCCGCAAAGTCTATCGGCTTCGTAATATACGCATCACAGCCCGCAGCGAGTGCTTCATTATGAAACTCCGCAGTGTCATGAGCCGATACTACAATAATCGGCACCTTGCTAAGCTCTGGCAAATTCCGAATTTCTCGTGTGGCTGCAAGTCCATCAATTAATGGCAGGCTCAGGTCCATAAGAATCAACTGCGGCCGTTGTTCTTCGGCAATCTGAATGGCTTCCTGACCATTGACGGCTTCAATTACGCTATAGCCGCTGAGTTCAAGCAATCTACTCATCATAAATCGGTTATCGTCTGTGTCCTCAACCAGCAGGATAGTCGGCCGTTGAGCCTCATCGACGGTTCGGACGCTTTTTTCGTGTAACTTCATAGCCATTTCTAACATTGCCAGACAAGCGAAAGGCTCATGTAAACCGCTCTGTTTACTGTATCACTAGTATACGCAGGCCTTTTTTGTTAACATCCGCATCGAAATACAACACATCAGGTCCGCCTCTCGGGTTCAATTCATACACCGCCGTTGTCCCCCCGCAAATAGGACTCGTGAGTCGGACGAGACCAACGTTTGTAAAGATGAAGCCTTTACTGACAAAAACAAAGGATCCGGACTCGCTGGAAGACCTTGGGCGTGCTTCGCTTCAGATAATCCATGACCTCAAAAACCAGCTCAATGGTCTCAAACTTTATGCCACATTCCTACGCAGGCGCTGGGAGAATACTGCCAGACCGGAAGAGGAGCGAGAGACGTTGGAGAAACTCATGGCCGGGTTGGACCGTGCAGCCATCGATTTGTCTGCGCTTTTGGAGTATGGTCGACCTATTGAACTTAAGAAACAGCCCAATATTGATTTACAAGAGATCATGCTTCAGATCGTTTTCAACCTCACGAACGGACCTGGCGCCAAAGTAGACTCTGCTGTTGTAGTCGATGTAGACAGCGAAGACTTGTCTCTAGCAGGTGAATTCGATCCGGCAAAACTTGCTGAAGCACTGAAAATAATCACGATGAGTGTCATACGGTTGGCGCCCAAGAAGGACAGAGCCAATCCGATAAAGATTCAACTGAGGAGAAGGAGTCTTTCAGGACCAACCGGCGTGATTGAATGGAAAGGATTGAAGCAGTTGGATCATGACCCTTTTCGCTCCTTTGTGGGAAGCGAGGGCATTCAGATGTCGCTGGCCGCCAGGATAGTGGAAGCTCACGGCGGCTCAGCGGTACTGAGTAATTCGTCATTATGTATAACTCTCCCACTCAACGTAGCCCATAAGCATAAGGATTGGACCAAGAGCTGAAACGGAAACGATTGAACTCTTATGAACATGACGGCATAGCAACGTCGCGGGAGGAAAGAAAGGTGGAGCATAAAGACGTCCGGATTCTGGTGGTAGATGATGAAGCTATGATGGCCGATTCCTTAAAACAGAATCTGATGGAAGATGGGTATTTCGTGGATACAGCCGCGACCGGCGCGGAAGCAATTGAACTATTCGATCAAGGCGGGCACCATCTGGCGATCTGCGATCTGCAGCTGCCCGACATGGAGGGATTGGAGGTTATGCGTCATATGAAGGACGCTCGGCCTACGACCGAAGTGATCGTGGTAACCGCCTATGGCTCCATTCCAAAAGCCGTGGAAGCTACGAAGGCTGGTGCTTTTTCCTTTATCCAAAAACCATTTGATTTTGAAGAGATACAGCCCCTGGTTGAAAAAGCGCTGGAAAGGCGCGAGCTAGTCGCTGAAACAACCAATATGCGCCGGCAACTCTCCACGCGATCAGAGTATTTCAATATTATCGGCGCCTCGAAAGCAATGCAGACAATCTACGAAACGATTGAATCTGTAGCCAAATCCGATGCGAATGTCTTGATAGTCGGAGAATCGGGAACTGGCAAGGAGTTGATCGCCAACGCCATTCATTATAATTCGCTGCGATGTAAGAAGCCCTTCATCAAAGTGAACTGTGCGGCCCTGCCAAAGGAGCTAATTGAGTCAGAACTCTTCGGCCACACAAAGGGCGCTTTCACCGGCGCTCATGCTGATAAGGAAGGCCTGGTCCAGCATGCCGCAGGCGGCTCGCTGATGCTGGACGAGATTGCCGAAATGCCAGTTGAGCTCCAGCCAAAACTGTTGCGGGTTTTGCAGGAACGAAGCTATAGAAAGATCGGCTCTGAAAAAACTTATGCAGTCGACTTTCGCCTTATTTCATCTACAAATCGCCCGCCAGCCGATGCAATTCGCGACGGACTACTGCGCGATGATCTTTTTTATCGCATTTCGACGATAACCATTCACGTCCCGCCGCTACGTGAGCGAAACGAAGATATTCAATTGCTGACTGAACACTTTCTGCGAATGTACGCGCAGAAGTATGAGCGGCCCATAAATGGAGTTTCGCAAGCAGCATATCAGCGTTTGTTTGGGCACCTGTGGCCTGGCAACGTTCGCGAACTGCAGAACGTTATCGAGCGTGCCGTGCTGCTGGCCAAGTCCAACCGAATTGAACCAATTGATTTACCGTTCGACAACGGTTCCTTACCTGAGGGCTCAGCGATGGGCGCCGAGTGGGAGGTACCACCCAACATGACACTCGAAGATATTGAGCGATTGGTAATCGAGCGGACCCTTCAGCGAACAGGGGGTAACAAACAGGCAGCCGCCAATCTTTTGGGAATATACCGGCCCCGACTCTATTCCAAGATTAGAAAATACAATATAGATGTAAGTTCGCTAGTTTCTGTTTGACCTTTTCTATCTTAAAGTTTTGAGCTTTGAGCTTTGTACTTTGAGCGCTCAAAGTACAAAGGCCAAAGACCAAAGACCAAGACCAGACGACGCCTCGTATCAACTTTCCACCCAATACGTCGCCACACTTGTGGGTGTTTCAAAACACCGCACTTTATAAATTTGCACACGCTCGTCGCCTACTCTGGCGGCGACCCGCTCCAAAACATACTTTGCGAGATTCTCTGCCGAAGGTTGGAGTGTATCGAAAGGTGAGAGTTCGTTGATGTTTCTGTGATCCAGATACTGGACCACCTCATCCGCAGCGGCTTTCAATTCTACGAAATCAACCAGTAACCCAATATTGTCCAGTTCGCGTCCTCGAGCATATATCTCGACACGATAATTGTGTCCATGGAGGTTCTCACACTTCCCCTGGTAGCCACGCAGCTGGTGTGCGCTGGAGAAATTACGTTCGATCATTACCTCAAATTGTCCTGCCATATAAAAAGTCTGTCACAGTCTACAAGGCAAGTCCAACATGGCGCTGGTTTCTTGAGATGTCCAAGTCTATAAACATCACACTCCTACGGAGTGAAGATCATTTGCTCGATTGACGCTGTGCGCCGGTAGCAAAGCGAGGAAAAGCCGAGGTCTCACATCAGGCGGCGCAGCGGGTTCCGCGTGAGTGAGGGTTTGCCTGGAATCAAACAGCAACCGCATGTCAAGTGTCATAGCCAAGCCGACACCTGACTAATTTGGTTGCGACCTCGGCCGCGCTGGGCTCTGCGGTTATTGCTTCTTAGGCATCTCCCCAACGGAGGCGCTTAGATCGCAGAAACGGCGCAGAGAAAAACTCAAATTCGGACGTTAAGTCTGCGACTTGCCCAAACCCGACACCGCTATGACGTCTGACACTGATTCGTTTAGCTTAGTTTCAAAAACCGCTGCCAGCTCATCTATTCGTGAGGTCACACGACATGGTGGCAAACTTTGCAGGAATAACTTGCCATACGGCTTGGTGCGCAGACGCGGATCGAGAATCGCCAGCACTCCTCGGTCAGTTGTGCTACGAATTAAGCGACCCAGTCCCTGCTTCAAACTGATGATCGCCTGGGGGACGCTATATTCATGAAAGCTGGATCCACCCTGTTCTTCTATGTAACGCTGTCTGGCGGCAACGATTGGGTCTGTCGGCACAGCAAAAGGCAATTTGTCAATGATCACGCAGGACAACTGCTTACCGCGAACATCTACGCCTTGCCAGAAACTCGACGTGGCAAACAGAACGGCGTTGGGGGTCTCTCGAAAACTACAAAGAATTCGGCTCTTTGCCGCAGTTCCCTGCAGGAAGCAAGGATACTCAAGTTCCGGCATCACCAACTCGTAGAGTGATTGCATTCCTGCCAGGCTTGTCGAGAGCACAAAAGCCCGGCCCGAGGTAGCATTTACAATCTTAATTACTTCAGAGGCAGACGCTTCCAACCATTCTCGGGAGCGCGGATCGGGCATTTGGGGAGGCAAATACAGCAGTGCCTGACTTCGATAATCGAAGGTCGATTCCGCAATCAATTCCTCTGCATCTGAGAGTCCCAGGCGCTCACGAATAAAACCAAATCCGCCACCGCTCGAGAGAGTAGCTGAAGTCAGGACCACGGTGCCTACTTCGTCAAAAAGCTTCTCTTCCAGTAAACCAGAAACGTCGATTGGTGAGGCCCGCAGAAATATTCCCCGGCCACGTCGCTCGATCCAGTAAACAAACTTCTTATCCGGACCAGTAACGATAAATTGCAGATCGAAACGCAGCTGGCGAATACGACGTATATAATTTTCAATATCTGGGGGTCTATCTTTCAACGCATCGAGCGTGGTCTCCAATCGCGCCAGGGAGCCTTCAAAGGCCAAATATGAGTCGCCCAGCGGTGTAGATTGAAGTTCACCCAGACGGCTTCTTACCGCAAATGTGCCGGGAACTATTGGATAGCGCCCTTCTTCTGCTCGGCCACCCCGAAAGCCCAGCCAAAACTTCTCTGCAAATCGGCCGACCCGAGCGGAAATCTTTGTTAGCTCGCGATCGGTTTGCGCATTTTCGATAACCAGCGCCCCGAGGTCGTGGATCAAATCATCGAGCTGATAATTGGATACCTGCGCGCCGAAATATTCTGACGCCACGTCTTCAATCAAATGTGCTTCGTCGAATATCACCGCCGAATAGTCCGGCAAGACACTGCCATACATGCTGTTTCGTAACGCCAAATCGGCAAAGAACAGGTGATGATTTACGACCACAATGTCTGCCTCTAGAGCACGTTGACGCATGCGCGTGATAAAGCAGGCATCGAAATCGCTGCATTTCTGGCCAATGCAGGTGTCTGAGCGCGCGTCGACGTGACGCCAAAACGAGAGTGACTCAGGTAACGTTGCCAGTTCTGCGCGGTCCCCGGTTTGCGATTCTTTGGCCCAATGCGCGACCGCGTCGAAATAGTCGAGTTCTTCGAGACCCTCGAGGACGGGCGCCTCTTCAACTCGCCCCAACCGATGTAAACAAACGTAATTATTTCTGCCTTTCATATAAGCAGCGCTGAACCGGGCTGGCAGCACATGCTGTAAGAAAGGTATGTCTTTCTCCATCAACTGTTCCTGGAGATTTTTTGTTCCTGTCGAAACGATCACGCGACCCTGTCCGCCGCGCGCGGCGGCAATGGCAGGAACAAGGTAGGCGAGCGTTTTCCCGGTGCCGGTGCCGGCCTCAACAATCAGATGACGGCGCTCCTCAAAAGCACGCATTACGGCGCGAGCCATTTGAATCTGACCGGGCCGGTACTCGTATTCCGGATGTCCTTGCGCGATTAGACCCGATGGGCCGAAGACTTCTTCCATAGAGTGGTGAGACTAGAATGGCTGAATAAACAGGTGTGAGATAAAAACTCCAAAGACAATCGACAACTATTTCGTTTTGATCTGAAAAGAATTAAAGAACGCATCTCGAAGCGCGATCGCATTTTCACCCGCCAGCACGGTCAGAAGAATATAAGCGTGCTGCCCGCCTAAAATCATTTGGGCCCTTCCCTGCAGAGGACCGATGGTGAAGTCCTGCTCTCGACCATCGTAACTGCTAATCACGAGCTTTCGCGGGCCGCCCACTGAATCAACTTTGAAGTTCATCCCGTTTTTCTCGAGCTCGACGCGAATACCTTCTGCCATCCCTTTCCACATTTCATCATAAAAACTCTGCCGAAACGATTCTGACATTTTTGCGCCTTCCAGCGGCAAATCTTTCACATACGCAACCACGAAAACCCCATCGTCATTTGCGGCGGTGTACGAATCCGTGGTGACCTCAACGGATTCCGATATGCGCGACTTCGAGACTTCGACAGTGGGATCCTTAGGCAAAACTACAGTGAAAGCAGTCGATGGAGGAGAAAAGCGTAACCATCCGGGAGGTACAGAAACAACTCGTTTGGTGTTACCGGACGGTGCGGAGTCGGCTCGTTCGGTGGAGTCAATGTGTTGACCATACGCAAATGAAGACTGAAGGCAAATCTGCAGGACCAAGATGACTATTATTAGAAAGTATCGGAGCTTACTCATTGCTGTCCATGAGATCGAACATGTGATACCGGTGTGAAAGACCTTATGTCTTTCAACCGGCGGCCTCAATTGCACTGGCGCGCCGCTTGAGCCTATTCGAATAAAGCGGAAAACGATTAGTCAATTCGCTGACACCTTCTTTTACCTGACGGCGTACTGCCTCAGATTCCGGTTCATGTATAACCGCGGCTATGAGCCTTCCTATCTCCTGCATCTCCGCTTCTTTCATTCCTCGGGTAGTGACGGCGGGGGTGCCAATGCGCAGCCCCGAAGCAACGAATGGTTTATTCTGGTCAAACGGGATGGTGTTCTTATTGACGGTGATCAGAGCTGCTTCCAAGGCTTTTTCGGCATCTTTGCCAGTAATTCCCTTACCGTCCATCCAGACGTCAACTAACATCAAGTGGTTGTCAGTACCGCCAGAGACGAGACGAAGTCCTTGCTCGCGCAATTCATTTGCCAGAGCTTTTGCGTTGTTCAACGTCTGCCGTTGATATTCCTTAAAATCTTCGCGCAGGGCCTCACCAAAAGCCACCGCCTTTGCGGCTATGATATGCACGAGTGGCCCCCCCTGAACGCCGGGAAAAACTTTTCTGTCAATCTCTTTCGCATGTTCTTCCTTACAAAGAATCAAGCCGCCACGAGGTCCCCGCAGAGTTTTGTGGGTTGTAGTAGTTACATAATCTGCGTGTGGAATTGGCGAAGGATGTAAACCGGCAGAGATTGGTCCAGCAATATGTGCCACGTCGGCAAACATTCGCGCGCCAATATCTTTAGCAATCCAGCCAATGCGTTCAAAATCAATGGTCCTTGGATAAGCCGAAGCGCCACAGATAATTAATTTTGGCCTATGTTGTTCGGCAACACGCTGCAATTCGTCATAGTCGATCTGCTCTGTATCGCGTGACACTCCGTAGTCTGCGACCTTGTAGCTAAAGCCGGAAAAATTCATTAGGTGGCCATGCGTGAGATGGCCACCATGTGAGAGCTTCATGCCGAGAATTTGATCGCCATATTCAATTGCAGCAAGGTAGACCGCCATGTTGGCCTGGGCGCCACTATGCGGCTGGACATTGGCGTGTTCAGCGCCGAATAGTTGCCGGGCACGGTCAATCGCTGCTTGTTCTATAACATCCGTGAACTCGCATCCACCGTAGTAACGTCTCTTTGGATAGCCCTCTGCATATTTATTTGTGAAAACTGAACCCATGGCGGTTAAGACCGCTTCGCTGACAAAGTTCTCGGACGCGATAAGTTCGAGACCGTTAGCTTGTCGTGCAACCTCATTATCAATCGCCTCCGAGATCAGTGGGTCGACTTCAGCGAGGGCCGAGTTACGAAAATCCATCTTTAAATTTGTCCTTTGTCAGTATAACCCCGTAGTTGTAATCTGTTCTCTGCGCACTCCTAAGTGCTCGCTGCTGTTAAACTATTCCTTCGTCGATTACCGCTCGCTCCAGATTAGCAATCTTCTGCACACGCATAGCGTGACGGCCGCCAGCGAAGTTCGTATTGAACCAGGCACGAACAATGTTCGGGATCTCCGCGGCGGGAGTAGTGAGTGCACCAAGGGCCAGCACATTTGCGTCATTATGCTGGCGGGCCAGACGCGCCGTCTCTTCAGACCAGGCAACGACTGCCCGCACTCCCGGTACTTTGTTTGCAGTCATTGCCATTCCTGCGCCAGAGCCACAGATTAACAAGCCCTGTTCGACCTTTCCCTCACCCACAGCCCGAGCGACCTTAGCGGCGAAGTCCGGATAATCGACGGAAGCATCAGATTCAGTACCCAGATCATTAAACTCCAACCCCAGCTCACGAAGCAAAGGCTTCAATTTTTCCTTTTCCAGAAAGCCAGCATGATCGCTGGCCAGGGCGATTTTCATTTCGCAGTCCTGCTTGGTAGGGGCGGCACTCCGTGGCCGCCCTAAAACTCTGAGACAAGCGAGCGGCTTTTCATTAACACTGGGGCTTTAGAGACTCTATGAAATGGTACATCACGCCATCGGTGCCTGCAACAAAATAGAAAATAGAAACTGCACTGCAGGAGACAGAAATGTGTGCGCGGTTTGCGTTCGTCGTGACTGCTAAGCGAGAATGCTTGGCTGTTATATCAAACTCAGATGATTATCTCGACAATCTAATGCGCTGGTCACAATATTTTATTCCCACGCTCCGGGAAGATCCTGCAGACGCCGAAGTTATTTCACACAAGCTGCTTCTGCGGGCGGGACTCATCCGTCAGTTGGGAGCCGGAATTTACTCCTATTTGCCGTTGGCACAACGCATCGCACTAAAGGTGATGCAGATTCTCCGTGAAGAGATGAATCGGATTGGCGGAGAGGAATTCTATTTACCGGGTCTCCACCCGGCCGAACTTTGGAAAGAGTCGGGACGCTGGAGTGCTATCGGCGACGATATGTTCCGCCTAAAGGATCGCAAGGGCGGAGATCTTTGTCTGGGCATGACGCATGAAGAAGTCTTCACCGCTATTGCGCGAAACGAACTGCGTTCCTATAAACAGCTGCCACAGGTCTGGTATCAGATTCAGGTAAAGTTTCGTGACGAACCGCGGCCTAAATCCGGTTTAATGCGGCTGCGCACATTCATCATGAAAGACGCCTATTCCTTTGATCTCGATGAGACGGGATTGGATCGATCCTTCGAGAATCAACGTGAGGCTTATAAGCGCATCTTCGCTCGCTGCGGATTGAAATTTGTCATTGTTGAAGCTTCATCTGGCTCAATGGGTGGCTCAACGTCCAATGAGTTCGTCGCGAAAACCGACGCCGGTGAAGATCTAATTGCCACTTGTGAAAACTGCGGATATGCAGCGAATGTTGAGAAGGCGACGTCATATATAGCGGCAATGGACGATCCACCCGGTCCAACCGCACCTGAAGAATTTGCCACTCCCGGGGTTCGTACCATAGAGGATTTGACGACGTTTTCCGGCGGCGCTGCTGCTGACCGCCAAATCAAAACGCTGGTGTTCATGGCAAGGAAAGATGCGATGTGGATACCAGTTCTCGCTCTCCTACGCGGCGATCATCAGCTGCACGAAACCAAACTCGTCGACAATATCGGTGGCACTGAACTACGAGCGGCACAAGAGGAGGAGATCAGAGAGTTACTCGGGGCTGGAGCGGGGTCGCTTGGCGGGGTGGGAGCAAGAGAGAAATTGAAGGGCGCGAGTGGAGCACAGGATAGAGCTGGCACAATAGAGCTCTCGCAACTCCAGATTATCGCGGATCATGCCTTAATGGGACGACGCAATATGACTACGGGCGCAAACAAGGACGATTTCCATTTGCGCGGCGTAGATATCGAGCGAGACATCAAACCCGATCGCTGGGCCGACTTGCGAGCTGTACAGAAGGGTGAAGTCTGTCCGCGCTGCAAAACCGGCACACTTGATGTCTTCAAGGCCATGGAGATCGGTCACATTTTCAAGTTAGGCACCAAGTACTCAGAATCGATGGGCGCGCACGTGCTTACTCACGACGGTAAAGAAGTCCCGATTGTTATGGGTAGCTATGGTATCGGAGTTGAGAGAATCCTATCCGCGGCAATCGAGCAGAACCACGACAAAGACGGGATTATCTGGCCAAAAGGAATTGCTCCCTTCCAGGCGATTGTCACTATAACGAATGTAAAGGATGATCAGTTGCGGATAGTGGGCGAGACACTCTATGGAGACCTGCTGAACGCCGGGTTAGAGATCCTATTGGACGATCGGGACGAGCGTGCGGGAGTGAAATTTAAGGATGGCGATCTGATTGGAATTCCATACCGTGTCACTGTTGGTAAGAAAGTGTCAGAGGGGTTGGTTGAACTGTTTGAAAGACAAACGAGAACCACTGAGGACGTGAAGATCGAGAATATAGTGCAACGCCTGCGAACGGGTTTTCCTCAAGGATGACCGAACGGGACACACGAGCGCTCATTCTGTTCGTGGTGCTGCCAATCGCTTTGGTGCTGATGCTCATTCCCTTTATCTTGTTAGGTTAGTAATTTACGATGAAGCAAGCGGGATCCTTGTACAAACATAGCCAGCTTGCTGTTTCAAATAGATCTTGAACTGTTTCAAAAATTTTCCCAAGATGAATGCCGTTAGCTGCTTCCGGCGAATCATAATTCAGTTGGCTGGGGTTCTTTGGGCCACTGTTTATTCGCTGTCGTCGATCTGCCTTGCACAGCCTCAGGAGTTTCTTCCGGAACTGGTTCGTCGAATTAAACCCTCTGCTGTTGCCATCGAAACCTTTGATACCCGTGGAGAGAAGGTATCGCGCGGTAGCGGTTTCTTCATTGATACAGATCGCATCGTGACCAACCGGCATGTGATCGAGGGCGCCTACCGGGCAGAGGTCCATTCGTCCGCGGGAAACGTTTTTGCAGTGAAAGGCGTGCTGGCAGTGGATGCCGAAGGTGACCTCGCAATCCTGAAGATCGACGCGCCGACAAATCAGGTCAGGCCTTTGCTTCTCGAAAGAACATCTCCCCAGGAGGGTGAAAGTGTTGTAGTGATCGGCAATCCCTTTGGTTTGGAAGGGAGCGTTAGCAATGGAATTGTTTCGGCGGTCAGGGATATTCCTACCTTCGGCCGCATTATTCAAATTACTGCACCTATATCGCCGGGTTCCAGCGGCAGCCCGGTAGTAAACATGCAGGGGCAAGTAATCGGCGTAGCAACACTGCAGATTACGGGAGGCCAAAGTGTAAATTTCGCCATTCCTTCGGAGCGAATATCGCAGCTACAAGGTGTCTCGCTCATGTCTCTTTCGGAATTAGCCGTCGCCAGCGGCAAGAATAAACACGCAAAGGCGGTTCAATTCTTTCGCGACGGTCTGAGTTTTCTTTCCAAGGACGATTGCGAGAAAGCTTTGCCTTATTTCGAAAAGGCCGTTGAATCCGACAACAGCTATTCGGAAGCCTGGGCTCAAAGTGGTTTCTGCAATGAAAAGCTGGGCCGACATGCTGAGGCCATCGAGGCTTCGAAGAAGGCTGTCGGACTAAGGCCTTCTTCCGAGTCGTACTTCAATATTGGACTGGCGAATTACTATCTGAAGCAATATCGGGAAGCTGTTGAGGCTTATCGGCAAGCGATTCGGCTTGATCCCTACAACTCTGCCGATGCTCATTACGCACAGGGCCTTGTTTATCGCGACTGGGGTCGATCGGAGGATGAAATTCAGGCCTATAAACAGGCAATAAAATTGAAGCCCGATTACACCAGCGCGTATGAGAGATTAGGTGCCCGCTATCTGCGATCGAAAAAGTATGCTGAGGCAATAGAGACTTTTAAGCAGTTATCATCACTCAAGCCGGGTGATGCAACTGTCCCCAATAGCATTGGCGAGGCTTACCTGGAACTTGGCCGCCTGAACGAGGCCATGGAAGCTTTCAGACAGGCAATTCGGTTAAAGCCAGACTTCGGTCGCGCCTTTTATAACCTGGGTAAATGCTTTCTCGCTATGGGCAATCGTGATGCGGCACTGGAACAGTACAATATTTTGCAGAACCTAGATCAAGATTGGGCGGAGAAGCTCAATAATTTGATTAATCCATAGAATCCGGTCTTTGGTCTTTGAGCTTGGAACTTTGAGCTTTGCAGTTTCTACATTCCTTCGAGATACAGAGGCTGCAAAGCTCCAAGTTCCAAGCTCCAAGGCCAAAGTCCTAAGACCAAAGACCGCCTTTTTCATTTCATCGCTTCGCTGATCAGGGCCGTCAACGCATTGTCCTCTAGTGTCCTGTTTCTCTGCAGCTTTCCGTGCAAGTCACAGCCAAAGATTGCATAAGTCAAAGCCAGTGGGGAGTCAAACACTGTTCCCACTCGCCGCCGACCTGCCAGGTCTTCACCCAGTAGCGACCGTCTGGTTACACGACCGTCACCAGGCGCGTACATCGCTTCTATGGTCTCCCGTTTAGTAATCCGCATACCTCGGCCCGTTCGGTATTCGCGAGGCCGGATTAAAGTTATCCAGCGATTCACTTTCACATCTCGCAAAATGATGGGAGCATCCAGCGTCTCTTCGCAGTCACCGCCCACAGCAAGCAGCATTACCGGCGGTTCACTTTCGGAGGAAGCATCGAGTGCCTCATGAAACCTGCGGGCGCGGTTGAGGACTGCAGCCAGAAACCTGTCCAGATCCTCCGCAGAGCGTGTGTGTGAATTCGTCTTCCTCGAGGAGTCAGTTTCATTTTCGTATCGTTTACGGTAATCCTGGCGCAAACCTTCCGTGATCGAGTAGCCATAGAGCAGGGTAGCAAAAGCGTCCGCCGATCCTTCATTCGGCACACCAAGCATGATGATCTTGTTTATGTGCTTCGCACCCGCCCAGGTAGGACGTATCTGGCTTCCCTCGCGGGGAATGTCGGCGTCTCCGTACATCGCGGCATAACGAGCGATAAGCCCACCCATTGAATGAGCAAAAACATTAAATCGCAGATCCGGTCGATGAAGTTTCTGTTTCAACTCAACAATTCTTCGAACTAATTCTCGAGCGTTCTCAACGTTGTCTAATCTCCAGTCATATGAGTAAACGTAAAAGCAATCTCTGTCACCGTTCGCGGTCGGATTGCCCCAATCCCCTTCCCGATAACCACCGTACAACCTCAATGTATCCAGCAGATCACGGTAAACATAGACCTCCGGTAAGATCCGGGCCAGGCGTAAGGTCTCAATAATCTTTCCCGGTACTAAGTCGTCATGGTTGGCTGACAAATCAGGCGACATGGGCAGGGTTGAACCATCGCTTCTGGAACGAACAACGGAGGGCCAAACTGTTTCACCGGTCTTCGGGTTGACAAGTTCCGAGCCCAGAATGCCAGGTATTATTATTACTGGACGCTTACCAGTCCTGACGCGGGCCTCCGCAAAAATGCGTTCCAGATTCGGGGTGCGTTTTGCCGAAATACAACCGGAGAGAATTAATGACGCGAAAATAATCGGCCCCAGAAGGAGCGATATCAAAATCCGCTCATTTAGTGTTTTGAGTTTGGGTGAGATGGGGTTACAGGACAAGATCAAAAATTTGTAAAATAGTAAATGGTAAGAAATGGTCTTTGGCCTTTGGCCTTGGTCTTTGAACTTTGGTCTTTGGACTTTGAACTTTGGCCTTTGGTCTTTGGTCTTTGAACTTTGGCCTTTGGCCTTTGAACTTTGGTCTTTGAACTTGCAACTGCGTCTCATTAACACCTAACTTTAGTTAGGTGGCGAAGCAAGGCGCGTGATGCTGAAAACCGTTTCAACGGTTTCGCGCGACCACCACCATGTACTTCTGTGAATTTCCTGGCGCGAACCGTTGAAACGGTTCCCACGATTGCGAAATCACGTCTGCCCACCTAACTGAAGTTAGGTGTTAATGAGATGAAATCAAAGGACAAAGCTCCAAGTACAAAGTTCTAAGACCAAAGGCCAAAGTCCTAAGACCAAAGCCCCAAGACCATTCTTAGTCAGATGGAGGTTCCCATCTTCTATTAACCAGACTGGCGACGAACCCGGCCCCAAACCCATTGTCGATATTTACCACCGACACATTTGAAGCACAGGAATTGAGCATTGCCAATAGCGCCGCAACGCCTCCAAATGAGGCCCCGTACCCAACGCCGGTGGGTACTGCCACGATAGGAACACTCACAAGGCCGCCAACGACGGAGGGTAAAGCCCCTTCCATTCCGGCGGCAACAATAATCACACGAGCCCGCTGTAACGACTCGCGCTCGGCAAGGACACGATGTATCCCGGATACGCCTACATCCCAAATTCTGTCTACGCGATTTCCCATAGCTTCGGCAGTCAACGCTGCTTCTTCCGCTACTGGAATGTCACTCGTTCCGGCGGTGACAACAGCAATAACCCCAACACCGCGATCGGAGAGATCCCTTTGGATTCTAATCAGCCTGGCAGCAGCATGCCATTCAGCTTCCGTTATGACGTTTCGCACCTCACCGAAGGTCGCCTCGTCAGTATGCGTAACCAAAAGGTTCGGAGCGTGTTGCGCCAGCCTTTCAACAATGCTAACAACCTGCTCGCGTGTTTTTCCTGCTCCGAAAACCACCTCCGGAAAGCCCTGTCGAGTAGCACGCGCGTGGTCTACGCGGGCATGTCCAATGTCCTCATAATGCAGGTTCCTGATCTTTTTGGCCGCTTCAGATTGTTCGATCTCACCGCGTTTGTAAGCAGTCAAAAGGTGTTCTATAGCTTGCAAATCCATGTGTTGTGTTGATGCTCGTCTTTTGTAAATTTACTGAGCTTTTGGTCATTCTAGCATCCGCGGTGAACTCTCTAGAAATAGGCGCAACAAAATGCGCCAAGTGAATCTAAGGGCTTGTTACCGCCACACAGCGTCAATCGAGCAAATGATCTTCACTCCGTAGGAGTGGGATGTTTATAGACTTGGAGATCACAAAAAACCAGCGCCGTTCGCAGGAGCGGAACGTTGCTAGATGAGTATTTGTCAACTTGAATTCCGCTCCTTCGAACGGCGCCGGAGGTGTTTGCTTGCCCAAACTATAAATATTCGACCCCTAACGGGGTCAAACCTGTTCTGCCACTAACGGGCTCGATAAAGACCCCAAGGAGAGTGCGCTTTCAGCCAAAATCTTGCTCAAAAACAAGAACTTGCGAAATTGCTACGCAGAGAGTTGAAACTAGGTCACCACTGCTATGGCACAACTCTTTACTCGATCGCCTGCAAGGTCGTAAGATGCTCCGCGCACGCCCAATTGAATCAAATCACAGTTAGGCTAGTGGGAGAAAATCATGAAATCAGTCGGCCCGCTTTCCGCCGCGAAGCATAGCTTCGTGCTCACTCTACTGTTTGTCATTAGTCTGGTATTTACGGCTGAGATTAGATCGCAGCGCGCGGAACCAAGAGTTGAGCGACGAAGTACTGGGCAGTCTAAGGCGAATTCTGCAAATCACAGTAATGCCGAACCAACGAGCGATGAAAATGAGTACGCGCGAAAGATACGGGAGTACACGACGGAACCGTACTTTCTGACAGATTTAATAGACCATCTGCCAGCATCCAATAAAGTGCCTTCGCCCGATAAGGTAATTGGCTATGTTATAGGAACTCCAAACAGACTCACCTATTCAAATGATCTCTATCGCTATTATCGTGAGCTCGCTAAGAGGAGTCCGCGGGTTCGGTTATTCACAGCTCCTGAACGCTCAGAAGAGGGCAAGGAACAACTGCTCATAGCTGTCGGTGACGAGGCCCTTCTGGCCCGACTCGATCATTACAAAGAGATTACTGCGAAACTCGCTGACCCTCGTAAAGTTGGCGAGGCTGAAGCACAAAAGCTGATAGGCGAGGGCAAAGTCTTCTACTGGGCCTCAGGATCGATTCACTCTACGGAGACTGGCTCGCCAGAAATGTTGATGGAGTTGGCCTACCGTCTGGCGGTGGATGAAAGCCCCTTTTTTCAGGCGATCCGCAGAAATGTCATCGTCTTGATCACTCCGGTTCTCGAGGTAGACGGGCGCGACAGGATGGTCGACCTTTACAACTATCGCAAGGCTAATCCCGGCAAGAATGCCCCTTCATTGATTTACTGGGGCAAGTATGTAGCCCACGACAACAATCGAGATGGTCTGGGAATGGCCCTGGCCCTCACTCGCAACATGATGAAGACTTTCCTCGAATATCATCCTGCGATTCTTCACGATCTGCATGAGTCTGTACCCTTTCTTTATACCTCGACTGGTACCGGACCTTACAACGCCTGGCTCGATCCAATTACCGTGGATGAATGGCAATTGCTCGCCTATCACGAAATTGAAGAGATGACCAAGCGCGGCGTGCCCGGTGTTTGGACCCACGGGTTTTACGATGGCTGGGCGCCAAATTACATGTTTTACGTTGCCAATGGCCACAATGCGGTGGGCCGTTTCTATGAAACTTTTGGTAACAACGGCGCTGACACAATGGAGCGAACCGTCACCCAGCAGTCCCAGCGGGACTGGTTCCGGCCAAATCCACCTTTGCCCCGAGTACGGTGGTCCATCAGAAATAACATTAACCTGCAGGAATCCGCGATACTCCTGGCAATGAATTTTGTGGCCAACAATAAGGACCGGTTTCTACAAAACTTCTACCTGAAAAGCAAACGCTCCGTGACAAAAGCTAATAATGAGGGGCCTGCGGCCTATGTGATCCCCTCAGGTCAATCCCGACCAGTCGAAGTCGCAGAAATGGTTAACCTGCTGAGATTCATGGGCGTTGAAGTGCAGACTGCCAGCAAAGAGATCACTCTTAAGGACCAGAAGTTTCCTGCCGGTTCGTACGTGGTTCGAATGGACCAGCCATATTCCCGTATGGCGGACATGCTGATGGATACTCAGTATTACAGCATCAATGATCCCCGACCCTACGACGACACCGGGTGGACAATGGGTGCAATGCGCAACGTTAAGACTGTCCGCATCACCGACTCAAGTGTTTTGAAATCGCCCATGAGCCTGGTGAGTACAGACGTCCACGTAGCCGGAAAAGTTACCGGTGCGGCTGCCGCTGCGGCTTATGTGATCAATCACAATACGGATAACACGCTTGCGACCCTGCGCTTCAAACTCAAAGAGCTGAAAATACTGGTCGCAGAAAACTCCTTCAAAGTTGGCGAGCAACAATTCAACGCCGGATCGTGGATCATTAGAGTGAATACCGACAGTGCCACCTTTCGGCAACGCCTGGAATCGGCGGTAGCAGACTTGGGATTAACGGCCTTGGCGGTAGATAGCGTTCCCACGGTGAAGACTCACGATCTTGCCGTACCTCGCATTGCTATCCTTCACACTTGGACCAATACCCAAAACGAAGGCTGGTACCGCATTGAATTTGATCGGCTGCAGATCCCTTATTCCTACATTTCAGACCAGGTAATCCGGAACACCCCTACCCTTCGCGAGAAGTATGACGTGATCCTATTTCCGCCTATCAACGGCTCCGCTCAGGCAATAGTGAACGGGATACCGATGCGCGGCGACCCGATTCCCTGGAAGCAATCAAGCATTACTCCCAACATGGGTTTGTCACCTGACCAAACGGACGACGTGCGCGGCGGCATGGGCCTCGCAGGAGTAATGAACCTGGAAACTTTCGTCCAGAACGGCGGATTGTTTATCGTAATCGCCAACAATGCCCGTGTCCCAATCGACTATGGGCTCATCACGGGTGTTTCAATTCAGGAACCCCGGCTGCTGCAAGCACGTGGCTCGATTTTTAATGCTCGGTTCAGCGACAGAAAAAGCCCCATAGCCTACGGCTATGGTGAGACGCTGCCTGTTTATTTTAATCAAGCTCCTCTCTTTCAAGTGAGCACACAAACTGCTGCTCTCGGAGGCGGTGAAGGAGCAACTGGCGCACAGAGACCGTCTGGACGCGGCAGTCTGAACGATGCGGACATCGTGCAAGCGATGCCCCAAGCTTCACCGACGCCGCAGCGAACGCCAACGACTACTGGTGAAGAGCAACTTACAGACGAACAGCGGCTGGCCCTGGGACCGTTCTTCACGCCAGCACCCCAACGACCTCGAGTGGTATTACGCTTCGCGTCAGAGGATCGAAATCTGTTAGTGAGCGGGATGCTGGCCGGAGGCTCAGAGTTGGCAAATGCTCCCGCGATTATTGATGTCCCTGTGGGCCGTGGTCATGTAGTCATGTTTGCAAATAATCCCATGTGGCGACATCAGACGCAGGGCAGCTTCTTCCTCATTTTTAACGCCGCCTTAAACTTCGACTCCCTTAATACGGAGCGGGACGAGCAGGCTCCGTCCCGCCCGGGACCTGGCACAGCTGAATCAGACGGGCCACAGTAATCGTGTAAGATGATTGATTCGCTCCAGGCCTTCATACTCATCGGCGGTGCATCCAGTCGGATGGGCACCGACAAGGCCCGCCTCTTGATAAAGGATCGGACTCTTGTCGAACATATAGCCAGCGCGTTGTTTGAGATCACCGACTCCGTAACTTTGGTTGGCCGGCATCAAACGGACCAATTTCCCGATTTTCCCAGCACTCCAGATCTTCACGAGCACTGGGGAGCGCTGGGAGGTTTGCACGCAGCCCTATCAGCTTGCCGCGCTGACTGGGCCGTTGTAGTTGCTTGCGACCTTCCGTTTATAACTGCGCCGTTGTTGTCTCGCCTGGCGAGTTTCGCAGTCCAGGTTGACGCCGTTGCGCCAATCCAGGCGAACGGAATTCCCCAACCTCTTTGCTCTTTTTATCGAGTCTCTCGCTGTCTCTCTCTCGCTCAGGACTTGATCCAGACCGGAGAACGAAAGCCTGTTGCTCTGTTACAATCTGTCAACACCAGGTGGGTAGAGTTTGCGGAACTCGCCGATCTCGAGGCCGCTGACCATCTTTTTGATAACATCAACACGCCGGAGGATTTTGCCCGCGCAAACGAGGAAGGAGATGCAGTCCAAAGCAAGAGAAAGAACTAACCGGTTAATGCTTTTTCTGGATCCCTCATTGTTAAGCTGATGGCCCCCCGACGACGAATAGGTAAGAAGCTTCTTAAGTCGTTCCTGCCCATTTTGCTGGTGCTGGTCCTGGCGGTGATCATCGCGCTTGTTTCGATCATCTACGGGATTACCCGTCCACCACGCCGCGCTTATCTGGTCACGCCGCAAGCATTTGCGCAAATCAGTGGACCAGCACTGCGAATCACTGACGAAAGTTGGGGCAATCGCGACGGCACCACTGCGCGCGGTTGGCTGCTCAAAGGCGCCCCAAGAGCGCCCGCCGTGGTATTCCTTCACCGATACGGAGCCGATCGTTCGTGGCTTTTTAACCTGGGTGTGAAGTTAAACGAAACCGCAGGTTTCACTATTCTCTGGCCTGACCTGCGCGGTCATGGTCTCAATCCTCCGGTTAACTGGACCTCCTTTGGCACTCGCGAAGGGGACGATTTAATCGCGGCTCTGCGCTTTCTTCATACACTGAAAGTTGGGGCTGGTAACCTGGTTGGAGATCATGTCGGGCTTTACGGAGTCGAACTTGGTGCTTACTCGGCTTTGCATGCAGCGCGTGACGCAAGTGGGGTTCAGGTTTTGGTCCTTGATTCCGTTCCGCGGAATTCCGATGAACTCCTCGCCGCAGCACTGAGGGACGATATCGGAGTAGACAATCGGCTTCTGCAATATCTGACCAGAGCTGCCATTCGCGTCTATTTTATCGGGAAATATGACAATGTCTCAGCTTGTGAATTGGCGGCTTTGCTGAAAGACCAACGCGTGGTTCTTTTGTCAGGTAAGGACGCGGGTTACCTTCGTGATTCGACGAATGCACTCAGGCCATGTTTTCAGGGCACTACCTTAGTGGAAGCGAAAACTGATCTGCCGTTGACCGGATATAATTTAACGGCTGCCACTGGTGAACAGGGCGAGGGTTATGATCGTCAGGTAATAGACTTCTTTGACCGCAACCTACGGTAAAACATTCTCGGGTTTAATCGCTATGAGAGCAATCTCGCCATTGTCGCCAATGACTTCGACTTTAGCTGATCTCAATCCGCGTAATTGATCAGCGTGCTCGAGCGGTACTATCAGGAGCACGGGCCCGCGAGTTTGACTGAGAAGTTCCTGAACCTGACTGACCCCTTCAAATCTGGTTGGTTCTCCATCGGCTCCATACGCCACACGACCAGCGGCATAAAACTCTGCTGAGCGATCTACTTTATGCAGTCCGTAGACTGGAGCATTGCTGTAGCCTGCTGCATCCGCGAGGCTAATCAAATCGCGCGCTGATTCTCGTTGCGCGATCCCATGCAAACCGCAATTTAGGGTAATTGCTGCAGAGAAGAGTGCGGCGCAGACAGTCACGCGTACAAATAGCTCCTTGCTAATCCCCCGAAACATTGCCACAACTCCAGCCGCAGCAAGAGGCGTGATCATGATCGCCATGCACTTGAAAGTGACCAGCTCGCCTCGTCTGCCATACACCAAGCCGACAACCGCAAGTACAAGCAGCAGGCCGCCGGTTGCACGCCTCAGCCATCTTTCTCTGACACTTCCAGTTGCAAGCTTAATCAGGCGAGCTGCTGTAAGAACTGCCGCAGCAGGTAAGATGGGAACAATGTAACCTGGCAGTTTTGATTTAGAGAACGAAAAGAAAAGAAATGGGAAAAGCAGCCAGGAAAACAGGAATACCGAGAGCTTGCTCGTGACTTCTTCAGAATGCCAATTCCATTTCTTAGCCTGCGCTAGTGCTTCGAAAAAAATGCCGGACCATGGCAGCGTCAGAGTTACAAGGACGAGTGCATAGAAGTAGACCGGCTGGGCGTGGTGATATCTGTCCGAAAGATAACGAGCAAAATGGTGCTGAATGAAAAACGCATTTAGGAAGGCAGAGCCGTTTCGGACGATGACTGGGCCATACCAAATCGCAGAAACTCCTGCCGCCAGCGGCAGGCCCCATGCCAACGTTCTGAAGAACCTGCTTCCCCACTCTCGACGTAAAAGGTAATAGGTAAACACAACTCCGCAGGGAAGGACGACACCAATTAGGCCTTTCGCCAGGAGAGAAAGACCAATACACGCGTAGAACCCCGCGAGGTGCAGGTTTCTGCTCGCGCTCTGTGGATCGAGTTCGTAGACGAAGAAAAAACTGAGCGACCAGGTCACGGTCATGGTCACCACAATGTCGAAACTTGCAGCGCGGGAAAAAACCATGATACCGGCAGTCGACAGGGTTACCAGTGCGCTCAATGCGGCAAGCCCCACAAGTTCGTTGTCCCGGCTGGCGTTCTCCGCCCGTTTTGCCAACCAGTAGATTGAGACAACCGTGAACAAGCCAGATAATGTTGGGCCAACGCGAGCAGACCATTCAGAGATCCCGAATAATCTGTAACTGGCGATCATCATCCAGTAAAGTAGAGCAGGCTTCTCAAACCATACATGCCCTCCGAGAGTGGGAGTGATCAAATCTCTCCGCAACAACATTTCACGCGCAACCTGGGCATAACGCGGCTCGTCCGCTCCCAGGAGAGGTAGATGGCCCAGACCATAAAAATAGAAAGCAACTAGGGCCAAAAAGAGCAGCAGGCAAGCGCGCTTGGCAAGCATTGAAGGTTGCAAGTATAGTCGACCCCACAAGAGACAAGAGATTATAGACTATGCCAATACGTAGCGCAGTAATTGGAGTGGGCCACCTTGGTCGTCAACATGCGCGAGTCCACTCGCTGCTTGCATCCGAAGGGCTGTCCGAATTCGTCTCGGTCTGCGATCTCAACGAACAAACCGCCCGGGGAATCGCCGAAGAGCGAAATGTTAAGTGGACCACAAAATGGCGGGATCTAATTGGACAAGTTGATGCGGTTAGTCTCGCCGTTCCCACCGAATCACACTGTGAAATCGCCAGCACCTTGCTGACGTCGGGAATTCACGTTTTGGTGGAAAAGCCGATCTCCCAAACACTCAGCGAAGCCGATGAGATGATAAGTGCAGCAGCCACAGGTAGAGCAGTTTTGCAGGTCGGTCACCTCGAACGTTTTAATCCCGCCTTAGTTGCTCTTCGGCCTCACGTTCGCAATCCGGTGTATTTCGAAATTCATCGCGTGGGGGAGTTTACGGCGCGCTCACTCGATATCGACGTGGTTCTCGACCTGATGATCCATGATCTCGATATTGTTCAGTGGTTGGTTGGCGAGAATGTAGCCGTCACAGAACTTCATGCTGTGGGAATACCGATCCTCACAAATAAAGTCGACGCCGCTAATGCGCGTCTGGAGTTTTCCTCCGGTGCCGTTGCCAACATCACCGCGTCGCGTGTTGGCACTGAAAAGATCCGCAAAATGCGCTTTTTTCAACCGCACGATTATGTGGCTGTGGACTACACCTCCAAAAGGGCGTCAATTAGCAGTCTTGCACCGCCGACGGCGGATGGTGTTTGGCCAGGTGTTCGCGTTCGAAATCTCGACATTATTGATGTGGAACCACTGAGGGCCGAGATTGGCGGTTTTTTAAGCGCTATTAGAGAGAGCTCGCCTTCGCCTGTACCGGGTTTCGCCGGCAGAAATGCACTCGCTCTGGCTTTACGGGCCTTGGACCGCATTCACCAACATGCGGAAAGGGTTGGCGTTCGTTGAAGAGAGTTGTGTTATCAAGAGGCAAAATCTCGCCCGCGATGGCAGAAAGTAGATTACTGAAGTGGTCCACCCGGAGTCATCAATATCATTGTTTCTTGCTGAACGCATCGCAGAAAGTGATTTTCCCTCCGCGGTTTATCTTGTAGCTGAGAAAGGGCAAACCGTTTTTGTGGGCGCGCTGGGACATGCCGTACTCGAGCCTTATCGTATCAGCGCCTCAGTCGAAACCATTTATGATCTGGCTTCTCTGACCAAGCCTCTGGTCACCGGCCTACTTTGCGCTCGTCGAATTGAGTTGGGAGAACTGACTCTGGATAGTGCAGTCGCTCATTATCTCCCTGAGTTCGATCGTACTGACAAGCACCTGATTACGGTTCGGCAACTGCTCACTCATGCCTCAGGACTGCCGGCGTGGCGGCCACTCTATATTCTTGCGCAACAAGAACCGGAACGGGCACTGGGAATAATTGCAAACGAAGTGCTGGAATATAAACCAGGCACCCGCGTTTTATATAGCGATCTTGGTTTCATTACGTTGGGGCTTCTTTTGGAACGATTCACCGGGAAGCGCCTGGCCGAATTAGCTCTCCATGAGATCATCGAACCGTTGCAGCTCAACCACACGTCTTTCAATCCTGAGCTGGCCTTGCAGACGGGTATTGCGGCTTGTGAAACCGGTAATTTGTATGAACAGGAGACCTGTCGCGAGAGGGGGAGTCCGGACTATAAATCATCACGCCAGCAACTGATTTGGGGCGAGGTTCACGATGGTAACGCCCACTTTCTCGGCGGCGCAGCGGGCCATGCCGGCCTCTTTTCCAATATCACGGAAACGCATCGTATTGCGGAGCAGTTTCTCTCAGCACGAAGCCAAATACTTGGGCCGGGCGCCGCAGAATTGTTTTGCACCAACATGACTGCGGGATTGGAAGAAGATCGATCACTTGCCTGGCAACTTGCAACAACCAGAGGCTCGTCGGCGGGACCCTCCTTGCCCCCCGAAAGCTTTGGGCACACAGGGTTTACCGGCACCAGCTGCTGGATAGACTCACGTCATGGGCGTATATTCCTGCTGCTCACGAATCGCACTCATCAACACGGACTTCCATTCGCCAATATCAATAATGTGCGCCGGCAGTTTCACTCCTTGGCGGTAGCCGCCCTGGACGACAAGGGTACTGCCTGACGTTTGCCTGTAGAAAATGGAAACCAAAGGCAACACGGCAGGTGCATCTCTGAGAGAATTAGGACTCTTATTCTTGCGCCTTGGCGCCACAGCCTTTGGTGGGCCGGCAGCGCACATCGCCGTCATGGAAGACGAAGTTGTGCAACGCCGCCGATGGCTTTCTCGTGAACAATTTCTCGATCTTCTAGGAGCAACAAATCTCATCCCCGGTCCAAACTCGACAGAAATGGCCATTCATATCGGTCACCAGCAACGCGGTTGGCCCGGTCTCGTGATTGCAGGCAGTGCTTTCATTCTGCCTGCAGTGATCATCGTCACCATTTGTGCCTGGGCCTATGTTCGTTGGGGCAAGCTTCCACAGGTGGCCAGTCTTCTTTACGGAGTCAAACCGGTGATCATCGTGATCGTGCTGCAAGCGCTGTTTCGCCTTGCGCGGAGCGCCCTGAAAACTAAACTTCTCATCATTATCTCAGTGATCGGAATTGGCTTAAGTTTCCTGCGTATTAACGAGTTGATCGTGCTCTTTGGCGGTGGCTTCATCGCTGCGACTGTTCTGTGGACACGTAAGCCTCTTAAGCTAAACCCGCTGGTGTTTCCAGGCTCGCTTGGTTCTCTGTTGAGCTTTAGTGCTGGTGTTTCCGCTGCGCCAGGTCTTTTGCCGCTGTTTCTTTTTTTTCTAAAGGTTGGCTCCGTGCTATTCGGCAGCGGTTATGTACTCCTGGCGTTCTTGCGCGGCGACCTCGTTGAGCGGTGGCACTGGCTCACGAACTCGCAGCTACTTGATGCCGTGGCTATCGGTCAAATAACACCCGGCCCGGTCTTCACTACTGCGACGTTCATCGGTTACGTCCTTGCAGGGTTACCTGGCGCATTAATAGCAACGCTGGGGATCTTTCTTCCTGCTTTTGTTTTTGTGGCCGTAAGTGGTCCGCTCATTCCAAAGATACGCCGCTCTCCGAGTGCGGGGGTTTTTCTCGACGGCGTCAACGCTGCATCACTGGCCTTGATGATTGTAGTGACTTACGAATTGGGAAAGAGTGCCCTCATTGATGTAACCACAATAATCCTGGCGGTGCTTAGTGGTCTACTTCTCCTTTATTTTCGCCTAAATTCAGCATGGCTGATTCTCGCCGGAGGCATAATAGGCTTTTTGGCGCAGCAGCTGTTTGCTTGAGAGAGAATCTAAGACACGTTTGTGGGTTGTGACCTGGTTTCAAACTCTCTACGTAGTAAGTTCGTAAGTTCTTGTTTTTTTGAGCAAGATTTGGGCTGAAAGCGCACTTTTGCTAGGGTCTTTTTCGATCCCGTTAGTGGCCAGAAAAGGTTTCACCCCGGAAGGGTGGCATGTTTATAGATTGACGAGAAAAAACCTCCGACGCCGTTCGGAGGAGCCGACCTCAAGTAGACTGGTACACTCAAGAAACATTCCGCTCCTCCGAATGGCGACTGGGATTCTGTGATCCTCCGGTCTATAAACATCCCACTCCTACGGAGTGAAGCCTCTTTTAACTTGGGTCGAATCTCCGGACCAAAAGTGTAGTAATATAGTAGGGTCGTTCTCTCCCCGAGAACAGCAAGCCTCGAAAGAGTTATCGCAAACATGCGAAGCACCAGAAAGCTGATTACAATTCTACTGGGCCAGTGTTTATTTTCTCCCTCTCTTTTGTTAGCCCAGAACGCGACCAGAGAAGAAATCAGGCCCAGACGCGCTCAGGATCCGACTAAGCAGAGTTCCCTGCCAACTCAGAATACCTGGCAGGCTCCGGCCCAATCGTTGATATCTTCCATTAGTTCGGTTGCCACCACAGCCGGCGGTCAGGAGCCGATTATTCGTGTGGCATTGGCAACAGATGTTCGCTCCGGTTTGATCTCGACCGCAGCGCATCTGCTTAGTTTGACAGACGGCGCCAGCGCACCGGTTGCGTTGGAAGTTGCTCGTGTCCGTGTTGAGCCGCACCTGCTCTCTCCTAATCGTGTTGCCCTCGAAGATTCCTATCGGATTAAGATCGAAGGCGCTTCGTCGCGAGCGGAAGCCGAACAGAGGACTCACGACATTCGCGAAACTTCAGGTGAGGACTCCCAGATATCTTACGATTCAGAAACAAACGGTTGGGTCTTATTGGGTTCTTCGCATTCACGGCAGGAAGCCGAAGAGCTCCGGGGGCGGCTGGAGGATGCGGGTTTCGATGCTACCGTTATTCCAGCGTCGGGGATTTCTCCAAAATCTCCTGCACCTGCAATCGCCGGGTCGCGTACCGTCTTTACTCCTCAGACCGCTTCTTCCACAATTCGTCTCGCCGCCCGAACCAGTGTTCCTTCGAGAGAAGTGGTGGCACGTTCAGCCGCCACAAGGCTTTTCAGTTCGAGCGCGCCGCTGATGTTTGCCTCGGACAGTGAGACAATAGCTCCTGTGCGCTTCAACGAACGGCCTTATCGAGGCCGCATCGAGGTCTTTGCCAATCTACGCGGAACACTTACGGTAGTTAACGTTCTTGGCCTCGAAGACTATGTTCGCGGTGTCGTCGCAAACGAGCTATCACCAAATGGCTATCCCTCCTTGGAAGCCCTGAAGGCACAGGCGATTGCTGCGCGTACTTATGCTCTGCGAAATCGCGGTCAATTCCTTTCGCAAGGCTTTGACCTTCTACCAACCACTCGCTCGCAGGTTTACCGCGGCATAGCTTCTGAAACCGCTCTCTCAACTCGCGCTGTCGATCAGACACGGGGAATTATTGCTACTTACAATGGTGAACCAATAAATGCCCTCTATACGTCCACGTGCGGTGGCCGAACGGAAGATGCAGGGAATATCTTCAATCAAGCAGTTCCCTATCTTCGCGCTCGCGAGTGCGCAGCTGAAGCCCGGGCCATGTTCGAGCCTTTCATCCTCAGAACATCCCGGGAGCCTGCGGAACTTCATGAAGAGAAGAATCTGTCCCTGGCGCGTGATATGGCGTTGTTGTCGGTGCTGAATTTCGGAGCTCTTAGCCCGCGAATATCAGACAACTGGCTCTCTGCTCCAGTTTCCGTTTCTGAGGTTCGTAGTTGGCTCTGGTCAGCGGCTTTGCTCGCCCATCAGGCTATGCCGACAGTCTCAGACGACTTGAACCGGCCACCGGCCTTCGCCTCTGCACTAAATGCCGCCATTTTCGGCGAGAATCGAGCCGATACTTTGCTGAACGTGGCTGATGTTCAGTATTTTCTTGCAATACATGATGCCAACGACGTGCCGATAAATAATCGTGCAGATGTGGCTTTGCTGCTGCGTGATGGCTATCTTTCTGTATTTCCTGACGCGACACTTCGTCCGCTCGAGACGATGTCGCGAGCACGCGTGCTGCACACAATGTCCCGAGTCTTGGAAGCACGCAATCTGCTTCAGTTGCAAAAGGGTACGGCTCGACCAGCGGTGGACGGCAATCTGGTACTACGATCAGCGAAGGGAAAAGACCAGCCAACTCGGGTCAACGTTGACGCGTACCTATTTCGACAAATCGGCGATGCTTTATTCGCCGTCAAATCAGTGGCTCTGGTAGGTGGAGAGCCCGTAACGTTTCACACTTCAAGCAAAGGTGAGGTGGATTATTTAGAAGTGCGGCCAGCGATAAATGGAGCCGCCGCAGATCGATTTTCACCATTTAGCAACTGGCAAACGGAACTTTCTATTGGGCAAATTCAGAGTCGGCTAGCTCGTGCTGCTCGCGGTATTGGGTCAATTACGAATCTGCGAGTCGTTGCCCGCGGCTCGTCTCGGCGGGTAATAGATCTCGAGATTGCAGGTGTCCAGGGCACGGCACACGTGCGAGGTGGACGCATCCGTTCCGCTCTCGGTCTGCGTGAGCAACTGTTTGTCATGGATCGAAGATACGATTCTAACGGACGCATAACGGGTTTTGTCTTCACTGGACGGGGTTGGGGCCATGGCGTGGGCATGTGCCAGGTGGGAGCTTACGGACTTGCTCGTCAGGGCTGGACTTACGATCAAATTCTGAAGGCATACTACACCGGTATTGACTTGACGAGGATGTATTAATCACGGCCGCAGATAAACGCGAATAAGAACCAGATTAAGAGGTGCAGCACTTTCTTATATGCGCTTTTTCATCTGCGTTTACCTGCGGAAATCTGCGGCTGATTTTCCGTTCTTTTCACGAGATCGTGAACCAACACCAACCCTCACCTCATGCGCTTCTCTCGTAATCAGATCATTGGTGGACTAGTACTTTTAGCGATAGTCTGGTTAATAATTCTCTATCGCCTGCTTGTTCCTGGTTAAAGAGCACGAGCCTGACTGGCCCTTAAAATTGGAATCCCTTGCGAGTTTGGACCAAGTGAACCAACCAATATCGGCATCAGATACAAGCGCTCCTGGTCCCTTGGCTATCGTGGGTCCTACGGCTTCAGGAAAAAGCAGTCTGGGCATAGCACTTGCCGAGCAACTTAAGGGCGAAATAATAAACTGCGACTCTGTTCAGGTGTATAAGGACCTTCAGATTGCCACCGCAAAGGTACCTCTCGACCAGCGCCTCGGTATACCTCACCATCTACTCGACTTTGTTCCCCTCAACGTTAATTACACCGCCGTTGAATGGGCAGCAGAGGCACTCAAGAAAATCGGCGAGATTGAGTCCCGCGGCGCCTTACCCATCCTGGTGGGCGGATCCGGATTCTATCTACGAGCACTGCGCCAGCCTTTTTTTCCGAGCCCCTCCACGAACGCTCAGCTGCGCCACCGCCTCAATGAGATTCGGCTTAAACGAGGCGCTGATCAGTTACACCGCATATTGCGACGACTCGATCCGCCGACTGGTGCGGAGCTCCACCCGAGAGATTGGCCCAGAGTGCAACGCGCAATTGAAGTTCTTCTGCAGACGGGCCGCCCCATTTCTGAGCAAAAACAGGTGCGTCCCGCGCCACACGCAAGTACGCATAAACTCAGGATTCTGGCTCTGAATCCACCCCGAGCCGAATTGTACCGACGGGTAAATAGTCGTACTGAAGCCCACTTTTCAGCAGGACTCGTGGAAGAGGTGCAAGACCTTTTGCTTCGCGGTGCGCCGGCAACGTCGAACGCACTGGGTGCCCACGGTTATCGACGGGTCGTTGAGTACTTGCACGGTCGGCGAACCTTAGCGAGTGCGATTGAAGAAACAAAGTTGGATATTCGTCACTACGCCAAGAGGCAATTGACCTGGTTTCGCCGTGAACCCGGGGTTGAATGGTTTGAGGGGTTCGGAGATGACAAAGAGGTCCAAATACAGGTCCGCGGGGCTATCCGGACGGGAGTTTCCACAAAAACAGCATAAACTCTCCTCCGCCTCGCCACGTATCTCTTGTTAGCACGTCAGCTTTAATGTAATCTGAAACCCACAACCCCAGACTAACAAGGCGGGATCATGTCAGACGGTAAGCCAGCTCCCCAGAACATCCAGGACGCCTTTCTGAACACCGTTCGCAGGGAGAAAACCACGGTAACAATCTACCTGCTCAACGGCGCCAAGCTCACGGGGCGGATCAGGAGTTTCGACAAGTTCTCAGTATTGCTTGAATCAGGTGCTCAGGAGCAGCTTATTTTCAAGCACGCGATTTCCACCATCTCTCAAACGAGGCGCGTTGGTGACGAACTGCGGACTCAAACCCAGGCGGATACTTCCACACAGGAACCGATTCCACAAACGCTCGGCTCGCGCGAATCGTAACATTCGTTTAGACTCACTCCTTACAACTCCCGCAAATCCGAGGATAAGTGGCCGGAATTCTTATTACCTTTGAAGGTATTGACGGAAGCGGAAAATCCACTCAACTACGCCTGCTGGCAAGCCATCTTCGAATGAATGGCAGTGAAGTTGTAGTAACCCGGGAACCGGGTGGCACGCCGCTCGGCCTTCGTCTTCGGGCTGCATTGCTCGATGCACAGGAACAGGTGGATCCGCTGACAGAACTGCTCGTTTTCGCAGCCGATCGCGCGCAGCACGTCCGACGACTTCTGCGTCCAGCGCTTGAGCTGGGCCATATTGTTCTCTCTGACCGGTACGCAGATGCAACAATTGCTTATCAGGGAGCGGGGCGCGGCTTTTCTCCACAACTGATCAAACAGATGGTTGATCTGGCAACAGATGGTCTGCGTCCGGACCTCACATTATTGTTTGATCTTCCGGTGGCAGATTGCCTGGCGCGCACCAGTCGTCGTACCAGCGGCAAGCATAAGGGAGACCGACTGGACTCAGAGCATGCGGAGTTCCACACGCGTGTACGCGACGGGTATCTCCGGCTGGCTGCCGATAACCCGGAGCGTATACGTGTGATAGGCACGAGTGGACCAGTTGATGAAACTCATGCACGCGTCAAGGAAATTGTCACCGCTTTTGTGAATGAAAGAGCGAAAGATTCAAAGTCCTGAACCTTAGAGCCAGCAGTTGTTGACGAGATCACAATGTTAGACCAACTGGTGGGTAATGAGCGCGTTAAGAAGCTCTTGAAGCGGATGTTAGAAAGCGGCCGCGTACCTGGTGCACTTCTCTTCTCGGGCGCCGAGGGCATAGGCAAAAAGCTTTTCGCCCTGGAGGTGGCTAAATCGCTGAATTGCCGCACTCCTCAAGGCGTCGAAGGCTGTGACCGTTGCTCCTCATGCCTACGGATAAGTGCCTTGAATTATCCTGACTCCAAGGATTCTGAGGATGCGAAAAGAATTATTTGGACCAATCATCCGGATGTTGGCATGGTGCGACCACCCACCAGATTCTTCCACGTGGTCCAAATGCGCGATATCGAACGAGAGGCAAACTATCGGCCGTTCGAGGGTGCGACCCGCGTTTTTTTGATAGATGACGCCCACAAGCTGAATGAGGCATCTTCCAACGCATTACTGAAGACCCTGGAAGAACCGCCGCACACCGCGCATCTGATTTTGATTAGCTCCCACCCCGCCGCATTACTGCCAACCATCCGCTCGCGCTGTCAGGCAATAAGGTTTTCGCCGCTCAGTGCTGATGAAATCGAACAATACCTGTTATCGGAGAAATTGGCTTCCGGGATAGAAGCTCGGCTACGCGCGCATTCTGCAGAGGGCAGCATAGCGCGGGCACTCGCGAGCGATGTGAAGAGCTTCAAAGAAGACCGTGACCGAATGCTAAAAATACTGAAGGCAATGTCCCTGACAAATGACCGTGAGTTTCTCTTGCGGGCAGCCGAACAGTTGAACGACGCTCGACATAAAGACGACTATGAAGCGAATCTTGATCTACTAGAATCACTGATTCGCGACACGTGGATGTTATCGCTCGGGGTTGAAGAGGGCCAGTTAACCAATCCTGACTTGCGCGCGGATCTGGAAATGCTCGCACGGTCGATTGATAGCAGTCGCGTAGCCGCCTGGATCTCGGAAATCGAGGAACTGAGAGAACAACTCGCAGTCAACATAAATCGAAAAGTTGCTACGGACTCGCTATTTCTCTCCCTGGCGGGAAATACGCAATGCTGAAACAGAAGTCAACAGGGCCTTAGTCTTCAATTCAGATTGTCCAGCTGTAGTCCGACCGGGTCCGCCCCCGCTCCTTTTATTGCGTCTATCACTATCGCAACTTCACCGTAACCAAGCGACCGTGGAGCTTTTATAAAAACCGTGCGTTGGACCCGGTACTCATCGGGGACATCAGTCCGCAGGCTCATTTCGTAACTGTAGGCGTGGTTCGTCTTCCTTTTAGCGAAGAGTTTAACGAGTGTCGCACTCAGTTTGGAGGCATCGTCTACACTGCCCACATCAAAAGAATTTAGTTTGAGCGTCCGATCCGGGTTAATGGTAACTACGAGGGTTAGGTCATCGGGGATTGCCGGAAAATCCAATTGCGGTTCTGACGGTAGTCTTGCGAGAAAGCGGCTTGGCATCCGAGGCACGGTAACCATAAAAATTATAAGCAGCACTAACATTACATCTATCAAGGGAGTCACATTGATGATCGGTATGATCGGTATCGGTCTGTTCTGTGCTTCGACCTCGGTAAACATGATCAGCTCCTCCAGATTGTTTTAGTAGTTAGACACGTGCGGAGCAGAGAATGTTCCGTCGCCTGTAGAGACTTTGTAAAACCCCCGGATGCGCGGTCAAAGTTTTTGAAAGTGCGCACTAATTACAGAACCGAGCGCGGTAGCGCCGGGTCGATCTCAGCAATTTGGCTCCAGACAGCTGAAACCCGGCGCTACCGCGCTCGGTTCTGTAGTTCTTGGTGTTTTTTGAGAATCAACCCGCTTCCAATGCGGCCATCTTCCGCAAGACTAGGATCGCCGACCAGCAGAAAAGTCGACTATTGTCCACGCTATCAAGCCGCAAAGGACAAACCCGAACGCATTGATCACTCCGTGGGTCATAGCCATCTGCGGAATGTCAATCAGTAGCTTTTTAAAAAGAACGCTGTAGGCATAAATGCAGGCGAAGGTCATTGCCGGTAGAGTCGAAGCAGAGGAAATGAGCAGCAGGATCTGCGCGGGAATCGACTTTACCAAAGGCACGACCCAACCGGCGACTAGCAGTGCCAGTAGAAACAGCCCTAACGAAATGGCCAGGGCGCCCGCCAAAGCAACCGCCGGCGAGACAGTAATTCCCACCGCAACGAGCGGGGTACCCGTGATAATCGCAACGACGACTGTGCGGAACAGCCCGCGCAGAACTTGATTTGCAGGTAAGCTGCGCCCCGCAAAACCGGCCAGTAAGGGTGCAGCAAATCCGGCAAAGTGGAAATGCACGGCAGCGAGCAGAACGAGAGTATCGCCGAAACCTAACGGCTGAATTCCGAGTCGTGACAGCATCAACGAAGCCGCACCTACTGGCAAATACACAAGTCCGGCGTCGATACAGATTTCTTCCACAGGACGAGCTTTGCTGCGAAGTCGGTGCAAGCCAAACACCGCGACCAGGACCGTTACGATAAGCCAGAGACCGGCGATTCCGCCGGCGAGAACTCCTGGTGCCAGGAAAAATGAAATGAACACAGCGGCGGCTGCAAAAGGCTGAAGCAACACCGCGAATTGAAAGGCCAAAGGTGCATTCTCAGTTTTGAAGCGGGCGATAAGAGATAAACCGAGCGGTACAATAGTCAGCACTCCCAACAATAGGATCCTCTTAATAAACTCTGTCTCGTTAGAGGCCGGAGTTTCTGTGAAAACCATACTAAGCCAGGCTATGCTTCCGAGCGCTGCGCTGATGCTGGCAACTTTGGGTTTTATGTTCATGCGCTTAACATCTGTAGGGGCGTCCCTCCGTGTGGGCGCCCCTGTTAGCGGGTCGAGTCTAACGAAAGAGTCTTGGTAACAGGGGCGCCCACGGAGGGACGCCGTTATAGCTGGCCGTGGCCGGAACTATCGATTTCCGTTAGGATTCGGCCCGAGTACCCGCGTTTACTTCTGCGAATTAGGATCAAAAAGCAATGGAAAGAACTGTCCTTGCAGCTTCTGACCTGCAGGAACTATGGGAACGCCATCGAGCAATGGTTCATTTGCCGCAGATACAACTCCGTCACGACATACGTTAATGACAGTTCCTCGACGCGGGCGGTCCGTAAAGTTTTCGTACGAGCCATGGACGAGCAGCGGATGATGGAAAGAAGCCTCCCCCCGTTTAAGGGCAATGGCGACAGCCTTGAACCGCCTTTGTTGTTCTTCATTTAATACTTCCCAGATAGCATCCATATCATCTGTCAGTCCGGTAACCGGTAATAAGCTCCAGCGATGGCTTCCGGGGATATACTGCAAGCAACCATTGTCGACAGTGGATTCATCAAGCCCGATCCAGCAGGAGAGATGGGCCATCGGCTGAGTTCGAGTCCAGTATGAGTAGTCCTGATGCCACGCCACTGTACCCCCTTTCTGTGCTGGTTTATAGAATATTTGATCGTGCCAAAAACGTACTGCTCCGGATAACAACTGTGACGCCGGCGCCAGGAACGCCGGATTCCATAGTAAGTCGTGAAAACCTCTGGTAATTCTCCAGGCGCCCAACGCATGAAAGAGGATTCGTGCAGGATCTCGCGACTCGTTTAGATGGTATTCGTAAAAGAATTGTCGACCTGGATGGAGCGGATTCATTAAATCATTTAATTCTCGACAAAGTATATCGGCCTGCTTTTCTTCGAGGACGCGAATTCCGGAGAGATAGCCATATTCTTTGAAGAAGTTTATTTGTTGGTCGGTGAGACGATAACGTTCCCAGATTTGGGAACTGTCAAAGCGAGGAAATATGCTGCTGACAGGCTCGTGGTTAAGGGAAAGGTCTTTGATCATTTCCGGAGCTAGAGTGATTCAGGAAATATTCATCACATCTGCGATTTCATTTCCCTGAGTCGGTTAATCACTACGCGCGCAATAGCGGGAATAATCTCTCGATCATTTGCGTGATCCGTCGTAAAGGTGACCAGCACAAATTTGACTCCATCGGGCAGCTCAATGTACGACGCATCGTGTCGCGTAGTACTGGTCCAGCCAGCTTTGGACCAAAGACGAGCTTCCTCGATGCCATTGAGAGCTAAACCGGTAAAGCCGTGTCCCTGATCGTCCCCATCTTTGCTTGTACCGTGAAAGTCTCGTTTTAGCAGCTGCATCATTTGCCGGCTGCGAACGGCGGTCACTGCCTTGCCCGTGACTATCTCCAGCAACAGCTGGGCAGTGGCATCAGTGGTTAACTTGTTGCGGTTTTCACCATTCGGCCCACGCGACACCCGCTCTCGACCATAAGCGTCTTCACAGAAGGTCTTCTGATTCACGTTGATGTTCGTGTACCCAAGTGACGTGAAGTAGCGGTTGATGGCATTCCGCTGATACTGCCACGCTTCCATTTCTTTGGGCCCTAACTCATATCCGCCCGTTGTGTGTGTCAGGACATCAACAATGTATTGTGTCGCCTCATTTGATGAATCAACAATCATGTCTTTCAACGCCCGGCGTAATTCTTCTGTATCCTCAACCCGTCTGTCTTCGAGCCATCGTTCGGCAGCAACGAGGTAAAACAATTTAACCACACTCGCGGGATAAATCTTCTCGTTTCCGCGAAAACTAGCTTTCGCGGGACGTTGTTGATCGCGCAGGTCGATAAGGGTGATTGATAGTTGCTTATCTTCCAGATGTTTATCAGCGAACTCTTCCAGGGCCTTTCGTGCTGCTTCGTTAACCACGTCTTGCAGGCTGCGGATTGGCCGCTGGGCCCTGTCTGCCCCAAAGCGAATTTGAGACCCGCAGCCCGGGCCATTTACTGACAAGCAGAACCAGGAGATCGTCAGAGCTGTAATCGCGTTGCGTATCATATTGATCGGTGGACCGTAAAATTTGTAATCTAGCGCACGGAATCGAGCCCGTATTATAAGCGACGTGATCGAAAAAGTATCCAGAATGTCCCATTTTCACCTCTCTGCCTAGCAATCCGTAAGTTCTTCTTTTTTGTTTCTCCGGTCTATAAACACTCCACTGCTACGGAGTGAAGATGATTTGCTCGATTGGCGCTGTGTGCCGGTCACAAAGCGAGGGGAAGCCGAGATCTCACATTAGGCGGCTTCAATTTTGCAGCGGATCTGGGCGATTGGTTATGCCTCGCCGGTTAGCTGCGTTATCATCTCCTTCTTCGACACCCTCCTGAAAAGGCGAGCAAACTTGGATCAATTAGTCGAAAGTCTGTGTGCAATTGTCGGCCGCGACAGAGTTCTGTCAGATCCTGCGGAGCTTCTGGTCTACGAATGCGACGGACTACCACAGCACAAGCATATCCCTCGAGCCGTTGTCTTCCCCTCGTCGACCGAAGAAACAGCAGAGGTAATGCGGATTCTGGCTCGTGCTGAGATACCCTTTACGCCGCGTGGCGCGGGTACGGGTCTATCAGGTGGTGCTTTGGCGTTGAACCGGGGAGTTGTGATCGAACTCGCGCGTATGCGAAAAATCCTCAGCATTGACGAGGAAAACCGCATCGCGAGGGTCCAAACGGGAGTAGTCAACCTGCATGTGTCCCGGGCTGTGGCCCATCTCGGACTTCATTACGTTCCTGATCCGTCCAGCCAGTCGACTTGCACAATCGGCGGCAATATAGCCGAAAATGCCGGTGGCATTCATTGCTTGAAATATGGCACCACGACTGATCACATCCTCGGTGCACGAGTGGTGCTCGCCGGAGGTGACATCGTCGATCTGTCTGGCGGCGAAACAGAAACTGCGGGATATGACCTGTTAGGCGTTTTCGTTGGTGCTGAAGGTACATTCGGCATTGCCACCGAGGCCACGCTGCGACTAGTGCCGATTCCCCCTTCGATAAGAACATTGCTCGCTGAATTCGCGGAAGTCAATGAGGCAAGCCATGCGGTTTCGGCCATTATTGCAGCTGGCGTATTGCCGGCGGCGCTGGAAATGATGGACCACGAGATTATTCGCGCAGTGGAAGCAAGCGTTTTTGCTGCCGGTCTACCGCCTGACGCCGGCGCAGCCCTCTTGATCGAACTAGACGGCCTTGAAGCAGGCATTGACGCCGAGGCGGCCCGGGTGAAGGGCATCTGCTTACAACATGGCGCCAGGAGTTGCCGCCTGGCTTATGACGAAACAGAACGTCAGAGACTCTGGGCCGCGCGAAAGGGAGCCTTTGGCGCAATCGGCAGGATTGCGCCTGATTCCATGATTCAAGACGCTGTCGTACCTCGTTCCAGGCTTCCGGAAGTTCTCGATGCAAGTTATCAGATAGCAGCCAAGTATCAATTGCGCCTGGCAAATGTGTTCCATGCGGGCGACGGAAATTTGCATCCGCTGATTTGTTTCGACTCGAGATCCCCGGAGGAGGTCCACCGAGTCAAGGAAGCAGGAAGAGAGTTGATGGAGGTTTGCGTGCGGGCAGGGGGTAGCATTACCGGCGAACATGGAGTGGGCCTAGACAAACGGGATCTGCTATCTCTTGTTTTTTCTGAAAAGGATATGGACGTTATGCTGCGTGTACGCGCAGCATTCGATCCACTCGGTTTATGCAATCCTGGAAAAATCGTACCCATGCTGCGCGGTTGCGGTGAGGCAAGAAACCTTCAGCAAAATGGCAGGGGGGAATTGATCCTGCCAGACGCGAATGGGACACAGCTTCACGCGGACGGCAGTCCAGACTATCAAAACGAAATCCGTCATGCTGGAAAACAAGCGATCGAGGAACAGCGAGTAAGCGCTAAACATGGCCGGAGTTCTAACCGCGCCACTACAGCTATGGCGCTCTCCCGCTCCGATGCCGAAATTGTCGCTAAAGAGTTATCGCAGATTGTGGGACACGAAAACGTGTCTGCAACTTTACGTCCATCCACTTCCTTGTCCTCCGATCACCTTGTGTCTTCATCTTCGTCAACCAGCAGTCCGCCTGCGCAAACAAAGGGACTTTTGACGGTCGCGCCCGGTTCGGCAGAAGAAGCGTGCGAGGTGATAAAACTGGTCTCGCGGCTGGGCTGGTCTGTCATACCCTGCGGCGCAGCGACATGGGTGAACCCGGTGACCAGACCTGAGCAGTCCAGGCTTTTCGTGACCACCCGTCGGTTATGTCGGATGCTTGAGCATGAGCCTGCCGACCTGGTTGCTACAGCTGAAGCGGGGATCACTCTGACCAGCCTCAACAATCAACTGGCCCGGAACCATCAATGGCTGCCATTGGATCCACCAGATGACGGTTGCGCCACAATTGGCGGGGTAGTTGGCACTGGCGTTCGCGGAATCCAAAGTCTCGGATATGGCCCACCTCGCAGATATGTCATCGGTATGAAAGTAGTGATGGCAGACGGCAATCTCGTTAAGGCGGGTGGTCGAGTAGTAAAGAACGTGGCTGGCTATGATCTCTGCAAATTGTTCACTGGAAGCAGGGGCAGTCTGGGCCTGATTACCGAGATTACTTTTAAGTTGAGACCGCTTCCTGCCGAAACGAGAACGGTTTTTGCGGACGGATCATGCGCAAACCTTATTGCCGCAGCAAGAGAACTACTCGCCGCTCGCGTATTTCCTGTGGCGGTCGAAGTTCTATCGCCCGACTTTGCATTAGCGGCAAAATTAGTGGATGAGCCGGAATCACACTTGCTGATGATCCGATTCGCTGGCTCACTTGAGTCTGTTACTTATCAGACGCAATGCACTAGTGAGTTGCTTGCGGCGCACAAAGTCAGCGCGGGTATGTATGCGGAAAACGATCAACCCTTATGGTCTGGGATCGCTGCTGTTCCCGCGCGGTTTTCTGACAATCTAGTTTGGAGAATCAACGTGTTACCCGCCTTACTGCCCAAGTTCCTTGTTCGTCTGAGTCAGCGTGATAAGCATGCGCCGCAACCGTTATGGCAAGCTAGCCTCGCAGAAGGATCAGTTCGCGTAATTGAAACATTTGGGGATAGTAATATCGCAGAAGTTCGTAGCTTCCTTGAGAAGTTGCAGAGCGATACACTGGCGTCCGGTGGTTCTTTCCGAATTGATAATGGGTCAGCCTTCTTAAATGGAGATCTAAGTTTCCGGCAAAACTCAGCGAGCAATTTGATGCTACGCGTCAAAGAGCAACTTGATCCTCAGGAAGTCTTTTCGCCGGGAGTCTTTGCCAACATGGAAATTGATTAATAAATAGTTGCTCGAAAACCTTTAGGTTCCGAATAGCCGTTCTTCCGAAAATAGAGGGAAGGAGTTGAGATGAAAAATCAGTTTGCAAACGATCTCAAACGCGGATTACTAACTCTGGCGATTGTCTTCTCATTCGTTACAGTGCCGGTCCTTCGGTCTTTCAACGGGAAGTCGGCAATCGAGGTTAGCGCGGCCTCTCGAGAACCAGTTCGCGCGCTGCACGGTATGGTGGCTTCGACCAGCAGGATCGCCTCAGACGTGGGTAAAGAGATTTTGCAACGTGGTGGCAATGCTGTTGATGCGGCTATTGCAGTGGCTTTTGCTGAGGCCGTCACCCATCCTTCTGCCGGGAATATTGGCGGCGGTGGCTTTATGATGATTCGCCTTAAGGCGGGCCAAACAACAGCCATTGATTATAGGGAAATGGCCCCTGCCGGCGCGACCCGTGACATCTACCTCGATCCCAAAGGTAATCTTATTAGGGGTGAAGGTTCGTCGACAATAGGTTATCGTGCGGCAGGTGTGCCAGGCACGGTGCGTGGAATGGAGCTGGCTCTGAAAAAGTATGGATCGCGAAAATTGAGCTGGACGCAGTTGATTGAACCCGCGCGACACCTGGCGGCCGACGGCTTTCCTCTTACTTACTCTTACGCGCGCTCATTACGAGGCAGCAGCGATTTGCTCGGTCGTTACGAAGACAGCCGGCGAATATTTCTAAATGGCGGAAACTTTTATAAGGAGGGTGAGACGCTGCGGCAGCCCGAGCTGGCGGCGACGCTCACGCGCCTGCAGAAAAGTGGACCAGATGAGTTCTATGATGGGCAGACGGCGCGATTGATTGCTGCGGACATGAAACGCAACAACGGCTTGATTACACTCTCCGACCTGCACAACTATGTCGCCAAGGAGCGAGAGCCGCTGCACTCTAAGTATCGTGGTTACGAGATCATTTCCATGCCGCCACCTTCTTCAGGCGGCGCTGTCTTAATTGAGATGCTTAATATTCTGGAAGGTTATGATTTGCGTTCCCTGGGCTGGTCATCATCCGAACGTTACCATCTCGTGACCGAGGCAATGCGGCGGGCTTTCGCGGATCGCGCGGAGTACATGGGCGATGCCGATTTCGTAAAGGTTCCGATCGCCGGCATAGTTAGTAAGGAATATGCCGCCAAGCAACGGACGACGATCAGCATGGATCATGCCTCAACCAGTGCGGAAGTGCGGGCCGGCAAGCCGATGGCCTATGAATCTGAGGAGACAACTCACTTCACTGTCGTGGATGCCGAGGGAAACGCCGTGGCCAACACTTACACCCTGAACGGTGGTTACGGCGCCGGAGTCGTCGCCAGGGGAACCGGAGTGCTGTTGAATAATGAGATGGATGATTTCACCGCTAAACCGGGGGCGGCAAATGCCTACGGGCTAATTCAGAGCGAAAACAATGCTATTGGGCCACGGAAACGGCCTCTCTCTGCCATGACACCGACTTTTGTGTTGCGAAAAGATGGCTCGCTCTGGTTTGCTGTGGGTAGTCCTGGTGGACCAACGATCATCAATACGGTATTGCAGGTGATCACCAATATTATTGATTACGATATGAACATACAGCAGGCGATTGACACTCCACGCATACACCACCAGTGGTTGCCTGATGAGCTTGCTTACGAGCCTTACGGGTTAGCGGCTGATACTAAACGTGCGCTCGAGGCTCGGGGTCACCATTTAGTGGACCACCCGCGGTACATGGGAGATGCTGAGGGTGTTATGCTGGAAGAGGAAACCGGCGTTCGCCTGGGCGCAAGCGATCCGCGGGCAACTGACAGCGCTGCGGTGGGATATTAGGAAGAAGTTTCAATTGGAAGAAGTTTCAATCTTGTAAGAAGCAGGTCGAGCCAGCCCTAGCAGGCTGCTGAAAAACTAATCATTTTGAAGTCGTTATCGGCCGGCGAAAGGTCGGATCTGAACCATCCACCAACTTCCGTTGGTGGGATTCTCAAATTTCGAAAGCATCTGTTTGTAGGCTGGATCTGAATAATCCACCCACTCCCGTGGGTGGGATTCCTGAGTTGTCAGATGCTCTCCGGTCCTGTGGTATTAATCGAATTCTGAGTTTTTCAGCAGCCTGCTAGAGCAAGTCAGGAAGTTGATGTGCTAAGTAACTATCAAAGATCCCTTAATTTCTCTTGTCTTCAACTCAATTAAAAACTGCGGTTGCCGCCGAAGAGCAGAAACTTCTCGCCTGCATACACTGCGGCCTGTGTCTCGAAGCCTGCCCAACTTACGTAGTCACTGGTAATGAGAACGATAGTCCGCGTGGGCGTATTTATCTCATGCGGGCGGTATCAGAGGGCCGGCTTGCCAACAATTCAACCGCTTTTCAGCAACATCTCGATCGGTGCCTCGGCTGCCGCGCCTGTGAGCAGGTGTGTCCCGCTGGTGTGGAGTACGGTGAACTGCTGGAATCCGGTCGTGCGGAATTGTTTGCATCAGGCGCCAGGAAAAGCATTGATTATAAACTGGTGCGCTGGGCCCTCAAGCATCTTTGGTTATATCCGCCGCGGTTGCAGACTGCGTTTGCACTTGCTCGACTTTTACGAGATTTAGGCGTCACTCGTCTGCTCATCAGGTCTCGTATCGCCGCTACTATCTCTCGCCGTTTTGAATTTGGACTCGCGTTGCTCGAAAGCTCAGCACGGATTCGTCTAACAGTATCAGACGAGAACATTAGCGAAGCCAGGTTAGCCAATAAGTCGCCTCAACCCTTACAAGATCAGGGTTCTGCTTCGCTGTTTAAGGGTTGCGTCGGTGAAGGGTTATTTTCCCGCGTAAACAACGCGACAGCTCGCGTTCTGGGAGCCAATGGTTTCAAGGTAAGCATCCCGGAAAAGCAGGTTTGTTGCGGGGCTTTACATGCACATGCCGGTGATCTGGAAGGTGCATGCGTGCTGGCGCGCCGGAATATCGAAGCCTTCGAGAAAGAAGGGGAATCATCGATTGTTACCAGCGCGGGCGGCTGTGGTGCCATGTTGACCACTTACGGCCATTTGCTGGACCATGATGAACAGTTTGCCGCACGCGCTCGTAAATTCAGTGCTCGTGTACGAGACGTAAGTCAGCAATTGGGAGACACGCGCTTAAAACAGGGGGCCTCGTTGGGACCCGAGGTAACAACCTACGATGCTTCGTGTCACCTGATCTACGGTCAACACGCGGGAACGGCTCCTCTGGAATTACTCAAAGCAATTCCCGATTTAAGCTTCAGTGAACTCCACGGTTCCGAAAGATGCTGCGGAGGCGCCGGTATCTACAACCTGCTGGAGCCTGAGTTGTCGCAAGAAGTGCTGGCCGAAAAACTGGCAAATATTGAGGTGACCGGAGCGCGAATACTCGCAACAGGCAATCCCGGGTGCCAGATGCAAATTGGCGCCGGTGCACTCCTGGCTGGAATGGAACTGCGCGTGTGTCATCCAGTGGAGTTATTAGATGAGTCATATCGGCGAGCGGGAGTCTATGACACACGATTGGACAATTCAAGCTGAGTAAATTTGCAGGTTGGGTAGGGGCAGTCGTTAGTTTCAAGGTTCGGTAAATTCAACTCGCGCCCGCTCAAGTCTCAGAGGCTTCATCGTCGAATCAATCAGTCAATGTAATTTACGGGTGAGGCTTGAATGATAGGGATAAGCACTGGCATTCAAGGTTGAGCGGGGGCGCCTTGAATTTACCGCACATTGAAACCAATCACTGCCCCTACCCGACCTGCAAATTTACTCAGCTTGAATTGTCCAAATTCTCAGCTTCAAAACTTCAGGCGGACTCAGAGTTTTCACACAGCCGATCTCGCTGACCTAAGAATTCTGTCCGATCTAAGAATTTCTGCGAGCCTCCGATCTAAGCACTATGTTCCACCGCATCATGCCGCCTCAAACGCTATCTGCCCACAAATCATCGTCAGCCGCACATTACCCTGCGAATCCAGAGCCACGAGGTCAGCCCGCTTCCCTTCCTCAATCGAACCGCAATCGCCACCAATCCCCAGTAGACGTGCAGGATTCATAGAGGCCATTTGCGCAACTGCAACTTCAGTGGCGCCCAAAGAGAGAATCATCCGCACGGCGTCAAGGATGGTGATAACAGAACCCGCTATGCTTCCTTGCGCGTTTTGTGTGCGTCCCTTTTTCACCGCAATAGTCTCGCCCCAAATCTGATATTCACCATCGCCCAATCCGGCTGCTGCGATGGAATCACTGATCAGCGAGAGCCGTTCAGGACCTTTTATGCGCAACAACAGGCGCAGCATGTAAGGATCGAGATGCACACCATCCGCAATCAAGTCGCAGGTTACATCATTGCGAGACAAACCCCAGCCAATTGGCCCGGGCGCGCGGTGGTGCAAAGGCGCCATAGCATTCATGAAATGAGTCATGTGGCGGGCTCCGGCTTCGAAAGCCTCATCGAGCACGTCAACTCTTGCTCGCGTATGGCCGATTGAGATTACCCATCCTCTATGAGTCAGCTCACGTACCAGGTCAATGCCGCCTTCGACCTCCGGGGCCACCGTCATCATCTTAATAGCTCTCTTGTTACTTAACGCCGGCAGGATATCGATCGCCTCGGCGCCAGAAAACGTTTGAAAATGTTCCCGGTGTAAGGCGCCACATTGCGCCGCATTCACAAAAGGCCCTTCGTAATGCACGCCCAAAACACGCGCCCCGAGTGGTACCAGATCTCGGCTCTGTTGGTCCATCAGCTCGTCAATAGCGTGCAATGCGCTCACATAATTTTGTCGCTCTGCGGGCACCAGTGTCGGTAACCAGGCCGTCACACCTTGGCCGGCCAGAAACTGTGAAAGTCGCGCCAGATCCATACTGGTCGCAGCCATTGTATCGACGCCTACGGCGCCATGTATGTGAACGTCGATGAATCCAGGAAAGAGTGTGAGGCTTTCTAAATCTAAGCTGGCAGCAGTTGTGGAAGAATCAGCATTAGGTACTTCAAAGATACGTGCAATTCGGCCGCCCTCGAGGACCAGACTGCCTTTCTCAATTAGCCGCTCAGGCAAGACGGCGCGCACATTGCGCAAAACGATCGTCTCTGGTTGTGAACCTTTCACTGTTTGCCGTTGCGGCCTTCAGTTATCTGTCGCTCAACCACGTTCATCAGAGTATTCAGGCGCTCATCTGTCGCGCGCGTGGTTTCTCCGAGGGCCAGAATCTGCTTGCCTTGCGTGATGATTTCACGTTCGTGTATCTCGGCAATCGAAAGCAATGCACGAATGCCTTCTTCAGTTCTCTCCCACTTCTTCTCATTGCGGTCTTGTGCAACGGCCAAAGCGTTCACCTTTTCCGTTAGCCGGTCGAGCTTAACTGCACTCTCCGCCTGCTGCTCGAGGATGAACTGCATCGTCTTCTGCATTTCTTCGCTCATGAGTTCCTCTTTTATCCGTTTGTTTTCAGTACTACAGAACCGAGTAGCCTTGCTGCGACATGTTTTTCGGTACGTGGTTTTGTTGTTGATCTTTGTTTCACTCCGGAGTTCGCGGTAGGGACACCGGTTACCCAATGCCCCCCGCACAGATCCCGGCGTGCAGTTTTCCCGCACCGGGCTCCTCAGACGTACTCGCTTCCGTCGAAGGCATCCGCGATCATCTTGCCAGGGGTCCTGGCTCGCTTTCTGTCGGTAATCCGTGGGTGCGGTACCTTGTAGCAGTCAAGTACCTCACCGAAGCCGTCCCAGGTATAACTCCTTTTCTGGCTTCGTCGATTCAACCACTTGAAGAGTATCCGCTT